>Ga0070763_10000144_pt1 | contig 16007 bp, 10 predicted proteins | sample HubBroMetageWRM3_FD_67279 | JGI IMG/M metagenome (GOLD analysis project Ga0070763, IMG submission 67279) | Warmed soil microbial communities from the Hubbard Brook experimental Forest, New Hampshire - Hubbard Brook CCASE Soil Metagenome WRM 3 | ecosystem: Environmental > Terrestrial > Soil >... | reverse complement strand
CTCTGGCCATGACCCCAACGCGGCTCACCGGGTATGCGCACGGCGGCGGCTGTGCCTGCAAGATCCCGCCCGGTGAGCTCGAGGAGGCGGTCCGCGGTCTCGTCGGACAATCGGGCAAGGACGTGCTCGTCGGGCTCGACGACGGCGACGACGCGGCCGCGGTGTTGGTCGGTGATCTCGCGGTGCTGTCTACGGCGGACTTCTTTACCCCGGTCGTCGACGACGCCTATGACTGGGGCCGGATCGCCGCGGCCAACGCGCTTTCGGACATCTACGCGATGGGCGGGCGCCCGGTCGTCGCGATCAACCTGGTCGGCTGGCCGCGCGACGTGCTGCCCCTGGAGCTGATGACCGAGGTGCTGCGGGGCGGGCTTGCGGTGGCGTCAGAGGCGGGCTGCCCGGTCATCGGTGGTCATTCCATCGACGACCCGGAACCGAAGTACGGGATGGCCGTGACCGGCGTGGCCGACCCCGATCGGCTGCTACGCAACGACGCCGCCGAACCGGGCCTGCCGCTGACCCTCACCAAGCCGCTCGGCGTTGGACTGCTCAACAACCGGCACAAACAGACCGGTGAGGTGTTCGCGGAAGCGATTTCGATCATGACCCGGCTCAACCGCGACGCCGCGGCGGCCGCGGTGGCGACCGGCGTGCGCGCGGCCACCGATGTGACCGGCTTCGGGTTGCTCGGACATCTCTACAAGATGTGCCGAGCGTCGCGCGTGGGCGCGGTCATCGACCGCGCCGCGGTGCCGGTGATCGAGAGCGCACGCGAGGCGCTGCGCGATGGGTTCGTCTCCGGCGGGACCCGGCGCAACCTCGACTGGGTCCGACCGCATCTGCACATCGGATCCGGTGTCACCGAGGACGATCTGCTGTTGCTCGCCGATGCACAAACCTCAGGCGGCCTGCTCGTGGTCGGCGAACTACCCGGTCACCCCGTGATCGGGCACACCGTCCCGGGCGAGGGCATCGCTGTGATTTGAACCTGCGCGCATCAGCCGGCGGTGGTGATCGAGTCGTCCGTGATACCCGCCGCGCGGCGCGCGGCCAGCCTGCGCTTCTGCGGCTCGATCGTGTAGCGGGGGTGGCGGGCTGATTCCTTCCCCGCCTCGAAGACACCGAACCGGGTAAGTGCCGATGCCGCCATCAGCGCCACGCCGGAGATCGCTGCGACGCCGCGGTGTCGTCCGCCGAGCAGCGCACCCAGGCCGCCGGCGATGGCGAGCCGTTCGCTCCACCGCAGCATCCGGCCGGGGTCGCCGTGGTGTAGCGGCTCGGCGGCCACCGGGTCCATCCGGCGTTCCATGACCTTCATCGCGATCAGGTCACCGAGCACGCCGAGCACCGCCAGCTTCCGGGCCGGGCCGGCCTCGGCGACAGGGGTGGTGATCATCGCCAGGCCGGACGCGGCGAGGCTCGCTGAGCTGACGAAGACGAACGGCAGGTTTTCGTGGGCGGCGTTCCACGTCGGGGTCGCGGTGTCGGCGAGGAGCACCGCGGTATAGACGGCGAGCGGCGGCCCGAATAGCGCGGCTTCCAAACCGGCGGGTCCTTCCACCGCCCGCAATACCGGACGGAGCGGTCCCAACGGGAGTCGGTCGCCCGTCATCCGGTCGATCTCGGCGGCCGCGGCGATGCCGGCTCCGGCGCTGAAAGCGCTGAGAATCCACGAGCCCAGACTCATCGGTGAGGTCAGCTTGATGGTCCGCAACATGTTCACGAACCGCTCGGGCCGGCCCAGGTCCATCACCAGGGCGACCGCGCCGAGTCCCACGGCGCCCAGGGCGGACAGCCGCGCATTGCGGCGCAACTTCGTGCGTCCGGTGAGCTGAGCGCCTGCTGCCAGCAGGCCCGACCCGCCCGCAACGCCCCCCAGGAAGAGGTACGCCGCGACCTCATGACCCCACGGCGCCGGCTTGACCACCGGACGCCCGTAGTACGAGCTGAACTCGGCTTCGGGGACCATCGGCATCTCGCGCGAGCCGTCCCCGCCACCCCGACGACCTGTGCCTTTGCCTTTCCGGCGCCGCTTGCCGCCCGCAGGCTCCGGCGGTCGCAGGCTGTCGTACTCCGAGGTGCTCACCGGTCTTTCACCGGCCCCGCACAAATGCCAGCGCGGCAGCGGCGAACATTCCCGCCGCGGCCAGGCCGGCCCGTTTGAACATCTGCATCAGATCGGCCGTCGGCACCCGCGGGTCGGGCGGCAGGCCGTAGACCTCCGGTTCGTCGAGCAACAAGAAGATCGACCCGGTGCCGCCGACACCGTCGTGCTCGTTGGCGCCGTAGAGCCGTGCTTCGATGCGTCCCTGGGCATGCAGTTCGACAACCCGTTCACGGGCTCGCTCCACCAACTCGTCGTGATTGCCGAACTTGATCGACGTGGTTGGACAGGTCTGGGCACACGCCGGGGTCTGATCCTCGAGTAAACGGTCGTAGCACAGGGTGCATTTCTGGGCGACACCGGTGACCGGCTTTTCCACCGGGCGGCCGGGTCGCTGCGCCGGTGTGGTGTAGGTCCCGTCGCTACGACGCTCGACCACACCGAACGGGCATCCGGCTACGCAGGTGCCGCAGCCGTTGCAGACGTCGGCTTGCACGACCACGGTGCCGAACTCGGTGCGGAACAGCGCTCCCGTCGGGCAGACATCGAGGCAACCGGCGTGTGTGCAGTGCTTGCATACATCCGAAGACATCAGCCAACGGAACTCCGGGGTGTCAGGTGGCCTGACGTCTGTATCCGAAGCGGCGGGAACGCCGGGCATACCCAAATCGATCAGGGCGCGCCCGGATTCGCGTGCCTCCGCGATGCGGTCTCGGCCCTGCTCGATGAAAGCCACGTGGCGCCAGGTGCTCGCCCCCAGCGCACCGGTGTTGTCGTAGGACGAACCCAGTAGTTCGAGGTCGCCGTCGCGCGGGTTGCGGTTCCACTCCTTACACGCCACTTCGCAGGCCTTGCACCCGATGCAGATCGAGGTGTCGGTGAAGAAGCCCTTACGCGGCTTCGGATTGTCCCAACCAGCATCGGTGGTCGGGTCAGTCGGTCCGGTCAGCTGACCCATCGGCTCCCCTAGTGTCCTGCGCGCGCCGCGGGTTGATCTCCCACACCGCATCGGTGACTCGTACATTGTCCGTCTCGACCGTGGCGCCCGAGCGAGACACGTACTCGGCGACCAGGCGGAGCAGTTCCTCGCCCTGCGGCCGACGGCCCGGGCGGATGTCGCAGGACCCGGCCTTCGACTCCTGGATCTGCACGTTCGGATCAAGCGTGATGCCGAGCAGATCGTTGGCCGCGTCCCCGCTGACCACCGCGTCGCTGCCGACACCCCAGTGATACGGCAACCCGATCTGGTGCACCGTGTGGCCGCCGATGATCAGCGGTGTCATGCGCTTGGTGACCAACACCCGCGCCTCGATCGCGGCGCGGGGCGAGATGATGGTGGCCCACCCGTAGGGTTCGAGGCCGCGTTCTGCGGCCAGCTCCGGGGAGACCTCACAGAACATTTCCGGTTGCAGTTCCGACAGGTAGGGCAGCCACCGGCTCATGCCGCCGGCGGTGTGATGCTCGGTGAGCCGGTATGTCGTGAACACGTACGGGTACACGTCGGCGCCGGGATCTCCGGCGCTGGGCGCACTCAGATTGTCCTTGCGCGGGAAGATCATTCGCGCAGGGTTTCGCTGTTGGGGATACAGCGCGTTGGCGACCGGCGACTCCTGAGGTTCGTAGTGCGTGGGCAGCGGCCCGTCCACCACGCCCTTAGGGGCAAACAGCCAGCCCTTGCCGTCGGCTTGCATGATGAACGGGTCGTCGCCGGCCAGTGCGGCCGGGCCACCCAGCTCGGGGTCGGGGCGGCTGCCGGGTGCCCGGTCGGCCACGAAGTCCGGCACGTCGTCCCCGGCCCACCGCTGCTTCTCTCGGTCCCACCAGATCAACTTCTTGCGCTCACTCCACGGCTTGCCGTCCGGGTCGGCCGATGCGCGGTTGTAGAGAATCCGCCGGTCAGCCGGCCACGCCCAGCCCCACTGCGACTGGCTTCGCCCTGAACCGCCGTGCGGTACGCGGCGGGCGGCCTGGTTGGTGCCGTTCGCGTACACCCCGGCGTAGATCCAGCAGCCGGCGGTAGTCGACCCGTCGGCGCGCAGCTCGGTGAACGACGACACGGGTTCACCGGCGTCAGGCCCGGTGAGGTGATAGCCGTTGATCTCGGCCAACACTGCCTCGCCATCGGGGTCGCCGTGCTCGTCGGTCGGGTAGTCCCAGGTCAGATCCAACAGCGGCCGGTCACGCTCGTCGGTCGAACCGGCCAACCGCGCCCTGATCCGCTTGCCCAGCTCGTAGAAGAAGTGCAATTCGCTCTGGCAGTCACCCGGCGGCTCGACCGCCTTGTGACGCCATTGCAGCAGCCGCTGCGTCTGGGTGAACGATCCCGCCTTCTCCACATGCGTCGCCGCGGGCAAGAAGAACACCTCGGTTTCGATTTCCTCGGTGCACAGTTCGCCGGTCGCGATCTCAGGACCGTCTTTCCACCACGTCGCCGACTCGATGAGGTTGAGGTCGCGGACCACGAGCCACTTCAGGTGGGCCATGCCGAGACGCTGCATCCGGCCGTGCGCCGACCCGACAGCGGGGTTCTGGCCCAGCACGAAGTAGCCCTCTACCTCGTCATCCAGCATCCCCATGACGGTCTGGTAAGTCCCGTGCGGGCCGCTCAGCCGCGGCAGATAGTCGTAGGCCCAATCGTTGTCCTGACGGGACGCGTCACCCCACCACGCCTTGAGCAGGCTCACGGTGTAGGTGTCGGCATTGGCCCAAAAGCCTTTCTGCTTCTTCGATCCCACCGCTTGGAGGTAGTCGGCGAGGGTGTCGTGGATACCCGCCTTGGGCATCGGCAGGTATCCGGGGAGCAGATTGAACAACGTCGGAATGTCAGTGGAACCCTGGATGCTGGCATGGCCGCGCAACGCCATGATGCCGCTGCCCGGGCGACCCACGTTACCCATGAGGAGCTGCAAAATCGTTGCGGTCCGGATGAATTGGGCACCAAGGGTGTGCTGAGTCCACCCGACTGCGTACGCGAAGCAGGTGGTGCGCTCACGCCCGGAGTTCTCGACGATGGAACGCGCGAGATAGTCGAAATCCTCAATACTGATGCCGCAGACGTCCTTCACCATCTCCGGGGTGTAGCGGGCGTAATGCCGCTTGAGGATCTGGAATACCGTCCTCGGGTGCTGAAGAGTTTCGTCACGCAGCTGCTCACCGTCGGATTCGGCGTAAGCCCACGTCGACGGGTCGTACTGCCCGGTGTCGGGATCGTAGCCGGAGAACAGACCGCCGAGTTCCTCAGTGTCCCTGAAGTTCTCGTTGATCAGGGTGGCCGCGTTCGTGTAGGCGACCACATACTCCTTGAACCAGAGGTCGTTGGTGAGGATGTGGGTGATAAGCGCACCGAGCAAGACCACATCCGAACCGGCCCTGATCGGGATGTGCTTGTCCGACACCGCAGAGGTGCGGGTGAAGCGTGGGTCGACGTGGATCACCCGCGCACCACGGGCCCTGGCCTCCTCCACCCACTGGAACCCGACCGGGTGGCACTCGGCCATGTTGGAACCCTGGATGACGATGCAGTCCGCGTTCGCCATGTCTTGCAGTGATTGGGTGGCGCCGCCGCGCCCGAAGGAGGCTCCCAGACCGGGAACCGTGGCGGAGTGTCAAATACGGGCTTGGTTCTCGATCTGGATCGCGCCCGCGGCGGTGAAGAGTTTCTTGATGAGGTAGTTCTCTTCGTTGTCCAGAGTCGCCCCGCCCAACGCCGCGATACCCATGGTGCGGCGCAGCAACTGCCCCGTCTTGTCGATGTCCTGCCAAGTGTGCCGGCGGGACTCCAGGAAGCGGTCGGCGATCATGTCGATGGCGCTGTCCAGGTCGAGGCGCTGCCATTCGGTCGCGCGTGGGGCGCGGTATAGCACGTCGATTTGGCGACCCGGAGAATTGACCAGTTGCTCGCTGGCAGAACCCTTGGGGCACAGCCGGCCTCGCGAGATCGGCGAGTCAGGATCGCCCTCGATCTGCACGACCTTCTCGTCCTTGACGAACACCCGCTGACCGCAGCCGACCGCGCAGTAAGGGCAGACGCTTTGCACGACCCGGTCGGCCGTCGACGTGCGCGCGGTCATCTCGCGAGTGCGCTTGGAGGTCACTGCCGGCCCGCGGCCGAACAGGTCGCCCGAACGCAATTGACGGACGACGGGCCATTCCAGGAAAAGCTTCGGCATAGCCTTGTTCCGAGCCATGCTCTGACACTAATACGTCACGTATAGAGGCGCGCGGTAGGCCGTGGCCACCTTGCAGAAGTGGCGGGTGTCACAAAGCCCGAAGGCAATCCCGAACCCGACGACCTGTGGCTCGACCCACTACCGATGCAACACCCGCACAGCGGCTGATCAGTGAGATTTCCGGTGGCCGAACCGGCGCAAGAGCGCACCCAGGGCGCACTGGCGACGCGGATCGCCGGGTGTGGGGGTCGCGGATCAACCGGGTCCGCATGCGCGGCCCCACCCCCACACCCGACGACGCTTATCAGAGGATGTAGAGCATCTCCTGGTAGGTGGGCAGCGGCCACAAGTCGTCCGCGACAACGCTTTCCAGTGTGTCCGCGGCGGTGCGGACGGCCGCCATCGCCGGCAGCAGCTCATCCCGGGCCTGCTTGGCCTCATCGAGCGCCGACTCTGCCGAGTGATCGGACAGCGCCGTCCTCAGCGTCGTCAGCGCCGCGGAGAGATCGGCGAGCGGGGCCGAAACCGTCTCCAGCGCAGTCGTGTCCGGCTCCAGACCGGCCTTCTTCAAGGCCGCGACGTTCTGCGCCAGCTCGGTCTGGTAGCGGATCGCGGCCGGCACGATGACCGTCGTCCCGATCTCCAGCGTCAGCTTCGCCTCTACCGCGACGGTCAGCGCGTACTGCTCCAAGCGGACCTCGTAGCGGCTGTGCAGCTCGCGCTCATTGAACACGCCGTATTTCTCAAAGATTTCGATCGCTTCCGGCTTGATCAGCTCCGGAATCGCGTCCAGCGTGGTCTTGAGGTTCGGCAGGCCTCGGTTAGCCGCCTCGATCTGCCACTTCTCTGAGTACCCGTCCCCGTTGTACACCACGTCACCGTGTTCGGTGATGATCTCGGTGAGCAGCTTCTGCACCGCCACGTCAAAGTCCTCGTCGTCTTCGACGGCCTTCTCCAGCGTTGTGGCCATGTAGTCCAACGAGTCCGCCATGATCGTATTGAGGACGATCAACGGTACGGCAACCGTCTGCCCGGAGCCGGGCGCCCGGAACTCGAACCGGTTGCCGGTGAACGCGAACGGGCTGGTGCGGTTGCGGTCACCCGGATCGGTCGGCAGTGCCGGCAGCGTGTCGACACCGATGATCATGGTGCCCTTACCTTTTGACGACGTGGCTGCACCTTTGGCGATCTGCTCGAACACGTCGGCGAGCTGTTCCCCGAGGAAGATCGAGATGATCGCCGGCGGTGCCTCGTTGGCGCCCAGGCGGTGGTCATTGGTGGCCGACGCGACCGAAACACGAAGCAGCCCGGAGAACTTGTGCACAGCGCGGATCACCGCGGCGCAGAACACCAGGAACTGGGCGTTCTCGTGCGGGGTATCGCCCGGAACCAGCAACGAGCCCAGCTCGGAATTGCCCATCGAGAAATTGACGTGCTTACCGGATCCGTTGACGCCGGCGAAGGGCTTCTCGTGGAACAGGCATTCCATGCCGTGCTTTTTGGCCACGGTCTTGAATACCGTCATCAGCAGCTGCTGGTGGTCAGAGGCGATGTTGGCCCGCTCGAACATCGGCGCAATCTCGAACTGGCCGGGAGCCACCTCGTTGTGTCGGGTCTTGGCGGGAATACCGAGTTTGAATAGCTCCCGCTCGGTGTCCATCATGAAGCCGAGGACGCGCTCAGGAACCGCACCGAAGTAGTGGTCGTCGAACTCCTGGCCTTTGGGCGGCTTGGTGCCGAAAAGTGTGCGACCGGCGTTGACCAGGTCCGGTCGCGCCAGGAAGAAGTGCCGATCGATCAGGAAGTACTCCTGCTCCGGGCCGCAGAACGACACGACCTTATTCAAGTCCTTGTGACCGAACAGCTTCAGGATGCGCTCGGCATGTACACCCATTGCCTGCTGGCTGCGCAACAGCGGCGTCTTGAAGTCCAGTGCCTCACCGGTCATCGACACGAACACCGTCGGGATGCACAGCGTGTTGCCGTTCGGGTTCTCCAGGACGTAAGCCGGGCTGGTGACATCCCAGCCGGTGTAGCCGCGCGCTTCGAAGGTGCTGCGCAGCCCGCCTGACGGGAAGCTGGAGGCATCGGGCTCGCCCTGGATCAGCGTCTTGCCGGCAAACTCGGCGAGCGCCTGCCCGTCGGAGACGGGTTCTAAGAAGCTGTCGTGCTTCTCGGCGGTCAGGCCGGTCATCGGGTAGAAGACATGGGCGTAGTGGGTGGCGCCTTTCTCCAAGGCCCAGTCTTTCATGGCCGCCGCGACCGAGTCGGCGACGGCGGGGTCCAGCTTGGCGCCCTTGTCGATGGTCGCCACGACGGACTTGTACGCCGCCTTGGGCAGTCGTGCCTGCATCTCAGCCTTGGTGAAGACGTTGGCGCCGAAGATCGCGCCGGGTGCTTCACCGGCGACGAAGCTGATGGCTGGTGGGACATATGCCTCGACGTTGTTGATCGCCTGGAGGCGGACTGAGTTTCCGCTCAATTTGATTCCTAACAGTTAGGGGATCCGCGTTTCCCCCATGGAAGATTGACTGCCCCACACTAGGAACGTCCGATGGCAATCTTGTTACGCTGGCGTCAACGGCGGGATCGCAACGGTTTCAAACGTGAGACGCCGACGGCTTAGCCGGCGCAGCAGGCACCGCCAGGAAGATCTCGCCCCAGACCGCTATCCGGCCGCACCCGCAGAGCGAATCTGAAGGCACCCGGCCTCGTCCGACAATCCACCCCCGACCAGCGAAAACAGCTCTCAACACCTTCCAGATGTCCGGCCAAGCACAGCATGGAACTACTCCCGGTACCGCACTGATGATATTTCGCCATCAGCACGGATTGCCTTTATCAGGTTCTTTGCCTCGGACTGACGGTGTTGCTGACCGTCGGCCACCCCGCCTGCTGACCCCGTCCTCGCGGAATTGTCGGGCCTCAGCACGCCAAAGGCCCAATTCCGCCTCAATGCGCCTCCCTTGCGGCCACACCCTGAACATTATTTCCGCGGCCACGGAAACCAATAGGGAACGACCCGTGTGTAGGCGTCAAACGCTGATCCGTAAATGCGCCGGAACCGCACTTCTTTGAGGAGCGGCCCGATAAGACAGACTGCGAGTTGCGGGTGCCGTTGGCGATTCCCAACATGGTCCGTGCGGAAGAAGGCCGCACGCCGTCCATGGCGGCGGATAGACAGCTGCTCGACGAGCGCGCCAAGCTGTAGCCGGCGAACGGCCAGCCCCGAAGCTGGATGCCTTGCGAGGGGAGTTGACGATGGACTGCAGGATCTTCACCGACCCCAGCAACGGGGCGACCTACGATGAGCTGCTCGAATCCGCGAAATTGGCCGAGCAGTTCGGGTACGGCGGCTTCTTTCTGTCGGACCACTACATGCCCTTCGCAGGTGGCGGCCGGCCCGGCCCGACAGACGTGTGGACGACATTGGCTGGGCTGGCCCGCGAAACCTCGCGTATTCGACTCGGATCGTTCGCATCGAGTTCGGCATCGGCGCTGGCTATTTCGAGCCAGAACACCTCGCCTATGGGATTCCCTTCCCGTCCGTTGCAGAACGGTTCGACCGGCTGGCTGAGGCGTTAGAGCTCATCACCGGATTATGGAGATCGCCCAGCGGACAGCGATATACCTTCACTGGTAAGTGCTTTCAACTGATGAACTCGCCAGCGCTACCCAAGCCCTGGCAAAGTCCAGGCCCGCCAATCATCATCGGCGGGACCGGTAAGAAGCGCACGCCGGCGTTGGCGGCCCGCTTCGCTGACGAATTCAATCTGCAGACCAGCCGCCGTCGCGCACCCCAAGAACATGTCCGGAGCGAGCTCAAAAGCGAAGACGTTGCAAACCAGATCCAGCTGGTGCGGGCGGCAGCTGCGGCGATCGGCCGGGACCCCGCCGAGATTGCCTTCTCCATGAGTGCGCTCGTCGGGGTCGGGCGCACCTCCGGTCAGGCCGCAGCTGCGCTCGATCCGGAGTACTTCAGCTCGCAAACATTCGATGGAACAACTTTGTCTGGCTCTCCAGCGCAGATCGTCGACCAGCTGGGCCCTTACCTGGAACTGGGCATCACGCGGGTGTATATCCGCGCGCCCGCGAGTATCGAACCGCTGGCGGGTAATTTCGAGCTTTTCGCCTCCGACGTACTACCGGAGCTCGCGGCCATCTGAATGTCCGGCCGTCGATGGAGTCTCGGATCGCGCTACCTCATACTCATGTCGTGTTCCACAGGGAGAGCAGATGCTGGGATGTGTCGTGGCCCTAGTTGATCGCCAGTCGGCGCCGGCATGAACGATACGAGCCGTTACGCCCTGATCATTTTGTTCGTTAGTGCCGTCGGTATGGTCGCGGTACTGGCGAACCGTCTCACCGAGCGCGTGAAGGTTCCTGTCCCCTTGCTCGTGTTGATCGGCGCTGCGGTAGCGCAGAACGCGGTATCGGCCTTGCACCCACCGCCGGAGCAGACGGTGGAGCGGGTGATCACGGTGGCGTTGGTGCTGGTGTTGTTTGACGGCGGCATGCATATCGGGTGGTCGCGTTTCCGGGCGGCGGCTCTTCCGATCGTGTCGGTCGGCGTGGTGGGGACCTTTCTGACTGCTGCCGGCGGCGCGCTGTTATTGCACGTCGTTTGGGGGATCGAGTGGTATCTCGCGGTGCTGGTGGCCACCGCGGTGGCTCCCACCGATCCCGCCGTGGTCTTCTCTGTCCTGGGCAAACGCGAAATCACGGGCCGCAGCGGCACCATTTTGGAAGGCGAGTCCGGGGCCAACGATCCCGTCGGCATCGCCCTGATGGCCAGCCTGATCGCCGCCGGCGGCCTGAGTGCGGCCGGGTTCGCCAGTGTTGGAACCCAATTCGTACTGCAGATGGTGATCGGCGCGACGGTGGGCGCCGCCGGTGGCGGCGCGTTGCTGGTGTTCATCCGCCGCGTGCCGCTGCCCAGCGAAGGCTTGTACCCGCTGCGTACCTTGGCCGCCAGCCTGATGCTGTACGGCATGGCCACATTGGCGCATGGCTCCGGATTTCTGGCTGTTTTCGTTGCGGGCATCGTCATTGGTGATGCCCGAGCCCCCTACAAGCCTGAGGTGAAGCGGTTCCATGCCGCGCTGGCCGGGCTGGCCGAAATCGTCGCATTCGCGTTCTTGGGCCTGACCGTGGATCTGCATGTACTCACCCATCCTGACGTGTGGGTGCCCGGTTTAGCACTCGCCGCTGCCCTGACGCTGCTGGTACGTCCGTTGGCGGTGGGCGCCTGTTTGATCCCAGTGCGGCTGGCGCGCAACGAACGCGTGTTCATCATCGTTGCCGGTCTCAAGGGTGCGGTGCCGATCCTGCTCGGGGTGTTCCTGCGGGAGGCAAACGTCCCGCAGGCTGAACGGCTCTACGGCATTGTGGTGGTCGTCGTCATATTCTCGGTTCTCGTCCAGGGCAGCTCGGTCCCAGTCGTCGCGCGCTTGCTACAGCTGCCGATGCGCACCATCGAGCCCGAGCCCTGGGCAGTCGCTGTCCGGCTGCGCGACGAACCACACGGTGCTCACCGGCTCACAGTCGCCCCCGGCTCGGCCGCGGAAGGATCGACCCCTGAGGTCCTCGCCGAACACGCCGGCGACATTTGGGTCAGCATGGTGGTCCGTTCCAGCGGACTGGTGCCGGTGCGGGCCGACACCGAACTCAAGGCTGCCGACGAGGTCGTCATCCTGGCCGATCCCGAACTCAGTGACACACTTGGCGCACTATTTCGCCCGGGGCCGACGTCGCCCTAGTTATAGGGCGTCGGTGCCGCGTTCGCCGGTTCGCACCCGGATCAACGACTCGACAGACGTCACCCAGACCTTGCCGTCGCCGATCTTGCCGGTGTGCGCGGCGCCGAGGATCGCAGCGACTACGGCATCGACGTGGTCATCTTCGACCACGACATCGATGCGCGCCTTGGGAATGAAGTCGACCTGATATTCGGCACCCCGGTAGACCTCGGTATGCCCCTTCTGCCGTCCGTAGCCTTTGACCTCGGAGAAGGTCAGGCCGTGCACGCCGGCCTGGTCCACGGCGGTGTGGACGTTTGCGACCGTATGCGGTTGGACGATGGCGGTGATCAGCTTCATGAGTTGTCAGCCCTCCACCGGCTCGGCCGGCTTGTCAGCGAAGGTGGCACCGACTCGCCCGGAGACGATGGCGTCGTCAGGGTAGGCCTCCTCGTCGTGCACGCCGATGTCGCCCACTTCCAGGACTTCGTCTGGTAGGCGCAGTTTCATGAACAAACCGATGATTTTCAGAAGGGCGAAGGTGATGAAGGCGTCCCAGACGATGATGTTGAGCGCGGCGCCCAACTGGATCAGGATCTGAAAGGGGTGATGACCCCAGAGCCATCCCGCGCTCGTCACGTCAGACACATCTGCGCCGTTTCCGAGGTATTCGACGACGTGCGGGTCCGCCAGCACGCCGACCAGCAGCCCGCCGGCAAGACCGGCTACGCCGTGGGTGTGAATTACCCCGAGGGCGTCATCGACTTTGTTGAAAAGCCGGGTGCGGCCCAGCCAGTTCCACGACATCCACACCAGAGAGGACGCCACCACACCGATGATCAGGGCGCCGAAAGTGTTGACGAACCCGGCGGCGGGCGTGATGGCGACCAGCCCGGTGATCATGCCGTTGATGCCACCCAGGAAGGTGGGCTTGCGCTGGCGGCTGGCGAAGATGTCCCAGAGCACCCAGGTCAGCAGCGCCACCCCGGTGGCCAGGTTGGTGTTGAGCACCGCCAGCGACGCATTGGCACCCGCGAAGTAGGGGTCGCCACCGTTGAAACCGTTCCAACCGAGCCACAGAATGCCTGCGCCGACCGCTGCCAACGGCAGGTTGTTGGGCACCGCGCGGTCGCGGTCGCGGGCCAGCCGCGGCCCGATTACCGCGGCGGCGACAAAGCCGCTGGTACCCGCGGCCAAATGGATCACATATCCACCGGAGTAGTCCAGCGCCCCGGTGGTCCATGCGCTGCTGATGCTGGGGTGCGCCTGCGCCCACCAGCCCCCGCCCCACACCAGGAACGCGTTCACCGAATAGGCCAAAGTCGACCACAGCGGCACGAAAATCAGCCACACCTTGAAGTTGATCCGCCCTATCACACTGCCCAAAAACAGCAGCGGCGTAATGGCCGCGAAAACGAACTGGAAGTAGGCCAGCGTCGACTCGGAGAACCGGAACTTCGGCATCGCCCCGTCCAGCAGCGGGATGACCGCCTGATGCGTGTTGTCGGTACCCAGGATCGAGCGGGGCTTACCGATCGCGGACGACAAAATGCCCGGGCCCAGCTTCATCGGCTCCCCGAAGCTCAACTTGAAGCCCCACAACACCCACACGACCAGCACCAGCGAAAAACCGGTGAAGGCCATGAGCATCGTGTTCACGGCCCACTTCTTCTGAACAATGCCGCCATAAAGCACGGCAATGCCCGGAATGCTCATGAGGCCTACCAGAGTCGCGGCAATCAACTGCCAAGCGTTGTCTCCGGGATTGAGCCAATCAGGATAAGGGTTCATGCGTAGCCCTTCGGTCGTTGTCACTCCGGCCCATCTGAGTGGGGAAAATTTAACCGACGACACGTTTCTTACAGATGACAGTTTGTTAAGGCTAGGTGTCTGATCGAATCTGGATACCTATTCACGGCCTATCCCGAGTGGTCAAAGCCGGGTCAGCAGGCTTTCATCCAGGATTCACACAGCAGAACATACAGGAAATACACAGCATACCGTCCAGGCAATACACAGCAGAATCAGCGCTCTCCGGGCAGCCCCCGAGGCGGACCGGAACCGGTTCAACTCGCTAGACCCGTTGTCCCCCAAGAGCTTTCTCCTGCGGACGCAGACCATCACGTCCGGCGCGCCCAAAAGTCATCGTCACCGGGCGACGCGCCGCACTGAATCGCCCTACGGCAGAATCCCCGCGACGCGACATTGAGCCTGAACGGCTTCAGCGTGAGCGTCATGCTTGTCGTAGGCAGCGCGGCACCAGTCGCGCGCTGCCGTGCCACATGCGTGCTCGAGTCCGCCCCCCATCGTGCTCGCGCTCGTGACGTTCACGCAGCCGTCACCGGATTGGTCGTAGGTCGACGACTGGCCTGTCATTACCCATGCCGCCGCGCCCGCTGCAATGACACCAGCCACAACGCCAATTCCTATGAGCATGGCCCGACGTTCGCCAGGCGTGAGCGGGTCGGTCGGTGGGGTCTTGCCTGTATTGACCGTCGGCGACTCCTTTGTCCGGCGAACGCGATCGATCCACAATAAACGCATATCCTCGAGTGCAGCCAGCAACACCGCAAGCGCTTCGGGAGATCGAGAAGTAGGCGACCTCACTCGAGCAGAGGCCGCACCGGGACCAACGCTGCCGGGTTCCGCGACACAGTCGCCGACAGATGTTCAAGGCAGGCGGACGCATCGATGTGTTCAAAGTTGATTTCGGCGAACGCGTCTGCGGTGACCCGCACGGTAATCAAGCATGGCCGAGTCGGTTCACCGCTGCGCGGATCCAGCGTATCGACAACACCGTTGAAAACCACAGCATCGACGTGGCGCTCGCTGTCGAATTCCAAGACGGCCGCGAGCGATAGCAGCGTGATCTGCGCAATAGCACTGGCATATAACGCTTTTCGCTGCGACGCCGGTCGCGGCACCTCGACAACCGTCTCCGCGCTCTTGACGTAACGGTATGACTTGGCCTTGGGGACGACATCGACCGTAGGCAGTTCGTACTCGACGACCAATTGGCGCGAATCCGCAGAATACTCGACCTGGGCCTTTGGATTGATAACGCGCGGCAACGGGAGTGCCGTCAGGACCGATTCGATCTGGGCCGCAACCCCGGCCGGATCGCCGGCGCGACAGCTCACCGTCGGTTCCGACTCCGACACGTCCGCCAGGTTGTGTAGCCCATCTTGGAGAAGACCGGTAAGCGCATTGACTTGCGATTCGATTTTCGCGTTCTGCAGGTCTACCTGCGCCGCCAGGCCGTCAAGGTTGTAGATTTCGCTTTCTAGGACAAGGTCTTCGGGCCATCTGCTTTGCTGCCATTCGCGCTGTCGCGCTATCTCGGCAGCCCTGGCTTTCGCTTCAGCGGCCTGCACCGTTTGGTATAGCGCCTTGGTTGTTTCGAGTTCTTTCACGCGCATCCGTTCGCGGCCGGGGTGCCGTTGCCACGCTAACCGATACTCGTATCGAGCCTGCGTCAGCTGCCGCGGGGCATCAGGTACTCGGTAATACGGTGGTGCGTAGACGAAGTCCGCAAGCTGGGGCGCAGGCTCAGAGATCTCAAGATATCGAATCCGCATCGCGCAAACTTCGGAGTCGCGGCGGGCTTTGTCAACGGTGTAGTGGGTCTGCAGCATCCTGCGAGCCGACTCCCAGTTGTTGACATCCATCACCGCCCGCCGCGAAGTGCGCCAAAGGTGCCACAGCGCTTGGTACGCCTCGAGTTCTGCTGCCCGTCGGTCGTTCTCAAATCGCCCCATGCTCTCCCCTGACCGCGAGTCGATCCCGTCAAACTTAACGCGCCACCCGCGGAATGCGCTTCTGGCGTGCCGGTGCGACCTCGATGCCGCCGCCCCGAATGCGAACATGCCCAGGCTGCCCGCGGCCGTCGGGCTGGATAACGCCGACGACCTGACCACCTCGGGAGCCGAGGTGCTTCGCGAAATGCCGCGGGACGTCTCGACTACATCGCGGCCCGCCCGATAGAGCATCAGTATC
>Ga0070763_10000142_pt1 | contig 16058 bp, 19 predicted proteins | sample HubBroMetageWRM3_FD_67279 | JGI IMG/M metagenome (GOLD analysis project Ga0070763, IMG submission 67279) | Warmed soil microbial communities from the Hubbard Brook experimental Forest, New Hampshire - Hubbard Brook CCASE Soil Metagenome WRM 3 | ecosystem: Environmental > Terrestrial > Soil >... | reverse complement strand
GCCTCCGCCAACTTCGTTTTGCCCCCTTGGAACACGGCAAGCTCACCGCCTTGGATGTCGATCTTCAGGAAGTCGAGGTGCTGAATCTCGGAAATGTCGTCGAGCCTCCGGGTTTGCAGGGGGACGCGCTCGATCACTTCCCCCAGCAGGGGGAGATTCACGAAGAGGCCCAAGCTCACCGGGTCCGGTTCGAACAAGCTCGTCATGCCTGGGTGCCGACAAATATTGAGCGTGTGCGTTTTGCCGTCGCCCACCGCGTACGGGAGGTAACGCTCGTTGGGACCCCTCATTGCCTGCAGCGCCAGCAGTGCCGATTTCTGGGGCTCAAAGCCCGTCACGCGACATAGCCCCGCTGCAAGCATTGGCGTGTAAGGCGGCGGTCCCTCCTCACCCAATTTCGCGCCCACGTCTATTACGTCCGTAAGGCGCGCAGGGGACAACAATGCCTGCAAGGAAGCGTTCATACGTCCCATTTCGTAAGACGTTGATGCGCCCAGCGAGCGCAGCCACGGTTTTGGCGGATCGCCGTACGATGGTACGAGGTGCTCGGCTTACCAGGCACAGGCCGCCGCGCGCTAGGTGCCGAAATATCGAATCGCGGCCCCCGAGGAGAGCCAGGGCCGACCTGATCAACTATTCAGACGCGGATCAGGCCGAGCTGGTTCCCGCTCCGTCGACCATCGCGCCCACCCGCTCGACGGCGTGTGCCAGGGCGTTATCGGGTCAATCGCGCCCACTTCAGTGTCGTAGGACTGCCATGTCCAGATTCACTGCAGCTATGACTGCGCCGTCTGGGCAATCAATCCCTTTTGCTGCAAGGATATTCGGCCATTGCGCCAACGCTTCGACTCCGACTGGTCGACGCCGTGAGCCTCGCGCGACCGCAACACACTGCTGGCGAGGTGTGCGATTAGCGCCCCTGCCAGCCCCGCGACCGGTGCCGCCACAGATGGCCCGGAAACCAGGAAATAGCCGTACCCGACACCGACGATGAGCAAAGCCACATGAATGGGCGTCCAGCGCGCGATTGATGGCAGTCGGAAGGACAAACCCATGCCCAGCAGCAACGCCAAGATGTGACCGAACGGGGTGAAGTCCGACCCCACGGCTGCTGCCACCGCGATGCCGAGCCACCCGCCGATCCACACCGGGCGCCAGCGCGGAGGTATCGATGCCGTCAGTGCGCCCAGAACACAGACGGCGCCGTAGCTCACCCCTACGTCGCTGGCCCTCGCTACAGAGATCGGCAGCCAGCCCGCCTCAACCGCGATGACCAGCCCCACCGCGACAAGCAACGTGGCCCCGATATGACCGACTGTGAATGCGATGAGCAAGCCCTTACTGCGCCAAATCAGTTCTCCCAGAGCCAGCAAGCACACCAGTTCAGGCAACCAGGCGTAGATAGCGCCGCCATCGTCGACAAAAGCGCTGCCTACCAACGTGCTCAGGTGGCCGCGCGCCAGATTGTGCAAGTTGGTGCTCATGCTACTCACGGCGACGTCGCGTGCGTGCGGACCGAGCTTTGTAAGCATGACCGAGACCACGACCAGCGTTACGGCGTAGGCCATCGTGACGGGCAACGCGGCGGCGGCGGACAATGTTCGCGCAGCCGCTGCTGTCCAGCGACCGCGATTATCACGAATAGTCCTGCTAGATAACAATGTCCGCCACCTAACTCGCCGTGGCGGCGCGGTCTGGTTGCGGGTGGCCCGGCCAGCCGCGGTCGCGGGCCAGCAGATCGGCGACGGTTTCGCGGCGCACCAGTTCACTGGACTGGCCGGCGGCGACGGCGACCAGCGGCGGGCGTCCCACCAGGTTGCAGCTCGATCCCGTTGAGTGGTGGTAAGCGCCAGTGCAGGCCACCGCCAGCAGATCGCCTGGGTGGATGTCGGCGGGCAGTTCGATGTCGCGGGCGATCTCGCCCCCGGTTTGCCAGTCCCGCCCCACTATCGTGACGGGTGCAGTGCCGTTTGACCGTTGCCGGTTAGCCAGTGCCACCGTGTATTTCGCGCCGTTGACCGCCACTCGCGGGTTGTCCGGCGTACCACCGTCCACCGCGACGAATGTGCGCCCGCCAGGCTGGCGTTTGGCGGCGATCACCCGGTACAGGGTTATCCCGGCGCGCGCGGCGATCGCTCGGCCCGGCTCGATCGCGACCTGCGGGCGGGGGTACCGGTATTCCGCGCAAGCGGATCGGAGTGCGGCATCGATGACCGCGGCGAGTTCACTCAGGCTCAGTTCCGGGTCACCGGAGATGTAGGGCACCGCATGTCCGCCACCAAGATTGAGCTCGGTGAGCACAACCTGATGGCGGTCACGGACTTCGGCGAGCACCGCCATCATCTGCCGGATCGCCTCGCCGTATAGGCCGGCGTCCGACAGCTGAGACCCGAGGTGGCAGTGCAGCCCGACCAGGTCCAGCGATGGCTGATCCAGAATGCGCTTTACCGCACTGGTCGCCTGGCCACCCGCCAAGGCAAAGCCGAATTTCTGGTCGAGCACCCCGGTGCAGACTGGGCTGTGCCCGCCGGTGTCGATGTCCGGAATCACTCGGACCAGCACGCGTTGACGATGACTAAGCCGCCCGGCAAGAAGCGCGATCTCGCTTGGGGAGTCGATCACGACCCGCCCTACCCCGGCCGCTGCCGCGTCCTGCAACTCGCCCGCGGTTTTGGCATCGCCGTGCAGGATGAGTCGCGACGGCGGCACTCCGCCGGCCAGGGCGGTGGCCAATTCACCGCCCGAGCAGACGCCGACGCCCGTATCTTCGGCGGCCGCCCACGCTGCCACCGCAGCGCTGAGTAACGCCTTGCCGGCGTAGGTCAGGTCGACACCAGGGAGCGCGGCGCGGTAGGCGCGGATCCGGGCCCGAAAATCTTCCTCGTCCAGCACGTAGGTCGGAGTGCCGAACTCGTCGGCGACATCAGTAGCTGCCACCCCCGCAATGCGCAGCCGGCCCAGTTCGTCGACGCCGGCGCTCAGCGGCCAGATCGCGCGGTCGAGGTTGGGGTTCAACCCGCGCCGCAGCGATGGGCGCAGCTCGTACAGCGGCATACTCCCAAGGTGCTGGTCTGATCCGGAATAGGCCAGCTACTTAACAAAGCTTTCACGCCCGAGCGCAAATCTTTACGAATTCCCAACGCCGGGCCTGCGCCGTTGGGAGGCCAACTCAATTCTGGCGATCGGTTGGGTTCGTCGCGGGCAAAGTCTGGTCCCGACGACTTGATGACGACCGCTGCGACCACGCGTGTGCAGCTCGCCGAGGAAGCGGCCCGCCACGCCCGATGCTTACGGCGCGGCTTTCGCCGCCACGAACGGGACGTCGTCGCGTGCTGCGCGACGGGCCGCCAACAGTGCCCGCGCGGCGTCCCCGATGGGAATCCGTAGCGGCAGCTGCGGCTGCTCTGCCGCGTCGGCCACCTCGGCGGCGACCTGTTCGGGGGTGATCATGCCGGCGCGCGGCCCGCCGCTTTGCAGGATTGCAGCGTAGGGATCGTCGGGCAGGGTGTAGGTGGTCACGTCGTCGAGGGCGCCGGAGCTCACTGCGCCGGGCTCGAGCAGCGTGGCCTCGACGCCGAAGGGTGCGACCTCGATGGCAAGGGCTTCAACCAGCGCTTCCAGCGCCCACTTCGACGCGGCGTAGGCCGCGCTGGGTGGCAGCACGACGCGTCCAAGGACACTGGACATGAACATCAGCTTCCCGTCGCCGCGGGCGCGCATCTGCGGCAACACCGCTTGAGCTACGCGGATGGCGCCGATGGTGTTGAGGTTGAACAGCCGTTGCAGTTCCGCCAGTGGTGTGGCTTCCACGGCGGCGTAGAAGATGACGCCGGCATTGGCGATCACGACGTCGATATCCCCGGCGGCCGCGATAGCCGCGGTGACGCTGTCGTCATCGGTGACATCGAGGGCCAACCGTTGACTCACGTCCAAGTCTTCCAGCGTGCGCGTATCACGCGCGGTGGCCACGACGCGGTGCCCGCGGCGGGCGAGCTCGGTGGCGATGGCGCGGCCGATGCCGCGGTTGGCTCCGGTGATCAGTACAGATGACATGGCAGGACCGGACCTTTCAGGAATGCTGTCCGTTGGTACTGGAATGTTGTGCGGGACTGGGCAACTCGAAGGTCAACAGCGTGCTGGTGGCGGTGGCGACGGGCTTTCCCGAGGCGCCGATGACCTGACCAGCGGCCCGCTGGTGCGGTCGGGACTGCTCTACACCCCAGCCCGCCGTGCTCGCTGTGTCAACGCCGCCAGCGTGAGCGAGAGCAGAAGCGTTCATCGGCCGACCTTCCTATAAACCGATCGGTTTATGTAGTTGGCTCCAACTTATAGATGGTTTCGCCATTTGTAAACCGATCGGTGTATCTTTGTGAGATGGATGACTCACTGGTGCAGACGCGCTCAGCTGGAGGGCGGGGCGCGCGTGAACGCATCGAACGTGCCGCGGCCCAGCTCTTCTACCGCCATGGAATCCACGCGACCGGCGTCGAGCTCATCGCACAGCGGGCCAACGTCTCCAAGCGCACGCTGTACCAACATTTCGCCAGTAAGAACGACCTTGTAAGTAACTATCTCCGCGGTATCGATGATCGAGGCGATACGCGCCCCGAGAAGAACCTCCGCGACACCGATCTGTCCGCTCGCGAGCGGCTGCTGGCTGTTTTCGAAGCGCCGCCGAGCTCGGAAGTCTTGCGCGGCTGCCCCTTTCACAATGCGGCGGTGGAATCCGCGGGGTCTCTCGCGACTGCTGACGAGATCGTGCGGACCTACAAGCTGGAGTTCACCCGTCGCCTCGCTGCCGTAGCCCGAGAGGCCGGCGCCGCTGATCCGCACCTGCTGGGCCAACAGCTGGCAGTGCTGTTCGAGGGTGCCACGGCGATGGCGACTTCGCTGAATGACACCGCGCCTTATGTTCATGCCCGGGCAGCGGCGGCCACGTTGATTGACGCCGCCGCCGGCGCTGGCAGGTAACGCGGGCAAACGCCAACCAGACCGCGGATCGCGTCTCGGCGATGCTCTCGATCGTCGCCGTGAGAGTCGGGCGAGAGGTGAACTCGGAACCGAGGGCATCGACTCGACAGCTGCACGGTGAGCCAATCGATTTCGGCCGCCGGCGGCTACACGTTTGCATCAAAAGTTGCACGATTGGGAAAATGGTCTGTCACCCGCAGACAAGGAAACAAAGCGTGGCTATCAGCTTCAGGGACGTCATTCAGTCCAAGCACCTGGTTTTGACGACATTTACCAAAGACGGCCGTCCCAAACCGACACCGATCTGGGGAGTGCCCGACGGCGACAAGCTCCTGGTCATCACCGGCGACGGGTCGTGGAAAGTCAAGCGGATCCGAAACACACCCCGAGTGACGATCGCCAAGAGCGCGAGATCGAACCCGCCGCTTAGGCACGGGTTCCATCCGCCCGTGCCGGCGCCTACGGTTGATCCGTGACGCAGGACCGAGCGCGGACGTCGGCGCCCATCTTGGCATGGGTGGCAGTGGCCCGCGTCGGGGTGGGAGCGGCGATGCTGGTAGCGCCGGGTCGGTTCTTCAAGCCCGAATCGGGTACGGAAACGTTGCTCATGCAGACGATAGGGATTCGCGACGTGGTCCTCGGGTCCGGTGCTTGCGCCGCCTGGGTCCGCAGCGGCGGCGGCGAATTCCGTGGCTGGGCGACTGTTGGTGTGATCAGCGATAGCGCCGATCTCCTGCTCGGGCTACGCAGCAAGTCCCTCGTTGGTGCCAGGAGCGCGTTGATCGCCGCGCTGGCCCCAGTGCCATTCGTGGGCGCCGGCTTGCTCGGCCTTGTCCGGAGCCCCAGAAAGAGCCAGTAAGAACCAGCGCGGGCCAGCGGGCCGGGAGGGCCCTCGCCTGACTTAGCCGCCGGCGCCACGAAGGGCCTCGACCGTATCGGCCACGGTGTCCTGCGGGGCCCGATAGGTGATGCCGAGTTCGCGCTCGCTCGGTGAATCATCCGACGCCGGCATCTGCGTGTAGTACTGCATCCCGGCTGAGGTGAACGGCGTGTCGAACGGCAAAAACCGCCCTGCTCGATCCAGTACGGCTCCCGCGACGCGTAGCGCGGTGTCCGGGAGCGGAACGGCAAGCATTGGAGTGCCGGCAACCCGACCGAGCATATTCGCCAGCTCAGACGCAGGAACCCGATGGCCACCGGCGGTGTAGCGGCGCGGCCCCCGCCCGGGCTCCAACAGTGCCGTGTGCAGCGCCGCCAGATCGCGGGCGTCGATGATCAACCATGCCGCGCTGCGTCCGGGGATCGCATGCATTTGCAGAGCCGCTTTGACGCCCTCGCCGGCCTCACCGAATTGGTCGCCGACAGGTGGGCCGAGAACCATGCCGGGATAGGTGATGTTCACCGGCGCCCCGGCGTCCTGCAGGCCCCGAGCATAGATATCGACCTGCGCCTTGGATGTCCCGTATCCGTCTGCTCCGCCGACAACCGGCAGGTCGGCCCGCAGCGTCTCTAAGTTCGGATGGAACAGCGCCGTGAAGCTCGACACGTGAATGATCGGATCCAAGCCGAGCTCGACGGCTTGACCGAGGACGTTTTGGGCGCCCTGCATGTTCGTGGTCAGCATCTCCGAGGTCCGCCGCGGATCGGTCGCCACCAGGGCGGCGCTGTGCAGCACGGCGTCGCACCCTTGCAACGCGTCTCGTACCGACACCCGGTCGGTGATGTCCCCGACGGCATAGTCCGACACGTCGACGCCCAGTTGGGCGACAGAGGTTTGTAGCCGTGCCGGATTTCGCACCAGGAACCGGATGGAGTGCCCCGCGTCGGCGATGGCCTTGGCGGTCCACCCGCCCACAAATCCTGTGCCGCCGGTCACCAGAACGCGCATGGTGCGATTCTGCAGTGGCTTGCCGGCCGGCTCTTCTTCGGGACCTTTAGGGCACCGCTGCTACAGGTGGCTGGTGGCGAAGTCCGCTGCTTGGCCGGTCATGCCGTTCACGGGATACAGACCGTGCGCCAGTGGGCTGCTGCCGTCACCGCAGATCGAATCGCCCGCGGCGCACAATTCGAGGGTCTTGGGCTGATAGAGGGGCCCGATGGCGATACGTGGCGCACCGTATTGTCCGAGCCATTGATCCGAAGGCGTGCCGAAGAGAGTGACCGCGGCGACGTGGTTGGCGATCCCCGGTGGCATCGGCTGGGGCACCAAGTTAGCCGGCACTCCGGGCGGTACGGCGGCCGAGGTGACGTAACCCGCCAAGGCCGCGCCCTGCGAGTACCCGCCGAGCACCTCCCGCGTCTTGGGGCAATTCGCCGCCATGGACTCGATATGCGCGCTCGCATCACGAATCCCGTCAACGACGGTCCTGGGAAAATCGGGGTTCCCGAAGTCGGTACTGGCTTGGTAGTTGACCGGGTACACCCCGAGTGACCTGCCGCCGATCTCCCCGCGCAGCGCGTCGGTAAACGGTCCTCCGACGCTGCCAATACCGGGCGGCTCACCGCTGCCGCGTGCGAACACCACTTCGACGTCCGGACATGGGTCAGCAGACGCCGCTGGGACGGGCGAGCTAAGCAGTGCGGAAGTGCCCACGACCGCCCCTACCGCGACGGCTGTCGCGAACCGTCGCACCCGCCCGACTCTGGTCAACTTGTAATCGTCCATCTATGCCCACCCCGTTCGCGCCGTTGTGCCTTTGTAGGTATTCGATCCTGATTACGGCGCGGATTGCCAAATGGATCAATTTGCCACCCCGGCCTTGCGCCTGGACGCGTCTGGACCTGTCACCATGGAATTCGTGAGCACCGCGATTGTGGTGGGTCTGGTCCTCCTGGGCATCGGCATCGTGACCAATCAGCTACTTCGGCTGAAGAAGTGGCTGAAAGATTCGCCTCCCGGTCCAGAACCTCCGGAGAGCTGACCCGCGGATAAAACGGGCCAGGAAGTCTGTCGGCGTGACCGGCAAACTCCCTGGCCAAGTAGACCGGTTACTTTTTGAAGGCGTCCTTCACCTTTTCGCCGGCGTCTTTCAGGTTTGACTTCGCCTGATCCGCCCTGCCTTCGTTCCTGGTGTCACGGTCGTTTGTAGCCTTGCCGACGGCCTCTTTGGCCTTGCCGCCCAAGTCTTCGATCTTGTTCTTGATCTTGTCTTCAGTACTCATATGCTCCCTCTTCGACTGCGTAGGTGGTACCTGTGTCGGCTACCCGGCAGCTGGCAATCGAAACCCCGCAACGTTTGTGCGGGCGCAGGCAAGCCCGATGACCGCAGGTCCAGCTACCTTTTGAAGGTGCCCCTCGCCCGATCGCCAGTGTCTTTCAGGTTGGCCTTGACCTGATCGGGTTTGCCTTCGTACCGGGTGCGTCTGTTGCCGGTGACCCGGCCGACCGTCTCCTTGGCCCTGCCGCTCCACGGAAGTTCGATGTCGTCGGATACCCGATGGTGCGCGATCGTCAAACTGATAGCTTCATTGTCGTGATGGCACCACATCGAGGTGTTGCCGCTGCGGCGACAGCTACGGCGAGCGCGCAAGGCCCCGTGCCGCAGTGACACCGGCAACCCTGCTTGTCACCGACGACGGCTTGCCGCGCGGTGTTTCCGGCGCCGCCGACCCGCATTTCGCAAACGTCGTCAAGCTCTTCACGCGGCTGTTTCCTGGGCGTCGGTTCGGCGGAGGAGCCCTCAGCGTCTACATCGAAGGGCGCCCCGTCGTCGACGTCTGGACGGGATGGTCGGACCGGGCCGGCAGTCAACGATGGACCGCTGACACCGGCGCAATGGTGTTCTCGGCGACCAAAGGCATCGCGTCGACGGTGATTCACCGATTGGCCGATCGGGGCTTGTTGTCCTATGACGAGCCCGTCGCCGAGTACTGGCCCGAGTTCGCCGCCAACGGGAAGGGCGATATCACGGTTCGCGATGTCCTGCGGCATCGATCCGGGTTATCGCATTTGCGGGGGGTCACCAAAACGGAGTTGATGGATCATCTCGCGATGGAGCAGCGCCTGGCTGCTGCGCCCGTCGATCACCTGCGAGGTGTGCAGGCCTATCACGCGCTGACCTACGGATGGCTGCTGTCGGGCTTGGCCCGGGCGGTGACGGGCAAAGGCATGCGCGAGCTGATCCGCGAAGAGGTCGCATGTCCGCTTGATACCGATGGGTTGCATCTCGGCCGCCCTCCGGAAGGCTCGCCGACCAAGCCCGCGCAGATTCTGATGCCGCAGAGCAAGATGCGCACTCCGGTGTTCAATTTCATCGCACCGAAAGTGGCCGGCCTGCCGTTCTCTGGTGCCCTCGGGGCCATGTACTTCCCTGGCATCAAGTCCCTTATGCAAGGTGACACACCCTTTCTGGACGGCGAGGTCCCTGCAGCCAATGGGGTGGTGACCGGTCGTGGCTTGGCCAAGATGTACGCGGTGCTGGCCAACGATGGCCGTATGGATGGCAAAAAGTACTTGTCCAAGGAGTTGGTGCGTGGCTTGACGGGCGCGGCGCGTATCAAGTGGCCGGATGCGAACATGGTGGTGCCCATGCCTTTTCACCTGGGCTACCACGAATCGCCGGTTCCCGGCCTACTTACCGGGTTCGGTCATGTCGGTCTGGGCGGAACCCTGGGATGGGCCGACCCCGGCGCCGGCAGCTCGTTCGGTTTCATCCACAACCGGTTGTTGACGCCGTTGCTGTTCGATATGGGCTCATTCGCGGGGTTGGCGGGTCCGCTGCACGATGCCATCGAGGCAGCCCGTGACCAAGGTCCGCTCGAGGTGCCACAGTTTGGCGCGACCTATACCAAACCAGCTCGGCGACGGCCGGTCGTCGCCGAAGCGGCAGCGTCGGGGGATGGTTAGGCTTTCGGCGCTAGGCCTTTGTGAAGCCGCGGGGAAGCGTCAGCGGAAGATCGGTGTAGGTGACGATGCCGGGCGCCGCGGCGACGACGGCCGGGATCGCGTTGATGGCGGGCACCGCTGTCATGATGTGTCCGAGATCCATGAATTCCTCGATCGTCTGGGCCTCGAAGTACGGCGGCGGCAAAAAGCCGACTTTGGTTGTCACCGTAGGCTGCCCGTCGACCTGAATGACCCAGCCGTCCTGGTCGATCTTCCAGTCCGGTTCGAGTGTCTGCCCCTTGCGCCACCGGACATTGAGGTCGATGACGGTTGCGCCGCCGACGATGCCCTGCCAGCTGATGTAGACGCCCGCGACGCATCCCGCGGGTATGGTCCAGGACGCCATTTCGAGGTCCGCCGTGGTTTGGGCGAACTCTGCCACACACTTCACCTCGTCGAGCTCGACGCCGAGCGCGTCAGCAACCAGCCGGACGGCCTCGGCGAAAATGGCTGTCCCCTTCGCCGCCATCGCTGGTAGCTCAGGGTGGTCGATCGGCTGGCCGAATCCCACCGGCTTCTCGGTGTCTGGTGAGTCGTAGAACGTCGTGTCAGCCGCCTCGTTGACGGTGACCTTGTCGATCCGGTTGCACACCATCGCCGACACAATGACCAGCAGCTCGGCGAACCCTGGGCTCACACCGGAGCCGAAGATCGTGGAGCCACCCTTGTCGCAGGCCTCCAGTATTCGGTCGCGGCCCTTGCCCAGGTTGTGTCCGGTGATGAAGGACGCCGTGGTCACCACATTGACGCCGGCGGACAAGATGCGGACCAGCTCATCGACGTCGATCCACATCGGGTTGTAGACCACGCAGTCCGGTTTCAGGGCGAGCAGCTCGTCGATGTCATTGGTGGCGGCCACCCCTAGTGGCGGGATACCAACTAAATCGCCGGCGTCGCGGCCGGCCTTCTCTGGTGACCAGGCATAACACCCCACCAGCTCGAGCGTCGGATTACCGGCGATCGATTTCAGCGAGCTTTTGCCGACATTTCCCGTGTTCCACTGAACAACCCGATAGTTTGGCACTCGCACAGCATAGGGAATCGCCGCCGGCCGTTAATAGGCGGATTCGGAAGCGAGGAATAGCTACCGATCCCAAATTTCAGCCGGTAGGCTGCGGTCGACCTGGTCGGCCCGTTCAGTGGGCCGCCTTCGATGTCGTTGTCGGCGCGCCAGCCAGGGGACCGGTATCCGCCGGCGAGCGCCGAAGGAAGGGAGACGCCCGATGGCAGGCGTGAAATGGCTGGAAAAGCCTGAGGTCCATGACTTTCCGGCCGCAGCCGACTATCTGTCCATGCTCGCGGATTCGGTTACCGTCAAAAAGGTGACGAAGCGGCTCAAGGCCGGAACCGTCGAGCACAGAAAGGCCAAAGACATTCTTCGGGCAGCACAGTTGAGTCTGCTGCCCGTGGACAACCCCCACGTCGCGGCCGATCTCGCGAAGATCCAGCAGGGTAGCCCGCTGTCGCCCATCCTGCTAGTCCGCGGGGACTTCACGGCCGATATTCCGCTACAGATCGCCGACGGTTACCACCGGGTGTGCGCGAGCTATCACACCGATGAGAACACCGACATTCCGATCATCCTCGTGGCAGTGAGCCGCCAGCACTAGCGCCGAGAATCACTCGTCGACGGCGACGCCGCCCCTGCGCCGAAGCCGATGTGAACCCTTCCCGGTCGGGCGGCGGTTGCGTAATCCAGCCCGCGACTCCTCGACGGCTTCGGTGTCCTCGACTGGCGTTTCCTCGGTCGCCGATTCGGGTTCCGTCTCCTCGGGACTTTCGGCGGTAACCTCGGCGGGTTCCTCCGCCTGCTCTGCCGTTTCGGTTTCTCCGGGCTCGTCTTCGGCCGTCTCGGCTTCTTGAGCGTCGGCTTCCTCAACGTCCGAGTCGTCGGCCTCGTCGGTCTCTTCGCCAGCCTCGTCGCCCTTCTTGCGGCGCAGACCGCGTTTCCCGGGCTTCTTCGGCTTCTTGGGCTTGATGGGTTTCGGCGGTGGCGGCGGTAACTCGGCGACAAACGACAGATAGAACGCGAAGAACCCGAGTACCGCGATGGCGGCGGCGGCGCCGTAAATTCCGAACAACCATTGTCCGGCAGCATCCAGGCTTAGCCAGATCTCGCTGACCGTGGTCCCGATGATCAGCAGACCGGCCAGCACATGGGCCACTATCGACCAGGTCCTGATCGATAGTGCCAGCTGTGGGGTACCGAATTCCGGCTTGCGGGTGCGCAGCAGGGTGAACGCCACTGGTAGTGCGGCCAGGCCGATCAGCACGCCTGTCACAATGCGAAGGGCTGTCCCCAACGTGTGGGTGGTGTCGCCCATGAGCTCTGGCCAGCGGGGCAGCACGAAATAGAAGTAGAGGACGCCGGCGCCAATCGAAAATGACGCGTGCCACAGTGTGGCGACCTTGCGGCCCATACGCCTCCTCATGCCGGTGAGTCCAGGCCAGCCTAAAGGCGACCGACCCGATTCCAAATCATTTTCGTGCTTGGCCGCATCTTGGACCAGCTTCGTCCGCCTGCGGAGGATGCGGGATTTGAACCCGCGAGGGCTGTTAACCCAACCCGCGTTCCAGGCGAGCGCCATAGGCCACTAGGCGAATCCTCCGTGGCCATGGTAGCTGCTGGTCCACGCCGACAATCCCGCGGTCGTCGCCGACCGGCGCGATCCAGGTATTACACTCGCGTTGGACCCCGCGCGGCGTCTATCCTGTGAACTCCCCCAGGGCCGGAAGGCAGCAAGGGTCAACGGGCTCTGTCGGGTGCGCGGGGTCCCCTAAAGTCTGGGGCCGCGCTACCAGTGTTAGCCCTGTGCCCCCACGGTGTTCGACAGCGAAAGGGCCCCACGGTGTCGTTCGATTCCCTCAGCGCTGAGGAGCTATCAGCTCTGCACGCACGCCACGAGCAGGATTATGCAGAGCTGCGGGCGAAGAAGCTGGCCTTGGATCTGACCCGTGGCAAACCCTCCCCGGAGCAGTTGGACCTGTCCAACCAGCTGCTGAGCCTGCCCGGCGACGATTACCGCGACCAGGAGGGGACCGACACGCGCAACTACGGCGGCCTGCACGGCCTCCCCGGGCTGCGGGCGATATTCGCAGAGTTGCTCGGCATCCCAGTGCCCAACCTGATTGCGGGAAACAACTCCAGCCTGGAGTTGATGCACGATCTTGTGGCTTTCTCGATGTTGTACGGCGGCGTGGACTCGCGGCGGCCCTGGAAAGACGAACCCAGCGTCAAGTTCCTCTGCCCCGTCCCCGGCTACGACCGGCACTTCGCCATTACCGAGACGATGGGCATCGAGATGATCCCCATTCCGATGCGCGACGACGGTCCCGATGTCGACCTGATCGAAGAGCTGGTCGACGTCGACCCCGCCATCAAGGGGATGTGGACGGTGCCGGTGTTCGGCAACCCCACCGGCGTCACCTACTCCTGGGAAACGGCTCGCCGCCTGGTCCAGATGCGGACGGCGGCCGCTGACTTCCGGTTGTTCTGGGACAACGCTTATGCGGTGCACACATTGACGCTGGACTTCATCCGCCAGGTCGATATCCTCGGCCTGGCCGCCAAGGCGGGCAACCCCAACCGACCGTACGTCTTCGCATCCACCTCGAAGATCACCTTCGCCGGCGCCGGCGTCAGCTTCCTGGGCGGATCGCTGGGCAACATCGCGTGGTATCTGCAATATGCGGGGAAGAAGTCGATCGGCCCCGACAAGGTCAACCAACTACGACATCTGCAGTTCTTCGGCGAAGCCGACGGGGTACGCCTGCACATGCTGCGTCACCAGCAGATATTGGCGCCGAAATTCGCCTTGGCGGCTGAAATTCTGGATCGGCGGCTGAGCGATTCCAAGATCGCGTCTTGGACGGAGCCCAAAGGCGGCTACTTCATCAGCCTCGACGTGTTGCCGGGCACAGCGCGCCGGACCGTCGCCCTGGCCAAGGACGCCGGCATAGCGGTCACCGAGGCGGGTGCGTCGTTCCCGTATCGGAAAGATCCTGAGGACAAGAACATCCGGATCGCGCCTACTTTCCCGTCGGTCCCTGACCTGCGCGATGCGATCGACGGGCTGGCGACCTGCGCGCTGCTGGCCGCATCCGGGTCCGTGCTGGGCTCCTCGGTACCGACTGTGCGCTGAGGGAACGCACACTCGATGCCGCCGCGGGGTCCGCATCGTCACCGAGCGCGGCTTGATGGCCCGCCTCCTCAGCGGACCCCGCGGGGTCCGCATCGTCACCGAGCTCGGCTTGATGGCCCGCCTCCTCAGCGGACCCCGCGGGGTCCGCATCGTCACCGAGCGCCGGTAGCCTGCTGACCGTGGCTCTCTACCGCAAGTATCGACCGGCAACCTTCGCCGAAGTGGTGGGGCAGGAGCACGTCACCGAGCCGCTGTCGATTGCCCTGGAAGCCGGCCGGATCAACCATGCGTACCTGTTCTCCGGGCCGCGCGGCTGCGGAAAGACCTCGTCAGCGCGCATCCTGGCCCGGTCGTTGAACTGTGTGCGGGGACCGACGGCCACCCCCTGCGGGGTTTGCGATTCCTGCACGGCGTTGGCGCCCAATGCGCCCGGCAGCATCGACGTGGTGGAACTCGACGCCGCCAGCCACGGCGGTGTGGACGACACCCGCGAGCTGCGGGACCGCGCGTTCTACGCGCCGGCGCAGTCGCGCTACCGGGTGTTCATCGTCGACGAAGCCCACATGGTTACCACGGCGGGGTTCAACGCACTGCTCAAGATCGTGGAGGAACCGCCGGAACACCTCATCTTCATATTCGCCACCACTGAGCCGGAGAAGGTGCTGCCTACTATTCGGTCGCGCACCCATCACTATCCGTTCCGGCTGCTGCCGCCGCGCACCATGCGGGCACTGATCGGGCGGATCTGTGAGCAAGAGGGCGTCGTCGTCGACGATGCGGTGTATCCGCTGGTGATCCGCGCCGGCGGTGGCTCGCCACGCGACACGCTCTCGGTACTGGATCAGTTGGTGGCCGGCTCTGAGGACGGCCCGAACGGCCTGCGGGTCAGCTACCAGCGGGCGCTGGGGCTGCTGGGCGCCACCGATGTCGCATTGATCGACGACGCGGTCGACGCTTTGGCCGCTTCAGACTCCGCGGCGTTGTTCGGCGCGGTTGAATCGGTGATCGACGCCGGCCACGACCCCCGGCGCTTTGCCACCGATCTCCTGGAGCGCTTCCGCGATCTCATCGTGCTGCAGGCGGTTCCCGACGCGGCAACCCGCGGCGTGGTAGATGCGCCGGAGGACGTGTTGGACCGGATGCGCGATCAAGCGGCACGACTCGGGCCGGCGACCCTGACCCGGTACGCCGAGGTGGTACAGGCCGGGTTGGGCGAGATGCGCGGTGCGACGGCGCCACGTTTGCTGCTCGAGGTGGTCTGCGCACGAATGCTGCTGCCTTCGGCCAGTGACGCCGAGTCGGCCCTGCTGCAACGCGTCGAACGGATCGAGACCCGGCTGGACATGTCGATCCCGGCCTCCCGAACTGCATCAGCGGCGGCGCCGGTGGCAGCTGCGCTTCGGCCTGCGCCGGCTGAGCCGGCGGCTCAGCCCGGCCCACCTCCTCGCCGGGCCGCGGACGCCAGGTCGTCCGGGCCGAACCGCAAGGCAGCGCCCCCAACGCCTCCGCCAGCAGCGCCTCCGCCAGCAGCGCCTCCGCCGGCAGCGCCCGATCCGGCGCCTGCCCCGGGTGAGCTCAACGCGGCTGCGGTACGAACCATGTGGCCGACGGTGCGCGACAAAGTACGTCGGCGCAGCCGCACCACCGAGGTGATGTTGGCGGGCGCAACCGTTCGCGCCGTAGAGGACAACACGTTGGTGCTGAGCCACGAATCGGCGCCGCTTGCCAAGCGGCTGTCCGAACAACGCAACTCAGATGTCATCGCCGAAGCACTCAAAGACGCCTTGGGGGTGAACTGGCGGGTGCGCTGTGAGGCCGGCGCCCCAGCGCCCGCCGAGGCCAACCCTTTGCCCGCTAAGGAGGCGGAAGCGCCGGTCCCTGAAGTGGATTCCGCTCAGCGCGACGAAGAGGAACACATGCTCGCTGAAGCCGGCCGCGGCGACCCGTCGGCGCCACGGCGCGACCCGGAAGAGGTTGCACTCGAACTGCTGCAGAACGAATTAGGTGCCCGCCGTATCGACGGCGGCTGAGGAGCGGGCCGATCGGGCCAATCAGACTAG
>Ga0070763_10000141_pt1 | contig 16067 bp, 12 predicted proteins | sample HubBroMetageWRM3_FD_67279 | JGI IMG/M metagenome (GOLD analysis project Ga0070763, IMG submission 67279) | Warmed soil microbial communities from the Hubbard Brook experimental Forest, New Hampshire - Hubbard Brook CCASE Soil Metagenome WRM 3 | ecosystem: Environmental > Terrestrial > Soil >... | reverse complement strand
TACCCTGGTCGACGGCGGCGTCGACGTATGCTTCGCCAACCCGGGAACCTCTGAGATGCACTTTGTGGCCGCGCTGGACGCAGTTCCGCAAATGCATGGCGTGCTAGTGCTTTTCGAAGGCATAGCCACCGGCGCGGCCGATGGTTATGCGCGGATCGCGGACCGACCGGCGGCGGTGTTGTTGCATCTGGGCCCGGGACTGGGCAATGGTCTGGCCAACTTGCACAATGCTCGTCGTGCCCGGGTCCCGATGGTGGTTGTCGTCGGCGACCACGCCACGTATCACAAGAAGTACGACGCCCCACTGGAATCCGACATCGACGCGCTCGCCGGCAGCGTGTCGGGATGGGTGCGCCGGACGGCTGACACTTCCGATGTCGCCGACGATGCCGCCGAGGCGATCGCCGCCAGCCGGTCTGGCTCGCAGATCGCGACGCTGATGCTGCCTGCCGACGTGTCCTGGTCCGACGGCGCCCAGCCCGCCTCCGTGGTGCCCGGGCAGCCAACGGGTGCCGACCCGCTGCTGGCGCCCGAGGTGAAAGAGGTGCTGCGGTCGGGCGAGCCCACGGTGATCATGATCGGCGGGGACGCCACCCGCGGCGTCGGGCTGACCGCGGCAGCGCGGGTCGCCGCGGCCACCGGCGCTCGCTTGCTGTGCGAGACCTTCCCGACCCGGCTGGAGCGCGGCGCCGGCGTTCCGGCCGTCGACCGGCTCGCCTACTTCGCTGAGGCTGCGGCGGCCCAGCTCGACGGCGCCAAGCATCTGGTGCTGGTCGGCGCCAAGTCACCGGTGTCCTTCTTCGCCTACCCCGGTAAGCCCAGCGATCTGGTGCCCGCCGGCTGCGAAGTGCACGTGCTCGCCGAGCACACCGGCGCGGTCGGTGCGCTGGTCGCGTTGGCCGACGAGCTGGCACCGGGGAGCACCGCGCCGGTGGCGCCCGCGTCGCGTCCTGAACTGCCGACCGGTGCGTTGTCCGCCGCGACGGTGGCCGACGTGATCGGCGCGCTGATGCCGGAACGGTCGATAGTTGTCGACGAGTCCAACACGTCGAGTGTGCCGTTGGCGGCAGCGACGGCCGGCGCGCCCGCGCATGACTGGCTGACACTGACCGGCGGCGCCATCGGGTTCGGCATTCCGGCCGCCGTGGGCGCAGCGGTCGCCGCGCCCGACCGGCCGGTGTTGTGTTTGGAATCCGACGGATCGGCGATGTACACGATTTCGGGTCTGTGGACTCAAGCGCGGGAGAACCTGAACGTGACTACGGTGATCTACAACAACGGTGCCTACGACATTCTGCGGATCGAGCTACAGCGGGTCGGAGCCGGTTCAGCTCCGGGTCCCAAAGCGCTTGATCTGCTCGATTTGTCCCGTCCCAGAATGGATTTCGTCAAGATAGCCGAGGGCCTGGGGGTTCCGGCGCGGCGTGTCACCACTGCCGAGGAATTTGCGGATGCGTTGCGCACGGCCTTCGCCGAACCGGGACCGCACCTGATCGACGCCGTGGTTCCGTCAATCCTCGGTTAGCTCGGCGCCAATCGTCGCGGGGACGCTCCCGGACAGCTCTGCAAAGCTGGTTTCAAGCGCGCGCTTCACAGTGTTAACGGCGGATCGGCCATACCGGATCGGCGCAATCGAGGCCCTCGGCCGACAGCTGCCGTTTGACCACCTTGAACGTCGCGGTGCGCGGCAGCGTCGTGCCGACCCGAACGTACGACGGCCACTGCTTGGGCCCCAGGTCGGTCTGCTCGGCGAGGAACATGCGGAATTTGTCCACGTCGAACTCGGCGCCGGGCATCATCACCAGCGCGGCCATCACCTGATCGCCGACGGCCGGATCCGGCACCGCATACACCGCGACCTCGGTCACGTCCGGATGGCGCAGCAGCACCCGCTCGATGGGCGCGGTCCCCAGGTTTTCCCCGTCGACACGCAGCCAGTCGCCAAGCCGACCGGCGAAATACGCGTAGCCGGCCTCGTCGCGGTAGGCCAAGTCGCCGCTGTGATAGACGCCGCCGGCCATGCGTTGCGCATTGGCCTCGGCGTCGTTGTAGTACCCCTCGAAACGACCTGGGCCGCCGGCATTTACCAGCTCGCCGACCACGCCAACCGGACAGGGCTGACCGGTGTCGACATCGCGGATCTCGAGGCCTTCGGGCAGCAGGCCAAGTGCGCCCGCCGGGGTATCCGGTGTGCGGCTGATCGCCACTCCGCCCTCTGTCGAGCCGAAGCCGTCGATGACGACGCAGCCGAACCTGTCAGCGAAACGCTCGATGTCGCCCGGTGCTCCCTCATTGCCGTAGACCGCACGCAGCGGATTGTCGGCGTCGTCCGGACGCTCAGGCGTGGCGAGCACATAGGACAACGGCTTGCCGACGTAGTTGGCGTAGGTGGCGCCGTAGCGGCGGATGTCTGGCAAAAATCCAGACGCAGAGAACTTGCGCCGCAACACCATTGAGCTGCGGCAGGCCAATGACACCGCCCACCCCACCAGCACAGCGTTGGAGTGGAACAGCGGCATCGACGCATAGCAGACATCGTCGGGGCCGAGACTGAACCTGTCGGTCATCGTCACGCCGGCGATGCCCACCTTCCCGTGGCTGCACATGACCGCTTTGGGATCGCCGCTGGTGCCCGAGGTGAAGATCAGCATGAACAGGTCGTCGGGCTGGGCGGACTGGAAGCGCACCTCGGCATCCTGGTGCGTGGCCACCTCGTCGGCCCATTCGGTGGAGTCGACGTTGATGTGGTCGATATCGCCAAGTGTCGCCGCAGAATTCGAGTCAGCGAACACCAGCTGACAGTCGGCATGGTCGATGTCTCGGGCAAGCGCGTCGCCACGGCGCACCGGGTTCAGACCCACCGGGACAATGCCCGACATCCCCGCTGCGACCAACACCGCGGAGAAAAACGGCGTGTTCTCCAGCAGCACTCCGACGTGTGGCGGCCGGGCCGGGTCGAGCCGCTCGCGCAGCGTTGCCGCCACCGCACCGCCGTGCCGGAGATGATCACGCCAGCTGACGAACGAATCCTCGAAGTAGACGCCCCGATCTTCGACATCGACAAGCGGTCGCAGCAGGTCGACGACGGTGGGGAGGCCGTCAGTCACAACTATGCCGGGGTGTCGGCCAGTTCACGACCGATGCGCAGCAGCGGTGCCGTAGCCCCGCCGAGTGCGAACTCGGTCTGCTTGGCGGCCAGGAAGTAGCGATGCACCGGATGGTCGGTGTCGATGCCGACACCGCCGTGCACGTGAACGATGGTGTGGGCCACGCGGTGGCCGGCATCGGCGGCCCAGAAGGCTGCGGTGGCCACCTCGTTGTCAGCCGGCAGATCCTCGCTGAGCCGCCACGCCGCCTGTATCAAAGTCAGCCGCAATCCCTTGACGTCGATGTAGCCGTCCGCCAGCCGTTGCCCTACCGCTTGGAAGCTGCCGATCGGGCGGTCGAACTGCTCGCGGGTGCGGGCGTATTCGGCGGTCATCTGCAGGCCGCGGTCCAGTACGCCGAGCTGAAAAGCCGCGTGGCCCAGCGCATCCAGCGTGGTGATCCAGCTGACCACGTCCTCGCCGCCGACCACCCGTTGGCCATCGACCTCGGCCCCGTCCAGTCGGAGGTGCCCGATGCTGCCCAGCCCGGTGGTCTCCAGCGCCGTCACCGAGACCCCAGGATCGCTGGCGGCGATCAGGAAAACGGCGGTACCGGAGTCGGTTTCGGCCGGCACCAGGAACGCATCGGCCACCGGCCCGTAGCCGACCTGGGTGCGGGTTCCGGACAGGCGGTAGCCGTCACCGGAACGCGCGGCCTGCACCGGCCCGTCGCCCATCTCGCCGTCCAATGCGACCGTCAGGATCTTGGCGCCACTCACCGCGGGCTCGCCCCACTGCTTCTGAAGTTCCGGTGAACCGAACCGGGCCAGGGCGCCTGCGGCCAGAACGACGGAGTCCAGGTAGGGGACGGCCGCGAGTTGGCGGCCGAGGCCGACGAGTACGGCGATCTGTTCGAGCACGCCAAAACCGCCTCCGCCCAACGACTCCGGCGCAGCGGCGGAGAGGATGTCGGCGTCGACGAGCTTGCTCCACAGCTCGCGGTCGAAGCGCTGATCCAGATCGTCGAGTTGACGTTGGTGCTCCGGCGTGCACACGGAGTCGACGATCGTGTTGACCAGGCCGCCGAGATCTTGTGCCGCTTCAGTGGTCGAAAAGTCCATGATCGTTAAGAGTCCTTCTGCGTTAGCGGTTGGCTCGGGGCAGGCCCAACGCCACCATGCCGATGATGTCGCGCTGCACTTCGTTGGTGCCGCCGCCGAAGGTCAGGATCAAGCAGGCCCGGTGCATCCGCTCGACTCGGCCGCGCAGCAACGCTCCGGGGGAATCCGGACGCACGGTCGCCGCGGTGCCCAGCACCTCCATTAGAAGCCGGTAGGCCTCGGTGGCGAATTCGGTGCCGAACACCTTGGCTGCAGAGGCGTCCGCGGGCGACGGCGCGGCGGAGTCCGACGACGCGAGCTCCCAGTTGATCAGCTTGAGGACCTCGACCTTGGCGTGTACCCGGGCCAGGTTGAGCTGCACCCATTCCGAATCGATGAGCCGGGCGCCGCTGGCGTCCTTGGTGTTCTGCGCCCAGTCCCGTACCTGGTTGAGCGCCATGATGATCGGCATCGGCGATACCAGCGCGACGCGCTCGTGGTTGAGCTGGTTGGTGACCAGCTTCCAGCCGCCATTCTCCTCGCCGACCCGGTTGGCGACCGGGACGCGGACGTCCTGGTAATAGGTGGCGCTGGTGTCCACGCCCGCCATGGTGTGCACCGGCGTCCAGGAGAAACCTTCAGAGCTGGTTGGCACGATCAACATCGAAATGCCGCGGTGCTTCTTGGCTTCGGTGTTGGTGCGGACCGCCAGCCAGACGTAGTCGGCGTACTGGATCAGGCTGGTCCACATCTTCTGGCCGTTGACCACGTAGTCGTCGCCGTCGCGCAGTGCGGTGGTCCGCAGGTTGGCCAGGTCGGTGCCGGCGCCGGGCTCGGAGTAGCCGATCGAGAAGTGCAGGTCGCCGGAAGCGATCTTGGGCAGGTAGAACTTCTTCTGCTCCTCGGTACCGAAGGCCATGATGGTCGGCGCGACGCTGTTGATGGTCAGGAACGGCACCGGTGCGCCGGCGATCGCAGCCTCGTCGGTGAAGATCAGCGAGTCCATCGCTGAGCGGTCCTGGCCGCCGTACTCCCTGGGCCAGTTCAGGGTGAGCCACCCGTCCTTACCCATCTGTGCGACCGTCTCGCGGTAGACGTTGCCTTCACCGACCTCACCTGACGTCGAGCTCAACGCTTCGCGGCGTTCCGGGGTGATCAGCTTCTCGAAGTACGACCGCAGTTCGCGACGCAGCTCGTCCTGCTCAGGGGTATAACTGATGCGCATCGCGGCCACCCTCCAGTCGTAGGTGAATTGCGCGGCAGCCTGCATCAACGGCTACCCATTCGCCATCCTGGTTGTAACACGTTCTAGTCTGAGGGTCCAGCGACCGTCACGCCGAACACGTTCGCAGCTGGTCGTATGGTGGGTCATACGTAGTCACAGCCCATGTTCAAGGAGGATGTCGTGCGGGTGATAGTCGACCACGACCGCTGCGAAGGCAACGCGGTGTGCATGGGAATCGCGCCAGATATCTTCGACCTCGACGACGAAGACTATGCGGTGGTGAAGACCGACCCGATTGCCCCCGACCAGGAGGCGCTGGCCGAGCAGGCGATCGCCGAATGCCCGCGAGCCGCCCTGAAGCGGGAAGACTAGAGGTATTCATAATTTGACTGGCAGCACGAAAGCGACCGATCTGTCCGGAAAGGTCGCGGTGGTGACCGGTGCGGCCGCAGGGTTGGGCCGCGCCGAAGCGATCGGCTTGGCCCGTGCCGGCGCCACTGTCGTGGTCAACGACATCGCGGCCGCGCTGGATGCCTCCGACGTCATCGACGAGATCACCGCCGCCGGCTCCAAGGCGGTCGCGGTCACCGGCGACATCAGTCAACGCGCGACCGCCGACGAGCTGGTCAGCTGCGCCGACGGGCTCGGGGGCTTGAGCATCGTGGTGAACAACGCCGGTATCACCCGCGACCGGATGCTGTTCAACATGTCCGACGACGAATGGGACGCGGTGATCGCCGTGCATCTGCGCGGCCACTTTCTGCTGACGCGCAACGCGGCCACCTATTGGCGGTCGAAGGCCAAGGAGGGGCAGGGATCGGTCTACGGCCGCATCGTGAACACGTCGTCGGAGGCGGGGTTGGTGGGGCCGGTGGGGCAGGCCAACTACGGCGCCGCCAAGGCCGGTATCACCGCGCTGACCCTGACGGCGGCCCGGGCGCTGGGCCGCTACGGAGTTTGCGCAAACGCGATCTGTCCGCGGGCCCGGACCGCGATGACCGCCGATGTCTTCGGGGCGGCCCCCGAGGCCGGCGGCGGCGAGATCGACCCGCTCTCGCCCGAGCACGTCGTCACCCTGGTGCGCTTCCTCGCATCCCCCGCGGCCAGCGCCGTCAACGGCCAGGTTTTCATCGTTTACGGCCCACAAGTGATGCTGGTGTCGGCGCCCAGCGTCGAGCATCGCTTCACCTCGGACGCGCAGGCGTGGGACGCGCAAGAGCTCAGCGCCACCCTGGAGGAATACTTTGCTGGTCGGGACCCGGAACGGAATTTCGCGGCGACCAGGTTAATGGAGTAATACTCCGGACGACGAGACGCCCCGCATCAGCGCACCTGCGGCCACACCACCGATTCAGCTGCTCTGTGGATGTGCCTCGGCCAGTGCGTCCAGAAACGATCGGGCCCAACGGTCGACGTCGTGGGCGAGTACCTGGCGTCGCAACGCCCGCATCCGGCGCCGCCCCTCCTGGTCCGTTTGGTTGAGCGCCGCCTCGATCGCGTCTTTGACGCCTTCGGTGTCATGCGGGTTGACCAGGTAGGCCTGCCGGAGTTCGGCTGCGGCACCGGTGAATTCGCTGAGCACCAGTGCGCCGCCGAGGTCGCTGCGGCAGGCGACGTATTCCTTGGCCACCAGGTTCATCCCGTCCCGCAGCGGGGTGACCAACATGACATCACTGGCCACAAAGAATGCGACGAGTTCGTCCCGGGGGACCGCGCGGTGCAGATAATGCACCACCGGATGGCCGACTTCGGCGTATTCGCCGTTGATATGGCCGACCTGGCGCTCGATATCCTCGCGCAGCTTCTGGTAGCTCTCGACCCGCTCACGGCTGGGCGTGGCGAGCTGGACCAGCACGGTGTCGTCGCCCTTGACGCGGCCCTCCGCGAGCAGCTCGGCAAAGGCCTTGAGCCGCACGTCGATGCCTTTGGTGTAGTCCAGCCGGTCGACGCCGAGCAGAACCTTGCGGGGATTGCCGACCTCGGCCCGGATCTCCCTGGCCCGCTTGCGGATGTTGCGATCACGGCCTTTCTGGTCGAGTTCGCTGGAATCGATGGAGATGGGAAAGGCGCCCACGCGAGTGATGCGCCCGTCGACCTCGACCTCACCGAATCGCGACCGCACGCCGACCGTACCGCGGGAGGTGTTCGCGCCGACCAGGCGTCGCGACAGAATCAGGAAGTTCTGGGCGCCTCCGGTCAGATGGAATCCCACCAGGTCGGCGCCCAGTAGTCCTTCCACGATCTCGGTGCGCCAGGGCAACTGCATGAACAGCTCGACCGGCGGGAAAGGGATGTGCAGAAAGAAGCCGATGGTCAGGTCGGGCCGCAATTCGCGCAGCATTTTGGGGACCAGCTGCAATTGGTAATCCTGCACCCAGACGGTCGCCCCCCGGGCGGCGGCGCGTGAAGCGGCCTCGGCGAATCGGCGGTTGACGTCGACGTAGCGGTCCCACCATTCCCGGTGGTAGATCGGTTTGACGATGACGTCGTGATAGAGCGGCCACAGCGTGGCGTTGGAGAATCCCTCGTAGTACTCGGCGACATCGTCGGCGGACAGACGCACCGGGTGAAGCCGCAGGTCCTCCGCTTCGATGGGCTCCTCGTCGGCGTCGACAATCCCCGGCCACCCGACCCAGGCGCCTTGACGGCGGCGAAGCAGCGGCTCCAAGGCCGTAACCAACCCGCCGGGGCTGCGCTTCCACGTGGTGCTCCCGTCGGGCAGCCGCTCCATGTCGATCGGCAGCCGGTTGGCGACCACCACGAAGTGGGACTCCCCGGCGGCAGATACCTTTGAGCGCTGGCCTCCGGCGGGGGGCATTTAGGCCTCGATTTTCGCCGGCCCAATACCGAGCATCGACAAGAAGATGCGGCATTCGTCGGCGTCGTTCGCGTAGGCCGCTACTACGCGCCTGGCTTGGCTTGCGGTGCTGTCAGTCAGCGGTGCCACATCTTCGATTTCGTGGTGATCAGATTTAGCGGACATGTCATAACTGTATGCGAAGTGCGTATTCGCCCGCAGCGGGCGTCGCAACCCGCCGACGGGCGCGTTACGGGCTGGCCGTAATGTGTAAGCACCCAACTGAGGCGAGTGAGGTGGCGAATGGCAGTCCCCAACGAGGTGGGCACGAACGCGGTGGACGCGCAGCCCGAAGAGCTGGTGGCCTACGAAACGCTCGACGAAGGCCGCATCGCCCGGGTCTGGCTGAACCGGCCGGAGGCGCACAACGCCCAGAGCCGCGGCCTGCTGGTTCAACTCGACGAGGCGTTCTTGCGCGCCGAGGCCGACGACGACGTTCGCGTCGTGATCTTGGCCGCGCGCGGCCGGAATTTCTCCGCGGGTCACGACCTGGGTTCCGAGTTGGCATTGGCGGAGCGGGCACCCGGACCCGGGCAGCTGCCGAGCTTTCGGATCAACGGCGCCACCCGCGATCCGGTCGCGGAGAAGACGTACCTTCAGGAGTGGCATTACTTCTTCCAAAACACCTGCCGTTGGCGCGATTTGCGTAAGATCACCATCGCCCAGGTACAGGGCAACGCGATCTCCGCGGGTTTGATGCTGATCTGGGCCTGTGATCTGATCGTCGCCGCCGACAATGCGAAGTTCAGCGACGTGGTCGGTGTCCGCATGGGCATGCCCGGTGTCGAATATTACGCGCATCCTTGGGAATTCGGCCCGCGCAAAGCCAAAGAGCTGTTGCTGACCGGTGATTCGCTGGACGCTGACGAGGCCTACCGACTCGGCATGGTGTCCAAGGTCTTCCCGCTCGACGAACTCGAGGACAAGACCTTGGAGTTCGCGCGCCGCATTGCCGAACGGCCTACGATGGCGGCGCTGTTGATCAAGGATTCGGTGAACGCGGCGTCGGATGCGATGGGTTTCACCGAGGCGTTGCGCCACGCGTTCCACATTCACGAGCTGGGGCATGCGCACTGGGCGGCGCACAACGAGAACAGGTACCCGGTCGGACTGCCGCCCGATGTCGAGGACTGGCGCACGGCGAAGCCGTCGAAGCTGGCTCGCCGCGACACGCCCTAGTCCGCCGTCGGTCGCATATGTCACAGCAGCCTCGCTGCGGAGGGGATATGTGTTGTGCCCGCCTCAGAGCGATTTCGTCGTACCGACGAGATGAGTTTTCGCTCCTAGGCGGGCAAACGGGCATCCGTGCCTCCCGGAGACTGCTGTGGCAGCTGTGACTGCCGACCGGTCGATTAGCGGCGACGGGCGCGTGGTTCGATGGCTAGAACCTGTTCCAATTCCGGCATAAGGGGCTGGCGTGCAGCTGTCATTTGAAGACCGGACCTACTTGGTCACCGGCGGTGGTAGTGGAATCGGCAAGGGGGTGGCCACCGGGCTGGTAGCCGCCGGGGCCTCGGTCATGATCATCGGCCGGAACGCCGACCGGCTGGCGGCCACCGTCGAGGAGATCGAGTCGGCCAAGGCGAGCGGTGGTGCGATCCGATATGAGCCGGCCGATGTGACCAACGAAGACGAGGTCGCGCGTGCCGTCGACGCCGCTGCCGCATGGCACGGCCGGTTGTATGGCGTGGTGCATTGCGCGGGCGGATCGCAGACCATCGGGCCGATCACGCAGATCGACTCGGAGGCCTGGCGACGCACCGTCGACCTCAACCTCAACGGCACCATGTATGTGCTCAAGCACGCCGCTCGGGAACTGGTGCGCGGCGGAGGCGGGTCGTTCGTCGGCATTTCTTCGATCGCTGCCAGCAATACCCACCGGTGGTTCGGCGCCTACGGGGTGACCAAATCCGGCCTCGACCACCTGATGATGCTGGCCGCCGACGAGCTCGGCCCATCCTGGGTGCGAGTCAACAGCATCCGACCGGGCCTGATCCGCACCGACATGGTCGCACCGATCACGGACTCGCCGGAACTGAGCGAGGATTACCGGATCTGCACCCCGCTGCCGCGGGTAGGTGAGGTGGAAGACATCGCCAACGCGGCGATGTTCTTGCTGAGCGACGCGGCCGGCTGGATCACCGGCCAAATAATCAACGTCGACGGCGGGCACTTGCTGCGACGCGGCCCGGACTTCACCGCAATGCTGGAACCGGTGTTCGGCGCCGACGGGCTAAGGGGGGTGGTCTGACCCGCTGGTGATCCGCCAAACCTGTCCACTGACCGGGACGGTGCCCCGCCGCGAGGCTAAAGCCGGTCCATCATCGAGGCGTTGGAATATCGTTGCCGGTCCCAGTGCAGACAGGAAGACACCATGGCCCGACGGGTAATCGACAACATCAGGGAGATCGCCGACCAGCTGCGCGATCAGGGGCCCGAGGCCGAACGCCTCGGTCGGCTGCCTGACGACACCGCGAAGTTGCTCAAAGCGGCCGGACCGATCAAGCTGCTGCAGCCCAAGCAGTACGGTGGGTTCGAAGCTCACCCAAGGGAATTCGCCGAGACAGTGATGGCCGTGGCGTCGCTGGACGGTGCGGCGGGGTGGATCTGCGGCGTCGTGGGCGTACACCCGTGGCAGCTGGCCTTCGCCGACCCCAAAGTACGCGAAGAGGTCTGGGACGCCGACGACAACACCTGGATGGCCTCGCCGTATGCGCCGACCGGCATCGCCGTCCCGACTGACGGCGGCTATCTGTTCAACGGCCGCTGGCAGTTCAGTTCCGGCACCGACCACTGCGACTGGATCTTCCTCGGCGCCATGCTGGGCAATCCCGACGGCAGCATCGCCGAGCCGCCGACCATGCTGCACATGATCCTGCCCCGCAGCGACTACCAGATCGTCGATGACTCGTGGAATGTGGTGGGGCTGAAGGGAACCGGCTCCAAGGACATCATCGTCCGCGACGCCTTCGTGCCATCCTACCGTGTGATGAACGGCGACCAGGTCATCGACGGCACCGCGCAAAAGGAAGCCGGTGTCACCGAATCGCTGTACAAGATGCCATGGTCGAATATGTTTCCGCTCGGCATCACCGCCGCGGTGATCGGCATCGCCGAAGGAGCGCTGGCCGCCCATCTTGATTACCAGCGCGGCCGGGTCGGCGCGCAAGGCACCGCGATCAAGGATGACCCGTATGTTTTGTTCGCGATCGGCGAAGCGGCCTCCGACATCAACGCCGCCCGCCAGGAGCTGCTGGCGAACGTCGACAAGATGTGGGACATCGTGGAATCCGGCAGGGATGTGTCATTCGAGGAGCGGGCCGTTGGACGGCGCACCCAGATCCGCGCCGCATGGCGGGCGGTGATGGCGGTGGACCAGATCTTCGCGCGTTCGGGCGGCAACGCCCTGCGTATGGATAAACCGTTACAACGCTTCTGGCGGGACGCACACGCCGGGCTCAACCACGCCATCCACGTGCCGAGCACCGTCTACCACGCCGCCGCGTTGAGTTCGATGGGTCTCGAGCCCGCTGAGTCCTTGCGCGCGATGATCTGAGCATGACCGATATCAAGAGCCTGGGTTACATCACGATCCAGACCAGCGACATCGACCGCTGGCGCACATTCGCCTTCGACGTGCTGGGCTTCGCGCAGGGCAACGGACCCGACCCAGACGCGCTGTACTTGCGGATGGACGAGCGCTTCGCGCGCATCATCGTCGTCCCCGGTGATAGCGACCAGGTCGTGCACGTCGGCTGGGAGGTGCGCGACGGCGCGGCGCTGCAACGGGTTCGGGAGTCACTCGAGCACGCCGGTGTCGCCGTCAAGCCGCTGTCGGTCGAGGAAGCCGACGCCCGCCGGGTTGAGGACGTCATCTCTTTCACCGACCCGACCGGCACCACGACCGAGGTGTTCTTCGGCCCAGCGCTCGACCACAGTCCGGTGGTGACGCCCTTCGGCTCGACGTTCGTGACCGGAACGCAGGGCTTGGGCCATGTGGTGTTGCCAACGATGGACCCTGCCGGCGCGTTCGCCTTCTACAGCGAGGTGCTGGGCTTCAAGCCGCGTGGCGCGATGCGACTGCCCGCCCCGCCGGCGTTCGGCCCGCTGCGAATCCGGTTCTTCGGTGTCAACGAGCGCCACCACAGCCTGGCGTTGTGTCCCGCGCCGCATGGCGGGGCACCGGGCGTGGTGCACATCATGGTCGAGGTCGACTCGTTGGACGCCGTCGGCCGCGCACTGGATCGCGTTGTACAAAAAGGGTTTCCGTTATCCTCGACGCTCGGTCGGCACACCAACGACAAGATGGTCTCGTTCTACGTCCGGGCGCCTGGCGGATGGGATGTCGAATTCGGTACCGACGGTTTGAAAGTCGACGAAACGTACTACACGGCTGAGGAGATCACGGCCGACAGCTACTGGGGCCACGACTGGTCCGGCAGCCAACCGCTGGCGGCAATGTGACCGCCACGGTCGCGCCGGTCAACGCTCGCGATATTGCAAACTGGGATATCCAGGCTGATGTGGTGATCGCCGGATACGGCATTGCCGGAGCGTCCGCGGCGATCGAGGCCGCACGTGCGGGCGCCGAGGTGGTGGTGTTGGAGCGCACCGGCGGCTGGGGCGGCGCCGCGGCGCTGGCCGGCGGATTTGTCTATCTCGGTGGCGGTACGCCGATTCAAAAGGCCTGCGGCTTCGAAGATTCCGTCGACAACATGCGCACCTTTCTGTGCGCGGCGATGGGTCCGGGCGCCGACGAAGACCGGATCGCCGACTACTGTGCCGGCAGCCTCGAGCATTTCGAATGGCTGGTGGGCTGCGGTGTGCCGTTCAAGCCCAGCTTCTGGGGTGAGCCGGGCTGGGAACCGCCCGATGATGACGGACTGATGTACACCGGTGGCGAGAACGCGTTCCCGTTCAACGAGATCGCCACTCCCGCGCCGCGCGGGCATGTGCCGCAGATGCAGGGTAAGCGAACCGGGGAGAAGGGCGGCGGCTACATGCTGATGAAGCCGCTGGTGGACACCGCCACCGCGCTGGGCGTGCAAAGCATCCTGGATACCCGGGTGCAGCGACTGGTCGTCGAGAGCGACGGGCGAGTGGTCGGGATCATCGCTCGCCAATACGGCAAAGAGCTGGCCGTGTCGGCGCGGCGCGGGGTCGTACTGGCCACCGGCAGCTTCGCCTACAACGAGTCGATGGTGGCGCGGTACGCGCCGCGGATCGCCGGCCGGCCGGCCGCCGCTATCGAAGAGCACGACGGAATTGCGATCCAGCTGGCGCAGGCACTCGGGGCCGACCTGGCCCACATGGACGCCACCGAAGTGGCTTTCCTGGTCGACCCGCAGCTGATCGTGCGCGGCATCCTGGTCAACGGTCGGGGACAGCGCTACGTGGCGGAGGACACCTACCCGGGGCGCATCGGGCAGCTGACGCTTTACCAGCAGGATGACACCGCTTTCCTGGTGCTCGATGCCGAGGCGCACGAGCAGGCGATGGCGGCGCGGTCGGCGACCCCTTTCCTGTTGCGACCGCCGACCTGGGTCTGCGAGAGCGTGACCGACCTGGAGACCGAGATAGGCCTGCCGCCCGGCTCGCTGCAGGCGACGGTGGCGGCCTACAACGACGGCGCCGCGCGGGGTGACGATCCGCTGCTGCACAAGAAACCGGAGTGGTTGCGCCCGATCGGCACCCCGGTGGGCGCCATCGACCTGCGGGGCAACACCGGCGGCTTCACGCTCGGCGGGCTGCACACGACGCTGGCCGCCGAGGTGCTACACGTGAGCGGCGAACCGATCCCGGGCCTGTTCGCGGCCGGACGAGCCACCGCCGGACTGGCCGCCTGGGGATATGCGAGCGGCATCTCTTTGGGCGACGGCAGCTTCTACGGCCGCCGCGCGGGCCGCGCCGCCGCCACCGCCTAACCTGCGCGAACTGCGCGAGCAGACGCAAAAGCACCATTTCCATCGGCGTGTCGGGGGCTTTTGCGTCTGCTCGGCATGGTTGTGAGCGGCGCCACAGTATGGTATCAATAGGCATATACCTATTAGGAATATAGGCGCAGGAGGAAACATGACAGCCCAGGCCGAAGCCTGTACCCCAAGCGCCGTGATCGATCGCGTGTCGCTGGTCCTGGACGCCTTCGACGGGCCCGGCCGGCTATCCCTGGCTCAGGTCGTGCGCCGCACCGGCCTGCCGCGCTCGTCGGCGCACCGATTGCTCGAGCGGCTGGTGCACCTGCGCTGGCTCCGCCGCCAGGGCCGCGACTACGAGCTGGGCATGCGGTTGGTTGAGCTGGGATCGCTTGCGGTGCACCAGGACCGATTACACCGGGCCGCGCAACCGTTTCTGCACGAGCTGCATCGGGCCACCGGTCTGGTCGTGCATCTGGCCGTTCTCGACGGCGTGGATGTGGTCTACCTGGAAAAGATCGCCGGCGCGTTCGGCGCCGCGGTTCCGTCCCGCGTCGGCGGCCGCCAGCCCGCGCACTGCACCGCGGTCGGTAAGGCCTTGCTCGCGTTCTCGGAGCCGAGCCGGCTCGACGACTTCGATGTCGACCTGTTGACCCGCAAGACCAAGTACTCGGTTTCCACCCGGCGTCAGCTGGCCGACGAGCTGAAAGCAATACGCGCCCGCGGGGTCGCCTACGAACGAGGAGAGTCGGTCGCCGGATTCGGTTGTGTCGCTGCGCCGATCGGTGACATCGGCCAGGCCGCCGAGCCTATTGCCGCGGTCTCGCTGTGCGGTCCGCTGGATCGGATGGCCTTCGACCATCGGCTGGCTGGACCGGTGCGGACGACGGCATTGGGCATTTGGCGCAACTTCGACGACGGCGGCGGCATCCGCGTACAGCCCATCCTGCAGCAGCCCCGTCCGCTGCACCCGACCCCGGTCCGCACCTTGCAGTACGCGTGAGCCTCGACGCCGAGATCGCCGAGCTGCTGCCCGCGCTCGATGCCGGGTTTCCGCGTGTCGAGACCATGACCGCGCCGCAGCTTCGCGCCGTGATCCGGCAGCGGGTTCAGCGTCCGTCGCAACCCGAACGGGTCGGTAGAGTTCTCGACCAGACCGTGCCAGGCCCGGCGGACGACATCAACGTCCGGATCTATTGGCCAGCAACATTACTCGAACCAGTACCGCTCGTCGTTTTCGCACACGGCGGTGGGTTCGTGTTCTGCGATCTGGACTCACACGACGAACTGTGTCGTGCGATGACCAACGGTATCGGCGCGGTCGTGGTGTCTGTCGACTATCGGCTGGCACCGGAATCGCCGTGGCCGGCGGCAGCCGAGGATGTCTACACCGTCGCGGATTGGGCGGAACGGGAAGCTAAGGCACTCGGCGGCGACCCAATACGCGTGGTGGTTGCCGGTGACAGCGCGGGCGGCAATCTGGCCGCCGTGACCGCACTCTTGGCCCGCGACCGCGGACGGCCCCGAATCGCCGGACAGCTACTGCTGTATCCGGTGCTCGCAGCGGATTTCGGCACGATGTCCTACCGACGCTTCGGCACCGGCTACTTCAACACCGCTGCCGCAATGGCGTGGTACTGGGATCAATACGCGCCGACCCTCGCGGACCGCAGCCATCCCTACGCGTCGCCGCTGCGGGCCCGGCTGGCTGGCGTGCCACCGACCGCAGTGGTCACCGCGGGGTTCGACCCGCTGTGCTCAGAGGGCGAGGCCTACGCGAAAGCGCTTGCCGAAGAGTCCGTTACGACGATTCACCGCAATTATCCCGGCGCGATCCACGGCTTCATGACGATGGCCGGACTGGGCATCTGCACCCGGGCGCGAAAC
>Ga0070763_10000137_pt1 | contig 16130 bp, 13 predicted proteins | sample HubBroMetageWRM3_FD_67279 | JGI IMG/M metagenome (GOLD analysis project Ga0070763, IMG submission 67279) | Warmed soil microbial communities from the Hubbard Brook experimental Forest, New Hampshire - Hubbard Brook CCASE Soil Metagenome WRM 3 | ecosystem: Environmental > Terrestrial > Soil >... | reverse complement strand
CGCGCAGCTGTTCATCAGCGCCCGCACCGTCGAATGGCACCTGCGCAAGGTATTCACCAAGCTGGACATCACCTCCCGCCGCGAACTCGACCAGGTCCTGAGGAGAAAGAGCACCGGGTCATGACGAGCAGATGCCCGCCGAGTCGATCTACGCCTGCGCCGGTACCCCCGGTCTGCCGACGGCGGCCCGGTGCCGGGTACCCTGAGCGCGACCGTGGAGAGGGTGACCGGGATGAGCGATGAGCAGGGCAGCGAGATCAGCGGCGAGGTCACTGACCCGAGCGCGGAGCAACTCCGGCAGGAGCTCGCCCACAACGTGGAGAAGCCATCAGGCATGCCGCCGGGCTACCAGCTAGAGGGGCCCGCGGAACCTGGGGCAACCGCCGACATCCCCGGCGTGCTGGGAGGCCCGGGTATCAACATCATCTCCGAAGATGAGGACGAGCCAGATAACCAATGGTCCGAGCATCCCAGGTAAGGATTCGGTAAAGGCAGGTTATCGTACGTCTACGCCTGGACCGCGGTGAGCGGTGCGGGGTAAGCGGAGTTCGGGGGCGTGAAGGAGAGTGAGGGGGAGGAGAGCCGGTGGCGCTCGCGGCAGACGCCGAGCCAGCGTCGGGGGCGACTGGGCTGTTCGCCGCCGATGAGGAGGTCGGCCGCGACCTAGCCACGGTGAACTGGTCTGCCACCCCGCTCGGGCTGCCCGCGTCCTGGCCGCAGAGCCTGCAGACGGCGGTGGACATCCTGCTGTCATCCCGCTTCTCGATGTGGATGGCCTGGGGGGCGCAGCTGACGTTCTTCTGCAACGCCGCCTACCGGCGCCATACCCTGGGCCGCAAGTACCCGTGGGCGCTGGGCCGGGCTGCCAGCGAGGTGTGGGCCGAGATCTGGGACGACATCGGCCCCCGCATCGACACCGTGCTGGCCACGGGGAAAGCGACCTGGGACGAGGCGCTGCTGCTGTTCCTCGAGCGGTCCGGCTACCCGGAGGAGAGCTACCACACCTTCTCCTACAGTCCGCTGCGCGACGACGCCGGCACCGTGGTCGGCATGCTCTGCGTGGTCAGCGAGGACACCGAACGCGTCATCGGCGAGCGCCGGATGGCGACCCTGCGCGACCTGGGCTCCGACCCGAGCGTGGTACGCACCGAGCAGGAGACGCTCGACTTCGCCGGACGGCAGCTGGACCGCAACCGGCGGGACCTGCCTTTCACCCTGACCTACCTGTTCGCCGATGACGGCGCCGCCGCCCGGCTGGCGGGGAGCACAGGCATCGCAGCCGGGCACCCGGCCGCCCCGGTCGCGCTTGCGGCCGACGATCCGGATCCGCTCTGGCCAGTCGCAGCGCTGCTGCGGGGTGAATCCGCGGTGGTGAGCCTCGTCAGCGCCCGGTTCTCCGTCCTGCCGGCCGGGGCGTGGAGTGAGCCGCCCGTCCAGGCGCTGGTAGCGCCGCTGACCCGCCACGGCGGCCCCCCGTACGGGTTCCTGGTGGCCGCCCTGAACAGGTACCGTCCCTTGGACGAGGGCTACCGGGCGTTCGTCGGCCTCCTGACCGGGCATCTCGCGGCGGGAATCGCGAGCGCACGCAGCTACCAGGACCAGCAGCGCCGCGCGGAGGAGCTTGCCGAGCTGGACCGCGCCAAGACCACGTTCTTCTCCAATATCAGCCACGAGTTCCGCACCCCGCTGACGCTGATCATGGGTCCGGTGCAGGAGCTGCGGCGCCGGCTGGCCGACGCCGACCCTGAGGTGCGCGAGGAACTGGAAGTAATCAGCCGCAACGGACTGCGCCTTGGCAAGCTGGCCAACATGCTGCTGGACTTCTCCCGCATCGAGGCCGGACGTATGCAGGCGAGCTACGAACCGGCCGACATCGCGCAGGTGACCGCCGAACTGGCCAGCGTCTTCCGCTCCGCCGTCGACCGCGCCGGCCTGGCCTTCAAGGTGGACTGCCCCCCGCTGGCCGAGCCGGTCTACCTCGACCGCGGCATGTGGGAGAAGGTGGTACTGAACCTGCTCAGCAACGCGCTGAAGTTCACCTTCGACGGCTTCATCCACATCGCCGTGCGCGCCGACGGCGGCCAGGCAGTCGTCATGATCGCCGACACCGGCATCGGCGTCCCCGCTCGCGAGATGCCGCGGTTGTTCGAGCGGTTCCACCGCATCGCGAACACCCGGTCCCGCTCAAACGAGGGCAGCGGCATCGGCCTGGCCCTGGTCCAGGAACTCATCCAGCTGCACGGCGGCACGATCGCGGCGTCCAGCACCGAAGGCGCGGGCACCACGTTCACCATCCGCCTGCCTTTCGGGCCCGCCCACCTGCCCGCCGGCGCCCTCGTCCCGGCCGGCCACGCGGCGACGGTCTCGGCCAGCGCTGACCCGTTCGTCCAGGAAGCCCTGCGCTGGCTGCCCGGGACCGCGCAGGACGGTGGCGGCACGGGGGCACGCTCCGTGCACGAGGAGATAACGCCCGGCAATGACACAGGTCCCCCGGCACAGGCGGGTCGCGCCCTGCCCGCGCGGGTGCTTGTCGCCGACGACAACGCCGACATGCGCGAGTACCTGGCCCGGCTGCTGCGCTCCGCCGGCTACCGGGTCACCACGGTCACCGACGGGCAGGCCGCCCTGGACGCCGTCCGCGCCGACGCCCCCGACCTTGTGATCAGCGACGTGATGATGCCACGCCTGGACGGCCTCGGCCTGGTGGCCGCCCTGCGCGCCGACGCGCGCACCGCAGCCGTGCCAGTGCTCCTGCTGTCGGCGCGGGCCGGGCAGGAGGCGTCCATCGAGGGCCTGCGGGCGGGCGCCGACGACTACCTGGTCAAGCCGTTCTCCGCGGCCGAGCTGCTGGCCCGGGCGCGGGCCAGCGTAGAGCTGGCCAGGTTCCGGAACCGCGAATCGCAGTTCCGACGCACCTTGATCGACTCCCTCCAGGAAGGCTTCTTCCTCACCGATCAGGAAGGCACCATCCTGGAGGCCAATCAGGCCTTCCTGGCCCTGGTGGGCTACAGCGCGGACGGCTTGCCGTTCCGCTGGCCGCACCCCTGGCTTCCAGACCCCGGCACCGACCCTGACGGGTGGACGGCGACGGCCCGGGCGTTCGACGACTACAAGCGGCACGGCGGCGGCCGGTACACGATACAGGTACGGCACCGCGACGGGCACGTTATCTGGCTGGCCTGCAGCTCGGCCAGCTTGCCCAGCCCGGACGGGGGCAGCAGGCTGTTCGTCGGCACCGCGCGGGACGTGACCGCGGAACGCCTGGCCGCGCAGCGCGAAGCCACCCTGGCTGGTTTCGCCGCCGCCCTGGCCGCAGCCGGGGAGATCTCCGAGATGCTCACCACGGCCGCCCGCGAGATCGCCGCCGCGGTACATGCCAGCCAGGTGACAACCGCGCTATGGTCCAGCGATGACAACCCCGCCGTCACCGGCTGGCCCCGGCCCCCCCGGTCCTCCCAGTCCCTCCGGCCCGCCCCGGGTCAGGGCGCCTCCGCCGCGGTGACGGGAGCGCTGGACTCCGTCCGGCGTCAGCCGGCCGCCTCGGTCGCCGTGCTGCCAGGCGACGGGGGCACCAGCCTGCTCGCCGCTCCGCTCGACGGGACGGGCTCATCGGCCATCGCCGCGGAATTCCCGGCCGGACGGCCTGTGGGCGCCGAAGTGCGGGAGCTGTTCTCGGTCCTGACCAGCCACCTGGCCCAGGTCCTCGCCAAGGCGAGGGACTACGAGCAGACCCGCGCCGTCGCGCTCACCCTCCAGCATGCCATCCTCGCCCCTACCGAGCTGCCGCACGGGTTCGCCGCACGGTACACCCCTGCGGTTCCCCCGCTCGAAGTCGGCGGCGACTGGTATGACGTGATTCCGCTGCCCGGACAGCGTATCGGCATCGTCGCCGGTGACTGCGTCGGCCGCGGGCTGCCCGCCGCCGCGGTCATGGGCCAGCTCCGCTCCGCCAGCCAGGCCGTCCTGCTGCGCGCGCCCGGTCCCGCCGAGGCCCTCACCGACCTGGACACTTTCGCCAGCCGGATTCCGGGAGCGGAATGCACCAGCGTGTTCTGCGCGATCCTTGATCCTGCGGCCGGGACGGTCACCTACAGCAGCGCCGGGCACCCGCCGCCCATCCTCGTCACGGCCGCGGGGGATTACCGCCTGCTCGACCAGGCGCGGTCCCTGCCGCTGGCAATGCTGCCCGCTGACTGGCGGCGCAGCCAGGCGACTGCCACGCTGCCGCCGGGCGCGACCTTGATGCTCTACACGGACGGACTCGTCGAGCGGCGGAGCCAGCCGCTGGACAAAGGGATCGACGCCGCGGCGGTCACGGTGGCCGGACACGCCCAGGACCACCCAGACGACGTCGCGGACTACGTCATGTCGGCCATGACGCCGGCGGCCGGCTACGAGGACGACGTCGCCGTCCTTATCTACAGGCACCCGCCTGCCCCGCTGACCGCCCAGGTACCAGCGGACGACCCCTCCTGCCTGGCCTTGCTCCGGGCCACGCTGCGGCAGTGGCTATCAGCAGCCGGCATCGGCAGCCGGGAAGCCACCGACATCATGATCGCGGCGGGCGAGGCCGCGGCCAACTCCGTCGAACACGCCACCGCCGGGCGCCCCGCCGACGCGGCACCAGTCCAGATCACCCTCACCGCCAGTGCGGCCCACACCATGGTCCAGCTGACCGTCGCGGACACCGGGAGCTGGCGGTCTCCTCCCGCGGACCGCGAGCAGCCCGCCCCGGGCACCCGGGGCCACGGGGTTATTTTCATGCACGCCCTCATGGATGACGTCACGATCGATCCGTCCGCGCACGGGACGACGGTGACCCTGACCAAGGACCTGAAGCCTTGACCAACGACGCCACCCCAACTACCCCAGCCACCCCAGCTAGCCCGGCCGGCCCCGCCCAGCACCGTCCCGCGAGCAGCGCCCCTGCAGGCAGCCCGCAGGCACGCTTCGAGTTCCTGCCCGGCGGCGAAACTGAACCCGCCATCGTGCGCGCCGCCGGCGACATCGATCTGACAAACGTCGGGCAATTCCAGGCCGCCCTCGGCGAGGCTGCCGCCGCCTCCAGCGCGATCACCGCCGACCTGACGGCGGTCACCTACTGCGACAGCGCCGCCATCCGGGCACTGTTCATCGCCGCCAGGCAAGCCCGCCTCACCATCCGGGTCGCCGCGGCAGGCCCCATCAACGAAACACTGCTGAGAGTCTCCGGCCTGGACCAGATCGCCACCGTCGTCACGCTGGACTAGCCCGCACCGTGCACCCGATCCCGGGCGGCTTCAGGCTGTGCGGTGTTGCCTGGCGTCATGTCCTGGGCGGTGCCACTCGTCGCTGGTCTTGTCCGGCTGCCCGACGTTCACGACCTGGACCGGCAGGTCGCCAGCCGCGCGGAGCACCTGGTCCGCCACCGCGGACCCGTTCAGCAGACGCGACCAGCGCGAGCGACGGCGCGACCCGATCACGAGCTGACAGGCGCCGGCCTCGCGGGCGGCCCGGACCAGCCCGGTAGCGGGGTCGTCGGCCCTGATCTCGCTCAACGTCCCGCCCAGTTCGCCAAGCAGCCGGCGGTCCTGGTCCAGCCGCGCCTTCGGTGGCTGGTCCAGGTTGTCGATGGCCCGGACGTGCACCCCCTCGAGCCTGGCATCGGACAGCTCAGCGAGATGGGCTGCGTAGCGGATGAGCCATTCGTCGGCGGGCGACCCTTCCAGGCCCACCACGATGACCGCGGCGCTCACCGGCCCGCTGAGGCCGCGGGCGGCCAGGAACGTCATGACGGGATCGGGAACGCAGTCATCGAGCCACAGCTGCGCGAGCTCCCGCAGGCCGGCGAGGTTCGCGAAGCGGAAATAGCTCGACAGCGCCGCATCCACCCGCTCGGCCGGGACGATGAGACCCTGGGCCAGCCGGCGCCGCAGCGCCGACGGAGCCAAGTCGACCAGCGTGATCTCCCCGGTCCGCAGGAACTCATCCGGTACAGGCTCGGCCGGCCGCGCCCCGGTGATCCGGGAGACGACCGGGCCCAGCGATTCGATATTGGCCACGTTGAGGGTCGTGTAGATATCGATGCCGTCCGCCAGCAGCTCATCGACGTCCTGCCAGCGTTTGGCGTGCCGCTCCGCCGGGAGGTTGGCGTGGGCCAGCTCATCCACCAGAGCCAGCTGCGGATGGCGGTCCAGAACCGCCGCGACGTCCAGCTCCGCAAAGCTCGCGCCCCGGTAGGTGACCGTTCGGGTAGGAAGTACCTCGAGATCGTCGAGCTGAGCCGCCGTCTCCGGCCGCCCGTGCCGCTCCCAGTAGGCGACCACGGCGTCGACGCCCGAGCGCCGCCGGGCGCGTCCGTCCCGCAGCATCGCGTAGGTCTTCCCCACTCCCGGGGCAATCCCGAGGTAGGTGCGCAGCTTGCCCCGGCCGGCCTGCGACTCCATCGCGTTCATCGCTGAATCCGTCACTCCTGAAGCCATACGGCAGTCCGACCGCCACGCTATACCGTCGAGGGAACTGCCAGAATGGGCAGTGGTCGGCTGGCGATCTGCGACCCGCTTACCGCATCGAGCCGGCCGGGCCCTGACGAGGGGCGATCCCCGTAGAGGAAGGCCGCCGAGATCACCGAGCAGATGGGCGCCACCGGCTCCGAGGGGACCGGCGAAGGCGTGAGCCAGGCCGCGGAGGCGGACACAGATACCGCAGGCGAGGTCGAGCCGGCCGGTCATTTCCGCATCTACCTGGGCGCGGCTCCGGGCGTCGGCAAAACCTACGCCATGCTCTCCGAAGCCCAGCGCCGGCGGGGACGAGGCGCCGACGTCGTCGCCGCGTACGTCGAGACCTACGGGCGGCCGCTCACCGAGGAACTGATGAACGGCCTGGAGGTCATCCCCCGTAAGGCGGTCGACTACCGGGGAACGCGCCTCGAAGAGATGGACCTCGACGCGGTACTGCGAAGACGGCCCGAGATCGCCCTGGTCGACGAGCTGGCCCACACCAACGTGCCGGGATCAGGCAAGAACGAAAAACGCTGGCAGGACGTCCTGGACATCCTCGGCGCCGGAATCAACGTCATCACCACCGTCAACATCCAGCACCTGGAGAGCATCGCCGATGAAGTCGAGCAGATGACCGGGACGCCCGTCCGGGAACGGGTACCGGACTGGCTGGTGCGCAGGGCCAACCAGATCGAGCTGATCGACTCCTCACCCGAGCAGCTGCGCCGCCGGATGCTCCACGGCAACATCTATCCCAAGGCCAAGGTCACCAAGGCCCTGACTCATTTCTTCCGCACCGACAACCTGATCGCCTTGCGGGAGCTGGCGCTGCGGTTCGTTGCCGACGAGTCGGATGAGGAGCTCCTCGAGCACCTCGGGCGGCACCAGCCTCAGGTCCTGTGGGAGACGACCGAGCGCATCATGGCGGCCGTCACCCCGGCGCCTGGCACCGACGTGCTGCTGCGGCGCGCGGCACGCATCGCCTTCAGGGTCAAGGGAGAACTCGACGTAGTCCACGTCATCGTCGGCGACACCGACCCGCCCGTGGACGGCCAGTCGGTTGACGGGCTGCGACAGCTGACGGCCGACCTCGGCGCCCGCTGGCACGAGATAGAAGACGACGATCCGGCCCGGGCTCTGGTCAGCTTCGCCCAGGAGCACCAGATAACCCAGATCGTGATCGGGTCCGTCCAGCGCAGCTGGTGGCACATCCCCAGCGGCGGCTCGATCGTACGACAGGTCATCCATGAGGCGGGCGCGGCCGGCATCGACGTCCACCTCATCGCCCGCCGCGAGCTGCCACCCGCCGAGGCCCCAGGGTCGAGTGCCGCCAACAAGTCCTGACTGTGCGTAGGCCGCGTGGCCCGCCCTCACGCGTCGCGGAACCTGAGCACTAGCCCGCCGAGGATCAGCGATCCCGCCGCCCACAGCGCGAGCACGCCGAGGCCCTGCCAGGGGGCGAGCGGCAGCGCGTGCACGCCGACCGTGGCCTGGATGTACAGGCCGGCGGTCATCGGGCCGATCTGCTCCAGGTGCCATTGCCAGTGCTGGTTGGTGATCACGCTTGTCACGATCGGGAACACGTACAGCAGTGCGAGCACGACCCCGATCGCCGCTGCCGATTCCCGCACCGCGGTGGCGATGCCGAGGCTGAGCAGGGCGATCAGCGCGAGGTACAGGACCGAGCCGCAGGCGGCCCGCAGCACTGGCCCGTCACCCAGGGACAGCAGCTGATAGCCGTTCGCCGGGGTGAAGCCGTGCCCGGGCAGGATCAGCCGCCCGGCCAGCACGGACGCGAGGGCGGCGACGGCGCCCGCCGCCAGCACCAGGCCACCGACCAGGGCGGCCTTGGCCGCGAGGACAGAAAGGCGGCGCGGCATCGCGGTCAGCGTGACCCGGATCATGCCGGTGCTGTACTCGTTGCTGATCGCCTGCACGGCCAGGATCACGACGACCGCCTGCCCGGCCTGGATGCCGGTAAGGCTGAGCTTGGCCAGGTCAAGTCCTGGCGCGCCCGCCGCCGCCGCGACCGCCGCCGCGCTCACCGCCATGGTGAGCGCGACGACGCCGGCCAGCAGCCACCCGGTGCTGGCCAGCGTGCGCAGCTTGGTCCACTCCGCGTGAATCGTCTCTGCCCAGGCCCGGTGGCTCCGCTGGCCCGCGCTCAGCGCCAGGTTCATGCGTCTCTCCGGCGCAGCAGGTAGGCGGCCGCGGCCAGGGCGAGCGCGGTCCAGCCGCACAGCACCGCGAGCCCGGCCCACGGCGCGAGCGGGTAGAAGCCGTCCATGGGCCGGTAGTAGGCCTGGACCTGCTGGTACCGCGGCGTGGATTGCTGGAGGGCGAAGGCGGCGGCCGGGGTGACCCGCAGCAGCCACGTCCCGATGCCGGCCGGCACGGCGGAAGCGTACGCCAGGAAGTACGGGATCACGATCGTCACGATGGCGATCACGACCGCGGCGGCGCTGCGGCGCACCATGGTGCCGACGGCGAGAGCTAGGACCGCGACCCCGGCGGCTAGCACGGCCGTGCCGATGATCGGGCTCAGCTCGGCCGACCACGGCTGCGGCCACAATGGGTAACCGCTGGCGTGCGCCTCCCAGGTACCGAAGATCACGGTTGCGGCCGCGGCGGCCAGCCCGGTCGCGAAGGCCGCCGAGCCGATTACGATCGCCTTCGCCGCCAGCACCCGACTCCGGCCCGGGCTCGCGGCCAGCGTGGTGCGGATCAGGCCCCGCCGGTATTCGGCCGTCATGAACATCGTCGCGACCACGATCACGGCGATCAGGCCGGCGAACGTGCCGACGAGGTAGAACCCGATGGGATTGTGACCGGCGCCGCTATTGCCGGGTCCGGGGATGGCAGGCGCGATGTCGCCCATCCCGGTCACGGTGAACCGGCCGACGGCCTGGTGATATCCCTCGGCGACACCTTCGATACCTTCCGTCGGAGGTCCGATGTTGTCGCCGGTCCACGTGCTGGCCGGCCACGCGCCGGACCGGCTGACGTGATCGAAGACGGCGGTGGCCGCGGTCTGGACGTCGTTGACATTACTTCCGCCGAAGCCCGTGCTGATCGGAAAGTACTGGGTTGAGGTGGCGAACAAGCCCGCCTGCACGGTAGGCGGCAGGCCGGCCAGGTGAACGGTGCCGACCCGCGTCCAGTGCGCGCCGTCGGTGGAGTCATAGCCGGTGATCGTGTCGCCGTCGCGGGTGAGCCGCAGCCAGCGCGGGCTGGCCGCCGAGACGGCACCGGTCAGGCCGGGCGTGTCGCCCGTGTAGTTCCACTGCATCCGCACCCCGTTGCCGCCGGTGACCATCATCGCCGCGTAGGCCGAGCCCTGGCTGAGGTCCTGCTTGATGAGGATCCCGGCCTTGGACCACGGCACGAGGCCGGGCTGCACCGGGCCCGGGGGGAGGCCCGTGAGCGAGGTCACCCGGACCGTGATGCTGCCGTTCCCGGCGAGCGGCTGGCGTACGAAGTAGAAGCTGTCGGTCACCGGCTCGCCGCCCGGGCCCAGCGTGAGAGCGGCCCCTGGGCAGGCCGAGCCGTGCTGGACCGGCCCGCTAGAAGTCCCGCTAGAAGCCCCGCAGGAGACGTTCGCGGTGGACGCGAAGACGAGGAACACGCCGAGCCCGGCGATCACCACGATCGCGATGATCATGCCGATGACCCAGCCGCGCACCGTACGGAACTTGGTCCACTCCGCGTGCACCAGCTGGCCGAAGCCGTCGCGCCCGTCCTGTACGGGGGAGCGGTATGTCGTGATAACGGTCACTGCGACGCACCTCCGGCAGCCGGGGCGGCGCTGAATTCCACTGCGTCCCTGGTGAGTTCCATGTACGCCTCCTCGAGGGTCGCCCGGTGCGCCGATACCTCGGCGAACGGGATACGGCTTTCTGTGAGTGCCGCCACTGTCCGTTCGGCGGAAAGACCGGAAATCGTGAGCAGATCAGGGCCGGTGGCGGCAACGGTCGCCCCCGCATGCGCCAGGACGGTCATTGCCTCGGTGCGGGCCGCGGTCCGCAGCTGGACCCGGTCGCCGGACGCGGCCGCGATCAGGTCCTTGACGCTGGTGTCGGCGATCACCTTGCCGCGGCCGACGACGACCAGGTGGTCGGCGGCGTCCTGCAGCTCGCTCATCAGATGGCTGGAGACGAGCACGGCGCGGCCCTCGGCGGCCAGCGCGCGAAGGAAGCCGCGCATCCAGATGATGCCCTCGGGATCCATGCCGTTGAACGGCTCGTCCATCATCAGCACCGGCGGGTCGCCGAGCAGCGCGGCGGCGATGCCGAGCCGTTGCCGCATGCCGAGCGAGTAGCCGCCGGCCTTGCGCTTCGCGACGGTCGTGAGGCCGGCCTGCCCGATGACCTCGTCGACGCGCCCGGCATCGAGGCCCTGGGAGTGCGCGAGCCAGAGCAGGTGGTTGCGGGCGGTGCGGCTCGGCTGGAGGGCCGCGGCGTCGAGCAGCGCGCCGACGTGGCCGAGCGGATGCCGGAGCGTCCGGTAGGGCTGGCCGCCGATCAGCGCGGTGCCCTCGTCGGGCGCGTCCAGGCCGAGGATGACGCGCATCGTGGTGGACTTGCCGGCGCCGTTCGGGCCGACGAAGCCAGTCACCTGCCCGGGGAGGACGGTGAACGTCATGCCGTCAAGCGCCTGCGCCGGGCCGAATCGCTTGCGTAGCCCGGCAACTTCGATAGTTGCTTCCATGGTCCGCAAGACTAGGGATCGCGCAGGCTGGCGGTCGTCACGCCGGGGAGCCGTCTTGAGCGTCGTCCTTCCGGGTGACGTTCCTCGCCGGGTGTACCCCTTACGGGGGATGGCCGGGATTCCCTGTCCGGGGGACGCGGCCGGCCTGGGCTGCGGGGACAATGAGTGCATGGCGACTGGATGGACGCAGCGGATCGCCGCGGCCCCGCATTCGCTGACGACCGTCGGCGGGGTGCTGGGGCTGGCCGCGCTCGGTCAGGCCATCGCCCGGGCAGTTGCGCCGACCGCCGCCCATGCCGTACGGACGGCGCCGGCGGGCACCGCCGGCGAGGCCGCCCTGTCCGCCGTGATGCTGTGCCTGCTCGCCCTGGCGACCACGGTTCCGCTGATCTTCCTGCGCCCTGCCGCGGCGGGGGTCGCGATCACGGCGGCCAGCGTGGTGTCGCTGACGGCCTTCGGTTCCGGCGCGCTGACCGTCGCCGGGCTTGCCGCGCAAGTCCTCGCGAGCTACCGTCTTGGCCGCGTCGGGGTTTCCGGCGGCGCTGGCGCGCGGTGGGATCGCACCCAGATCCTGGCCAGCGGCCTGGCCGTGCCCTTCCTCGTGCTCGCGCTCGCCGACCACGGCGTTCCGGCGATCCTGCTGGCCGCGTTCGTCCCGGCGGCGGCCTGGGCCGGGATCGCGCAGCGGGCCCGCGGCGAGGCCGCGCGGCAGGGCAGCGCCCGCGAGGTGATGGCGGATACGCTGGCCGGCCACCTGGCGCGGGGGGAGCGCGCCCGCATCGCCCGTGAGCTCCACGACATCGTCGCGCACCACATCTCCGTGATCTCGGTGCAGGCGGAGACCGCGCGGCTGACCACCCCCGGCCTGCCGGCCGCCGGCGCGCAGCGGCTCACCGAGATCGGCGACACGGCCCGGGCCGGGCTCACCGAGATGCGGCGGCTCCTCGGCGTGCTCCGCGAGGATGCCGGCGTCGTGGTCGCCGAACGGCACCCCCAGCCCGGCCTGGTGCAGCTGGCTGAGCTGATCGACGCCGCGCGGGAGGCGTCGGGCGCGGGCGCTCGGCTCATCGTGTCCGGCCCGGTCGCGGAGCTCGACCCGGGCGTCGAGCTCGCCGCGTACCGCATCGCGCAGGAGGCGCTCACCAACGCCCGGCGGCACGCGCCCGGCACCGCCGTTGACGTCGAGCTGCGCTACGGCGAGGACACGCTGCTGCTCCGGATCCGGGACAACGGCCCCGGCCCGCCCGCGGCCCGTCATGCCGACGAGCACGACCCCGACGGGCACGGCCCCGGCGGGCACGGCCCCGGCGGGCACGGCTCCGGCGGGCACGGCTCCGGCGGGCACGGCTCCGGCGGGCACGGCTCCGGCGGGCACGGCTCCGGCGGGCACGGCGGGGCGGACAGCCCGGGGCACGGACTGCTCGGCATGCGCGAGCGCGCCGCGGCGGCCGGCGGGTCGCTGCGCACTGCCGCGGCCCCTGGCGGCGGGTTCCTCGTAGAGGCCACGCTGCCCGCCAAGCCGGAGGCGGCATGACCGGCATCGTGGTGGCCGACGACCATGAGGTGGTGCGCGCGGGCTTCGCCGCGCTACTCGACACGCAACCGGATTTCACTGTGCTCGGCACGGCCGCGGACGGCGCGGAGGCAGTGCGGGCCTGCCGCGAGCTGCGTCCCGACGTGGTCCTGATGGATGTCCGGATGCCCGGCACGGACGGCATCGAGGCGACGCGGCAGCTCGCGCTCGATGACCAGGCGCCGCGGGTGCTGATCCTCACCACCTTCGACCTGGACGAGTACGTCTTCGACGCGCTGCGGGCCGGCGCGAGCGGGTTCCTGCTCAAGGACGTCACCGCCGAGCAGCTCTTTGACGGCGTCCGCGTCGTCGCGTCCGGCGACGCGCTGCTCGCCCCCGGGGTCACCCGGCGCCTGATCAGCGAGTTCGCCCGGATCCGCCCGCCCGTCGTGGCGACGCCGCCGCCGCTCGCCGCGCTGACCCCGCGAGAGACCGAAGTGCTGCGGCTTGTCGCCGAGGGCCTGTCCAACACCGAGATCGCCATCCGCCTCGTCGTGACCGAGGACACGGTCAAGACCCACGTCAGCCGACTGCTCGCCAAACTCGGCCTGCGCGACCGCACCCAGGCGGTGATCACCGCGTACGAGTCCGGCCTGGTCGTGCCCGCCAGAAAGCGCTAGGCAAGGTGTTCCAGCGCAGGGTATGTCAGGAACGCGATCGCCGTCAGCGTGGGCTGGTCTGGGCCGGGATGGCCGCGTCGACCAGAGCGGCGGCTATGGTGCGGGCCGCTGTCTCGGCGCTGGGATCGCGGTCCATCCAGGCACTGATCCCGGCGCCGTCGTAGAGCAGGACCAGTTGCTTGGCGAGTGATTTCGGGTCCGTAGCGCCCGCCTGCATGGCGAGGTCGTAGAACAGCTCGCGCAGCCAGGTGCGATAGTCCTGCGCCGCCTGTTCGACGACTCCGCCGGGCGGTGCGTCGGCGCTCGCGCTGACGAACGCGCAGCCGCGGAACCCCGGCTCGGTGAACGACAGGCCCTGCACCTCGAACGCGCCGACCAGGCGCTCCTTCGGCGTGTCGTAACGTGCCTGGAGCTCGCGTGCCATGCGCTCGGCGGTCGCGGCGTGCCGCGCCTGAAGGTAGGCCCTGACCAGGCCGTCCTTGCTGCCGAATGCGCTGTACAGCGTGGCCTTCGCGACTCCGGCGTGCTCGATGACCCGGTCGATCCCGACGGACTGCACGCCCTCGGCGTAGAACAGCTCGCTGGCGGCGGCCAGCAGCCGCGCCCGCGCGGCCGCGCTGCGCTCCCGCGGTGACGGCGCCTTCACGGACATGCCCGCGACGATAGCAGACAGTCCTGTCTGTCTTCAATGAGTCGCGCGTCACGTTGACATATCCAGACGGGTCTGTCTAGGGTGGAGCCATTGCCAGACAGACCGGTCTGGATGAATCCGGAAAGGTGCATCTCATGTCCGCGGATCGCGCCAAGCTCGACCTGTGCCCCGTCACTGCCCTGGTCACCGGGGCCACGTCCGGCATCGGCCGGGCAGTCGCCAGGCGGCTGGCCGCCGACGGGATGTCCGTCGTGGTGTCTGGCCGCAATGCCCGGCGCGGCGCGCAGACCGTCGCTGAGATCACCGCGGCCGGCGGCCGCGCCCGGTTCGTCGAGGCCGACCTTGAGGACCCGGCCAGCATCGACCGGCTTGCCGCCGAGGCTGGCGCGATCGACGTCCTGGTCAACAACGCCGGGCGATCCGTGTGGGCACCGACCCAGGAGCTGAAGGCCTCCGACTACGACTCCATGTTCGCCAGCAACGTCCGCGCGCCGTTCTTCCTCGTGGCGGCGTTCGCCCCGGCGATGGCGGCGAAGGGATCGGGCAGCGTGATCAACATCGGCAGCATGGCAGGCAGCGTCGGCCTGGCCACTGGCGCCGCGTACGGCGCGACCAAGGCCGCGCTGGCGTCACTGACACGGGCCTGGACAGCCGAGTACAGCGGCCGCGGAGTCCGCTTCAACACCGTTGCCGCCGGCCCGGTCTACACCCGGCCCGAGGCCCGTGACCTTTTCGACGCGATCGGCGCGACCACCGCCATGAAGCGTGCTGCCGAACCCGTGGAGATTGCCGAGGTCGTCGCGTTCCTCGCCTCGCCGAAGGCCAGCTACGTCACCGGCGCGACCGTCGCCGTCGACGGCGGCCGCACCGCCATCTGAACCTGACCGCCGCCCTCGAACGAAGACACTCAGAAGGAAGACACTCATGAGCAACTCCGTATACGCGCTGAGCGTCGACGCCGCCGACGCCGGGAAACTCGCCCGCTTCTGGGCCGAGGCCCTCGGCCGGGAAGTCGCCCCCGGCGCGACCGCCGAATCCGCCGCGCTCGATCAGGACGGGACCACACCGCGGCTGAGCTTCCACCAGGTCCCCGAGCCGAAGTCCGTGAAGAACCGGCTGCACCTCGACCTGATCAGCGATACCTTCGAGGCCGAGTCGCAGCGGCTGACCGCGCTCGGCGCGTCCCGGATCCGCGACGTCACCAAGGGCTCCGCCCGCTGGACGACGTTCGCCGACCCCGAAGGCAACGAGTTCGACCTCATCGCCAGCTGAGAAAGGGCCCGCTCCGGTCCCGGCCGGGCTCCGGATGGCACGGTCCGAGCAGTACCGTGGTCGGTGGTAACGCAGCGACGGTGCCAGGGGCGGGCGCCGCAGGGCGGAGGTGGGACGGAGTGCGAGTCCGGACGGGCGTAGCGGGCCTGGCCGTCGCCGTCCTCGGCATCTGCGGGTGCGCCGCGGCCGGGTCCACCCATGCCGCGGTGGTGCAGCGGCATGAGACCCGGGCGTCAAGCGCGGCCCAGGACGCGCTCGCCGCCACATCCTCGGCTGCGCCGTCGGTGCGTCCGGTGGCAGCGTCCGCGGCGAGGCAGGCCAGCAGCCAGCTTGTCACCGTGCTGGCGGCGTCGTACCGGGCAACGCGGGCTGAGCTCACCGCCTACAAGCGGGTAGGCGGGCGGTGGCGCCGGGTCTTCGGGCCGTGGCCCGCGTGGATCGGGCGTGACGGGATGGCCCCGCCAGGCGCCAAGCGTGAAGGCGATGGCCGCACCCCTTCCGGGACGTTCGGCTTCGGGTTCTTCTTCGGGGTCGACCCCGATCCGGGGGTGCATTTCCGGTACCGCCGGGTGTACGAATACGACGTGTGGGATGACGACCCGTCCAGCCCGCTCTACAACGAGTGGGTAGACGACCGGTACGCCGACCCTGGCGCCGCCCCCGAGCCGATGGACGTCTCCGCCTACGACTACGGTGCCGTCATCGCATACAACACGGCCCGTACGCCCGGGCTCGGCAGCGCGATCTTCCTGCACATCAACATCGGCACTCCGACGGCAGGCTGCGTGACGCTGCCGGAGGGCGAGCTGCTGGAGATCCTGCGCTGG
>Ga0070763_10000135_pt1 | contig 16158 bp, 13 predicted proteins | sample HubBroMetageWRM3_FD_67279 | JGI IMG/M metagenome (GOLD analysis project Ga0070763, IMG submission 67279) | Warmed soil microbial communities from the Hubbard Brook experimental Forest, New Hampshire - Hubbard Brook CCASE Soil Metagenome WRM 3 | ecosystem: Environmental > Terrestrial > Soil >... | reverse complement strand
CGCACATCCAAAGTGAAATCGCGGCGCTCGGCCCGGTGCCGTCCTCGCAGCTCGGCTCGGTCGTGTCCCGCTGGCAGGCGCTCGACGAATACACCGCGAAGAAGGCATACGTGGTGGCGTTCGGCTACGACGAGGTGCCGAAGTTCTTCTCCGACAGGATCGATTTCAAGGCGGCGATCTTCCATCCGGTGTACGGAAACGACTGGAGCTCGCTGCAGTTGAAATAGCCCCGAACGGGATCCGGCGCCGCTAAAGTGCCCGCCCGCGCCGGGCGATGAGGTCCTATGAGGCAGCTCGCGCGCAACCGCGTCGCGCTGGCGTTCGGGGCGCTGTTCGTGGCAATCGTCGTGTTGTGCCTGCTCGCGCCGGTGTACGCGAAAGACATCGCCCACACCACCCCCGACGCGAACCACATCACCGAAACGGTCGATGTCGGCGGTAAGCGCGTCGACGTCGTCTCGCCGACGGGCGTGCCGATCGGGCCGACGTGGAAAGGGCGCTTCCTGCTCGGCGCCGACGCGAACGGCCGCGACGTCGCGGTGCGGCTGCTGTACGGCGGGCGCAACTCGCTGGAGATCGCCGCGATCGCGACCTTGATCACGATGATGCTCGCGATCGTGCTCGGCACGCTCGCGGGTTACATGCGCGGGCTGACCGACGGGCTGCTCTCGCGCCTGTTCGATCTCGTGTGGGCCTACCCCGCGGTGCTGCTCGGCGTCGCGCTCGGCGTCGCGCTCGCGGTCGGCGGGATCGACCTGGGCGTGTTCACGCTGCACAGCGGCTCGCTGCTGATCCCCGCGTTCGTGATCGGGATCGTGTTCTTCCCGTACGTCGCCAAGCCGCTGCGCGCGCAGGTTCTGTCGTTGCGCGAGCGCGAGTTCGTCGACGCGGCGCGCGTGATGGGCTACCCACCCCCGTTCGGCGCGATCCGGATCATGCTCGGCGAGATCCTCCCGAACCTCGCCTCGACGATCGTCGTGTTCGTGCCGCTGATCGTCGCCAACGCGATCCTGCTGGAGGCAGGGCTGTCGTATCTCGGCGCCGGCGTGCAGGACCCGAGCCCTTCGTGGGGAACGATGATCGCCGATGGCATCCGGCTGATCCCCGGCGCGATCCATCTCGTGCTCGTGCCCGGCATCATGCTCGCGCTGACGGTGCTGTCGGTGAACGTGTTCGCCGACGGCGTGCGCGACGCGCTCGACCCGAAGGCGTCGTTGCGGGGGAGGGTGTAGATGGCTCGCCCGCTTCCCGCGCTCGCCGGCGGCCCCGCGCCGCGCGCCGAGCCCGTGTCCGACGCCCGCACGCGGCGCTCCAGCTGGATCGTGTGGTTTCTCCTGCGCCGCGCCGCGTCGCTGGTGGCGGTGCTGTTCGCGATCACGGTGCTGACGTTCCTGATCTTCCAGGCGATCCCCGACGGCGACCCCGCGCTGCGGATGGCCGGACGCCTCGCGAGCCCTCAGCAGGTGCGGGACATTCGCGAGCAGTGGGGCTTCGACAAGCCGATTTACGTGCAGTACGCAAAGACGATGGAAAAGGTGCTCGACGGCAGCGTGATCTCCTACACCCAGCAGATCAACGTCGAGCAGGAAATCGTCAGGGACCTGCCGCCGACGATCTCGCTCGCGCTCGGCGCGGGCGTCATCTGGCTCGTGTTCGGCGTGCTGTTCGGGCTGCTCAGCGCCGTGTACGCGGGACGCTTCCTCGACCGCCTGCTGAGCGTGATCGCGCTCGGCGGGATCTCGATGCCGGTGTTCTTCCTCGGCGCGATCATGCTCTACTGGCTCGGTTACGAGTGGGGGTTGCTGCCGCTCGGCGGCTATGTCGGGCTGACCGTCAACCCGTGGGAATGGCTCACCCACATGCTGATGCCGTGGGTCGCGCTGTCGGTCGTCTCGATCGGCGTGTATTCGCGCGTGCTGCGCGCGAACGTGCTCGACACGATGGGCGAGGACTTCGTGCGCACCGCGCGCGCGAAGGGACTCTCGCGGCGGCGCGTGCTGATTCGCCACGTGCTGCGCAACTCGCTGATGGGGATCGTCACGCTGTGGGGTCTCGACTTCGCGTGGGTGATCGGCGGCGGCGCGATCCTGGTGGAGTCCGTGTTCAACCTCGGAGGAGTGGGGCAGTACGCGGCACAGTCGATCGGCCGTCTGGACGTGCCGCCGGTGATGGTGATCACGATGCTGGTCGCCTGCGCCGTGGTCGTGCTGAGCGCGGTCGTCGACGTCGTCTACGCGCTGCTCGATCCGCGCGTGAGGCTGTCGTGAGGGCGAGCACAAGCACGGTCTGCGCCACGCCCGTCCCGCGGGGTGAGCGCTCGTGAGCGTCCTCGGAGGTGGATCGCACGGGTCGCAGCCGACGCGGCTCGTCGGCGAGCAGCGCGCGGGCGTGCGGCCGGGCCTGACCGTGGCGGAGCGGCCGCTGCTGGACGTGCGCGACCTGAGCGTGTCGTTCGCGACGACCGGCGGTGTCGTGCGCGCGGTCGATGGCGTGTCGTTCGCGTTGCAGCGCGGCGAAGTGCTCGCGATCGTCGGCGAGTCCGGCTCCGGCAAGTCGGTGAGCGCGATGACGCTGATGGGGCTCACGCGTGGACCGAACACCACGATCGCGGGCAGCGCGCGCCTGGACGGCGGCGAGCTGATCGGCGCCTCGGAGGCACAGCTGCGGCGGGTCAGAGGCGCGCAGCTGGCGATGATCTTCCAGGACCCGCAGTCCTCGCTGAATCCCGTGTACCGCGTCGGCGATCAGATCGCCGAGCAGATTCGCGCGCACGAGCCGTTCGTGTCGAAGGCACGCGCGCTCGCGCGCGCGGGCGCGCTGATGGAGCGCGTCGGGATTCAGCGTGCGCGCGAGCGTGTGCGCTGCTACCCGCACGAGCTGTCCGGTGGGATGCGCCAGCGCGTGATGATCGCGATGGCGCTGTCGCTCGGCGCGAAGGTGCTGCTGGCCGACGAGCCGACGACCGCGCTCGACGTCACCGTGCAAGCTCAGATCCTCGCCCAGCTGAAGCAGCTGCGCGAGCAGGAGGATCTCGGCATCGTGCTGATCACGCACGACTTCGCGATCGTGGCCGACATCGCCGACCGGATCGCGGTGATGCAGGCGGGACGGATCGTCGAGCAGGGACCGGCGCGGGAGGTCCTGCACGAGCCCCGCCACGCTTATACGCGCAGCCTGCTCGAAGCGCTCGCGCCGCCCGCCCGGCGCGTCGTGCGCGCCGTCAAGGACGAGCCGCTGCTGGAGATCGAGGACCTGCGCGTCAGCTACGGCGGACGCGGACGGCGCGCCGTGCGCGCGCAGGCGGTCGCCGGCGTCTCGCTCACGGTCGGCGCCGGTGAGACGCTCGCGATCGTCGGCGAGTCCGGATGCGGCAAGACCACGCTGCTGCGCTCGATCGCGCGTCTGGTGCAGCCGACCGGCGGTGCGATCCGCTTCGGCGGCGCCGATCTGCTGCGTGCGCGCGGGAGCGAGCTCGCCGCGCTACGGCGCGGGCTCGGGATCGTGTTTCAGGATCCGCAATCCTCGTTGAACCCGCGCCGGCGCATCGGGGGGACGCTCGAGCGCGCGCTCCAGGCACGCGGAGCCGGGCGCGCCGACGCGCGTGCGCGAGCGGTCGAGCTGCTCGAGCGGGTCGGTCTGAGCTCGGCGTACGCCGCGCGCTATCCGCACGAGCTCTCCGGCGGACAGCGCCAGCGCGTCGGGATCGCGCGCGCGCTCGCGGGCGAGCCGCGCCTCGTGCTGCTCGACGAGCCCGTGTCCTCGCTGGACGCCTCGATCCGCCGCGGCGTGCTCGAGCTGCTCGTCGAGTTGCAGGCACAGCTGGGCTGCAGCTACGTGCTCGTGTCCCACGACCTGACGACAGTCGAAGCCGTCGCCGACAGGATCGCCGTCATGTACGGCGGGGAGATCGTCGAGCTGGCCGGCGCGCGCGAGCTGCTCGAGCACCCCACCCACCCCTACACGCAGCAGCTGCTCGCCGCCTGCCCGCGCTTGCCCGGTGGCGTACGATCGTCGGGATGGATGGACAGCGAGACCTCGCGGGGGACGCTACCCGGCTCCTGCGGCGCCTGATCGGTTTCGACACCGTCAACCCCCCCGGCAACGAGCGCGTCGCGATCGAGCACCTGCACGCGATTCTCGCCGGCGCCGGCTTCGAGTGCGAGCTGCTCGGCGCGCGGCCGGAGCGTCCAAATCTGGTGGCACGGCTACGCGCGAGCTCGGCGGCCGGCGCCGACGGCCCGACGCTGTGTTATCTCGGGCACGTCGACACGGTGCTCGCGGACGCGCGCGAGTGGAAGCACGACCCGTGGTCGGGTGCGCTCGCCGACGGCTGCGTGTGGGGACGCGGCGCGCTCGACATGAAGTCCCAGGTCGCCGCCGAGGTCGCGGCGGTCGCGTCGCTGGCGCGCGGCGGGTGGCGACCCGCGCGCGGCGAGCTGTTGATCGTCGCGGTCGTGGACGAGGAGACCGGTGGCGAGCTGGGGGCGAAGTGGCTGTGCGAGACGCACCCGCAGAAGGTGCGCTGCGACATGCTGCTCAACGAGGGCGGCGGCGCCTCGTTCGAGCTCGACGGCGGACGCTACTACGGGGTCTGCTGCGCCGAGAAGGGAGTGTTCCGCTTCACCGTCAGCACCGACGGCGCCGCCGGGCACGCGTCGATGCCGAAGCTCGGCGAGAACGCGTTGTTGAAGATGGGGCCGGTGTTGGAGCGGTTCGCCGGCAGGCAGCCGGCGTTGACGCCGACCGCCGAGCCGCTCGCGTTCCTGCGCGGCGTGGGCGAGGACGATCGCGATCCCGCGGGCGCGCTCGCGCGTCTGAGCGAGCACGAGCCACAGCTGCTGAGATTGCTGGAGCCGATGTTCGGGGTGACGTTCGCGCCGACCAAGATCTCCGCGTCGGAGAAGATCAACGTGATCCCCTCCAAAGCGGAGCTGCGCGTGGACTGCCGTGTGCCGCCGGGCCTCGGCGAGGACGACGCGAGAGACGCGATCGAGCAGGTGCTCGGCGGCCTCGAGGGGCTGCGAATCGAGTTCACCGAGCGCGTCAGCGGCAACCGCTCGACGATCGACTCGCCGCTGATGGACGCGCTCGGGGAGTGGGTCGCGCAGCGTGACCCCGGCGCGCGCACGGTGCCCACGATCATGCCCGGCTTCACCGACTCATACCGTTTCCGCGAGGCGTTCCCCGAGTGCGTCGCGTACGGCTTCTTCCCGCACCGCCACCAGTCGCTGCTCGAGACTCAACCGCTGATGCACGCGCCCGACGAGCGCATCGACGTGCGCGACCTCGCGTACGCGGCCGAGTGCTACCGCGATCTCGCGGTGCGACTGCTCGAGTAGTGCATAATGGTGTCGTGGAGCCAAGGACGGTGACGCTTTCAGCCTCGATCGTGCAGGACATCCAGAACTGGTCCTACCAGTGGTCCAGCGTGGTGATGATCCTGTTCTTCGCCGCGCTCATCTACCTGATGTGGCGCACGCTGAAAGCGATGCCGCGCGTCAAGCCGCAGCAGATCAAGCCCGACTCCAGCCAGTCGGTCGCGTGGAAGGACATCGCGGGCGTCGACGAGGCCAAGGCGGAGCTGCAGGAGATCGTCGAGTTCCTACGCGACCCGCGCCAGTTCGAGAAGCTCGGCGCGAAGGTGCCGAAGGGGATCCTGTTGCACGGCCCGCCCGGCACCGGCAAGACGTTGCTCGCGAAGGCGGTCGCGCACGAGTCCGGCGCGCAGTTCTTCGCGCAGTCGGCCGCCGCGTTCGTGGAGATGTTCGCGGGCCTCGGCGCCGCGCGCATCCGGCGGTTGTTCGCGATCGCGCGCAAGCACGAGCCCGCGATCATCTTCATCGACGAGCTCGACGCCGTCGGGGGACGCCGCGGCGCGGACCTCTCCGGTGAGAAGGACCAGACGCTCAACCAGCTGCTGGTCGAGATGGACGGCTTCGCCACGAGCGGGAGGCTGGTCGTGATCGCCGCGTCGAACCTGCTCGACAAGCTCGACCCCGCGCTGCTGCGCCCAGGGCGCTTCGACCGCCAGATCTTCGTCACGCCACCCGACGTGAAGGGGCGCCGCGGCGTGCTCGGCGTGCACACGCGCGGCAAGCCGCTGCAAGACGTCGATCTCGGCCTCGTCGCGGCACAGACGAGCGGGCTGACCGGCGCGGATCTCGCGAACATCTGCAACGAGGCCGCGATCTTCGCCGCGCGCCGCGGCGGCAAGAGCATCACGAACGCCGACTTCGATCACGCGCTCGAGCGTGTGATCGCGGGGGTGCAGTCCCACCGGGTGCTAAACGACCACGAGAAGCGCGTCGTCGCCTACCACGAGGCCGGTCACGCGCTGTGCGGGGAGCTGCTGCCGTCGGTCGATCTCGTGCACCGCATCTCGATCGTGCCGCGCGGGCGCGCGCTCGGCTACACGCTCAACCTGCCCGCCGAGGACCGCTACCTGAAGACGCGCGAGGAGCTGCTCGACTTCATGACGATGCTGCTCGGCGGGCGCGTCGCGGAGCAGATCGTGTTCGGCGCGATCACGACCGGCGCCTCCGACGATCTCAAGCGCGTCGCGGACATCGCGCACTCGATGGTGCACGACTACGCGATGGGCAGCGCGGGGGTGGGGCGCTCCCCCGACGGGGACGTGCGTCTGTCCGAGACGACGTTGCGCTTGCGCGACGAGGAGCGGCGCGAGCTGATCGAGGAGGCGCGCCGTGCCGCGCGTCGCATGATCCTCGCTCACCGTGTCCAGCTGGAGGCGCTCGCGGGTGAGCTGCTGGCGAACGAGGTCGTCGATCGCGACGCGATCGAGCGGATCATGAAGGACGTGCCGCGACTGGAACGCCGTCCCGGCGTCGGGCTGCGCGTTGTGGCGGCGAGCGCCGCCGAGCCGTTGCCGTCCGTCGAATAGCGACCCGCCTGTCACGGCGCCGGGCGCGTCCCGCGAATACACTCTGAGACGTGTTCACGCGCATCGATCACATCGGCGTGGCGGTCGAGGAGATCGACGCCGCGCTCGCGCTGTACCGCGACGTCTTCCAAATGGAGGTCGCCCATCGCGAGATCGTCGAGGAGCAGGGGGTCGAGGCGGTGTTGCTCGACGTCGGCGAGAACCACGTCGAGCTGCTCGCGCCACTCGCGCCCGATACGCCCGTCGGCAAGTTCTTGGCCAAGCGCGGCGCCGGTCTGCATCACGTCGCCTACCAGGTGTCGGACATCGAGGCGACGCTCGCCGCGCTCGCGGACGCGGGCCAGCCGTTGATCGACAAGCGCCCACGCGTCGGCATTCGCGGCGCGTTGGTCGCGTTTCTGGAGCCGAAGCAGACAGGTAGGGTCCTGACCGAGCTCGTTCAACCGGTGGAGGTTCACTGATGGCAAAGCAACACAGGCGCATCAGCGTCGGCTTCCAGGGAGGCCAGGTTCTGTCGCTGCGCGTCACCGACGAGCAGCTCGACACGCTCTATCGGGGGCTCGGGGACGGTGGCTGGCACGAGCTGCAGACCGAGGACGGGCCGGTGCGCATCTACCTCGGTCAGGTCGTCTACGTCCGTCTGGAGGACAGCGACCGCGGTGTGGGCTTTTCCGCCGTCTAGGCGCTAGCCGGTGAGCACCCGCATAGGCATCGTCGGGCTGCCGAACGCCGGCAAGTCCTCGTTGTTCAACGCGCTCACGAAGGCGGGCGCCGAGGCCGCCAACTATCCCTTCACGACGATCGAGCCGAACGTCGCGGTCGTGCCGGTGCTCGACGAGCGGCTGGTGGAGGTCGCCGGCACCGTGGGCGCGTCGGAGATCGTGTGGGACACGATCGACTTCCACGACATCGCGGGCCTGGTCGCGGGTGCGCACAAGGGCGAGGGGCTCGGCAACCGCTTCCTCGCCAACATCCGCGAGACCGACGCGATCGTGCACGTCGTGCGCGCTCACGGCGACGCGAATGTCGTGCACCCGGAGGGGCGCGTCGACCCGCTCGCCGACATCGAGACGATCGAGACCGAGCTGGTGCTCGCCGACCTCGAGCAGGCGGAGCGACGCGTCGAGCGCGTCGCCAAGCAGGCCAAGGGCGGCGATCGCGTGGCGATCGCCGAGGAGGCGTGGCTGCGCGAGGTGATCGCCGAGCTGCAAAGCGGGCGTCCCGCGCGAGGCGTGGCCGCGCCCGAGGACGCTCCGCACGCGCTACGCGACCTCGGATCGCTCACGGCCAAGCCGGTGCTGTTCGTGGCCAACGTCGACGAGGGCTCGGAGGAGGTGCCGCCCGCGATCGCCGAGCACGCCGCGGCGCAGGGCGCGGTCGCGGTTGCGGTGTCCTCGCGGATCGAGTCCGAGCTGGCCGAGCTCGAGGAGGAGGAAGCGGCATTGATGCGCGCCGAGCTCGGCGTCAGCGAATCCAGTCTGACGCGGATCGTGCGCGGCGCCTTCTCGCTGCTTCGCCTGATCGCGTTCTTCACCGCCGGCGAGGCCAAGCCCGCGCAGTCGTGGCACCTGCGCGACGGGCTCACCGCGTGGCACGCCGCCGGTCAGATCCACTCCGACATCCAGAAGGGGTTCGTGCGCGCCGAAGTGGTCGGCTGGCGGGAGATAGTCGACGCCGGCGGCTACGCGGGTGCCCGCGAGCGCGGCACGCTGCGCCTCGAGGGTCGCGACTATGCGATGCGCGACGGAGACGTGATCACCGTCAAGTTCACCCCGTAGGCAGTTGCTCCAGCCGCTCGGCGAGGCGCTGCATGCCAAGCGCGCGCGCCGCCGCCGCGCCGGCGGCGAAATCGGTCGACGCGTCGCTCGGGCGCTCCACCTCGATCGCGACGAGCGTCGCCACTCGCTTGAACGTGCGCAACAGCTGCGCGTTCTCGTGCAGCGCCGTCGCTACGCGTGGCCGCAGCGCGCCGCCGGCTCCCGTGCCGCCCGCTCCCGTGCCGTCGTCGGCCAGCTGCCGCTGCGCCTGCTCGAGCAGCGCCTCCAACGTGTCGTAGGTGCGCAGCAGCTCCGCCGCGGTCTTCGCGCCGATCCCCGGCGCGCCCGGCAGCCCGTCGGAGGGATCGCCGCGCAGCGCGATGAAATCTGGCACCCGTTCGGGCGCTATCCCATAGCGCTCGATCACGTCGTCGACTGTGACCTCGAGAACGTGCCTCTTCCCCAAATCCAACACAGCCACCCGTTCGCTTACCGCCTGGTACAGGTCACGGTCCGCGGTCAACAGCAACGCGCGCCCGCCGCCGGCCGCCTCGACGCTCGCGTAGGAGCCCATCGCGTCGTCCGCCTCCAGCTCGCCCGCGTCCGCGACCGTCCAGCCGAAGCTCGCAAGCAACGCCGGCGCACGTCCCCACTGTGCCGCCAGCTCGTCCGGCATCGGGTCGCGGTGGGCGTGATACGGCGGATACAGCTCCACGCGGTAGCGCGCCTGCTCCGCGCCCAAGCACGCCACCACCGCGCGCGGTGGGCGTGACTCGATCGCGTTCAGCAGCGCGTTGACGGTGCCCAGCAGCGCGTTCACCGGCGCGCCGTCCGTGCCCTTGATCGATTTGGGCAGTCCGAAATAGGAGCGGTACAGCAGCCATGGGACGTCGGCGATCAGCAGCGGCGCATCCATCGCGCACCAGGGTACGGCGTCGGTCGCGGCGGCGGAGTTGCGCCCCCGCTCGCGCGCCGCGCTCAGCGAGCAGTGACTCCGCCCGCGCCGGTCACGCGCGCGGGCTGCGCGACCGGCGTCGGGGACGCGCCCCCCGAGCCGGTGACGGGCGCAGGCGCCGGTGTGGGCGTGGGCGCCGGCGCAGGCGTGGGCGCCGGCACCGACGGACCGCTCGCGTCAGGCTCCGGACGCGTGCCCTTCGCGGTCTTCACGCCGAAGTACGCCCAAGTCGAGTACAGCCCGAGCCGTTCCTCCAGCTCCGCGCCGCTCACGAGCGTACGACCCTTCGACCCCAACACGTCGGCGGTGACGATCCGCGGGGAGCTGCCGCGCTGCAGGACTTCGATGCCCTCGAACGAGCCGTCTACGAGCCTGCCCAGACGCGCCGCCGCGGAGGCGAAGCCGATCGTCTGCGTCCAGCGGTGCAGCGGTCCCTCGTCGTAGGGGTCGTCGACTCCCACCAGCCACGGCTCCGCCGCGGCTCCCGCGAAGGCGTCCTGCACGTTTTCGGTGTGCCCGCCCGAGCTGGCGAAGAAATATGTGATCGCGGGTTGCCCGTCGTAGGTGACGATCTGCCCCGCGGTCGCCGCCACGGCGGAGTTGGTGCGCGAGGTTTCCGCCGCCTTGCCGAGATACATCTGCGAGCGGTCGTCGGAGTACACGTCGAACTTCGCGCCGCCCGCGTCCGAGGTGAGCGCATATGTGCGACTCGCCACCGCCTGCGCCTCGAGCGCCGCCATCGGCCAGCTGGAGGGCATCTCGGCTGAGACCACGCCACGCACGTACGTTTCGAGCGGCACCGCCTTGACCTTCGAGCCGACCAGCACCTTCACGACCTTCTGCGGCGGCGCCTGGCCGAGCGCGGTGCCCGTGTAGTAGTGCGCGAGGATCGCGGGGTAGCTCCAGCCGTGTTCGGCGAACCCCAACGCGCCGTCCTGGCTCATGCCGACGCCGTGCCCGTCGCCCGCCCCGTCGATCACGAGCGTCGCCGCGCCCGCCGCGCCGGTCGCGTTCACGGCCGCGCCCAGCACCAAAGCCGCCAGCGCACACGCCAAGATGACCGCGTGCCTCAACTGGACGCACACGAGGATTGCGGTGTGCCTCAGCCGGGCACACACTCGGTGGTAGGTTGATCTCGTGAGGAGCATCCGTGCTCAGAGTTACGAAGCCGATCGGTCAGTCAGCACTTCGGGGCGAGGAATTGCATGAACTCTGGTTCGACCGCAAGAGCCGCTCGCTTGAGCGTCGCACGATGCTTGGCGTGTGAAAGATGACCGTTAACGCTCACGCCAAGTCGTCCGCCGGCGCGATCTACGCCGACGAGCGCGCGGCGCTGCATCGAGTTCCCACCGATCTCTACATCGGCGGAGAGTGGCGTCCCGCGTCCGGCGGCGGGACGCTCCCCGTCGAGGATCCCTCTACTGCGCAAACGCTGATCGAGGTGGCCGACGCCACCCCCGCGGACGCGCTCGCCGCGCTCGCCGCGGCCACCGAGGCGCAGGCTAGCTGGGCAGCCACAGCTCCGCGTGAGCGCGGGGAGATCCTGCGCCGCGCCTACGAGCTGCTGCTCGAGCGCGCGGACGAGCTCGCGCTCGTGATGACGCTCGAGATGGGCAAGGCGCTCGCGGAGTCGCGCGCGGAGATCGTCTACGCCGCCGAGTTCCTGCGCTGGTTCTCCGAGGAGGCGGTGCGCATCCACGGACGTTTCATGACCAACACGACGGGGGTCGGGCGCATCCTCACGATGCGCCAGCCCGTTGGCCCGTGCGTGTTCGTGACGCCGTGGAACTTCCCGACCGCGATGGGCACGCGCAAGATCGCTCCCGCGATCGCCGCCGGCTGCACGATGGTCGTCAAGCCCGCTCAGCAGACGCCGCTTTCGATGCTCGCGCTCGCGCGAGTGCTGGCGGAGGCGGGGCTGCCGGGAGGGGTGCTCAACGTGATCTGCGCCCACCACTCCGGCGCTGTGATCGAGCCGCTGCTGCGCGACCCGCGCACGCGCAAGCTGTCCTTCACCGGCTCCACCGAGGTCGGCCGTACGCTGATCGCGCAGTCGGCGCAACAGATCCTGCGCGTGTCGATGGAGCTTGGCGGCAACGCTCCGTTCATCGTGTTCGAGGACGCCGACCTCGACGCCGCCGTGGAAGGCGCGCTGACGGCGAAGCTGCGCAATGTCGGGGAGGCGTGCACCGCCGCCAACCGCTTCCACGTGCACGAGTCGATCGCCGACGAGTTCGCACGACGGATGGCCGCGCGGATGGCGCAGCTGAAGGTCGGTCGCGGCACCGATCCCGGCGTCGATGTCGGCCCGCTGATCGACGAGCGCCAACGCACGATCGTCGCCGAGATCGTCGCCGACGCGACCGACCGCGGCGCCACCGTGCTGACCGGCGGCGAGCCCAGACTGAGCCCCACCCAATCCGCTCACCCCGGCTACTTCTTCGAACCCACCGTGCTGACGGGAGTGCCGCCGGACGCGCGTGCGCTGCGTGAGGAGATCTTTGGCCCGGTCGCCCCCGTCGCGACGTTCTCCGACGAGCAGCAGGCGCTGGCGGCGGCGAACTCGACCGAGTACGGACTGGTCGCGTACCTCTATACGCGCGATCTCGCCCGCGCGTTCCGCGTCACCGAGGGGATCGAGGCGGGGATGGTAGGGGTCAACCAGGGCATCGTCTCCAATCCCGCCGCCCCTTTCGGCGGCGTCAAGCAGTCCGGCTTCGGCCGCGAGGGGGGCTTCGAGGGCATCGAGGAGTACCTCGAGACGAAGTACGTCGCGCTCGCCGTGTGACGGTCCCCGGCGGCTGGAGGCGCGCGCCATACATACTGTTAGATATGTTCGTACCAGGGGTATGAGACCCGTCGGATGGGTCCGCGCGGGCAGTGGCACGCCCGAGCCCAAGATTCAGCTCGATTCGTGTAGGTCGGCTCGAGTCGCTCAAGCGGAGTGCGATTGTGGTCGAATAGACGAGGAGCAGAAGAACGGAGTGCTTTTCGTGCGTGGTGTAACAAAGGTCGGCTATCAACAGCCCACCCCCCGCAGGGTGTCGCTGACGCATGGTCTCGCCACCGACGATCCTCAATCCGCCGCGGACGAGCGCGCGAGCGCGCAGCCGCGCAGGCTGCGCGCGCTGCTCGGCGGCGCCACGCTCGGCGCGGGCGAGCCGACGCACGCACCTGGCGCAGCGCTGGCGCCGATTTCCTCCCCGCACGGACATGGCGGGGGTCCGCCAAGACGCCGTGCCCCATTGATCGCGCTTCCCGCCCTGGTCGGAGTCGCGGCGCTCGTGCTCGGCGGGACGGTGCTTAGCGCGATCGGCGTGCTGATGCTCGGGATCGCCACCGGCGTCGGCGGATGGCTGCTCGGCGAGGACCGCCGCCGGGCATTGCAGAGCGAGGTGGACGACCGCAACGACGATCTGCGGCGCGCGCTGTCAGAGCTCGAGATCGCTCAAGCCGAGACCGTTCGCCGCCTGTCGATGGCGGTCGAGTTTCGCGACGAGGACACCGGCGCGCACATCGAGCGGATCGGGCGCTTCTCCACGCTGCTCGCCGAAGCGGTCGGGATGAGCGCCGAGTTCTGCCGACGCATCTCTCACGCGGCGCCGCTGCACGACGTCGGCAAGGTCGCGATCCCCGACTCGATCCTGCTCAAGCCCGGCTCGCTCACCCAGGAGGAGCGCGCGATCGTCGAGACGCACGCCGAGGAGGGTCACCGGCTGCTGCGCGGCTCGTCCTCTTCGATCCTCGACATGGGCGCGACGATCGCGCTCTCCCACCACGAGCGCTGGGACGGCGGCGGCTACCCGCGCGGGCTCACGCGCGAGGACATCCCGATCGAGGGGCGCATCGTCGCGATCGCCGACGTGTTCGACGCGCTCACCAGTCACCGCGTCTACCGTGACGCGTTCCCCGTGGAGAAGGCCGTCGAGATGATGCTCGAGGAGTCCGATCGTCACTTCGACCCGGTGCTCCTGCAGGCGTTCATGGAGGTGCTCGACAGCTCCGGCGCCGACGCGCGCACGCGCGAGCGCTCCAACCCACGCTCGCTGGTGGCGGGGACGCTGGAGATCTACACCGACGCGATGCGCCTCGGCGACGCCGAGCTCGCCGAGGAGGCGATCGCCTCCGCGATCGAGGACGGGATCGATCCCGCGACGCTCAAGGACGAGGTGGTGGAGCCCGCGATCGCGCACATCGAACAACTGCTCGAGGAACGCGAGATCGACCTCGACACCCAGCACCGCGCCCACGCGATCACCCGACGGGTGCTCGCCACCATGAGCCGTTACATGCTCGCCCGCGGCTGACTCTCGAATCACACCTCAAGTCACGCGTGCGCGTGCGCCGATAGATTTCCGCGCATGCCCAACCACTCGATTGTCACCGGCGGCGCCGGTTTCATCGGCTCGCACGTCGTAGACGCGCTGTTGGCGGCCGGTCACGAGGTGACCGTCATCGACGACCTCTCCTCCGGCAGCGCCGCAAAGGTGCCCGCCGGCGCGCGCCTGCGCGAGCTGGACATCGTCGATCGCGCCGCGCTGCAGCGCGTGTTCGACGAGGTCCAGCCGAGCAGCGTGTTCCATCTCGCCGCGCAAGCGTCCGTGACGGCGTCGGTGTCGGACCCCGGCCGTGACTGCTCGGTCAACGTGCTCGGCACGCTCAACGTGGTGGACGCCGCCACGAAGCTCGGCGCGTCCGTGTCGTTCACCTCCACCGGCGGGGCGCTGTACGGCGACGATGCGCCGATGCCCACCCCCGAGACGCGCATCCCCGCGCCGCTCGCGCCCTACGGTGCCTCCAAGTGGGCCGCCGAGGCGTACGTCAAGACATGGTCGCTGTCCTCCGGTGTGCCGCACGCGGTATGCCGGCTCGGCAACGTGTACGGGCCGCGCCAAAGCCCGCACGGGGAGGCGGGGGTCGTCGCGATCTTCTCCGAGCACCTACACACCGGCAAGACCCCGAAGATGTTCGGTCACGGCAAGCCCACGCGCGACTACGTGTACGTGGGGGATGTGGTCTCCGCGCTGATCGCCGCCAATGGCACCGCGGGCACGTTCAACGTCGCCACCGGCGTGGAGACCGACGTGGCGACACTGTGGAGCGTGCTGCGCGACGCCGCCGGCTCGCACATCGAGCCCGAGCTCGCCGACCTTCGCCCAGGGGAGCTGCAGCGCAGCTGCCTCGACACGAGCCTCGCCGAGCGCGAGCTCGGGTGGCGCGCCACGGTTGAGATCGCGGATGGGCTGCGGCAGACCTACGCGGCGCTGGTCGCCGAGTTCGAAGCTGCAAGCTGAAGCCGATAGGCTGGCTTGCGGCGCTTGGAAAAACAGGGGGTTTGCAGGTACTTAATGGCGAGAGGCGGACTTGAACCGCCGACACCGCGATTTTCAGTGGCGGGGTGACCGGCCTGAACCGCCATGCACAGGGTAGCAAAAAGGCCGTGTTTGCAGGCATTTAGCGTGGAGTCCGGTGCTAGCGGATCGTCGCCTTTTGGGCCGAGATACCCGCAGATACCGCAGATTCCGGTGGGTTTGTGCCGCGGTTCTGGGTTCGGCGGCACAAACCCGCCCTCCGTTATCGCGGGCGCCTGTAGCGCTCGTGATCACGCGCGGGTCGACGAGACGGGCGTAGACCGGCTCCAGCGGCGTGACGAGAATAATCGTGGAAACGGGCTCCACACCGGCAACGCATCGGAGCCTGCAAGCGGTGTGATCAGGTGCGCAACTCGATCACGCCGGTAGCGCGTGACGCGGGTAAGCGTGCTGACGCGCAGCACAGCATCAGGGCGCCTTGCTAGTACAGCCTGCTCACAAGCTCGATGATGTCCTTTGCGGTGGCCGACCCTCAATGCTGGCGAGAATCGCCTCGGCGGCGACGACGGTGCCGACGGACAGAACGAGCATATTGCGCCAGCAGTAGAACCGCAGGCTCCAGCGTGCACGCGCGAGTTCGATGTCGTGGTCTCGCTGCCACCTCGGTTCGCACCTGTGCCAGTCGGAGTCCACGGCGCCAGCACGATCAGCTTTCGCGGCCTGCGACGACCTGAGCGAGGGCGGCTCGCGCGTCGAGCACGCCTAGCAAATCGGCGGCGCCAACCGCTTCGCCAGAGCTACGCACCATGTCTAGCAACTCAGAACCGTGGCCGACCCCGTCGACGATGCGCGGTGCGTTACCGGATGCGCGGAAGGACCCGAGTCGGCCGCCCGGGAGGGGACCGAGGTGATCAGTGGCCAGCTCGAGCGCCGTGACGGCCGCACTCTTGATCCTGGCGGCCTTTCTTCGCACCGGGACTCCGTGTGCTGGCTGCAGCTCGGCGAAGGCCGAGTCTCCGTCGATGATCGCTCGCGGGTCACGATCGTTGCCGACTGCTCGACGCAGCGCCAACGCTGCGGCGGTCACGCAACGACCGGCCAGTTCCGCTTCGGAGATCCCCCCGCGGAACCTGGCACGAAGTTCGCCTAGTGCGTCGCCGTTGGGCGCGCCAGCGTCGAGGATCGCCTCGACGAACGCGTCGAGCACTTCCGAACGCAACAGCGGCTGGGTTC
>Ga0070763_10000123_pt1 | contig 16631 bp, 18 predicted proteins | sample HubBroMetageWRM3_FD_67279 | JGI IMG/M metagenome (GOLD analysis project Ga0070763, IMG submission 67279) | Warmed soil microbial communities from the Hubbard Brook experimental Forest, New Hampshire - Hubbard Brook CCASE Soil Metagenome WRM 3 | ecosystem: Environmental > Terrestrial > Soil >... | reverse complement strand
ACCACCGTGTGAAACGCCGACATCACGGGTCTGTCCGAGACGTTGGACAGGTTCGATGCCACCCAGCCCGGGTGGGTCAAATAGGTGGTCTTGGGTGAACCCGCCGCGCGCAGCCGTCGGTCCAGCTCGAGACCCCACAGCATCACCGCCAGCTTCGAGCGACCGTACGCCGGAATCGCAGACCATTTGCGCGAGCGCAGATGTGGGTCGTCGAACGCGATCTTCGCGGACTTGTGGGCGTCGGAACCGACGTTGATGATCTGCGAACGCACTCGATTGAACAACAGGTTGGTCAGCGCGAACGGGCCGAGGAAGTTTGTGCCCAAGGTGATCTCGAAACCGTCAACCGTCTCGCTGCGAGTCTGGGCAACCACACCGGCGTTGTTGATGAGGATGTCCACGTCGCCGTCGAAGAGGCTGGGGAACGCTCGCACCGATCTCTGATCGGCGAGATCGAGTTTCACCACAGACGTGTCGCCGCCGATCTCCGCGGCACGCTGTGCGCCCAGCTCGAGGTTGCGAACCGCCAGGATCACCTGGGCGCCAGCACCGGCGAGCGACCGCGCCGTCGCCAGGCCCACACCATTGGTGGCGCCGGTAACGATGATGCGCTTGCCGCTCAGATTTCCCAGCCGCGCCGGCGACCATTGTGTTGTCACCAACAAAGATTAGCCAGTGCGCCAGGGCCACGTCCGGGTGCTTCCCTAATCTATTGCTATGCAGTAGGTGCATGGCTTTTCTGGATGCGCGACGCCCGGCTAAGCGTTGCACTTTCGTCACGTGACACCGTCGAGTAATCGTCGTAAGCCGCAGTGCCGGATCGGTCGCGCGCAGTACCTAGACCTCTAGTCCGATGCGCTGTCGGGGCGCCCCCTCGCGCCGCCGAAGAGATGACTTAGGCCGCGAGTTACGTCGGGCTGGGGCGAAGCCCCGTTAAGACTGGGGACTTTACGGATGCGGGCGCCCGGGGTTCCAGGCGGACATTTGTCGCGCATCGCGCACCGCCGTACAAATGGCGGCGGTTTTCGTCTGCTTACAGGCAGGCCAGCGCGGCGACGACGAGTGCTTGCGTGCCGGTGTCGAGGGTTGGCTGGATGACGGGGGCGAATCTCGGCGAGTGGTTCACCGGGATGTCCTGGCTGACTCGCCCGGCCTCGGCTGCTTGGCGGTAGAGCTGATCATCGATTCCCCCGATTCCCCAATACGTGTAGGGGGCTTTAAGAGCGTTGGGGATGTCGCTGAAGTCCTCGCTGGCCGACTGTGCGGCCATTGGCTGGAAGCGGTCGCCGAAGAATCCGGCGAACGCGTCACTGACCCGGTCGGTGAGGCCGTCATCGTTGACGGTGAGTGGGAATCGGTCGTAGAGCTCAAAGACCGGTTCTTTAGGTGAATTTGAGGCCTGGCACTCGGCGATGACGATGCGCCGAATCGCGGCGAGTACGGCTTTTCGGGTGGATTCGTCATAGGTGCGCAGATTCAACTCGAGGACTGCATGATCGCCGATCACGTTGCTTTTGGTGCCCGCGTGGATGCTTCCGATCGTGAGTACGACGGTATCGGTGGGCGCGACCTCACGGGACACGATCGTTTGCAAGCGCAGCACGATCGTCGCCGCCAGCACGACGGGGTCCACTGCAGCCTGGGGCATTGAACCGTGGGCACCCCTGCCGTACACCGTGATTCGCATGCTGTCGGCGGCCGAAAGCACGGGGCCGCGGTGAGTACCGACATGGCCGGCTGGTGCCGGCAGCACATGCTGGGCCAGGGCCACGTCGACGGACGGCACGACGTCAGTCAGTCCGCCCTCGACCATGCCGGAAGCGCCATCGCCGACTTCTTCGGCGGGTTGAAACAGCGTGATCGCGGTTCCGTTCCAGTGTTGGGTTGCCCCGGCGAGCAAGGCGGCTGCGCCAAGCAGGCAGGTGACGTGCACGTCGTGGCCGCAGGCGTGCATGACCGGGACGTCGTTTCCGGCGGCGTCGGTGGCGCGCACCGTGCTGGCATAGGCAAGGCCGGTGGCCTCCTCCACAGGCAGGGCATCCATGTCGGCGCGCATCAGCACGGTGGGCCCACCGCCGTTGCGCAGTATGCCGACAACGCCGGTGCCGCCGATTCCGTCGCGCACGTCATAGCCCCATCCGCGGAGCTTGTCCGCGGCCAGCTTCGCGGTGCGGTGTTCCTGATGGGACAGTTCCGGATGCTGGTGCAGGTCTCGGTAGAAGTCTTCCTGCCAGCCTCGGATGCTATCCAGCCCGGCCAGTACGGTCGTGCTGGGCGCGGTCGCGGCCATCACTTCTCCTTTCGTTCGCGGGTCCGCAAGCGAGCGGGTCGACGCCAGGCAACATGTTCGGGCAGTATCCAACCCCGCCAACGCGCAAGCAGGCACAACGCCGCGCCCACCGCCGTCGCTACGAGCAGACCCGCCTGCGGGTACCCCCAGAACTGGATGAGCACCAGTGTCGCACTGGCGATCACCGCGCATGTCGCATACAGAGTGTTCCCGCCAAAGATCGTCGGAATCCCGCCCACCGCGATGTCACGCACCGCGCCACCGCCGACCGCGGTCACCGTTCCCAACAGAATCGCCGGTAGCCAACCCAATCCGAGGTTGAGGGTTTTCTGTGCGCCGGCCGCGGCCCAGCAGCCCAAGGCCAGCGCATCCACGAACGGAAACAGCCGCTCCCAGAGGTGCCCCTCGAACCGCACCGCAAACGCGACCGCCGCACCGATCAACGCCGTCGTCAGATACGCGTAATTCGTCAACGCTACCGGCGTGCCGCGCTGCAACAGAGTGTCGCGGATGAGGCCGCCGCCCAGTCCCGACACGATCGCCAGCGCGGCGAAACCAACCGGGTCAAATCCGTGGCGGCGCGCGACGGCGCCTCCGAGCAGGGCGTTGGCGAACACCCCTGTCAGGTCGAGCACCCGTAGCAGGTCCGGCACTGACGTGAAAGCATTCGCCATCGCACCCATCCTCCCCAGCCGTAACGGAAAGCCGTCGGCACCCGTCACACGGTAACCGCCCGCGATTGCTGCGGCGCCGGTCGTAGCACATTCGCGCAGTGAACCCATCGTGCGCGATCCGTGAATGCCTGAAAGGCCATCGACAGACGCGTTACGGTCGCGGTGGGTCCTAACATTCACGCTGTGCCGGGCCACGACCCCACCTGGGGAGGCGCTGTGATGAGGGTTACGCGGTGGGTCTGCGTTACGTTTGCTGTGGTGGTCGCTTTCGGTAACACGGCGTGCGGGCAACCCGCACACGATGCGGGGAAAGTTTCAGTGGACCCAACGACGCTGGCCCGCTTGGGGACCGTTGACGAGCGCTATCAGTCCTACAACGTCGAGATGCTCGAGTTGACTGGTGGCGACTTCTGGAAGGCCTATGGAGCTCCGACAGCGTCGGCGCCGTCCTCGCGTGCGAATTCTGTTCCTGCCGGCATGGATCCGAACGCGTATCAGTATCGGCCGCCGATTGACCTGACCAATTCCCGGCTGCGGGCACTGGCCGCGGCGCTGGGTCCGGCATATGTCCGGGTCAGCGGCACCTGGGCCAACACCACCTATTTCGCCGATGCCGACCCGCCGCCCGCACAACCGCCGGCGGGCTTTAACGCCGTACTGAGCCGCGGCCAGTGGCAGGCAGTCATCGACTTCTCTAAGGCCGTGAACGCCAAGATCGTGTCCTCGTTCGCAATCAGCCCGGGAACGCGGGATGTCCACGGTGTGTGGTCTGTGACCCTGGCGCGCCGCTGGCTCGATTACACGCGCTCGGTCGGCGGTGACATCGCAGCGGCCGAATTCATGAATGAGCCGACGATGGCCGCGATGGGCGGCGCGCCCCAAGGCTATGACGCGGCGGCCTATGGCCGTGATTTCAAGGCGTTCAAGGCATTCGGTAGTCAGGCCGCGCCCGACATGATCATTCTGGGACCCGGCTCGGTTGGTGAGACGCCGGGGCCCTGGAGCATGACCTATGGCACCGGGGGCGTCATCCGCACGCTGGACATGCTGGCTGCCGCGGGCCCGGGGGTTACCGCGTTCTCCTACCACCATTACGGCGCGGCATCGCAACGCTGCGCCGGTATGGGCATGCCCCAGACCGCCCCTGCGGACGCGCTATCTGAGGACTGGTTGGGACGGACCAGCCAGACCCGCGCCTATTACGGCGGTCTGCGCGACCATTACGAGCCCGACAAGCCATTGTGGGTGACCGAGGTAGCCGACGCCGCCTGCGGCGGTAATCCTTGGGCGGCAACCTTTTTGGACACCTTCCGATATCTGGATCAGCTGGGCAGACTAGCGAAGGAAGGTGTGCGGGTGGTGATGCATAACACCCTGGCCGCCAGTGACTACGGGCTGCTGAACGAAAACAACTTCACCCCAAAGCCCAACTATTGGGCCGCCCTGCTATGGCATCGATTCATGGGCTCGACGGTGCTGGATTCCGGCGTACCGATCCAGCAGGGACTGCACCTATACGCACACTGCCAGCCAGCAACGCCCGGCGGTGTGTCACTTCTGGCCATCAACAACAGCCGCACCGACACCCGCACGTTGGCACTCCCCGCGGCTGCACAGCGATACACCCTCGACGCCGACCAGCTCGATGACTCAACGGTGCGCCTCAACGGCCAGCCCCTCGCCCTGGGCCCCCAGGATTCGCTGCCAGCGCTGACCGGCACCCCGACCGCAGCCGGAGAAGTTACCCTCGCCCCCGCAACGAGCACGTTCCTGACCCTTCCGGCAGCGGCCAACCCACACTGTCGGTGAATCCCGATGAGGTGTACCCGCAGGGCGTCGATGACGACCGTGGGGCCGTTGGGTTCGGCAGACGCGCTATGACGCCAGCGAAACGCCGATTGCGGGAAACACTTTCACCGGTCGGGCCGGCGTGAAGCCTACAGTCAGCCCATGGCCGCCGGCGATCCCAAACAACCGAGGGTGCGAACGCTATCCCGTGACAGCAATGAGGCATTTCCCCAGCTCACCGTCGACCAAATGGCGGTGCTCACACGATGGGGTCAGCGACGGCCTACCGTCGCCGGGGACGTGTTGTTCCGGGCCGGCGACGTCGTCACCGACGTCTTCGTGGTGCAGACCGGGCGGGTGGCCATGCTGCGCAACGACCCCGACGGCGAACGGGTGGCTCAGATACACGGTGAGCGCCAACTGCTGGGCGAGTTGGGGATGTTCGAAGGGCAGCCGGCCATGTTCAGCGCCCGGGTACTCGACGCCGGCGAGCTCGTCGAAATCCCCGTCGGCCATCTGCAGGATGTGGCGTTGCAGGATTCCGTGCTCGGCGAAACGATCCTGCGCGCTTATCTGATCCGCCGCACCGATCTGATCGGTGCTGGGGCGGGCATGCGCGTCGTCGGTTCGTGTTACTCCGCAGACACCCGTCGCCTGCTGGAGTTCAGCACACGAAACCGATTGCCACACAGGTGGATCGATGTGGAGAAGGCGCCGGAGGTGGATGCATTTCTGCAGCGGATGAAGGTGGCGCCCGAAGACACGCCCGTCGTTGTGTTGGCCAATGGAAAAGTCTTGAAGAACCCGTCAACCGCCGCGCTGGCCGATGCATTGCACCTGCGCGCATCGCTGCCGGGCACCCAGGGATGCGACCTGCTGGTCGTCGGTGCGGGACCGGCGGGCCTGGCGGCCAGCGTCTACGGCGCCTCAGACGGACTCGATGTCATCACGGTGGACGCGGTCGCGGTCGGCGGTCAAGCCAGCACCACGTCGCGGATCGAGAACTACCTCGGGTTTCCCGCCGGCATCTCCGGAGCGGAGTTGACCGAACGCGCCGCCGTCCAGGCCTGGCGATTCGGTGCACGCCTGGTGGTCCCCGCGCAGCTGAGCGCGCTGGAGATTGCCGGTGACCACTTCCGGGCCACGTTCAACGGGCACGACGACATGGCCGCCCGCTCCGTCCTCGTCGCGTCCGGAGCCCGCTACCGCCGACTTGATGTGCCGGGGCTGGACCGCTTCGAAACCGCAAGCGTGCACTATGAGGCAACAATCACCGAGCGGCGGGCTTGCGGGGGTGACCCGGTCGCTGTCATCGGCGGCGGTAACTCCGCCGGCCAGGCAGCGGTGTTCCTCGCCCATACGACGCCCACGGTGTATCTGATCGTCCGCGACCACGATCTTGGCGCCAAGATGTCGCGCTACCTGGTGGAGCAGATCAACGGCAACGACCGCATCGTCGTCATGACCGACACCGAAGTTCGTGAACTCCTCGGTGATCACCGATACCTGACCTCTATCGAGGTGCGTAACAACGCTACCGGTGCACAGAAGACACTGGCGGTGCGCATGTTGTTCGTCTTCATCGGCGCCCAACCGCAGACGGCGTGGCTTTCCGGGCTCGCCGAACTGGACAGGCACGGATTCATCTACACCGGGGCAGAATTGCAGTCCCTCGTCGCCCCGGGCTCGGAGGACCGTCGGCGGTCAATCCTGGAGACCAGTGTGCCGGGACTCTTCGCGGCCGGCGACGTCAGGAGTGGAGCGACACGACGCGTCGCGGCAGCGATGGGCGAGGGCGCCATCGCGGTGGCCTTGGCCGGTCAGTACCTCACCAGCACCGGCCACCCCGTGAGATCTTGAGTCCGCTGCCGCACAATGCCCGTCGCCCCTTTGCGAACTTGGGTCTACCGTCGAGATGACACCGCAGAGCGGAACCGACAACACGGCGTGGCGCGCGATGGTGACGACAGGGAAGGTCAGTGTGGGCGACGAAAAGGACACCGCGTTCCCGGCGGATACGCAAGCGCGCATCGAAGCGGAACTGACCGAGCTCAGGCAACGCCGGGATCGCATGGCTGCCGAATTCGAAGGCGACCGTGACACTGTCGGCGATCACGCAGACGCCGCTGACGCCATCCAGCGTGCTGACGAAGTAGCGGTCATCGACGATCGAGTCGCCGAGCTCACCCGAGTCCTGGCGGGCGGGGAATCGACGTCCGAGACACCTGGCGGACTGCCCGACGGCACCGACGTCACCTTGCGTTTTTCGGACACCCCGGACGCCATTCGTATGCGGGTCGTGCTGATCCAGGAAGAGACGCCCGCCGGCGAGGAAGCCAACACACTGACCGCGGACAGCCCGTTGGGGCTGGCCCTGGTCGGGCATCGGCCGGGGGACACCGTGACCTACATGACGCCTGATGGGCAACGACAGGTCGAGTTGCTCGCCATCAGGTACCCCTCCTAGCTGCAGCCCACGGATTGCCGGGCCTGCTCAACCCGGCCAGGTCCAGCTCGCAACCTCGGGTATATCGGTGCCGTGCTCACGCGCGTCCGGGCTCTAGCCCGCAGCCGCGCGTCGACGATTTCCTGGCGCAGGCCGGCAGCTCGGGCCCCGAGCGTCGGCACCCGGTCGATGACGTCGATCACCACCACGCTCCCCTAGTCCGGTACAACGCGGCGGCAGCCATTCACCCATCGGTCGTCTGCGTATGTGCTTTCACTATGTCAGCGGAATCGTTGGCGATAGCGCGCTTCGGCGTCCTCGCGCGCGGTCCTGCTGAAGTCCAGTGACTCGCCGCGCAGATACCCCCCCACCCCGAGCGACGTGGCGATCACGCCGGACACCCAGGCTGTCCGTGCGGCACCATCACCGGCGAAGCCGCCCACCCACGGCGCGAGGAACAGCGCGAACCCGAAGACGGCCAGGGTCAAGAAGTCGTGCGTGGGGTCCACAGCCAGCAGGGACCACAGTGCGATCACAGCGGTCATGGCGCCGAAGCCAATTGTGGTGGCGGTCCCGGCCACAGATGAGTGCACCGTTGCTCCCAGCACTACTGTTGCGATCCCTACGACGAGCGCTGCTCTACCGAGCCAGAAGCTCAGCGCGCTGCGGCCGGTGACGGGCGTGCTGATCTCGTTGATGCCGGTCTCGGTCGGTGGTCGGTCCCGCACCCATCCCACGCCGCCGAGGGCCATGGCCAGGATTCCAGCCACCCAGCATGTCCAAGCGGCACCACGATCGATGGCGAAGCCGCTGGCAAGCCACGGCAGGACGAACATCGCCAGGCCGATCACGAGCAGGCCCCAGTGATCGGGGGCGCGATTGCGCACCAGCAGTGACAACAGGCCGAAGAACGCGATGAACGCCGCGAAACCAAAGGCGAGACCTTCCCCCGCCCGCGTCGAACTCACCGTCAGTGATGACGCCACCGCGCCGATCCCCACCGCCAGCGCGGTCCAGTCAATCCACGATCTAGCAGGCTTCATCACAAACTTCCTCGACCCGGGACCACGACGTCTCCGCTACCACACTATGAGCCCCTATCCGAGGGGGAGCACAAAATCCCAGACTCGTACAAAGAGGACCGACGCCTTGTCGCGGCCGGTTTCGAGACGGTGTCTGGCCGATTGGGTGGCGATATCGCGATCGTCAAGTATTCACCGAGCGCTAGGGCGCTGCCGGCATCCCGTCCAGTCCGCCGGTAGGCGACCACTGCAGTCCGACCATGCGATTTCCGCCCCCGGCCGTCCCGTGGCGACGGCCACCGTAGAGCAGATCGGCCCACGACTCGGCTGTTCCCAGTACCCGTCGGTCAGCGCGACAGCAGCCATCAGCACGCACACACGTGCCGAGTCACACAAACGCCGCGGCAGCCACCAGCGCTCTGGTCCTCGCCCGCTTACGGTGAGGCTTGGCTGGCTGCGGCGCCACGCTGTTGAACAGACGTATCAGTTCCGGGCTGTTCCACCGAAGTCGGCGCTCGATCTCGCGCAGGGCGTCGAGTTCGAGGTCACTGAGCACGCCGCACCTCCAGAACTTCCGCTGCCAGGGTGTCTCCGCGTTCATGTCCCCGACGGCGTATTGCTCCGCCTTCGGACTCCCAGCGCTGGTGCGCCAATAGGGCGAGTCGGCGATCCTGTGCCTCCCGCGGACCGATGCCGAGCAGTTCGTCGGGGCTCGAAACATCGTCGGGTTTGGCTGCGGTCATCACAGCGGTGTACGCGCGGGTTGGGTTGGTGTGGGGCGGGACGACCAGCAGAACCAGCGTGCCGAATCCCTCACCGATCACCGACAGTGTGTTGGTCGATGTGGTGCTGGAGCCCTCGAGGATCACGCTGCGGCCACCAAGTTCCATACGCAACGATGCTGGCGCCCAGCTGGTCTCGTCGTAGAGGACCCGGTCGACGGTGCCCAACCGCGAGGACAGGGCTGCAAGCAGGAGCGGAAGTTCGGTGATTAGTTGTGTTGATCGGGGCCACCATGCTCCCTGCACAGAGCCGCAGGACCGGTGGGCGGGCTTCAACCGCAATCGCAGACCACACAGCGCCGATGGGCCTGCCTGTGAGGCATCCCCGCGCTGAGTTGGTGCGGACGTCTCGGAGAAATTCTCGACCGTCATCCTTACCTCTCACCGTTGAGAAGCTGCTAATATAAAGGAAGTATATCCGTTAAATAGAGGGGATGGAAGGTGCGAGGTGAGTGAGGAAACAGACACTCAAGCCGGGCGGCCGCGACGAAATCGCCTGCCGCGCAACCGGCAACGTGAGCGAGTGCTTCAACTGGTGCGTGAGCACGACGGTGCGATAGATGCCGTCGAGCTTGCCTCGCAGATCGGATTGCATGTGACGACCGTTCGGTTCCATCTGGACGCGCTGTGCGAGGACGGAGTGATCGTGCGGACCCGGTTGAACCGTGCGGGCGCGGGTAGGCCACGCACCGGATATCTCGCCGTCCAGGAGCACCTGGACTACCGAGTACTCGCCGAGGTACTCGCGATGGAACTGGGCCAGACCGTGGAAACCCGCGCCCGCCGTGCGCAACTCGCCGGACAAAAATGGGCCGCCCGGATGGCGGCTTCCGAGGGCGCGGCCACCGATCATGCCGGGGGGACAACCGACGAGGGCACCGATGACGCGCTTGATCGAGCGGCCGTGCGCGCCACCGTCGCGTTCACGGGGTTGGGGTTTGCCCCCGAGCTGGCCTCCGCGGCAGAACCCACAACGCCGCTCTCTGCTGATAACGAGTCGACCCGCGCGCGACAGCGGCTCATTCGACTACACGCTTGCCCGGTCAGGGATTTGGCCCGAGCGCGCTCCGAGGTGGTCTGCGGGGTACATCTGGGGTTGCTGCAGGGATTGCTCACCCAAACCGTCGCTGAGGGAGGCCGTCGAAAGACCGCACGCCCGGCGATGTCGGCCCATCTCGAGCCCTTCGTTGAACCCGAGTTGTGTTTGGCCAGACTGGTCCAGAGGTGAGTCCCGCCCGGTATGCGCAACTGCTGGTGCCGATGTTGTGGCTGGGCATGGTGGTGGCGATTTCGTTTCTGGAAGCACCCCTCAAATTCCGGGCTCCGGGAGTGACGCTGCCGGTGGGGCTGGGCATCGGCCGGCTCGTGTTCAAGGCACTCAACGGGATGGAAATCCTGCTGCTGGTGGGGCTTTCGGCCGCGTGCTATGCCGCCAGGCCCGGTACTGCCCCACTGATCCTGCTCGGTTGCGTCGCGGCGGTGCTGATGATTCAGGTTGCCGTGGTCCGGCCGCCGCTGAGCCAACGCTCCGACCGGGTCCTCGCCGGGGAGACGGTGGCACGCTCACGAATGCACTGGGTCTACATCGTCCTCGAGGTGGCCAAGGTGGGCCTGCTGATCGCGTTGGCCGTCCTCCTGGCCGCGCAGGTGGTTACGTGCACGCCCTGACCGCCGGCCAGGCACAGATGGATCTGGCCAGCCGCGCCGACGTGGAGGCACTGCTGCGCCGGTTCTACGGCCAGGTACTCGTCGACGAGATCCTGGCGCAGCCATTCGCGCAGATCCGGATCAACGGCCTGGAATCGCACCTTCCGGTCATGTGCGACTTTTGGGAGACCGTGCTGTTCCGCGCCGGGCTCTATCAGGGCAGCGCGGTGCGGGCTCATCAGCCCGTCCATGACCGCCATGGGCTCACCGCCGATCACTTCCTGCGCTGGCTGCACCTGTGGAACCTCACCATCGACCAGATGTATCGGGGCCCGATCGCCGACCACGCGAAAATCCAGGCTGCCAGAGTCGCGCGGGCGATGCATCGCCGGCTGACCGGGAACGACTCCGAGGAGCTCGATGACCGTGTCCGACAGTGAATCTGGACACATCATCTTTGAACAACGCATACCGGTCGCTGGCGATGACAGAGTCCTCGACCCCCGAATCATGCTGGTGTCTGCCCGATGCCGGACATGAACACGACTATCAGTGAGGTGTGTGATGACCCGACCACGACGTGTCCAGGTGCGCCGGATCTATGAAGCTGCGGTGCCCAACGACGGCACCCGGGTGCTGGTGGATCGGATCTGGCCCCGCGGGGTGACTAAAGCCAGGGCGCATTTGGATGAGTGGTGCAAGCAGATCGCCCCGTCCACTGAACTACGCACCTGGTATCGGCACGACCCGAGCTTGTTCGACGAGTTCGCCCGCCGCTATCGTGACGAGCTGACCGAGTCGGGCCGCGCGGCCGTATTGGTGCATCTGCAGCAGCTGGCGAAAGAGCAGATGCTGACGCTGTTGACTGCCACCAAAGACGTCGACATCAGCGAAGCCGCTGTGCTCGCCGACCTCATCGCGCCCAGTACCCACCCACGGTAGCGCCCGATGGACCAGGAAGGCGGGCCGGCCATAGTGTTTGGGCGCGTTAGCGACCGCGGAAGCGCGACGCTATCAGCTCTCTAGGGAGCAGGTTCGGGCCGGGATAGGCGACGATGACGCGGGCGTGGTCGGGTTCGCAGCCCTCGACGAAGGTCACCCCGTTCTCCACGTGGGTGTAGGTCGCCGGGTCGTAGGCGCGCAGACGCTGGGTGATCCGCTGCAACTCGGCCTCGCTGTCGGTGGCCCACATCAGGTATTGGACGCCGGCGGCGCCGACCCCGGGGCGCCGGGAGGGGCCTTTCGAGTAGAGGTAGATCTGAAAAACATCCGGTGTCAACAGCAGCGCCGCGTCCGGCTCGCGAAGAGCGACGTGGCAGCAGAACACATCACAGTAGAACCGCACGGATCGGTGTACGTCGGACACCCGCATCACCGACGACGCGACCTGGGCCGCCGCCCCGATGGTCTGAGTTGTTCTTGTCTCACAATCGGTTTTCGACATGCGAACCTCACTAATTTGGACGTGACCTACTGGGCTCTGTGGCGTCCCCATGGGTGGGCCCGGCGCTGCGGCCAACGTGGGCCTCGGCGCGCATCCGGGCGACCATGTGCGGATAGTGCAGCTCGAAAGCCGGCCGCTCCGAGCGGATTCGGGGCAGCTCGGTGAAGTTGTGCCGTGGCGGTGGGCAGCTGGTGACCCACTCCAGGGAGTTCCCGTAGCCCCACGGGTCATCGACGACGACGACTTCGCCGTAGCGATAGCTCTTAAAGATGTTCCACACGAACGGAAGCATGGACAAGCCGAGGGTGAACGCCCCGATCGTCGAGACGACGTTGAGCGACTGGAACCCGTCGGAGGCCAGGTAGTCGGCGTAACGGCGCGGCATACCTTCGTTACCCAGCCAGTGCTGCACCAAGAAGGTGGTGTGGAAACCGATGAATGTCAGCCAGAAGTGCAGCTTGCCCAGCCGCTCGTCCATTAACCTGCCGGTCATCTTCGGGAACCAGAAGTAGATGCCGGCATAGGTGGCGAACACGATGGTGCCGAACAGAACGTAGTGGAAGTGCGCGACCAGGAAATAGGTGTCGGTGACGTGGAAGTCGATCGGCGGACTGGCCAGCATGACCCCCGAAAGCCCGCCCAGCAGGAAGGTGACCATGAAGCCCACCGAGAACAGCATCGGTGTCTCAAACGTCAACTGCCCGTGCCACATCGTGCCGATCCAGTTGAAGAACTTGATCCCGGTCGGGATGGCGATCAGATACGACATGAAGGAGAAGAACGGCAGCAGTACCGCGCCGGTGGCGAACATGTGATGCGCCCACACCGCGGTCGACAGGGCCGCGATGGACACGGTCGCGTAGACCATCGTGGTGTAGCCGAAGACCGGTTTGCGGCTGAACACGGGGATGATTTCGGTGACGATGCCGAAGAACGGGATCGCGACGATGTAGACCTCGGGGTGGCCGAAGAACCAGAACAGGTGCTGCCACAAGATCACCCCGCCGTTGGCCGGGTCATAGATATGTGCGCCGAGGTGGCGGTCCGCGGCCAGCCCGAACAGCGCGGCGGTCAGCAGCGGGAACGCTATCAATATCATGATCATGGTGATCAAGATGTTCCAGGTGAAGATCGGCATCCGGAACATCGTCATCCCGGGCGCCCGCATGCACACCACCGTGGTGATCATGTTGACCGCGCCCAGGATGGTACCGAGGCCGGCGACGATCAGGCCCATGATCCACAGGTCACCGCCAGCGCCCGGGGAGTGGATGGCGTTGCTCAGGGGCGTGTATGCCGTCCAGCCGAAGTCCGCGGCACCTCCTGGGGTGAGGAAACCGGACACAGTGACCAGCGCGCCGAACAGGAACAGCCAATAACTGAGCGTTGAGACGCGGGAACGCTACATCCGGTGCGCCGATCTGCAGCGGCAGAATGCAATTGGCGAAGCCGAACACGATCGGGGTGGCATAGAGCAGCAGCATGATGGTGCCGTGCATGGTGAACAGCTGGTTGTACTGCTCGTTGGAAAAGAACTGCAAACCCGGTGCGGCTAGCTCGGTTCGCATGAACAGCGCCATCAACCCGCCGACCATGAAGAAGCCGATCGAAGTGACCGTGTACATCATCCCGAGCAGCTTGGGGTCGGTGGTCGTCACCACCCGATACGCGAACGTGCCCTTGAGTCCACGACGCTGCGGGAACGGTCGGGTGAGTGTCAGTTCAGCGACGGTGCTCACGGTGCGCCCACAACGATGCGGGGCTGTGCTGTCTCATTCGCCATGAGCCACCCTTCCCGCTGCGGGCCTACTATTTAAAGGACTATAGTCCTCTATACCGGCTTAACCAACCGTTCCTAGAAAGGAGCCCGCCGTGCTACCTCACCAACCCAGTCCCAGTAAGCCGCCGGCATTGACCGTCGAGCAGCCGCGCATCGAAGCGCTCGGCGATCACGAGTACCTTGTCCGCGCAACGCTGGACGAGGACTTGGTGACGATCCGGATACGCGCCACCCCCGAGGTCGTCGCGCGCATCGCCGGGGCCGACGCCGACGAGACTCGTGTCGTCGGAGCAACTTTGGCCTATCTGATCGCGCGGCAGCGCGCCGACGACCTACCCGAGCAGCTGGACCTCGATGATGTCGTCGCCGCCTACGACGACTACGTCGACGACCTCCACAATCAAATGAGTAACCCGCAAATGAACGCACGCGACCTGTGTGTCGGGGGCAAAGCGTAGTGACGCGCCCGGCCGGGGCAAAGCCAGTGGTTGCTGGTATCGACGGCTCCCAAGCCGCTCTTGACGCCGCCAGGTGGGCGGTCGCCGAGGCCATCACCCGCAACGTGCCTCTTCGCCTCGTACACGTCAGACCCACGAAGCCGGCCGAAGACTCTTCGTACGATCTCGAATCCGTCGAATCGGCTTTAGGCCTCGCAGAGATGACCGTCCAAGACATGGAAAAGTCGGTCGAAGTGGAAACAGCCCTCCTGCGCGGGCGTCCCGATTGTGCACTGATCCACGAATCACGCGAGGCGGCGATGATATGTGTTGGATCGGCGGGACGAGGACCTTGCGCCCGGATGCCGCTCGGTGCGACCGCGGCCGCGCTGGCACACCATGCTCACTGCCCGGTGGCGATCGTGCGGACCTGCGGCGCGCCGCAGACAGATAGCGGTTGGATCGCTGCTGTACAAAACGACGAACCGGACAACGACGCGGTCGTGCACCGCGCCATGGCGGAGGGCCGGCTGCGCAAGGCACCGGTTCTCCTGATCGACCGGCGACTCAATAGCTGGGTCCGACGCTATCCCGACGTTCATGTGCAAACCGTCGCCGTGCGCGCAGGAGGGACGCGATTCCCCGAACACCGTGGCGGCACAATCCAATTGGCGGTCGTTGGTAGCGCCGACGCCGAAAACATCACCCGACTCGTCTGGCTGGACTACCATCCCGTCCTCGGCGACGCCAACTGCTCAGTCCTACTGCTCCGCCATTAACGCGGACCTCACTAGAAGCGCGCAGCCCAGGTCGGACACTGCTTCCACAAGGACAACTCCCATGTCTTCCCGGATTGCAGTCCACCCTTTCGTGGATCGGACACAAAATGTGCCCCGCGGTGATCGACAAGCTACCCACCGTCGCTGCGGCGGATCCACGCGATCTGCCGGCCGGGCATCCACGGCTCTAGCTCTAGCCGCAGGCCACCAGCGCGGATCCACAGCGGCAGTTCGTCTTGCCGCCGGCGCGCGCCGAGTCCTGGAAATACGCGGGTGATGTCGACCAGAACTGGCCTGTCGACGGCGAACAGTGTCGGATAGTCCGCGGTGTCGTCCCACCGGTCGAACCGCGGGCCCGGGCCCGCGCCGGCTGTCATCAGCCGGTTGGCGCCGCCGGCGGCGCGCCGGCCGGGCGGCCGTCCAGCGAACGAAGAACGCACCCTTGCCCCGGCTGCGGGGTGAGGATCGTGTTCTGGCAATTTGCTGGTGGAGTGCACGTATTCCAAACGTGCTCTATTCCTCAGATGGCGGTGACGGTCATGTGCCGGTCGTGAGGTCGGTGCTGATCACGTCGGGCTCGAGCCAAAGCTGCATCGTGACCCGCGACTTTCCATTGGCGCTGGTGGCTGGCATGAGCACAACGGCCATCCATCCTCCGTCTGAGGCGCGCCGGATCCAGGCGACCTGCCGTGCGCGCATCGACGGTTCTAGGCGCAATGCGCATGCCTTGACCCAGAGCGGGAGCTCGTCTTGCCTCCGACTGCTGATACCTGGGAATGCCCCTGAGACGTCGACGACGACGTCGCGATCCACTCGATAGAGGGTCGGATAATCAGGATCATTTAGCCAGTCGTCGAACATGCTTTCGATTATGCGCTTCTCGCGCGCCCAGGCAGGTCGTGCTTGGACATCCGGAAGCTCTTCTCGATGTGCCAACAGCGGTTTAGACATCCGCTCCGCCGCTGGACAGGTGTCCAGTTATCATTCCAGCTACGCGACCTACGACACGCACGAAAGGGAACGATATGAGTGGCGTCCCGAGCAGAGAAGCTCGCTTGGCCCATGCGGCGAAGCATGCCGAATTGTGGAACCGCGGCGAGCGGGATGAGTGGATCGCGTCTTGGCGCACCATCGTGCCCGCCGAAGTTCGTATGTTCGACCCCGTGGGTACTGAGGAGAAGCTCGGGTTCGACGCCGCGACCGGTGACGCGTACGACATGTTCCAGTCGATCCTCAAGATCAACATGATCACGGTCCAAGTGAACGGCAACGAGATGGCCTGGGTTTGCGAGAACCACTTTGGTACCGAGCCGAATGTTCAAACGGCTTACAGCATCGAAACATTCGCCTGGGACGATGACGGAAACCTGCTCATAAAGACGTACTACCCGATGCCGGAAACCGTCGGCTCGGACAGCGACCGTACTAGCCAATCTGCGTGCGGCTTCCAGCAAGTCCTCAGCGGGGCGCCCGTTGCAGCTTTCGACCCAGTCGATCTGTGTTGGGGTCAGTTGGTCGACCAGATCGCGCCAGCTCCGCGTG
>Ga0070763_10000118_pt1 | contig 16861 bp, 5 predicted proteins | sample HubBroMetageWRM3_FD_67279 | JGI IMG/M metagenome (GOLD analysis project Ga0070763, IMG submission 67279) | Warmed soil microbial communities from the Hubbard Brook experimental Forest, New Hampshire - Hubbard Brook CCASE Soil Metagenome WRM 3 | ecosystem: Environmental > Terrestrial > Soil >... | reverse complement strand
TCGACCGCGATCACATCGGGGGTATCGACGCCCATCTCGCGCAGCACGGATGCCTTGGCGGCGACGGCCACCGCCTTGGCTCCGGCGCCAAGGACCGCAAGTATGCTCATATCGCCATCTCTCGCAATGCGTCGGCCCAGAATTGTTGCAGCGCAGCTATATCCGCGTCATCGAGAATGTCAGGGAGCGCCCGCCACTGGGTGACCAGGACGCGCCGTTCCCCGAATGTCACCACGGTGGCCAAGATGCTGAGCTCGTGCCGCACCGCCAGGTCCGGCTCGGGCAGTGGCGACACTCCCCTGAGTAGCCCGCGGTCCAGCCGCAACCCGGTGCCGGCGATGTCGGCGTGGCCGAAATAGTTCAGCAGCAGCTGCGGTCCGGGAAACGTCGCGAGCTGCCGGCCGGTGTCGGCTCGCAGATAGCGCAGCAGCCCGTAGTCGACACCGTGGCCGGGGATCGCCGTCAGCTGCTTCCCGACGTCGGCCGGGTCGGCCGAGGCCACCCGCAGCGGGTAGATCGCGCTGAGTAGTCCCACAGTGTCGCTGGTGTCGATGGTTCGGCCGCCCGAACGGTCCACCAGCGCGTCGGCGCGGCCGTGGGTTTCCAGCGCCAACAGTGGCGGCGGCGTGGGCTGGTTGCGCGCCTGCCGCCAGCGCGTCACCGTCGCCGAGGCCGCGGCGACCAGCAGGTCGAACATCGAGGCATCCGAATCCAGCAGCGGACCGGTGAGGTCGGCGTCGGCGACGATCATGCGGACCATGAGATCGCGGGCCCGGTCGCCTTCATGGACGCGCCGAGCGCCCAGGTCGGGGTCGTCGCCGTCGAGCTGGGAACGCCAGAATTCGATCGTGTCCAGCTGGTTGGCGCGCTCTTGGAGTGCCGCGGCCCAGCGCCGATAGCTGGTGTGTTCGCGGACCGGCGCGGGTGGGAGGCCGGCAGCGGTTGCCTGCAGGGCGGCGTCCAGCTCGCCGAGCACCACCCGCCACGACGCCGCGTCTACCGCCAGCACGTGCGCGGCCAGCACCAACACGGTTTCTCCGGTCGGGGGTCGCAGCCACACCGCGGCCAACATCGCTCCGCGCTCGGGGTCAAGACGGTCGGCAGCCTGTGTGGCGTGCGAGACGACCGCGCTGTGCAGGTCGTCGGGCACCTCGACTTCGGTGAGGATCTCGGCTGCCGGGGCGCCGACCAGCGTCATCGTGGCACGGTCCAGCCGAGTGCGAAGCACTTCGTGCCCGCCGACGATGCCGGCCAGCGCGGCCCGCAGCTGCTCGCGAGTCACGGTGCCGGGCAACCGGATGGCCTCGGTCTGCGCCAGCCTGCGCGGCTCGCCGTGTTCGTAAAGCCAGCGGGCGTTGGGCAGCAACGGGATCGGCGCGCTGGTGTCCTCGACGTCCACCGTCATGCCCGCGGCTTCGGCGTCGATCGCCTGCGCGAGTTCGCGGACGTTGCCGCACTCCAGGATGAGCCTGGCGCGCAGCGCTATCCCACGCGCCCGCGCCGCCTGCACCACCGACAGCGCCATAATGCTGTCCAGGCCTAGCTGCAGGAAATCCGCGGTGACGTCCACGCGCGGTTGCTGCAGGATCTCCGCGAGCAGTTCAACCAGCGACGATTCCGTGGCGGTTTCGGGCTCGCAGTCCCCCGCGACCCCCGTGACGGCACTTGCGCTGTCGGCGGCGGCCAGTGCCGTTTCGTCCAACTTGCCGTTGGGGGTCAGCGGGATTTCGTCGACCAGGATGATGCGCTGGGGAACCATATAGCGCGGCAGCCGGGTGCTGAGCGTGCTGCGCAGTTCGGCGGCGGTCGGCTGCCGGCCCGTCGCATCGGTGCCGGCCACGTAGGCGGTCAGTCGCGGCACCCCCTGACGCTGGTGGACCAGGACGCCGGCCTGCCGGACGGCGGGATGTGATTCGAGCGCGGCGGCGATCTCGCCGGGCTCGACGCGATGGCCGCGGATCTTCACCTGAGCATCGGCGCGTCCCACGTACTGCACTGTGCCGTCCGGAAGACGGCGCACCAAGTCACCGGTCCGGTACATCCGCTCACCGGCGGCGAACGGGTCGGCGATGAATCGCACGACGGTCTCCCCCGGGCGGCCCAGATAGCCGCGGGCGAGCTGGGCACCGGCCAGATAAAGCTCGCCGACCACCCCGCACGGCAGCGGGCGTAACGCGGAGTCGAGCACATAGCCGCGGGTGTGCCGGGTCGGGCGCCCGATCGACGGCTCGTCGTGCCCGGCGATGGCGGCCACCACCGCCTCGACCGTGGTCTCGGTAGGGCCGTAGCAGTTGAACGCCGTCATTGCCGTGCGCGCGCACTCGGTGCGGATCAGGGCCCACGACGGCCTGCCGACCGCTTCGCCGCCCAACGCCAACACCGCAAGGGGAACTCTGGTCAGCAAACCGAACGCCTTGAGTTGGACAAACATCGAAGGGGTGGTGTCGATCATGTCGATACCGTGCTCGTCGATGGCTCGAACCAGGGCTTCGGCGTCGGTCTGGGTGTGTTCGTCGACGACGTGCACGGCATGGCCGTCGAGCAGTGCGACGAGGGGCTGCCAGGCGGCATCGAATGCGAACGACCAGGCGTGTGCGATGCGCAGCGGGCGACCCAGCCGGGCGGCGGCCGGCCGCACCACGCTGCCCAGGTGGTCATCTGCGTAGGCACTGATTGCGGCGTGAGTTCCAATGACGCCCTTGGGTTCTCCCGTCGTCCCCGACGTGAACACCACGTAGGCGGCCTGCTCGGGCACCACCTCGATCGGAGGCAATTCGGGGCCTCCGGGTGCCTGGCTTTCCGGGGTTTCCAGGGTTTCGTCGAAAGCTTCGAGAAACGCGTCGTCTATGACGATCGGTGCACCGGTTTGACGCAGGATCGAATCCACCCGTTCCGCAGGCATCCCAGGCTCCATCGGCACACACATGGCACCGGCCTTGAGCACCGCGAGCATCGCGACGACGTAGCGGGGACCGCGGGAAAGCCTTATCCCGACCGGGGTTTCACTGCCCGCCCCGCGGGCGGCGAGCAGAGCGGCCAGTCTGGTCGATGAGGTGTCCAGCTCACGGTAGCTCAGCGTGCCGCCCGTCCAGCTGATCGCCAGATTATCGGGCGCGGTCTTCACGACCTCGGCGAACCGCTGGTGGATGCTGAGCGGCGCCGGCGGGATCGGCGAGCCCGTGCCGTGTAACGGCGTCGTCTCGTCGTCGACCAGGACGCTGACTTCACGCAGCGGCCGGTCCCACATCTGCAGCAGTCGCTCGGCCGTGGCGAACACCCGGCGACCCAAAGTCACAGCGGTGCTGGTCCCCAGCGCACCGTCGATCACTTCCATCAGTAAGACCAGTTCATCGCCGGCCATGTGGGCAGCCAGCGTGACCGGGAAATGAGACAGGCTTTCCAGCCCCGCTGGCCGGAATGTCACACCGGCAGCGGTGGATTCGCCGCCGGCGACCAGTCCGTCGACCGGGAAGTTTTCGTAGACCAGCAGGGTGTCGAACATCTCGCCGACCCCGCCCAGTGCGCGCAGTTGCGCATGCCCGAGGTAGCCGTGCTCGCGCAGCATTGCGGCATTGCGCTGCACGAGGCGGCATTGCGCACCGACGCCCGCGGCCGCGTCGAGCTGCACGCGCAGCGGCACCGTGTTGATGAACAGCCCAACCATGGTCTCGACGCCGGCGAGCTCGGCCGGCCTGCCGGATACGGTGACCCCGAACACCACATCGCTGCAGTCGGTCAACCGCGACAACACCAGTGCCCAGGCCATCTGCATCAGCGTGTTGACGGTGATACCGCGGGACCGGACGCCATTGATCAGCCGCCCGGCGGCGTCGGCGTCCATTCGCAATTCGGTGCGACGCGGCAGGCCTGTTTCGCCGGGGTTGGCACCGCTATCGCCGCCCAGGGCCGGCGACAGCAGGGTGGGTCCCGGCATGCCGGCCAGATGCCGGCGCCAAACCTGTTGACTGCTTGCCAGATCACGGTTCCCCAGCCAGCCGATGTAATCTCGGTACGGGCGCGGAGCAGCGGGCAGCGCGTCAAGGTCTCCTCCCGCCCGGTACAGCCCGATCAGCTCGCCCGCGAACACCGGTAGCGACCAGCCGTCGATCACGATGTGATGCGCGGTGATCACTAAACGCCATTGTGCACTGGGCAATTCGACGAGGAGGAAGCGAATCGCCGGTGTGCGTTCGAAATCGAAAGGCCGTCGCCGTTCGTCGGCCTCCAGCACCTCGACGTCCTCCGGTGCGGCGGTGACTTGGCGCCATGGCAGATCGACTCGCGACGGCACGATCTGCACAGGCCGCGCGATTCCCCGGCTGAAGAAGCTCGCGCGCAGGTTCGGATGGCGCGCCAACACCATTGCCGCGCAATCACGTAACAACGCGACGTCGAGCGTCCCGGAGATGTCCGCGGCCATCCCGATCACATACGGGTCGTCGGCCGGTTCGCCCGCACTGAACTCGGCCAGCGTGGTCAGCGAATACAAGCCCTCCTGCAGGGGGCTCAGCGCCATGACGTCCTCGATGTCAGGAGCGATGCCCGGACCAGACCCCGCTTCGGTGGCCGTCATGGCCTACCGTCTCTCTCACCGTCTCTCGAGTTCGACCAAAGCCGAGTCACGGCAACCAGATCCATGGCCGATAGCCCAGACGTGCTCATCGGCTCGAAGCTGGTGTCGGCCGGCTCGTCAGCCTGGTCGATTTCGTTGTGCTCCCCATCCTGCGAGCCGAACGAGTCCAGGGCGGCGGCCAACTGCTGCACCGTCGGGTTCTCGAATATCATCCGCGGGCTGATCGCCAGGCCGGCGGCCCGTGCCCGCGCGGCCAGCTGCACCGACAGGATGCTGTCACCGCCCAAAGCGAAAAAGTCGTCGAAGCGCCCGACCTCGGGGGTCGACAGTAGCTCAGCGAAAACCGTGGCCAGCGCGCGTTCGGTGTCGGTGCGCGGCGGTTCGGTCTGGCCGCTCGTGCTGATTGCCGGCCGAGGCAGCCCGGGCCGGTTCAGCTTGCCCGACTCGGTCTTCGGAAGCACATCGAGCACGGTCAGCGACGACGGCACCATGTATCCGGGCAGCGTCGCGGCGACCGCGGCGCGCACCGACGCGGCGAACGCCGACTTTTCGGCTTCGTCCGTGATCGGTCGTTGCGGCACAACATATCCGGCCAGCGTGGTGCTGCCCTGTACCTCCCACGTCCGGGCCGCCGCCACGGCGACGCCGTCGACCGCCGTCAGCGCGGCCTCAACCTCGCCCAGTTCGACGCGGAAGCCGCGCACCTTGACCTGGTGGTCGGCGCGGCCAACGAACTCCAACCGACCGTCTTCGGTCCATCGGGCGCGGTCGCCGCTTCGGTAGAACCGTGCGCCGGGTTCACCGGCATACGGGTTGGCTACAAACCGGGACGCCGTCAGGCCCGGCCGCTTCCAATAGCCGCGAACCAGCTGGCCGCCGGCGTAGTACAACTCGCCGATCACGCCGACAGGCACCGGCCGCAGCCCCTCGTCGAGCAAGTACACCTGCGAGTCGACCGTCGGTTTGCCGAGCAGCGGAACCGGGGGCGTCAGCGGCCCGCGGACCAGCCCACCAGCGGTCTCGGTGGCACCAAAATTGTTCAGCAGCTCAGGACCATCGGACCCGCCGCAGGCAGCCGTCAGTCGATCCAGCAGCGACGCGCTCACCGGCTCCCCGCTGCATACCAACCGCGTCAACGCGCGCACCGCATCTACCGCGGAGGGCGAATCGACCAGCGCGGAAACCAGACTGGCCACCGCGGTCACCTGGGCCACCGAATGGCGCCGCGTCAGCGCTGCCAGTGCTTCGGGGTCGCGGTGCTCGGCGTCGTCAGCCAGGATCATCGTGGCCCCGGCGGCCAAGCCCGCCAACGTCTCCATGCTGCCCTCGAGAAAGGTCATGGACGCCTGTGCGAGCCTGATGTCCGCACCGGGCACGGGATAACGCAGCAGCTGCCAATCAAGCCGGGTCGCCATCGCCCGATGGGTGCCCAACACCCCCTTGGGTGCGCCGGTAGACCCCGAGGTGAACACCAGGTACATCGGGTCGTCGGGATGCGGTTCCGGTAATTGGCCCGCAGCTCGATCCATGTCGTCCAGGGCGGCCCGCACCGTCGGGTCGTCCAGCGAGAGCAGCGTCACGCCGGCATGTGCTGGCATGCTGTCGGCGGCTTCGGACGTCACCACCACGACCTTTGGCTCGACGTCGTCGAGCATGAATCGCTTGCGCGCCAACGGATACCCCGGATCGATCGGGAAGTAGCCGGCGCCGGCTTTCATGATGCCCACCAGCGCCACTACCAGGTCGATCCCCCGCCGCGTCGACAGTCCGACCAGCGATCCCGGACCCACCCCGTGGTCGGCCAGCAACACCGCCATGTTGTCTGAACGTCGGTGTAGCGCGGGGTAATCGATCAGCTCGTCGCCGCAGCGCACGGCGATCCGGTCTGAGCCCCATCGGCGGCTGGGTTCCAGTAGTTCCGGAATGGTGCGTGGACGGCCGTGATCCGGCTGATCGCCCCGGCTCCAGTGATCCAGGATGCGCAGTTGTTCGCCTGCGTCGACCAACTGGACGTCTCGCAGACTCTGGTCGACCTGGTTAGCGAACTCTGCCACGACCTGAGTCAGCCAGCCGGCCAGCCGCTCGATGGTGGTTCTGCGATAGAGCTCGGTGCGGAAGATGACGTTGCCGGCGTAGCCGGTACCGTCCGAGCGATCGGTGCCGAAGAAGTTCACACTCAGATCGGCGTGGGCCATGTCGAAGGTGGGGTCCAGCGAGGTACATACCGTGTCCTGCGCCAATCCGTGTGGGTCCGAATCGATCACCCGCGCGGCGGGCAGCGCGTCGCGGACGTGCACGACGACCTGGAACAGCGGGTTGCGGGACAGCGAACGCAACGGGCTGACGCTGTCGACCACGCGGTCGAATGGCAGATCCTGGTGGGCGTACGCGGCCAGCGCCATCTCCCGGGCTCTGGTCAACACCTCACGCAGTGTCGGGTTGCCACTCAAGTCGTTGCGCAGGACCAGGATGTTGACGAAAAAGCCGATCAGTGGGTCCAATTCGGTTTCGGAGCGACCGGCGACCGGCGTACCGAGCGGGATGTCCACACCCCCGCCGGCCTTGTGCAACACCACCGCGACGGCGGCCTGCAACAGCATGAACTCGGTGATGCCCAGCTCGCGGGTCAGTTCGGCGAGCTTGGCGCGGGTGGCGGAGTCGATTCGGAATTCGACGGATTCACCGTCCCCGGTGGGCACCGGCTGCCGCGGGAAATCCGGGCGCAGCCCGGTGTCCTCGGGCAGCCCGGCCAGCTGGCGGTCCCAGTACTCCCGTTGCGCGCTCACCGTGGCTGTCTCGGTGCCGGAGGCGTCCCCGAGAAACGTGCGCTGCCAGGCCGCGTAGTCGGCGTACTGCACGCGAAGCGGCGCCCACGACGGTGCTTCGCCCGCGTGTCGGGCCCGGTAGGCGGCAATCACGTCTGCGAACAGCACGCCTGCCGACCAGTGATCGGCCGCGATGTGGTGAACGACCAGCGACAGAACGTGCTCGCCACCGATCTGCAGCACGGCGACCCGAATCGGCCAATCGCGGTCCAGCACGAAGCAGTGTCGACGCTCGACGTCGAGCTGCTCGGTTAACCAGGCCTCGCTTTCGCCGGTGGCCCGGCGTACCGGAAGCTCCGCGACGGGGTTGATCACCTGATACGGGACGCCGTCGACTTCCACATAGGTGGTGCGCAAGATTTCGTGACGGGCGACGACGTCTCCGACAGCGGTGACCAAGGCCTCGATATCCCATGGCCCGGAGAGCCGCGCGGCGAACGGAATGCTGTAGACCCGACTGGGGCCCTCGACGCGGAAGGCGAACCAGCTCCGCAGCTGCGACGCCGATAGCGGCATCGGCCCGTCGTGAACAGTCGCGACCAGCTTGGGCCGCGACGGCGCCAGGTCGCCGGAGCGTAGCTGATCGACCCGGTCGGCCAGCCGGCCAACAGTCGCCAGCTCGAAAACATCCCGGATGCCAAGCTCGACAACGCATTCCGATCGGATCGCGGCGACCAGCTTGGTGGCCACCAGCGAGTGCCCCCCGAGATCGAAGAACGAGTCGTCGACGCCCACCCGGTCGTGGCCGAGCAGGTCGGAAAACAGCGCGGCGACCCGCCGCTCGGACGCCGTTGTGGGTTGGCGGTATTCGGTTCGGGCCGCGATCTGCGGCTGTGGCAGAGCCGCCCGGTCGATCTTGCCGTGCGCGGTGATCGGAATCTCATCGAGCACCACATAGGCGGCAGGAGTCATGTATTCCGGCAGCGCCGCCGCCACCCGGGCCCGGATGCGTTCGACGTCCACGGTATCCGGGCCACCTGGGGTCACATACCCCACCAGACTCTTGCCCAGCTGTGGCAGGTCCGCGGCCACCACGACCGCCTGCCCGACGCTGGGGTCGACGGAGATGGCGGCCGCGACTTCGCCCAGCTCGATACGGAAGCCGCGGATCTTCACCTGCTCGTCGGCGCGGCCGACGAATTCGATATCCCCGTCGGCGTTGCGCCGCGCCAAGTCTCCGGAGCGGTACAACCGTCCGCCCGGCGTGAACGGGTCGGCGACGAAACGTTCGGCCGTCAAACCCGGCCGGCGGTGGTAACCCCGTGCGACATGTGTTCCACCGATGTAGATTTCGCCGATCACGCCCACCGGCACCGGCTGCAGCGCATCGTCGAGCAGATGCACCTGGGTATTGATCTTGGGCCGGCCGATCGGCACTACCCGGGTGCCCTGGGTGCCCTCCACCTGGTAGCTGGTGGCATTGACGACGGTCTCGGTGGGGCCGTAGAAGTTGTACAGCAACGCATCGAAGGTGGCATGGAACTTGTCGGCGATCTCGCCGGGCAGCGCCTCTCCCCCAATAGGCACCCGGCGCAACGTGCGCCACTGGTTGACACCGGGCAGCGACAGGAACAGCCCCAGCAGCGACGGCACGAAATGCATGGACGTGATGCCTTCGCGGCGCAGCAGATCGGTCAGGTATCCGATGTCGCGCAGCCCGTCGGGCCGCGGAATCACCAGCCGCGCGCCACAGATCAACGTTCCGAAGATCTCGCCGATGGATACGTCGAAGCTGGGCGACGCCACTTGCAACAACCGGTCGGTCTCATCTACCCGGTACTCGTCGCCGAACCAGACGAAGTACTCGGCGATCGGTGCGTGCGGAACCGGAACACCCTTGGGCAGTCCGGTCGAACCCGACGTGTAGATCAGGTAGGCGGTGTTGTCCGGGCGCAGCGGCCGCACCAAGTCGTCGGCGCCCGGATCGGTGGCCGGGTAGTGCGCCAATTCGGTGACCGGTTCGCACAGCACGAGTTCGGCTTCCGCGTCGCCCAGGATGAATGCCAGCCGATCGTCGGGATAGGTGGGGTCGATCGGTAGGTAGACCGCCCCGGCCTTGAGGATGCCCAGCGCGGTTGTGACCAGTTCGGGTGACCTGTCGAGCAGAACAGCGACCCGGTCCTCGGTACCGATTCCCTGCTCGATCAGCCAGTGCGCCAGCCGATTTGCTTCCTCGTTGATCTCGCGATAGCTGTATTGGCGGCGCTCGTAGACCACCGCGACGGCGTCGGGAGACTGGGCCGCGCGCTCGGCAACCAAAGCGGGCAGCGTGGCGGCAGGTGTCGTGAAGATGTCGCCGGCCGAAACCGTGCGCAGCCAATCGGCGTCGGCATCGCTCATCAGTCCACACCCCGACAATGCGGTGTCGGGGTGGGCCAGCATGTTGTCCAGCAGGACCGTGTAGTGCTCGAGCAGCTGCTCCACCAACGGCCGATCCAGCACTTCGACCAGGTATTCGGCTTCGACCAGCGCGGCATTGTCTGCAGCGGAACCGGTTGTCGTATTGGCCAGTTCGACCATGAGACTGAGCGGCAGCTGGCTGAAATGACCGCGCAGCTCGGCGCGTTCGCACCGCACCCCGGGCGGGCAGAATCCGCCGCCGTCAGGCTCGCGCAATCCGAAGCTGACCCGGGTCATGCGCTCGGCGCCGTGCCGGCGGTCCGGGTTGACCTCGCGTACCAGCCATTCCAGGTCGGCGCGCGAATGCGCAAAAGCACCCACTGCGCTGTCGCGGGTTTCGGCGACCAGCTCGCGGAACGTCTGGCGCGGCTGCGGGCGCATCCGCATCACCACCGTGTTGCCGTAATAGCCGATCGCGTCTTCGGTTCCGGCGCCGCGGTTCAGCACCGGCGCGGCAATCAGGAAGTCGGTGGTGTGGGTGTAGCGATGCACCAGCGCGCCGAACGCGGCCATCAACACCATGTACGGGGTGGCACCAGTTTCCCGGGCCAGCGCAGCCGCGCGGTCAACCGTGCCGGCCGACAACCCCGTTGTCACGCGCTGCGAGCGCCAGCTGCTCGGCACCACTGAACCGGTGGGGCCCGGAAGCTCGAGCGGCTCAGGGATGTCGGTCATCAAAGACCGCCAGTAGGCCAAATCCTCCTCGATGTCGGCGGCCCCGTCATGCCCGGTACCCACCGACATCGGCGCGTTCGCCACGGCATCCGGATCGGTATAGGCGTTCGCCAAGTCGGTGAAAAACGGCGCCCACGACCCGTCGTCCCACGCGACGTGATGGGCGGTGAGCAGCAGCAGCAGCTCCTCGGCGCCCAGCCGCACGACGGTGATCCGCAGCGGCGAGTCCTTGGCCAGATCGAAGGGGAGCCGAAATTCCCGCTGCGCCAATACTTCCAGTCGTAATCGCCTGGCCTGCTCGGCCAATTCGGACAGGTCGTGCTCTGCCCAGCCAGGCCGCAGATCGTCGAGGGTGACCGGGTGCGGATCGCCGACGCTGTCGACCTGGTAGGTGGTGCGCAGCACCGAGTGCCGCGCTGCGACGGCATTCACCGCCCGACGCAACCGCCGGACATCGACCTCGCCGGTGACACGATAGGAGACGCAGATGTTGAGCAGCGAGCCATCCGGGTCCACCGACTGGACGAACCACATCCGGCGTTGACCCTCTGACATTTCCGGGGACACCGCCGTATCCACGGCCTCGTCCGGCGCCGCCGGCCTTGCCAGGCCGCGTTCGGCGATCCTGCGGCGTAATAACTCCAGGCGCTCTTCGTCAAGCCGGGCGCCGGCTGTTTCAGTCACGCGAAGACTCCAACCCTTTCGCCCGTGTGTCAGTCGGCGCCTCGACCGGTGGGGCCGGCTGCAGCGCGTTGATCAGTTCGGCGCCGGTGATTCCGCCAAGCAACCTGGCCAGCGGGACCGAACGGCCGATATCTCGCCGCAGCCGCTTACGCAGGTCCAGCGCCAGCAGCGAGTCCACGCCGAGGTCGATCAGCGCCGCGCTCAGGTCCACCGACGCGGGTCCCGCGAGCCGCAATGCCGCCGCCAGTTCGGCGCGCACCACCTCGGCGACCGTTCTTGCACCGCAGGCTTGGTCGTTGGCTTGAGCGGGTGGGCGCTCAGCCCCCGGAGGCGCCGCGAACGGCAATCGAGCGCCTTGACTCTCGAAGAACACCCGGAGCCGTTCGAAGTCGGCGGCAAAGATCAGCGGGTCACCGGCATGGTGACGCAAACTAGCGGCGATCGCAGCATCGGGATCCATCGCGACCAATCCGGATCGCTCGATGCGTGCGATCTCGTCGGCACCGCCGATGCCGGTGCCCGGCCATAGCCCCCATCGGACCGCTGTGCAGTCGAAGCCTTCGCCCCGCAACTGGCCGGCCAACACGTCGAGCATCCGATTAGCCGCCGAGTACCCGGCATGTCCATGGCCACCCCACACCCCGGACACCGACGAGCACAGCAGGATCCGCAGATCCCGCCGCACCGGCCACACCTCGACCATCCGGGCCAGACCAACGACTTTGGGTTGCAACATATTTGCCAGATCAGCGTCGCTGAGGCGAGCACGGGGGGCAAATGTGGCAGCTCCGGCGGTATGAATCAGCAGCGACGCTCCGTCGCCGGCGTACCCGGCCGCGACCGCCGACAGTGCTTCGGGGTCGGTGATATCGCATGTCGGGGCGTGCACCTCGACATCGCGACCGCTCAAGATCTCGTTCAGGGCTTCACGATCGACGCCCGTGCGGCTCAACAGGACTATGCGCCGCGCGCCGTGCTGCACGCAGTACCTCGCATACCGCATACCAATGGCTCCGTTGCCGCCGGTGATCACCACGTTGTCCAGCGTGCCGGCATCCAGCTGCCGCGGAAGTTGGGCGCGCTCGCGCAGCACCCTGACGTAGCGGCGTAACCCAGACGAACCGGCACGCAACGCGACGTCGGCGTCGCTGTCGTCCAACAGTGCATCGACGCATCCCAGCGCGTCGTCGGCGTCGACATCCCAATCGGGCAGATCCAGATGGGCGAACCTACAATCGGGAAATTCAAAGCCGACGCTGCGATGCATCGCGGCCAGCGCCGCCTGCGCAGGCAACTGTTGCCCGAACCCTTGCTCGGAACCTTGCTCGGAACCTGCGCATTCGGCGCCGGCGGTTATCAGCCAGGCCCGTCGGCAGCGCGGGCCGACGTTGCTTGCGTAGTCCGGCGCAGCACTATTCGCGATCTTGCCGGCGGCAACCGTCAGGTCCGAGTCCTGCACAGCCGGCGCGATCAGCACGACGATGTCCGCCTCGCCGGGCGGGACCAGGTCGCAAGCCCGATGCTTTGCGATGGCCGCTGTCAGTTGCCGAGCCAGCGATTCCGACTTACCGCCAAGGCCGTCAGTGGGCGCGACAATCGCCATGGTGCAACGAGTTCTGGTCGCCGGCGAATCGCGCGACTCCCATTCCTCAACCGCGATGGTGAGCGACGAGCCCGCGGGTTCGTCGCGCAGGGGTTCTGGTGTGGCCCAGAGATGTATCTCGCGCATAGGCGCGTTGGGGAACCCGGGCAGGGTGGGGCCGTTAAAAGCACTGAAAGCACGGGCTGTATCCACCACATCGATCCACCGATAGCCGGGGTTGGCCACCGCGGCGGCGGCGATGTTGGCCGAGAGTCGGTCGACCACGGGCTCATCGCGTTTCCCGGAGCCGACGATCAGCGCATCGCCGATCTGGTCGGTCAGCGCGTACACCAGCGCCGGGTGCGCCGACATCTCGACGAATGCGCCGACACCACGCAGCGATGCGGCGGTCGCCGCGCGATCGAATCGCACCGTGTTGCGCAGGTTGTCGTACCAGTAAGCGGTGAAATCGGTGCCGGGACGCACCACGTCGCCGCGCGCGGAGCCGATGAATTCCACTGGTGTATCCAAGAATTCCGCTGCCGGCAGCAGCTCGTCCAGCATGGGCCGCAAAGCTTCCAGTGCGCTCGTGTGCGCGGGGAACGCGACGTCGATCTCCCGCACGAACAGGCCGTCGCGTTCGGCGAGTTTCACGATGCCGGCCACGGCATCGCGGTCACCGGAGACCACGGTCGACGAAGGCGAGTTGACCACTGAAACCTCGAGCCAGCCGGGTGTGTCGGCGATCAGCCGCTCGGCATCGTCAAGCCCGACGCCCAGCACCGCCATGCCGTAGGGCCCGGCCAGCCGTTCGACGACCCTGGCCCGCGCGGCCACCACCGCGACCGCGACGGCCAGCTCGACGCTACCGGCCACATAGGCCGCGGCCACCTCGCCGAGGCTGTGCCCCACGGTGATATCGGGAAGCACTCCGCAGGATCGCCACACCTGCGCCAGGCTGACAGCGTGGGTGAACTGGGCGGACTGAATATCGATCTGCGACCACTCCCGGTCGGCGCCGGTCACCAGGTATTCCAGTGGCGACGACAGCCCGGCCGCGGTGAATGCTTGCGCGCACCGGTCGGTCTCGGCCCGATAGGCGGAGAGCTGACGGTACGCGTCGGCGCCCATCAGCGGCCACTGGTTGCCCTGGCCGGGAAACACGAAAGCGGTCCGTGGCGTGGCGGTGGCCGAAGACTGGGCCACCAGCGGATGCTCGTCGCCGTCGGCCAGCGCGGCGAGACCCGCGACCAGTTCGGCCTGATCGGCCGCCCGCACCACTGCGCGGTGGCGGCGCACCCGTCGGGTCCGCAACAAGGTCGCAGCTACCCCGGCGACCCCGGGAGCGTCTAGGCGGCGTTGCAGATAACCCACGATCGCGGCGGCGTCCTTGCCGATCAGATCCGCCTCGTGGGCGCTGAGCAGCACCGGAATGCGGCCGTCGGGCAGCCGATGAGCCATCATCAAGCGGCACCCACTCCCAGTTGCCGGGACGTCTCGGGAACGGCAACGATCACATGCGCATTGGTGCCACTCATACCGAAGGCGGACGCCGCGCCAATCCGCCGTCCGTCCATCGCCGGCCACGGCGTCAGTGTCTGCGCCAGGCGCAACCCCTGGCTTTCCCAATCGATTTCGCGGCTCGCCTCGGCGGCGCCCAGCGTGGGTGGGACAGCGCCGTGTTCGGCCGCGACCAAGACCTTGGCCAGGCCGAGCGCCCCGGCGGCAGCCTGTGCGTGTCCCACGTTGGACTTCACCGAACCCAGCAATGCGCCGTTGCCGGGTTCGGTGGCTCCGTATGTTTCTGACAGCGAACGCAATTCAGTGCTGTCGCCGAGCCGAGTTCCGGTGCCGTGCCCTTCCACCATCCCGACCTGTTCGGGACGAACGCCCGCCTGAGCGATCACACGCCGAAACAGGCGGCGCTGCGCAGCGCCGCTGGGGGCGGTCAGTCCGGCGCTTCGGCCGTCCTGGTTGACGGCGCTGGCACGGACCTCGGCCAGAATTCTGCGGCCGTCGCGTCGCGCGGCCGATTCCCGCTGCAGCACAAACATCGCCGCACCCTCGGCCCAGACCGTTCCGCTGGCATGTGCGGTGAACGGCCGGCAGTGGCCGTCGTCGGACAGCGCGTGCTGTTTGGAGAACTCCACGAAGAACCCCGGCGAGCCCATCACGCAGACGCCACCGGTCAGTGCCAGGTCGCAATCGCCGGCCCGAACCGACTGCGCCGCGACATGAAACGCGGCCAGGGCGGACGCACAGGACGCGTCGATGGTCAGCGCCGGACCGGCGAGCCCCAGGGTGTAGGCGATCCGGCCCGATATCACCCCGAGGGCCGTCCCTGTGATCAAATGGCCGCTGTGGTGGGAGAACTCGGCCATCTCAGGGCCGTATCCGGTTGCCGACGCACCAACGTAGCAACCGACGTCGTGCCCGGCGAGGTCGTCGGGGTTGATTCCACTGTTTTCCAGCGCGCGCCACGACACCCGCAGGGCGACCCGTTGTTGGGGATCCATTGCGGTGGCCTCGCGCGGTGAGATGCCGAAGAACGCCGGATCGAACGTCGCGGCCCCGGTGAGGAATCCGCCGGAATCGTGAATCGGTTTGTAGCCCTCGCGACGGGACCCGGTCAGTAGCTCGCGGATCGGCCAGCCCCGGTCGGTGGGAAACGGCGCGAGCCCTTCCCGTTGCTGCGATAGCAGCTCCCAGTACCGGTCGGCGCTGTCGACACCGCCGGGCGCCTCGACCGCCATCCCGACCACGACGACGGGGTCGACATGCCCATCGCGACAGTCATTTCCGGAGTGGTTGTCAGACATCAGCATTCACCGGGCATTCACCTGCGCGGCAATGGCGTCGATGTGTTCGTAGACGTAGAAGTGTCCGCCGTCATAGAACGACAGCGCGAAGGCGCCTGCGGTGTGGTGTTCCCACAACCGCAGCGCCTCGAGATCGACGCGGTGGTCATGTCGCCCGCCGAGGACGTGGGTATCGGCACGGATGCGGACGTCCGGACCGCGATCGTAGCGATTGAAGGCTTGGTAGTCGGCCCGCGCCGCGGTGGTCAGCAGTTCGACGAACTCTTCGTCGGCGAGCAACTCGGGATCGGTCCCGCCGAGATCGGCGATATCGGCGAGCAGTCCGTCGTCGCTGGTCGGCAGCTCGGGCATGCCGGCAACGGCGCACGGGGCAGGACCGGCTGATACCCACAGCTTCTGCACCGCGGCACCATGTGCTTCGGCAATCCGGGCGAACTCGAAGGCAACGACGGCGCCCATGCTGTGGCCGAACAGCCGCAGCGGCGCGACACGGCGCCATGGTCCGGCCTCGAATAGTCCGCGGGCCAGCTCATGCACGGTTTCGGGGGCCGGGTCGCGCAGCCGGTCGGCCCGCCGCGGGTACTGCACGATGAAGGTGTCGCCGCCGGCGGCCAGGGCGGTGGCCAGGGTCCGGTAGCTCGCAGCGGCGGCCCCGGCATGCGGGAACACCACGGTGGCACCGCCGCGTCGCCCGTTGTCACGGCCTGGTACCAGCTTGATCCAGGGCGCAAACGTGGTCGGCGCGCTTGCCAGGTTATGCGATGTCATTGCGCTGTTCCGATGTCATGGCGCTGTTCCGATGTCGGCGATCGCCGAATGAACCGAGTCAGCGTCCATATGGATGACTTCCAGGTACAGCTCGGCAACCTGATCGAGGCGCCCGCGGTCGCGCTCGCGGCCGCCAAGCAAGCTGGCCAATGCCGCAACGGTTCGAGTGGCGAAGATATCGGCGACCAAGACGTCGGGGGTGTCCAGCCAGGCGCGGATGCCGGCGACGGCCTGGGTGGCCAACACCGAATCGCCGCCAAGCGCGAAGAAGTCATCGTCGACACCGACGCCCTGCAAGCCGAGCAGATCGCCCACGATCGCCGCAAGAGCTGATTCCAGCGGTGTCGACGCAGCCCGGTAACCGGGTTTCGCCGAGCCAGAAACCGCAGCGTTCAGTTGGAAGGCGACGGCGCGCCGGTCGATCTTGCCGCCATCGGTGAAGGGGATGCGCTCTACCAGCGATATGTGGCGCGGAATCATGTGCGCGGGAACGAAGTCGGCGAGTACCTGGCGAATCCGCTCAGCGGTCGGCCCG
>Ga0070763_10000117_pt1 | contig 16864 bp, 16 predicted proteins | sample HubBroMetageWRM3_FD_67279 | JGI IMG/M metagenome (GOLD analysis project Ga0070763, IMG submission 67279) | Warmed soil microbial communities from the Hubbard Brook experimental Forest, New Hampshire - Hubbard Brook CCASE Soil Metagenome WRM 3 | ecosystem: Environmental > Terrestrial > Soil >... | reverse complement strand
GGGCTGTCGCCGGACACCCATCACGACCCTGAGTGCAATTTCAACTGATACCCGCGGCGGGCCAACGCATCCGACACCCGATGAATGATCAATCGTCGGCTGTGTTCGGCGACCACGTGAATGTCGATCCAGCCGTGACGTTCGATGAGCTCTGCCCGCCCGATGTCGTGCACGTACCGGCTGCGATCAACGCTGTGGTGCTGGCCGTCGTAGTCGAGGCCGACCATCGGTTCGTCGTAACCCATATCAATGAATGCCTCATTGACACCGTCGGTCAGCCTTATTTGTGTTCTCGGCGCGGGTAGTCCGGCGTCGATGAGTAGGAGCCGCAACCAGGTTTCCTTCGGTGATTGAGCACCTGGGTCCGTCAGGCTGAGTGCGACCTCTGATCGACGCAGTCCTCGCGCCCTTGGATAGCGCTCGGCCAGCGATAGGGCATCGCATGCCGTTACGCCCGTTGCGCGGGCCAACGCGTCGAGGTGCATTACGGCGACATCGCGGGGCAAATGTCGGGCAAGATCCAGGGCGGTCCTCGCCGGGCTGGTCACCGGCATTTTGTTAACCTCGACGATCTCGTCAGCCTCGATCCGTTCGTTGCGAACCACAATTCCTGACGGCGGCCGGGTGCTACGCCAAATCATCTCGATGGGTGTTGTCGCGTCGACCCACAGGGCGCCGTGTAGCGCTGCGGCGGCGCGCCCGGCGATCACGCCGATTCGACCTGACCAGAGCCACGCGCCGACGGTATTGCGCCACAGGGAGGGAGCGGTCGCTCTCGGGGCATAGACGTCGGGAAACATTGCGCAGTAATTCCAGCGCAACTGCCCCCTGGTAAGCGCGCCGCGGCCGAGCATTTCTGTGCCGATGAAGATTTCAGGCATGCTGTGATGCTGATTGCACGCACCGACGTCTCGCCGTCGGTGCGGTGAGATTGCACCCAGGGTTGTGGATAAGCGTGGACCAACAGCCTTGAGTGCAATGTCAATGCGAGCCGTCAACGCCAGCTGGGCAGCCAGATCTCCATGTTCCAGGTGGTCTGCGAAATCGGCTGACCGGTCAGCACCGGAAACAGCCACGCGAAGTTCGTCAGGACCAGTGCGACGTAACAGGATACGGCGATCAGTCCGAGCGTGCGGCGTTCGGCGCCTTGACCGGGTTTATAGAGGATGTCGCCACAGATCAGCGCGATCGCCATCACCAAAAACGGCGCCATGGTGGCGGCATAGAAGAAGTACATCTGCCGGTCGATGTCGGCGAACCATGGCAGCCAGCCGGCGCAGTAGCCGACCAGCACCACGGCGTAGCGCCAGTCGCGGCGCACGATCATCCGCCAGCAGGCGTAGCCAAGGACGGGCACCGACAGCCACCACATCGCGGGAGTGCCGACCAGCATCACCGCCTTGACGCACGACTGTGCGCCGCAGCCCGGGACGTTCTGCTGATCGATGGCATAGAGCACCGGTCGCAGCGACATCGGCCACGCCCACGGTTTGGATTCCCACGGGTGATAGTTGCCGGCTGAATTCGTCAGGCCGGCATGGAATTGGTAGGCCTTGGCGGTGTAGTGCCACAGCGAGCGGATCGCGTCGGGCAGCGGGAAATCCGTGTGCGGTCCGATCGATTCGCCTACCTCGTGTCGATCGATCGCGGTCTCGGAGGCGAACCAGGGCGCGTAGCTGGCCAGGTACACCGGGAATGGGATGAGCAGCAGCGCGTACACGGTCGGGACCAGGTCGCGGCGGACGACACCCAGCCACGGTCGCAGCACCCGGTATTGGCGGCGTGCCGCGGCGTCGAACGCCAACGACATCAACCCGAAGAACACCACGAAGTACAGGCCGGACCACTTTGTCGCACAAGCCAAACCGAGCAGCACCCCAGCGCCGAACCGCCACCAGCGCACACCCAGCCGCGGACCCCACACCGTGTCGGTGCTGCGGCCTTCGGTCAGCGCGACGTGCATGCGCTCGCGCACCTGATCCCGGTCGACGATCAGCGCACCGAACGCGGCGACCACAAAGAATGCCAGGAAGCCGTCAAGGAGAGCCGTGCGCGCCACCACAAAGCTGACCCCGTCGCCGATGAGCAGCAGTCCGGCGATTGCGCCGACCAACGTCGACCGGCTGATCCGTCGCACTATCCGCACGACCAGCGCCACCAGCAAAATGCCGAGTACTGCGCCGGTGAACCGCCAACCCAGCCCGTTGTAGCCGAAGACCGCCTCGCCGATCGCGATCAGTTGCTTGCCCACCGGCGGATGAACGACCAGACCGTACCCGGGGTTGTCCTCCACGCCGTGGTTGTGCAGCATCTGCCAGGCCTGCGGCGCGTAATGCTTCTCGTCGAAAATCGGCGTGCCGGCATCGGTCGGCGAACCCAGGTTCACCGTCCGGGTCACCGCCGCCAGAGCGGCGATCACCGCGGTCACCACCCAGCCCTCTAACCGGTCGACGGGCCCGAAATCGGGCACCGGCATCATCGGCCCAGGGCTGATAACAGGGACTGCCCGCTCGGTAGCGACGAGTTCATCGGACAGGGCGGTCATCACAAACAATCGTAGGCTGTGGCGCATGACCGGTGGCCGACTGTTGCTGGGCGCGACGCCGTTGGGCCAGCCGTCCGATGCGTCACCGCGGCTGATCACCGCCTTGTCGTCGGCTGACATCGTCGCCGCCGAGGACACCCGCCGGGTGCGGACACTGGCCAAAGCGCTCGATGTCCGGATCGGCGGGAAGATCGTCAGCTTCTTCGATCACGTCGAGGCGTCCCGGGTGCCTGAGCTGATCGACGAGATCAGCGCAGGCGCAACGGTGCTGGTGGTCAGCGACGCCGGGATGCCGCTGATCAGCGACCCGGGCCATCGGCTGGTGCTGGCCTGCCTGGACGCCGGTTTGCCGATACGGTGTCTGCCCGGTCCATCGGCGGTGACCACCGCGCTGGCGGTCTCGGGGCTGCCGTCAGACAAGTTCTGCTTCGAGGGATTCGCGCCGCGCAAGCAGGCGGCGCGCCGCGATTGGCTGGCATCGCTGGCCGAGGAACGGCGCACGGCGGTGTTCTTCGAATCGCCGCGCCGGCTACCCGCATGTCTGCGTGACGCTGTCGAGCGGCTCGGCGGGGATCGCCGGGCGGCGGTGTGCCGAGAGCTGACCAAGGTGCACGAGGAAGTGGTGCGCGGGTCGCTGGCAGAACTGGCGACGTGGGCGGCCGACGGCGTGTTGGGCGAGATCACCGTCGTGCTGGCCGGCGCCACTGTCCGCGCCGACCTGCCGGCGCTGGTCGCTGAGGTCGAGGCCCTGGCCGCCGCGGGAAACCGCGTCAAGGACGCCTGCAGCCAGGTGGCCGAGGCGCATCCGGAGTTGAAGTCGCGGCGGGCGCTCTACGACGCGGTGTTGCGTTCGCGGCAGCGGGGGAGCGATCAGGGCTGACTACCGCGCGAAAAGCTCTGCGGGAATTCCCGCCCCGATGATCGGCGCCGCCTTGTGCAGGCATTCGTCCCACTCGGCGTCGGCGTCGGAGTCGGCGGTGATCCCGCCGCCCGACCCCAGCACCGCGTTGCCCGCACTATCGAATTCCACGGTACGGATCGCAACGTTCAGCTCGCAGCCGGCAACCGGTGAGGCCAAACCGACTGTGCCGCAATATACTCCGCGCCTTGATTGCTCCCACCGTGAAATCAGTTGCCGCGCCCGTAGTTTGGGAGTGCCGGTAACCGAGGCCGGCGGGAATGCGGCATCCAGCAGCGCCGACGTCGGCAGATCGACCGGCACCAGCGCCGACACCGTCGAGACCAGGTGCCACACACCCGGCGCGGGCCGCACCACCAGCAGCTCGGGCACGGTGACCGACCCGGTGACCGCGACGCGTCCCAGGTCGTTGCGGACCAGGTCGACGATCATGATGTTCTCGGCGACGTCCTTGACCGAGGCTCGCAGCGCCGACGGGGGAGCGTCCAGCGGCAGTGTGCCCTTGATCGGGCTCGATGTGACGACGTCACCCCTACGGCGCACAAAGAGCTCCGGCGACAGCGATGCCACCGCGCCCCATGGCCCGGCCACATACGCTGCCCGCGCCGGGGCGGTGCGCGCGACGCCGTCGATGAAGAAGTCCAACGGTTCCCCGGCGATCGTGCCGGCGAACCGGGTACACACGCAGGCCTGGTAGACCTCGCCGGCGCGGATGGCCTCCAGGCAGGCCAGCACCCCGTTGCGATGCGCCCGACGGTCGGCCGCGTCCCAGTCGATCCGGTAAGGCCGCGCCGGCTCCGGCGCCGTGAGGGCCTCTAACAGCCAAGCCGGCATCGGGGCGCCGGACAGACTCTCGTACCACCATTGCCGGTCACGATCGCAACGCAACACGCAGTCCGTCCACCCGCCTGCGGCTTCGGGTATCCGGGCCGGACGTCCGCCAGCGCCCGGATCGGGGTAGGACAGGTAGCCGATCCAGCCGCCGCCGATCGCCGCGCCATCTGCACCCGGTCGCACGGCGAACGCCTCGGCGGGGTCGACCGGTCGCACCGACACACTCGGGACGATCACCGCCAGCGCGCCGAACCAGTCACCGGTCAGCGCGGCCGGCGGCGGCAGGTCCAGCCGGTTCGTGGCATCGCCGATGGCGCGCAGCACCTCGGGTGCGCCGCCAAGATCGCCGAGCCGGTCGATTCTCACCTCACCAGCTTGGCAGATCTCAGTCGCGGCTGATGTGGCGCACGGTCGTCGCGGCCGCAAGTTTGTCGGGGTTGCGCATCGCGTAGAAGTTGGTGATCTTGCCGTCGACGATCTCAACGGTAAAGATGCCCTCCAGCCGGTCGCCGGCGTAGAGCACCACCGCCGGCGCCGAGTTGCAGATCGCCATCTCTGCCCGGACGTCGGGCAGCTGCAGTCCACGGCCGATCAGCCCGACGACAGCCCTGGCGACCTTGTCGGCGCCGATCACCGGTCGACGTGCCGCACTGGCCTTTCCGCCACTGTCGGCGGTCCACACCACGTCCGGGGCCAGCATCGACATCACCTTCTGCACGTCGCCGCCGGCCGCTGCCGCCATGAATTCCGCGGTAATTCGCGCGTTCTGCTCCGGATCGACCGGGGTGAACCGCCTGCGTCGGGCTTGCACGTGTTCGCGGGCCCGATGCGCGACCTGCCGCACCGCCGCCACCGATTTGCCTACCGCGGAAGCGATTTCGTGGTAGTCGAACCCGAACACCTCGCGCAGCACGAACACCGCGCGCTCGTCGGGGCTCAAGGTCTCCAGCAGCACCAGCATCGCCATCGAAACCGATTCGGCCAGTACGACATCGGCCGACGGATCTTGCTCGTCCAGCAGCAGTGGCTCCGGCAGCCACGGCCCGACGTAGTCCTCGCGCCGCCGGGCGCCGGCGCGCAGCGCGTTGAGCGCCTGACGGGTGACCAACCGGGCCAGGTAGGACTTGGTGTCGTGCACCCCGGACAGATCTACCTGCGCCCAGCGCAGGTAGCTGTCCTGGAGAACATCATCGGATTCGGTTGTCGAACCCAAGATTTCGTAGGCGATGGTGAACAGCAACGGCCGCAGCAGCACGAACCGTTCGATGTGTTCGTCGGAGGTGGTCACGGCGTTGTGACCGCATCGTGCGTGAGTTGCTCGGGACGCTCGCCGCCCTTGAGCCAGCGGTACCAGCCGGGCTTGGCGGCCTCGCGACGGATACCCCACACCGTGCCTTTGCAGACCGCTTCTTTGATCGTCGCCGCGAACCGGCCGCCGATGAACAGGTTCAGCGGGGTGTCGTCGGGACGGGCGAGCTGGACGGTGGCATACGAGCGGCCGATGCTGACGCACTGCCCGGTGAACGCCTGGTTGATCACCGCGGGCGGGGTACCGGCGATGCGGCTCAGCACCGTGTTGGCGGCCTGGGCGCCGAGCGGGATCGCGGCTTGGCAGCTCATCCGCAACGGCTGGCCGGACGGCGCGGCGGCGTCGCCGGCCGCCACGATGCGGGGGTCGTCCACGCTGGTCAGTGTCTCATCGGTCAGCAGCCGGCCCAGTTCGTCGGTGCGAAGCCCGCTGCGGGCGGCCAGCTCCGGCACGCCGAAGCCCGCCGTCCACGCCGTCACTGCGCTTGGCAGAAGGGCACCGTTGGACAGCACGACCGCGTCCGGGCCGACCTCGCGGACCACGGCCGCCTCGAGCACGTCGACACCGAGGCGGCGCAGCCACTTGGCCACCGAACGGCGTCCGGGCCCGCTCAGCGACGGGCCCAGCACCCCGCCGCAGACCAGGGTCACCCGCCGGCCCTGCGCGGCCAGCTCGGACGCCGTCTCGATGCCGGTCAAGCCGGCGCCGACGACGGTGACCGGTGCGTCGGGATGCAGCTCGTCCAATGCGTCACGCAACCGTTCGGCATGCTCCAATTCAGCGATCGGATAGGCGAATTCGACTGCGCCGGGCACCGTTGCCGGCACCGCGCCGGTGCTGCCGACGGCGTAGATCAGGTAGTCGTAATCCAACACGAAGGAAGAAGCCAGCTCGATCTGGCGGTCGGCGCTGTTGATCCGCTCGGCGCTGTCGACGACAAGCCGGATGCCCTCGCCGAGCAGGGTGCCGTAGTCGACGGCGGCGGTGCCACTGCGTGCGGCCAGCTGATGCAACCGGATTCGCTCGACGAAACACGGACGTGGATTCACCAACGTGATCTCGACGTCGGCGCGCAGCCGTAGGTGGTTGGCGGCCAGTGTTCCGGCGTATCCGCCACCGATCACGACGATGTGAGTGCGCTGGTCTGTCATTTACTCTCTCCTGATCTCGCGGGATGTTCTGCCCTTGAGACACCGCCGCGGTCGCGGATGTGACAACGTTCGGGCCCCTGTGACCAGGCTCACGTCGGCGGCGAGAGTGCAGAGACCAGCAGATCGACGCGCGCGGACCGATATTCCGGACGTAACCGGCCGCTGCGATCGAGGGTGACCAACCCGTGCAGCGCCGCCCACACCACCTCGGCCAGCGTGTCCGTGTCCCGGGTGCCTGCGACCAGGTCGACGGCCGCGCGCAGTTCGGCGAAGGCCGCGTTCAACTCGGCCGGGGTCTCTGGGTCGGCGAAGCGCAGCGTGGTGGCGCGGGTGAACATCGCGTCGAACAAAGCCGGATTGTCGTGGGCAAACCCGATGAATGCGTGCGCGACTCGCGCCAACGCGTCGTGGCCGTCGGTGGCACCGCTGCGTGCCGAAGAGAGCGCGTCGGCGAGCTCGCCGAATCCCTGGACGGCGACGGAAGCGACGACGCCCTCCATGCTGGAGAAATGCTTGTACAACACCGGCTGGCTGTACTCGATCTCGGTGGAAAGCCGGCGGGTGGTGACAGCGTCCCAGCCCTCGTCTTCGGCGAGCTTGCGTGCGGTGTCGGTGATGAGTTGGCGTCGTGCGGCCCGGTCCCGGGCCCGACGGTCTTCGATGGCCATGGAGTCATGTTAGCGCCGATATAAAATCTAGCAATGCTATTGACACGATCAATGCCGGGGGTTAGCGTTGCTAACACGCAATTGAGAAGAGGAGAGTGCGATGACGCAACCTGCTGGCTGGTTCGCTTTGATCGCGGTGTTGGGCACCGCGGTGGTTTATGGCACCGACGTGTTCTGCGCGATGGTGCAACGGCCCGCGCTGGCCCGTGTCGATGACCGGGCCCTGCTTGCGGTGATGGGCAACGTCCATCGTTACGGCGACCGGCGGATGCCGGTGCCAGGGGTGCTCGGCCTGGTGGCCGCGGCGACCAGTGCGGCGTTCGCCGCGGCGTCCGGCCACTGGACGCAAGCGGGTGCGGCCGGTGTCGCCCTTGGCCTGCTGCTGATTTGGCTGGTGGTCTACCTGCGAGTGAGCAAGCCGATCAACCAGCAACTGACCGCCGGCGCCGATCATCCCGATTTGCCGACGGACGCCCGTGCGCTGCAACGTAACTGGGACAAAGTGATCGTAATCAGGGCCACGTTGCAGGGTCTGGCGGTTGCGGCGCTGTGCTTGACGCTGCTGATCTGAACTGCGGCACCGACTAATCGAAAGGAAGCAAGAAAATGGTCAATTACAAGCGGTTAATCATGCGCGCGGGCCCGCTGTTCAATGCGCCGGTGGCGGCTATAGCGAACTCGCCCCGCCTCGGGGCGCGACTGCGGCGCAGTGTCACGATGATCACCTACACGGGGCGGCGTTCGGGACGGACGTTCAGTACTCCGGTGGCATACCGCCGCCGCGGTGACGAGAACATCGATATCGACGCAAACTTGCCTGACGCCAAGACGTGGTGGCGCAATTTTGTCGGCGATGGCGCTCCAATTTCGCTGACGCTGGATGGGGCCGAGCGCACCGGACATGCCGTAGCTCACCGAGACGACAAGGGGCGCGTGACCGTCCATGTTCGCCTCACTGACTTGTGACCAATGAGATCACTCGACTCAGTCGACTTGGTAGCGCGGGAACACGCCGGTGGGCGACGGCAGCGCCGTGCCGGGTGCAAGGCGTGTATCGATCGCGGTGAACGTCCGCTCGTCTTCCGGCTGGCCGAGCAAGTCCAACAGCTTGCCCGCCGACTCGGGCATCACCGGCTGGATCAACAGCGCCGCGATCCGCACCACCTCGCAAGTGGTGTAGAGCACGGTCGCGAAGCGGACCTGGTCTGCCTCGGATTCGCTCTTGCGCAGCACCCACGGCTGCTGCGCGGAGAAGTACCTGTTCGCCGCGCCGAGCATCAGCCAAATCGCTTCCAGCGCCAAATGCATTGCCTGGGCATCGAACTCGGCGCGTACCCGATCGAGTAGGCCGTCGGCGGCGGCCAGCAGCTCGGTATCGTCGGCGATGAACTCGCCAGGTGCCGGAACGATCCCGTCGAGGTTTTTGGCCACCATCGACAGCGATCGTTGCGCGAGGTTGCCCAATTCGTTGGCCAGGTCGGTGTTGATCCGGGTGATGATGCCCTCTTCGCTGTAACTGCCGTCCTGGCCGAATGGGACCTCCCGCAGCAGGAAATAGCGCACCTGGTCCACCCCGAAGGTGTCGACCAGAGCATCCGGGGCGACGGTGTTGCCCACCGACTTGCTCATCTTCTCGCCGCGGTTGAGCAGGAACCCGTGCGCGAAAACCCTTCGGGGCAGCTCGATTCCGGCTGACATCAGAAAGGCCGGCCAGTACACGGCGTGGAATCTGATGATGTCCTTGCCGATCATGTGCAGGTCGGCGGGCCAGTAGCGGCGGAACAACTCGGATTCGGTGTCCGGGTAGCCGACCCCGGTCAGGTAGTTGGTCAGCGCGTCGACCCAGACGTACATGACGTGGTCGGGATGCTCGGGCACTTTCACGCCCCAGTCGAACGAGGTGCGCGAGATGGACAAATCGCGCAGCCCACCGGAGACGAAGCTGACCACCTCGTTGCGCCGCACTTCGGGGGCAATGAAGTCCGGGTTGGCCTGGTAGTGCGCCAGCAGCTTGTCGGCATAGGCCGAGAGCCGGAAGAAGTAAGTCTGCTCCTCGGTCCAGGTCACCGGTGTGCCGGTTTCGACGGCGATCCGGGTCCCGTCCACCAGCGCGGTCTCCGACTCGATGAAGAATCGCTCGTCGCGCACCGAGTACCAGCCGGAGTAGGTGTCCAGGTAGATATCGCCGGCCGCGGCCATCCGTCGCCAGATCTCCTTCGAGGCCTGGTGGTGATCGGCGTCGGTGGTGCGGATGAACCGATCGAAGGAGATGTTCAACTTCTCCTGCAGGCGCTGGAACACGTCGGAGTTGCGCCGTGCCAACTCGGCGGTGGGAATGCCCTCCGCCGCTGCCGTCTCGACCATCTTGAGGCCGTGCTCGTCGGTGCCGGTCAGAAACCGCACGTCGAACCCGTCGAGCCGCTTGAACCGGGCGATGGCGTCGGTGGCGATGTACTCATAAGCGTGCCCGACGTGCGGCTCACCGTTCGGGTACGTGATCGCCGTCGTGATGTAGTAGGGCGTCATCGTGTCTCACCCTATTGTGTCCGCGTGGGTTCCAAACGTCAGCCGCCGCCGGCTCCCGAGCGATTGAGCCCGCTGATCGACGCGCACACCCATCTCGACGCGTGCGGCGCGCAGGACGGTGACGACGTGCGCGCCATCGTCGATCGCGCCGCGGCGGTCGGTGTGGTCGCGGTGGTCACCATTGCCGACGACCTGGCCTCGGCGAGCTGGGTGACGCGTGCGGCCGAGTGGGATCCGCGGGTCTATGCCGCGGTGGCGCTGCACCCGACCCGCGCCGACGCGCTCACCGATCCGGCCCGAGCCGAGATCGAACGATTGGCTGCCCACCCGCGGGTGGTGGCGATCGGCGAGACCGGCATGGATCTGTACTGGCCGGGCCGGCTGGACGGCTGCGCGGAGCCGGGGAAACAGCGGGAGGCCTTCGCGTGGCATATCGACCTCGCCAAGCGGACCGGCAAACCGCTGATGATTCACAACCGGGAGGCCGACGCCGAAGTGCTCGACGTGCTGCGCGCCGAGGGCGCGCCGGACACGGTGATCTTTCACTGCTTCTCGTCGGGCGCCGCCTTGGCGCGCGCTTGCGTCGACGCCGGGTGGCTGGTCAGCCTGTCCGGGACGGTGAGCTTCCGAAATGCACGTGAGCTGCGGGAAGCCGTCCCGCTGATCCCTGTCGCGCAGCTGCTGGTGGAGACCGACGCGCCGTTTTTGACGCCCCATCCCTACCGGGGGGCGCCCAACGAGCCGTACTGCCTGCCCTACACTGTGCGGGCGCTGGCCGAGCTGATCGACCGGCCCGCCGACGAGCTGGCTGAGATCACCACCGGCAACGCGCGCGGCGCCTACGGATTAGCGGTAGAGGGTTAAGAACTCGTTAAGGCGATTGCCCGCCGAGTTGCTCTATCTAGGCCGGTTCGTTACCGTCTTGTGATCGAACGGTGAGGCCCCAGGTGGGCCTTTTGCTTTGTCACTGAACTGTTGCTGAAAGCTGTTGCTGAGGTCGGGGATACACGCGCGTTGAACAACGTAGTTACGAAACTCCATCAGGCTCCCTCACCGGCTCTGCGGCTCCTTGTCGCGGGTCTACTGCTGGTCTTGGCTTTCGCCGGCGGTTATGCGGTCGCGGACTACAAGACGGTGACGCTGAGCGTCGATGGAACCGCTATGACCGTGACGACCATGAAGTCGCGGGTGATCGACATCATCAGGGAGAACGGGTTCAACGTCAGCGAGCGTGATGACCTCTATCCCGCTGCCGGCGAGCGAGTCCGCGACGCCGAGAACATCGTGCTGCGGCGCAGCCGACCGCTGCGGATCTCGCTGGACGGCCAGAACAGCAAGCAGGTCTGGACGACGGCTTCCACCGTCGACGAGGCGCTGGCCCAGCTCGCGATGACGGATACAGCTCCGGCCGCGGCGTCGCGAGGCAGCCGTGTCCCGCTGGCCGGCATGGCCCTGCCGGTCGTCAGCGCCAAGACCGTCGAACTCGACGACGGCGGTGCGGTGCGCAATGTCCACCTGGCTGCGGCCAGAGTCGGGGAGCTGCTGGTCGGCATCGGGGCGCCGCTGCTGCAAAGTGACCAGGTCACCCCCGGCGCGGCCGCGCCGGTGATCGACGGCATGCACATCCAGGTCACCCGTAACCGCATCGAGAAGATCACCGAGCGGGTGCCGTTGGTTCCGCCCAGGCACCGCATCGAGGACCCGGACATGAACATGGACCGCGAGGTCGTCCAGGACCCGGGCATCCCGGGCACTCAGGACGTGACCTTCGCGGTGTCCAAGGTCAACGGCGTCGAAACCGGCCGGCTGCCGGTGGCCAGCCACGTCATCACCCCTGCTCGCGAGGCGGTGGTACGGGTCGGAACCAAACCGGGCACCGACGTCCCGGAGGTCGCCAACGGAGAAATCTGGGACGCCATCTCGCGTTGCGAAGCCGGCGGAAACTGGGCCATCAACACCGGAAACGGCTACTACGGTGGCGTGCAATTCGACCAGAGCACCTGGGAGCGCAACGGTGGTTTGCGCTTTGCCCCGCGCGCCGATCTGGCAAGCCGGGAAGAGCAGATCACTGTTGCGGAGGTGACGCGTGCTCATCAGGGTTGGGGCGCGTGGCCGGTGTGCAGCGGAAGAGCGGGTGCGCGCTGACCATCCGGTTGCTCGGGCGCACCGAGATCCGAAGGCTGGCAAAAGAACTCGAATTCCGGCCGCGCAAATCTCTGGGACAGAACTTCGTCCACGATGCCAACACGGTGCGTCGGGTGGTGTCGTCCTCCGGAGTCAACCGGCAGGATCACGTCCTAGAGGTCGGCCCCGGTCTGGGATCGCTGACGCTGGCGCTGCTGGATCGCGGGGCCACGGTCAGCGCCGTCGAGATCGATCCGGTGCTGGCAGGCAGGCTGCCGAAGACCGTTGCCGAGCATTCGCACAGCGAGATTCACCGGCTGACGGTGCTGAACCGCGACGTGTTATCCATCGGGCCCGCCGATCTGGCTGCCGAGCCGACGGCGGTGGTGGCGAATCTGCCCTATAACGTCGCCGTTCCCGCGCTGCTGCACCTGCTTGCCGAATTCCCGTCGCTGCGCACCGTGATGGTGATGGTGCAGGCCGAAGTCGCCGAACGGCTGGCGGCCGAACCCGGCGGCAAGGAGTACGGCGTGCCCAGCGTCAAGGTCCGCTTCCACGGACAGGTCCGCCGCCACGGCACGGTGTCACCGACCGTCTTCTGGCCCATTCCGCGCGTCTATTCCGGGTTGGTGCGCATCGATCGGTATGCAAACCCGCCCTGGCCGACCGACAAGGCCTTCCGTCAAGACGTGTTCAAACTTGTCGATATCGCATTTGCTCAGCGGCGCAAGACATCTCGCAATGCATTCGTCGACTGGGCGGGTTCGGGCAACGAATCGGCGAGTCGGTTGCTGGCCGCCAGTATCGACCCGGCGCGCCGGGGTGAGACGCTGACCGTCGACGAATTCGTTCGGTTGTATCAGCGCTCGGGTGAAGTCGGCGACAACACCGCCGCGGGCCTCCCGCAGCGGCAGGCCTCGGCGAGCTGAGGGGCCGAGGGGCTTCGATTTCGCCCGCGGCGAGCGATAGTCTCGTTCGGTGCCGATGGACGGAAATACCGCTGCTCAGTGGGTGCCCACTGGTTCAGTTACGGTCCGGGCGCCCGGCAAAATCAACCTGTATCTGGCCGTCGGCGAGCGGCGCGAGAACGGTTATCACGACCTGACGACGGTGTTTCACGCCGTCTCCCTGGTCGACGAGGTCACCGTCCGCAATGCCGATGTGATCTCGCTCGAGGTCAGCGGCGAGGGCGCCGACCAGCTGCCCCGCGACGAGCGCAATCTGGCGTGGCAAGCCGCCGAATTGATGGCTGACCACGTGGGCCGGGCGCCCGACGTCTCGATCGCCATCGACAAATCCATCCCGGTGGCCGGCGGAATGGGGGGTGGCAGTGCAGACGCGGCGGCCGTACTGGTCGCGATGAACTCGCTCTGGGAACTCGGTGTGCCACGTCGCGATCTGCACATGCTGGCCGCGAAGCTGGGCAGCGATGTGCCATTCGCACTGCACGGCGGCACCGCGCTGGGTACCGGTCGCGGGGAGGAGTTGGCGACGGTGTTGGCCCGCAACACTTTCCACTGGGTGCTGGCGTTCGCCGAGGGCGGGTTGTCCACCCCGGCGGTGTTCAGTGAACTGGACCGGCTTCGGGCGGCCGGGACACCACCTCGGCTCGACGAACCCGGTCCGGTGCTGGCGGCGCTGGCGGTCGGCGACCCCGAGCAGCTGGCGCCGCTGTTGGGCAACGAACTGCAGGCGGCCGCGCTGAGCAAGGATCCGGCCTTACGCCGCGTCTTGCGTGCCGGCGTCGAGGCGGGCGCGCTGGCGGGCATCGTGTCGGGTTCCGGACCGACGTGTACGTTCCTGTGCCGGTCGGCGCCCGCTGCGGTGGACGTCGGCACCGAGCTCTCGGGGGCCGGTGTCTGCCGAACCGTACGCGTTGCCAGCGGGCCGGTGCACGGCGCGCGGGTGGTGCCGGCACCTGTCACGGGGGTGTGACGAACACTCGATTCCACCCGCGAGTTGGCAGTTACTTAAGAGGAGTTTAAGATGTTCGACGGTGACAAATGCCGGTCAAGAAATGCGCCTGGTTCCCTCGCCCGCCGATCATGCCGGCGGGCGATGCGTGAACCCCAAAAGTCGGGGTGACCGCCGTGTCCGCGCCGCAACCGCAACGTTGCGTGAGGTCATCGCTTCATCACCGATTCGAGACGAAATCGCTCCCCAATTGTGGGCGTGCGGCTGCACCAAAGTGTGGTTGAGCAGGAGCAGCATTAAACGCTGGGCGTTGGCGCCGGAACCGAGGAGGCTACCGTGAGCAGGTTTACCGAGAACATGTTCCGCCGCGCCCATGAGAGCACCAAGGGCATGGTGACCGGCGACCCGCACCAGCCGGTCCGGCACACCTGGCTGGAGGTCTACCAGCGTGCACGCCAAGTGGCCGGCGGCCTGGCCGCTGCTGGAGTCGGCCACGGTGACGTGGTCGGCGTGCTGGCCGGCGCGCCGGTGGAAATCGCGCCGACGGCCCAAGGCCTGTGGATGCGCGGCGCCAGCCTGACCATGCTGCACCAGCCCACGCCTCGCACCGACCTCCAGTCGTGGGCCAACGACACCACCACCGTCATCGACATGATCGAGGCGAAGCTGGTGATCGTCTCCGACCCATTCACGGCGGCCGCGCCGGTGCTGACGGAGCGCGGGATCGAGGTGCTGACCGTCGAGCAGCTGCTGGCATTCGACCCGATCGACCCGATCGCCACCGGCGAGGATGATCTGGCGCTCATGCAGCTGACGTCGGGCTCAACCGGCTCCCCCAAGGCGGTGCACATCACGCACCGCAACATCTACTCCAACGCCGAGGCGATGTTCATCTCCGCCAAGATGGACCCCAGCGGCAACGACGTGATGCTCAGCTGGCTGCCGTGCTTCCACGACATGGGTATGGTCGGCTTCCTGACTGTGCCAATGTATTTCGGTGTCGAGCTGGTCAAGGTCACCCCGATGGACTTCCTGCGCGACACGCTGCTGTGGGCCAAGCTGATCGACAAGTACGGCGGCACGATGACGGCCGCGCCCAACTTCGCCTACGCGCTGTTCGCCAAGCGGCTGCGCAACCAGGCCACGCCCGGTCAGTTCGACCTGTCCACGCTGCGGTTCGCGCTGTCAGGTGCCGAGCCGGTAGACCCGGCGGACGTCGAGGACCTGATCGAGGCCGGAAAGCCGTTCGGCTTGCGGCCCGAAGCGATCATGCCCGCCTACGGGATGGCCGAGACGACGCTCGCGGTGTCTTTCTCCGAACTCGGTGACGGGCTGGTGGTCGACGAGGTGGACGCCGATCTGCTGGCCGCGCTGCGTCGCGCCGTGCCCGCCACCAAGGGCAACACCAAACGGCTCGCCTCCCTGGGCCCGCTGCTGCAGGGGCTGGAGGCCCGCATCGTCGACGAGGACGGCAATGTGTTGCCGACCCGCGGCGTCGGGGTGATCGAGTTGCGCGGCGAGCCGGTGACCCCGGGCTACACGACGATGGGCGGGTTCATCCCGGCCCAGGACGAGCAAGGCTGGTATGACACCGGCGACCTGGGCTATCTGATGGACAACGGCCACATCGTGGTCTGCGGCCGGGTCAAGGACGTCATCATCATGGCCGGCCGCAACATCTATCCGACCGACATCGAGCGGGCCGCGGGCCGCGTCGAGGGTGTCCGTCCGGGCTGCGCGGTGGCTGTCCGGCTGGATGCCGGACATTCGCGGGAGACCTTCGCTGTCGCCGTCGAGTCCAATGCCTTCGAGGATCCCGTTGCAGTGCGTCGCATCGAGCATCAGGTCGCGCACGAGGTCGTGAGCGAGGTCGACGTGCGGCCGCGCAACGTCGTGGTGCTGGGTCCCGGGACGATCCCGAAGACGCCGTCGGGCAAGCTGCGGCGGGCGACCTCCGTCACGCTGGTTACGTAGTAGCCCGGCGAGCAGACTGCTCGCAGCGACTTACCAAGCGTGGACGCGGTTTTGGGCCGGCTCCAGCCCCAATTCGATGAGCAGCTCGGTGGCGTCCGCCGCCTGCTCGCAAAGCGTCGGCACCTCCGGGCGTTCAGCGGCGGTGAAGTTCTCCAGCACGAACGCCGCCGGATCCTTGCGCCCCGGCGGTCGGCCGATCCCGATCCGCACCCGCTGAAAGTCCTTGGTGCCCAACGCCGCCGCAACCGAGCGCAATCCGTTGTGACCACCCTCCCCGCCGCCGATCTTCAGCCGGATCTGACCGAAGTCGATGTCGAGGTCGTCGTGGATGACCACCACGTCAGCGGCAGGCACTGAATAGAACTTGGCCAGTGGGCCCACTTGGCGGCCGGACTCGTTCATATAGCAGCGCGGCTTGGCCAACACCACCGCACGCCCACCGAGCCGGCCGGTCACGATCTCCGCGCCAGAGCGCTTGTGCGCCTTGAAAGTTGAACCCAGCCGGGCGGCGAGCCGGTCTGCGACCATGAACCCCAGGTTGTGCCGCGTCTGGGCATAGTTTGGTCCCGGGTTGCCCAGGCCGACCACCAACTGGGGGTACCGCCCGCTTGCGGGGGACGGGTCGGCCATGAATTATTCGGATTCGGACTCGGACTCAGAGGCTTCGGCCTCTTCGGCGGCCTCCTCGGCCGGCTCCTCGGCCTCGGCCACCTCGCCGGCCCCTTCAGCCTCGAGCTCCTCGGCGGTCGGCGCGATCACCACGTTGACGACCAGCAGCTCGGGGTCGTCCACCAGGGTGACGCCCGGCGGCAAGGCGATCTGCCCGGCGGTGAACTGGGTACCCGGTTCGGCGCCTTCGACCGAGACGATCAGCACCTCCGGAATCGACAACGCCTCGGC
>Ga0070763_10000114_pt1 | contig 17002 bp, 13 predicted proteins | sample HubBroMetageWRM3_FD_67279 | JGI IMG/M metagenome (GOLD analysis project Ga0070763, IMG submission 67279) | Warmed soil microbial communities from the Hubbard Brook experimental Forest, New Hampshire - Hubbard Brook CCASE Soil Metagenome WRM 3 | ecosystem: Environmental > Terrestrial > Soil >... | reverse complement strand
GCGACGATCCGCCATTAGGTCACCTCTACGCCGTTCGAGATCGCCCGATTTGCAATGAAAGACACACGCCAACCAGCAGCCCGCTTCTGCGGGCAGACATAGAGACCGTCGTGACGCACATCATCGAAGCGATGGCGGCGGCACAGTCGGCGTGGGATTCCGAAGGCGGGGCAACGAAGCGAGGGAGTGGCGACGAGAAGTTTGGTGCGCTGCTCTGGTGTCGAGGGCTCACCAGAGACCGCGCACCACTGCGTGCTAGGTGGGCCGCCTAGCACGCAGTGTCTGTCCAAAACGCCGACGCGCGAGGACGTTCAGCCCGGTCAGCCTGCCGGATAACGGGTTTGGCGCGGTCTCTGCTGCGCTAGCACCGCAGCAGGCGTCCGCAAAGCCGGGAGCACCCGTCACCGCCCAATGTCCACGAACCGGCCTGCGACTGCCCTGGATTCGTAGGGATAGTCCTATTCAGAACTTGACTGGCCGGGGCCACCGCAGTGTGGATCGGCGCAGGCACAGGGTTCTTCAGTTCTCGCGCTGTCGTTGCCTATCGTCGACGGCGATCAGGGTCTGACTTCGCGGCCGCGGCCGGCGGTGTGTGGTGTTTCCCCACCGCTCAACCACGTGTATCGCGGTGAAACGTCAGAACATCGCGAATTGGCCGCCGCGGCGTCATGGGGGGTACCTCGCCAAGGACAGGGGCTTCGCCGACGCGGATCAGAAGTTGCGGCATAGCTACCCGTCCGGTCAAGCTGCCGATCAGGTTGCGGCTGGACCATAGCTCCGTGATCTGGGTCAGTGTGCATGTCGCCATCCCGGCCAACGTGCATTCCAGGAGCACGGCGGATAACGCTTCGCCGCACCGGAAGGCGTCATCGTGGGTGTCCTCGTTGGTGGACAGAACCAGCACGGTGGACTGGTCTTCTCCAAAGCCGGCGCGCCGGTCGTTGTGAGCGCTAACCGGGAATGCACGTCCGATGTCGACCCGATCACTTTCGGCCGCCGACGCCAACGAACTGCTCGGAATCCCATCAGAGTTCTCGAAATGACCTGTCCACCAGTATAATTCGGTATGATATGAGGAATCGTACAGTCGCAACGATTCGGTGAGTTGTGATGCCTTGGCCAATTCCGGACGCAACTCGTTGGCTATCACGTCGAGGTGAACCGTCCCGGCATCGACGGCGTTGCGCAGCACAGATTTGAAGGACCTCCAGTTCCTCGGTGCGGCGAAGGGAAGCCGATCGGTGCGGCGGTGCAGAATCGCGTCGGCCCGGCGGCGATGGCCCTCCGTGGCGAGCCTCATTGGGCTGAAATCGAGTGCGGCGAGATGATCCAGGTTATTCGGGTCGGGAAACCTCTCGACGTTGGCAGTCCACCCGGCCGCCGCCATCGTGACGCGTAGATGGTCGAGTACGGCGCCGCAGCTGATGTGGGCCTCCCGCCCCGATTTGTCGGTGGAGGGGAGAATCCGGCTGCGATCGACGTAAAGGTGCAGTCCGGCACCCTCGGCGACCCATTGCCAGGGCTGGCTGTTGTGCAACGACGGGGCCCGGCATGCCAACTGCACCGCATCCGTGAGTACATCGTCATCCACCAATATGTCTGGCATGATCAACCTCCAGTTCCTAGTCCTCGAGTGTGAGCGCTATTGGTCCCTCGACGGCCGCCGACTCCCAGGTGGGTACCCCGGTGCGGCTGCGTTGTCCGGGTGATGGTGGTCGCGGCGGTGCCCGCGAGGAGTGACTGCGCGTCGGCGGGGGCGCCGATGGTGGCCGCGTGATCATCGGTGGTGTCGATGTTCATTGCAGGGGGTCCCAGGTCCAGTTGCGGATCTCAGGCAGGTCATGGCCGTGGGTGTTGATGTAGCGGCTGTGTTCGACGAGTTTGTCGGCCATCCTCTGCTTCAGGTAGTCGCCGGTCGCGCCGAGTTGGGGCAGCCGGTCGATGACGTCTGTGACGAGGTGGAAACGGTCCAAGCGGTTCTGCACCCGCATGTCGAAGGCGGTGGTGATGGTGCCTTCTTCGTTGTAGCCGCGGACGTGCAGATTGCGGTTGGTCCTGCGGTAGGTGAGTCGGTGGATCAGGCTCGGGTAGCCGTGGAAGGCGAAGATGATGTGTTTGTCGGTGGTGAACAGGGTGTCGTAGTCGCGGTCGCTTAGTCCGTGCGGGTGCTCGGTGGCCGACTGCAACCGCATCAGGTCCACCACGTTGACCACCCGGATCTTCAACTCGGGCAGGTGCATTCGGAGGATCGACACCGCTGCCAGCACTTCGAGGGTCGGAGTATCTCCGCAGCAGGCCAGGACCACGTCCGGTTCGACGCCGCGGTCGTTTCCGGCCCATTCCCAGATGCCGATGCCTTCGGTGCAGTGCACCACCGCGTCGTCCATGCTCAGCCATTGCGGCATCGCGCGCTTGCCGGCGACCACCACGTTGACGTAGTGGCGGCTGCGCAGACAATGGTCAACAACCGAAAGCAGGCAGTTGGCGTCAGGTGGCAGGTAGACCCGCACGACGTCAGCTTTTTTGTTGACGACGTGGTCCAGAAAGCCGGGGTCTTGGTGGGTGAAGCCGTTGTGGTCTTGCTGCCAGACATGTGAGGCGAGCAGGTAGTTCAGCGACGCGATGTCGCGGCGCCACGGCAGTTGCGCGGTGACCTTGAGCCATTTGGCGTGCTGGTTGAACATCGAGTCGACGATGTGGATGAACGCCTCGTAGCAGTTGAACAGCCCGTGCCGGCCGGTGAGCAGATAACCTTCCAGCCAACCCTCGCTTTGGTGTTCGCTGAGCATCGAATCGAGCACCCTGCCCGCGGGAGCGAGGAACTCGTCGTTCTCGGCGGTGCGGGCTTGCCACTGCCGGTCGGTGACCTCAAAGACCGCGCCGAGCATGTTCGACAGGGTTTCGTCGGGGCCGAAGATCCGGAAGTTGCGTGCCTCGTCGTTGACCGCGATGACGTCGCGCAAGAAAGTGCCGAGCACGCGGGTGTCTTCGGCGTCCACCGCGCCGGGCGCGGTCACCGAAACCGCGTGGTCGCGGAAGTCGGGCATCCGCAGGTCACGCAGCAACACCCCGCCGTTGGTGTGCGGATTGGCGCCCATCCGCTGCTGCCCGTGGGGGGCCAGCTCAGCCAGGTCGGGCAGCAGCCGCCCGGCCACGTCGAACAGCTCGTCGGGTTTGTAGCTGCGCATCCAGCTCTCCAGTTGCTCGACGTGCCCGGGATGCCGTTCGTCGACGAGCAGTGGCACCTGGTGTGCCCGGAAGGTGCCTTCGATCTGCTGGCCGTCGACCTCTTTGGGTCCGGTCCAGCCCTTGGGGGAGCGCAGCACGATCATCGGCCACCGTCTGCGGGTGGTGTCGCCGGCGTTTCGAGCGTCGCATTGGATCCCGTGAATGGCCTCCACCGTCTCATCGAGGACGGTGGCCATCAGCTGATGCATGTCTTCGGGGACCTCACCCTCGACGTAGCGCGGTTCCCAGCCGCAGCCGCGCAGGAACTGGTCCAACTCCTGGCGCTCGATGCGGGCCAGCACGGTAGGGTTGCTGATCTTGTAGCCGTTCAGATGCAGAATCGGCAGTACCGCCCCATCACCGATCGGGTTGAGGAACTTGGTGGAATGCCAGGCCGTGGCCAGTGGCCCGGTCTCGGCCTCACCGTCGCCGATCACGCACGCGACAACCAGGCCGGGATTATCGAAAACAGCGCCGAACGCGTGACTCAGCGAGTAGCCCAATTCCCCGCCTTCGTGAATCGATCCCGGAGTCGTAGGTGCCACATGGCTGGAAATGCCTCCGGGAAAAGAGAATTGGGTGAAAAGCTTCTTCAGTCCGGACTCGTCCTGGCTGATGTCGGGATAGATCTCGGTATAGGAGCCCTCGAGGTAGGTGTTGGCGACCAGGGCCGGTCCGCCATGGCCGGGGCCGGCGACGTAGAACATGTCCAGGTCGTACTTCTCAATGACCCGGTTCAGGTGCACGTAGATGAAGTTTTGACCCGGCGTCGTTCCCCAATGGCCGACCACGAGCGGTTTCACATCCGATAGCTGGAGCGGTCGTTTCAACAACGGATTGTCATACAGATAGATCTGGCCGACCGACAGGTAATTCGCCGCCCGCCAGTAGGCGTCCATCTTGTGCAGCAGTTCTGGTTCGAGGGTTCGGGTCGTCCGGGATGTCTGCGATGTCATTGTGCTGCTCCTTTGGTCGACTCGCATTACCCGGTTCGGACGGGGATTACGGCGCAGCCTGCTCGCTCGCGCGCGGCGTGGTGGTGGTGGTACCGGCGGTCGTGGTCCCAACGGCCTTCAGCTCGAGTCTGGGAACCAAGCCCATCGCGGGCAGCTGCCCGGGCTGCGTTGACGTGTCGGCCCCATTTTTGGTGACCGGTTGGGGCGAGGGCGCGGCCGCCGCACTTTCTCTGGCGAGGAAGGCGCCCAGTTCACCGATCGCACTCATCAGAGGCGCCGGGAACACGATCGTGGTGTTCTTCTCCACCCCGAGTTCGACAAGCGTTTGCAGGTTGCGTAGTTGCAACGCCAACGGGTGTGCCATCATCGTGTCCGACGCCTCACCCAACGCGGCCGCGGCCATCGATTCGCCCTCTGCCGCAATAATTTTGGCTCGCTTCTCGCGCTCGGCCTCGGCTTGCCGAGCCATCGCCCGCTTCATGCTGTCGGGCAACTGGATGTCTTTGAGCTCGACCAGTGTCACTTCGACACCCCATTCGAGTGTTGCGATGTCGAGGATCTTTCGGATATCGGCGTTGATCGTGTCGGTCTCCGACAGCGCCTGGTCAAGGGTGTGTTGCCCGACGACCTTGCGCAGCGTGGTCTGCGCGATCTGGTTGATCGCGGCGTGGACGTTCTCGATGGCGATCACCGATTTCACCGCGTCGACAACCCGGAAATACGCGACCGCCGAAATGTCGACGCTCACATTGTCGCGGGTGATGATGCCCTGGGACTGGATCGGCATCGTCACAATTCGCAGCGACACCTTCATCAGCCGATCGATGACCGGGATGATCACGGCCAGCCCGGGGTCCTTAACTCCCACCACCTTGCCGAGGCGGAACAGCACACCCTTCTCGTACTGGGTCACCACTCTGATCGACAGCGACAACGCGATCAAGGCGACAAAGAGGAGCACCACAACCAGGATGATCAAAGCTCTCATAGCATGTCCTTCTAGATGTCGAGGAATCTGGGGATCGTCGGCGAAGGGGTCGGCAGGGCGGCCCTCAGTCGCGGATGAAGCCTTTGTTGCGCGTGCGGAAGTCCGCGAAATAGCCGTCGCCCGGGATCTGGGCCGCCGGCACGTACGTAGGTTGACGGCCGCTGCACACATCGGTCACCGTCGGCTCGTTCACCGCGTCGTCGAGCAGGTCCTCGAAGGTCTTGACGTCGGCCGGCCAATCGAACTCGAGAGTCTTCGCCCGGTTGAGCCGGCACCGCGATTGCGTGTCGGGGCCGAAGTGCCAGTGAACGGCAGGCGGTAAGGATGCCTGCGGATCAGCAGTGGGTTCGGTCCGGGGCAGATCGATCAGGGAAGCGCCGGTGTTGGCGCTGAAAGCAAGTGAAGTGGTCATGGTGACCTGATGCGTATTCGATTACCGGCGCGTGAGGGTTCGGAGCCAATGCTCCCTGAGTTAGCGGCGGACGGCTGAACTCATCCCGGACCAGCTGAAATTCTCAGCACCCTTCACGCTACACCGTTCCTAATTACTGAGCAGGAGTGAGTCCTGTGCGGCCCGAACGGTCTTGGCCGCTGGCAGTGGGTGTTCTCTGGTGGACCGGCACGCCTGGTCGTCGTTGTGGGCGTGGCGGTGAGCCAGAACTACGGCACCGTCGTGGTGTGGTGCTCGGCGGCTTTTCAGGCCTGGCCGGTGGTGTGCCTACACGCGTCCGCTGTCGCGTGCGGGGCCCTGCCGGCCGTCGCCTGATCGCCAAGCCGAGTCCACGTCTGCCGATCGCGGCCGCCGCCCCGTGATGGACGGTAATGGTGGCCGGGTCGGAAGTCTGTTGTTGTAATGGTTTGCGCCAGTGCTGGGCACCCCAGCGGCTGGTGTAGGCGGGGTCCACCCCGATGACCGCGATCCCACGACGGGTGGCCATGCCGATCAGCCGGATGCGGAAACGGCGGGTGGGGATGCCGGCCACGGTGCGGCGCAACCGTTTGCCGCGGGCGCCGCGGCCCAGGCGTTCGCTCCGGTGGCGCGGGTGTCGGCGAAATCCAGATTCTCCACCACGATCGCGCCGCAACCGTGGTGTTGGGCGTGGTCGAGCAGCGCGGTGATAGCCGCCCGGATCCGGCCATCACGACGCGAGGCCGCTAAAGCCGTTGTGGGCGACCAGCGGCCCCGAGTGGGGTCGTAGACGATGTCGTAGCGCACCGCGCGGCGGGCAGCCACCCGAGCGGCCCATTGATCGCCATGGTGGCTAAAGCGGACCGGCGCCGCGATGCTGACATGGGCGCCCCACTGATCGGCCAGTGCCCCCGGGGTTTTGACGCGCAGCCGACCGTCGTGGCTGACACGGATGGTCTCGTTGCCGCCGGCCTTGCCCGACTCCCACACCGGTCTGCTCGCAGCATGCCTTGCCGGGGCGATCATTCTGCACCGCCCGTTCATCCCTGCACTCGGCCATGTTGATCAGTGCCAGCGCAGGAGCACGGGTTCGGAACAGAATCCCGGGCCCATCGCCATCAGGTACACGAGGAAGGGCGACGGTCGGTTCAACACCTACTATCAACAATGTAGGCCTACGATTATGACGCCTACCGCTACTTAGCGGAGACGACGAATCCGCGGATGATCGCCTCGATGTCGGACGACTGCTCGACCGCCGCAGTGGCCAGACTCGTGATGGTGAGCTGAACCAGGTATCGCTGGTTGGCAGGCGGCGAGCCAGTGGGGAAGACGACCCGGTTCCAGCCGTGCAGCCGTGCGCCCCCGCGGTTGTAGCTGCCCTCGATCATCGACGACGGAAAGCCGTTGAAGTCTGCTGTCGAGGCATCGAGTTGGTGGAAATTCTGCGCCATTTGGGCATCGGCATTGGCGTGCTTGACTGCTTCGGCGGGGTTGAGATCGCCGCGCAGCTTGAACACCATCAGCATGGCCATCGGATACTCGCCGCCCTTGGAGATCGCTTCCGTGTTCGGCGTGGTCTTCGGATCGTGGTAAGGCGCCCAGCCCGGCGGCGTCGGGATTGACGCGGTCAGGTCGGTCAGGGTGTTCGGCGCGACCGGTTCTCCGGCGACGCCGACACTCTCCAGGTACTGCGAAAGCGGGACCGGCGGGGTGGACGCTGTTGTAGTGGCGGTGGTTGTCGAACTCGTCGTCCAGATCGACTGGTAATCAGGGGGTTTCGGTGCGCACGCGACAGTCGACGCGGTCAGCGCGGCTATCGCGACAGCGGCCGCGGATAACTCGATCGCCCGGCGCCATCTCACGCCGGACCGGCGTGCCGTCACAGAATCTCGCGGACCGCGTCGATCGGTCGAGCCAGCCGGGTGCCCTTCGGTGTGATGACAAACGGCCGTTCGATCAGGATCGGGTTTTCGGCCATGGCGTCGAGCAGCTGGTCATCGGTGGCGTCACCGAGGTTGAGTTCGGCATAGCGCGGCTCACGTTTGCGCACGGCCGTGCGCACACCGATTCCGGCGTCGCGGATCATGCCCACCAGCTGGCTGCGGGAGGGCGGCGTCTTTAGGTACTGGACAATGGTGGGCTCAAAACCATTGTCCCGCAATAAGTCCAATGTCTTGCGTGAGGTGCTGCACCTGGGGTTGTGGTAGATCACTGCATCATGCCCCAAGCCGCTCTGACCTGAGGCCATCTACGCGTCTCCGTCGAATAGCCCTGTGACTGAGCCATTTTCGAAGACGGCGCGAATAGTGCTGGCCAACAGCGGCGCGATGGACAAAACCGTCAGCTGGGGGAAACGCTTCTCTTCGCCGATCGGGAGCGTGTTGGTGACGATCACTTCCCGCGCGCCGCATGCGGCCAGCCGCTCGGCAGCAGGTTCGGACAGCACGCCGTGGGTAGCCGCGATGATCACGTCACTGGCGCCGTCGTCACGCAACAGCTGGACCGCGCCGGCAACGGTGCCGCCGGTGTCGATCATGTCGTCGATCAGCACACAGCAGCGGCCGGCGACCTCGCCGACGACGCGGTTGGACACCACCTGGTTGGGCACTCGCGGGTCACGGGTCTTGTGAATGAAGGCAAGCGGAACACCGCCCAATGCGTCGGCCCACTTCTCGGCGATGCGCACCCGGCCGGAGTCGGGGGAGACCACCACCATGTTGCCGTCGGGGTAGTTGTCCCCGATATAGCCGATCAGCAGGTTCTGCCCGCGCATGTGGTCGACTGGTCCGTCGAAGAAACCCTGGATCTGATCGGTGTGCAGGTCGACGGTCACGATCCGATCGGCTCCGGCGGTCTTGAGCAGGTCGGCCACCAGCCGCGCCGAGATCGGCTCGCGGCCGCGATGCTTCTTGTCTTGCCGGGCGTATGGGTAGAACGGCATGACGGCGGTGATCCGCTTGGCGCTGCCTCGCTTGAGCGCGTCGATCATGATCAACTGTTCCATCAGCCAGTTGTTCACCGGCGCCGGGCACGATTGCAGGACGAAGGCGTCACACCCGCGCACCGATTCTTGGAAGCGCACGAAGATCTCGCCGTTGGCGAACTCACGCGCCGTCTGTGCGGTGACATGGACGTCGAGTTCTTTGGCTACCTGCTCGGCCAGCTCTGGATGTGCGCGGCCGGAGAAGAGCATCAGGTTTTTGCGGTTATCGGTCCAGTCGTGGCTCAACGTGCTGCCCTCGCCGTATCGGGGAAGAGATGGGGATCAGAATAGGGAATGGAACGACTCATCGTACGTAGCGGAGTGCCGGGATGTAAGGCCCGGTTGCCAGACAGCGAATTCACGGTGACTGATCGGGGTCGGATGTCTTAGTGGCCTGTTCGGGGGCTTGCCTGGCCCGTTCAGCGGCTTCAGCGGCTGCGCTGCCCGGCCGCTTGTGCGCAACCCAGTCTTCGATATTGCGTTGTGAGCCCGCGGACACCGCCAGCGCTCCTGGCGGGACGTCGTTGCGCACCACCGTGCCCGCGCCCGTGTAGGCCCCGTCGCCGACAGTAACCGGAGCCACGAACATGGTGTCCGACCCGGTGCGTACGTGGGAGCCGATGGTGGTGCGTCGTTTGGACGTGCCGTCGTAGTTGACGAACACGCTGGACGCGCCGATATTGCTGTGCTCGCCGATATCGGCGTCGCCGACGTAGGTGAGATGCGGAACCTTGGTACCGGTGCCGATGGTGGAGTTTTTGGTCTCGACGAACGCGCCGAGTTTGCCGTCGGCGCCCAGCACGGTGCCGGGCCGTAGGTAGCTGAAAGGGCCGACCGTGGCCCCGCCACCGATCGACGACGAGGTGCCATGGGTGCGGACCACTGAAGCGCCGTCCCCGACGGTGACGTCGGTCAGGGTGGTGTCCGGGCCCACGACGCAGCGCCCACCGATCTGGGTGCCGCCGTGCAGCTGCGTCCCGGGGTGGATGACGGTGTCGGGGCCGATCGTCACGTCCACGTCGATCCAGGTGGTGGCCGGATCGACGATCGTGACGCCGGACATCTGGTGGGCGGACACGATCCGGCGGTTGAGTTCGGCGCCCAGCTCGGCCAGCTGAACGCGGTTGTTGACGCCGGCCACCAGTGCGCTGTCGCCGACGTGCTGAGCATGTACGGTCTGGCCGTCCCCACGCAGAATGGAGATGACATCGGTCAGATAGAGCTCCTGTTGTGCATTGTTGGAGCTCAGCCGGCTCAGTGCCGACCGCAGCGCTGCGATGTCGAAGGCGTAGACCCCGGCGTTGACTTCGCGGATCCCGCGTTGCGAGGGTGTCGCGTCAGCGTGTTCCACGATCGCCATCACTTCGTCGTCCTGGGTGCGCAGGATGCGGCCGTACCCGGAGGGGTCACTCAGCGTCGTGGTCAGCACCGTCACTGCGGCTCCCTGACCTTGCCCTGCCGCGGTGTGGGTCGCGATCAGATCGGCCAGGGTGTCCGCGTCCAGCAGTGGTGTATCGCCTGAGGTCACGAGGACGATGCCGGCGTAGTCATCGGGCAGCGCGGACAGTCCGCAAAGCACGGCGTCGCCGGTGCCCCGCGGCTGATCCTGCAGCGCGATGTCGATCGTGCGTCCAAGGGTGTCGGCCAGCTCGGCGACCAGCGGTGTGATGCGCTCGCGGTCGTGGCCAAGGACCACGACAAGATGTTGTGGTGCCACCTTGGTGATCGCGTGCAGCGAATGGGACAACATGCTGCGACCGGCGATGGTGTGCAGCACCTTCGGGGTGTCTGACCGCATCCGACTGCCGGGCCCGGCGGCCAAGACCAGGACTGCGGTGTCACCACGAAACGTCATCACTCTCCTTGTGCTTTGTGCCACGCGAAGCGGGGAGCCTGAGCGCCGACACGCCGTCAAGAATGTCATTTCACCTGCACTGGATGCAAAAAGCTGGACCTCATTGCACCTCATGGATTCATGCGGGACAAGCGACCGAAGCTCCGTCGCCAGGACTCGAACCTGAACTATCTGAACCAAAATCAGAGGTGCTGCCGATTACACCACGACGGACTGTTTACCCACGACGAGCTGACGGGGTCGCGCCAACAAACTCTAGACGGTGCGCGGACCCTGGTAGCCCCCCAGTGGCTCCGAGGAGTACTCGAACAACCGAAACCCCGTAAACCGATACCCTGAGTGACGTGGCTGTGCTGGACAAAGAGCCGGACAAAGAGGTGCGGGCCCCGCGCGCCAGGATGACTGGCAGCGAGCGCCGACACCAACTCATCGGGATCGCGCGCTCGTTGTTTGCCGAACGTGGCTATGACGGGACCTCGATCGAAGAGATCGCGCAGCGTGCCAACGTGTCCAAACCCGTGGTCTACGAGCATTTCGGCGGCAAAGAGGGCCTCTACGCCGTCGTGGTCGACCGCGAGATGTCGGCGTTGCTGGATGGCATCACATCGTCGTTGACCAACAACCGGTCCCGGGTACGGGTCGAGCTGGTCGCACTGGCGTTGCTCACCTACGTCGAAGAGCACACCGACGGCTTCCGGATCATGATCCGCGACTCGCCGGCTTCGATCAGCTCGGGCACCTACTCCAGCCTGCTCAACGACGCAGTCAGCCAGGTCAGCTCCATCCTGGCCGGCGACTTCGCGCGTCGCGGCCTGGATCCGGACCTGGCACCGCTGTACGCCCAGGCACTGGTGGGCTCGGTGTCGATGACGGCGCAGTGGTGGCTTGATACCCGCGAGCCCAAGAAGGAAGTGGTCGCCGCGCACCTGGTCAACCTGATGTGGAATGGCCTGACCCATCTGGAAGCCGATCCCCGGTTGCAAGACGGGTAGCCTCGCTGCCGTTGCGACGCGCCCAAGCGTGCAGCTGGTCCGCCATGCCGTGGGGGCGGTAGCCGTCTCCCTACCCGCAGTCGCGCGACAGCACGTCGGCGATCGTCTCGCGGCGGACCAGCTCGCGGGCCTGACCATTTTTGACCGCCACCAGCGGCGGCCGCCCGACCATGTTGTAGTTGGACGCCATGCTGTGGTGGTAGGAGCCGGTACACGCCACGGCCAGCAGGTCGCCGGGATGCAGGTCCGCCGGTAGCTCGATGTCGCGGGCGATCTCGTCACCGGCTTCACAATGGCGGCCGGCCACCGTCACACGCTGCTTGAATCCCATCGGATGCCGGTTAGCCAGCGTGACCGTGTACTGCGCGCCGTACAACGACACGCGTGGGTTGTCGCTCATTCCGCCATCGACCGCGACGAAGGTCCGCCCACCCGGTTGCGTCTTGACCGAGCACACCCGGTACAGCGTGACGCCGGCGCGGGCGCTGATGGCCCGACCGGGTTCGACCACGATGGCCGGCCGGGGGAAGTGTTCGGTGGCGCAGGCTTCGTCCAGCGCGTCCTCGATGACGGCGGCCAGCTCGTCGAGGTTCAGTTCCTTGTCGCCGCGGATGTAGGGGACCCCGTGGCCACCGCCGATGTTCAGCTCGGTGAGGATGACGCCGTGCTGGGCGCGGATATCGGCCATGGCGGCGATCATCCGGTGTATCGCCTCGCCGTACAGGGCCGCGTCGGTGACCTGCGAGCCGATATGGCAGTGCAGCCCGACCAGGTCGAGGATCGGATGTGCCAGCACCCGCTTCACCGCGTCGGCGGCCTGGTCACTGTGGAGAGTGAACCCGAACTTCTGGTCGCTGATACCCGTGGTGACCGCGCGATGTCCGTGGATGTCGATATCGGGGGTCACCCGGATCAGCACCGGCTGGCGTCGCCGCGCCAGGCCCGCGAGGTAGGCGATCTCGATAAACGAATCCAGCACGATGCGCCCCACGCCGACGCGCACCGCCTCGCGCAACTCGTCAGGCGGTTTGGCGTTGCCATGCATGATGATGCGGGCCGGTTCCACCCCGCCGGCCAGGGCGACGGCCAGTTCACCGGCTGAGCAGACGTCGACGCCGAGTCCCTCTTCGCGCGCCCAGCGCGCCACCGCAGTGGTCAGCAGCGACTTTCCGGCATAGACGACCTCGACACCGCGCAGCGTCTTGCGGTAGCGCCGGGCGCGGCGCCGGAAGTCGGCTTCGTCGATCACGTAGGTAGGGGTGTGAAATTCGTCGGCGATGTCCGAAAGGGGCACGCCGCCCACGCAGAGCCGGCCCTCCTCGTCGGAATGTGTAGTGACGGGCCAGATCGCGGGATCGAACCGTCGCGGGGCCGCCCGACCAATAGAGGGCAGTATGTCCAGCAATGTCATGATTACAACGTGCGCCCGGGAGCCGCCGGGTGCCGGTTTCCTTACGATCCTTTGACGGCGCTGGGCTCAATATTGACGAAAGTCATTGCCCTCTAGGCCCCCCTGGCTGGCACCCTAGAATGGCCATATCATGACCGCACCGGGGCCTGCTCGCCCAGAAACCCCGATCGCGGGGCTCGTTGAATTGGCGCTGACGGCGCCGACATTCCTGCAACTCGTCGAAAGCGCGGCCGCTCGACCCGCCCATTTGAACCTGGTCGGCCCGGCCAGCGCCCGGTTGTTCGTCACCAGCGCGCTTGCCCGGCAAGGTACTTTGCTGGTTGTCACCGCCACCGGGCGCGAAGCCGATGACCTGACCGCTGAATTGCGCGGCGTCTTGGGCGATGCGGTGGCGCTCTTCCCGTCGTGGGAGACGCTGCCGCACGAACGGCTCTCGCCCGGCGTCGACACCGTCGGCACCCGTTTGATGGTGCTACGTCGGCTGGCCCATCCCGGCGACGCGCGGTTGGGGCCGCCCCTGCAGGTGGTGGTGACTGCGGTGCGCTCGCTGCTACAGCCGATGACGCCGCAGCTGGGCCTGGTGGAACCGCTCACGCTCACCGTTGGTGATGACACCAGTGCAAACGGCGCGGGCGGCTTCGATGCAGTGGTGGCCCGGTTGGTCGAGCTGGCGTACACCCGGGTGGACATGGTCGGCCGGCGCGGCGAGTTCGCCGTCCGTGGCGGGATTCTCGACATTTTCGCCCCGACGGCCGAGCACCCGGTGCGCGTCGAGTTCTGGGGTGACGAGATCACTGAAATGCGCATGTTCTCGGTCGCCGATCAGCGCTCCATCCCCGAGATCGACGTCGACACGGTCGTCGCATTCGCCTGCCGTGAACTACTACTCAGCGCGGACGTGCGGGCGCGGGCCGCGCAGTTGGCCACGCAGGCGGCCGCACGGCGGCCGACAGAGGAAGCCGCCATCACCGACATCGTCAACGACATGCTGGCCAAGCTGGCCGAGGGTATCCCGGTCGACGGCATGGAGGCACTGCTGCCGGTGCTTCGGCCCGGCGACCACGTGCTGCTCACCGATCAGCTGGCCAAGGGCACCCCGGTGTTGGTCTGCGACCCGGAAAAGGTCCGCACCCGGGCCGCCGACCTGATCAAGACCGGCCGCGAATTCCTCGAAGCGTCCTGGTCGGTCGCTGCCATGGGGGCCGGCCCCGAAAATCAGGCGCCCGTCGACATCGAGCAGCTCGGCGGGTCAGGGTTTGCCGAGCTGGACGACGTCCGGGCCGCGGCAGCTCGGTCCGGTCATCCATGGTGGACTCTGAGTCAGCTCAGCGATGAGTCGGCCATGGAACTGGATATCCGTGCGGCGCCGTCGGCGCGCGGGCATCAACATGACATCGACAGCATCTTCGCGATGCTGCGCGCGCACGTCACAACCGGCGGGTACGCCGTGATGGTCGCGGCTGGGGCCGGAACCGCCCATCGGGTGGTGGAGCGGCTGGCCGACTCCGACACCCCCGCAGCCATGTTGGAATCGGGCGCGGCACCCGGACCAGGTGTAGTCGGAGTGCTCAAGGGTCCGTTGCACGACGGCGTCGTCATCCCGGGGGCCAACCTGGTGGTGATCACCGAGACCGATCTGACCGGCAACCGGGCGACGTCCGTCGAGGGCAAGCGGCTGGCGGCCAAGCGGCGCAACACCGTCGACCCGCTGGCGCTGACGGCCGGCGACCTGGTGGTGCACGATCAGCACGGCATCGGGCGGTTCGTCGAGATGGTCGAACGAACCGTCGGCGGCGCGCGGCGCGAGTACCTGGTGCTGGAGTACGCCTCCAGCAAGAGGGGGCCTGGCACAAAAAACACAGACAAGCTGTATGTCCCAATGGATTCCCTGGATCAGCTGTCGCGTTATGTCGGCGGGCAGGCGCCGGCGCTGAGCAAGCTCGGCGGCAGCGACTGGGCCAACACCAAAACCAAGGCTCGCCGCGCGGTGCGCGAGATTGCCGGTGAGCTGGTATCGCTGTACGCCAAACGGCACGCCAGCGCCGGACACGCGTTCGGGCCGGATACTCCATGGCAGGCCGAGATGGAGGACGCGTTCGGTTTCACCGAGACCGTCGACCAGCTCACCGCGATCACCGAGGTCAAGGCCGATATGGAAAAGCCGGTGCCGATGGACCGGGTGATCTGCGGCGACGTCGGCTACGGCAAGACGGAGATCGCGGTGCGGGCGGCGTTCAAAGCGGTGCAGGACGGCAAACAGGCCGCCGTGCTGGTGCCCACCACGCTCTTGGCCGACCAGCATCTGCAGACGTTCAGAGAGCGGATGGCCGGGTTCCCGGTAACCGTCAAGGGCTTGTCGCGGTTCACCGACACTGCCGAGTCTCGCGCCGTCATCGACGGCCTGGCCGAAGGCTCGGTTGACATCGTGATCGGTACGCATCGGCTGCTGCAGACCGGGGTGCGCTGGAAGGATCTGGGCCTGGTCGTGGTGGATGAGGAGCAGCGGTTCGGCGTTGAGCACAAAGAGCACATCAAGTCGCTCCGGACCCACGTCGACGTGCTGACCATGAGCGCCACCCCGATCCCGCGCACCCTGGAGATGAGCCTGGCCGGGATTCGTGAGATGTCGACGATCCTGACGCCGCCCGAAGAGCGCTATCCCGTGCTGACCTATGTCGGCCCGCACGAAGACAAGCAGGTCGCCGCCGCGCTGCATCGGGAGCTGCTGCGCGAAGGACAGGCGTTTTACGTGCATAACCGGGTTAGCTCCATCGACCAGGCCGCCGCCCGGGTGCGGGGTCTGGTGCCCGAAGCACGGGTCGTCGTCGCGCACGGGCAGATGCCCGAGGAACTGCTGGAGCGCACTGTGCAGGGGTTCTGGAATCGCGAATACGACATCCTGGTGTGCACCACGATCGTGGAAACCGGCTTGGACATCTCCAACGCCAACACGCTCATCGTCGAGCGCGCCGATACCTTCGGGCTGTCCCAGCTGCATCAGCTGCGTGGCCGGGTCGGCCGCAGCCGCGAACGCGGCTATGCATACTTCCTCTACCCACCGCAGGCGCCGCTGACCGAGACGGCCTACGACCGGTTGGCGACCATCGCGCAGAACAACGAGCTGGGCGCGGGCATGGCGGTCGCGATGAAGGACCTCGAGATCCGCGGCGCCGGCAATGTGCTGGGTGTCGAACAGTCCGGGCACGTCGCCGGGGTTGGCTTCGACCTGTACGTGAGGTTGGTGGGCGAGGCCGTGGAGGCGTACCGGGCAGCTGCCGACGGCAAGACGGTCGTCACCGCCGAAGAGCCGAAGGACGTGCGGATCGACTTGCCGGTAGACGCGCACCTGCCGCCGGAATACATCGCCAGCGACCGGCTCCGGCTCGAGGGCTACCGACGGCTGGCCGCGGCGGCCTCTGATAGCGAGGTCGCGGCCGTCGTGGAGGAGCTCACCGACCGCTACGGCGAGCTGCCCGAACCCGCCCAGCGGCTGGTGGGGGTGGCCCGGCTGCGGCTGCTGTGTCGGGGCGCCGGTATCACTGAAGTAGGGGCCCCTTCTGCGGCGACGGTGCGGCTGTCCCCGATGACTCTGCTAGATTCCGCCCAGGTGCGGCTCAAGCGGATGTATCCGGCCGCGCAGTACCGCGCGACCACGGCCACGGTGCAGGTTCCCATTCCGCGAGCCGGCGGCGTCGGCGCGCCGCGCATCCGCGACGGCGAGTTGGTCCAGATGGTGGCCAACCTGGTAACCGCACTTGAAGGTAAGGCCCAACAAGAAATTGGTATAACGAGTTCACCACTCGACGACGATGCGGGCCGAGGATCGGCCCGAGGAGGAGTCGGGCAATCCGGACCTGCAGCGATGTCGAGGGAGGAGCGACAAGCGCGATGATCGTCGTCTTGTTCGACCCCCGCCGCCCATCGCTGGTTCCGGTCGAAGCTATCGAACACCTCAGCGGCGAGGTGCAATACACCGAGGAGATGCCCGTCGCGGTGCCCTGGTCGCTGGCTGCGGCGCGTCCGGTGCACTCCGGACACGACGCACCGGTGTTGCTGTCGTCTGACCCCAATCACCCCGCCGTCACGGCGCGATTGGCCGCCGGAGCCCGGTTGATTTCGGCACCGGAGTCGCCACGGGGCGAACGACTGGTCGACGTTGTCGCGATGATGGATAAAC
>Ga0070763_10000113_pt1 | contig 17095 bp, 9 predicted proteins | sample HubBroMetageWRM3_FD_67279 | JGI IMG/M metagenome (GOLD analysis project Ga0070763, IMG submission 67279) | Warmed soil microbial communities from the Hubbard Brook experimental Forest, New Hampshire - Hubbard Brook CCASE Soil Metagenome WRM 3 | ecosystem: Environmental > Terrestrial > Soil >... | reverse complement strand
ACCGAGCAGACCTCGGCGATCGGCGTGGACATCGCCGCCGACAAGGTGCTCGCCAAGCGGCTGCTCGCCGACGCCGGTATCCCGGTGCCCGAGGGGCTGGTCGCCTGGAGCGCGGAGGAAGCGGCCGCGGCCGTTGCCGCCCTCGGCGGCCCGGTGGTGGTCAAACCACGCGCAGGCAATCACGGCACGAACGTGATCGTGGGGGTGACCACCGCCGACGGCGCGGCCGACGCCTACGCGCAGGCGGCCGGCGAGAGCGGCGCGGTCATCGTGGAGAAGTTCGTGCCCGGGACCGACTACCGGGTGCTCGTCGTGGACGGCCGGGTCGTGGCAGCGGCCGAGCTGCGGCCCGCCTCGGTTACCGGTGACGGCTGCAGCGACATCCGCGAGCTGACGCAGCGGGTGAACGCAGATCCGCGGCGCGGCGATGGCCACTCCCGCGAGCTGACGAAGATCAAGCTGGACGCCGACGCAACCGCGCACCTCGCGGCGCAGGGACTCGATGCGGACTCGGTTCCGGCCCGCGGCCAGGACGTCACGTTGCGCCGGAACGCGAACCTGTCCACGGGCGGGACCAGCAGGGACGTCACCGACCTCGTGCACGGCGACGTCGCCGACATGTGCCGCCGCGCCGCAGCCGTTGTCGGGCTCGACGTGTGCGGCATCGACGTGCGGCTGGCCGACATCTCGGCACCCATAGCCCCACACACCTGTGGCGCCGTGCTCGAGGTCAATGCCTGCCCCGGGCTGCGGATGCACCTGTCCCCGGCCGAGGGGACGCCGAGAGACGTGGCCGGCGCGGTGATCGACAGCCTGTATCCCCCCGGCGCCCCGTCCCGGATCCCGGTCATCGCGGTTACCGGGACCAACGGGAAGACCACGACGGTCCGGATGATCGGTCACATCCTGCGCCAGGCAGGGCTGAGGGTGGGCATGTCCACCACGGACGGCGTCTACTCCGGCGGCCGGCTGGTTTACGAGGCGGACGCCTCGGGCCCGCGGTCGGCCGAGATGGTGCTCGACGACACCAGCGTGGAGGCCGCCGTGCTGGAGACAGCCCGCGGCGGGATCATCCGCCGCGGGCTCGGATACGACAAGGCGGACGTCGCTGTGATCACCAACATCGCGGCCGACCATCTGGGCGCCGACGGCATCGACGACGTCGACCAGCTGGTCGACGTCAAGGCGCTGATCGCGGAGGAGATCCACGACGGCGCCGCGGTGGTGCTGAACGCCGACGACCCCGCGGTCGCCGCGATCGCCGACCGGCCGCGCGTGCGCAGGCACGCCCCGGTGATCAGGTTCTTCAGCCTGGAGGACGGCAGCGAGGTGACGGAACGGCACCGGCGGGCCGGCGGGACCACCTACCGGCTCCGCGACGGCCAGATCGTGGAGGTCGAGGCGTCCGGGGAGCGGGTGCTGCTCAGCGTCGCCGAGCTGCCCGGCGCGTTTGGCGGGCTCGCGCGGCACCTGCTGGCCAACGCGCTCGCCGCGGTAGCGGCCTGCCGTGCCGCCGGGGTGAGCGCCAAGGACATCAGGCGCGCGCTTGCCACGTTCACCCCCGGCGAGTCCAACCCGGGCCGGGGCAACGTCTACCTGGCCGCGGGCAGCCCGGTGATCGTGGACTACGGCCACAACGCTCCCGCGCTCCACACGACCGGGCGCATGGTCACCGACGCCTGGGGCGGCGAGCCGGTGGCCGCGATCACCCTGCCCGGGGACCGGCGGGACGACCTGGTCGCGGCGACCGCCGAGGCGATTGCCACCTGGTTCGGCCGGGTCGTCATCTACGAGGACGAAGACAAGCGCGGCCGCGCGGCCGGCGAGATGACCGGCCTAATCGCCGCGGCGATGCGCCGGGCCAGGCCGGGCATCACGGTCGCCACCGCCGACGGCCCGCGATCGGCGCTCAGTACCGCGGTCGCGATGGCCGCTGGCAGCCCGGTGCTGTTCCTGTACGAGAAGCTCGCGATGGCCCACGACGCGCTCGCCGCTCTCGGCGCCAGCCCCTGGCCCGCCGAAGCCGCAGCCCGGCCCTCTCCGCCCGCTCCGCCGGCCGCATCACGCCTCAGCTGAGCATCACTGATCACTGACGCACCAGGGACCGGATGATCGATGTACATTCATCTGTCCACGGGGCGTCAGCCGACGGGCGTGATGATCATCTGCGGCAGGACGTAGCGGCCGGGCTGGAGGTCGTGAGTCTTCAGGGTCGCGTGGATCTGGCCGAGGTGGTCCGTGGTGAGCTCGAGCGGCGTCTCGTCTGGCTGGTAGCTCCACCCGGCCGGGTAGTCGACCCCCGGGGTGGTCGTCATCTCGATGTGGCAGCCGAGCAGGTGGCTAACCGGATGTTCGGCGCACCAGCCGACGAGCCTGTCGACAGAACGGACGAAGTCCGCCCAGTTGAAGACGTACAGCCGGCCCGGGTAGATGGTGTCGCCGGTGAACAGGACCCGGGTGTACCGGTCGTAGTAGGTGATCGCGGCTTCGTGGTGGCCGGGCGTGGCGAGACAGTCTAGAACCCGGCCGCCCAGATCAACCTCGGCCACCGCTTCAGGCTGGCCGGTGAAGCCGAAGTAGCGCCACGCCGGATCGCGTTTCGCGCCGACCACCATAGTGTTCGGCCGGTCCGCGAACTGGTGGTCCGCCGCGGTGTGATCGGTGTGCGAGTGCGTGTGCAGAACCAGCAGCCCGTAGTCACCCGGGTGGGGATGGCTGGCCATCCAGCCGTCGATGATCGCATCGACGGTCCGGCGCAGCGGGAAGAACTCTGGGCTGGCGGTGGCACCGGTGTCCAGCAGGACGGCCCGGGAGCCGCCGAAGAGCAGAAATATGAATGGCGCCTCATAGTGCACCGCCATGTTCTGGCGCAGGATGAACGTGTGCTCGTCGCAGGCGTGGACCTGAATGTCGGGATCGGTGTTGTACTTGGCGGCTTCTGATCCGTGAATCCACGCGACGTCCAGGTCGATGGCCGCGGCGCCGTCGGGGAAACCAATCTGATCGCTCATAGCACGAGCATGCCCTGAACGGCACGGAACGCGCATCCAGGGCGGGCCGCCCGCCCGATCGCGGACGACCGGGTTCTAGCCGGCAGCGAGGACGGCGCCGGAGTGGGCCCACGGGCGGATGAAGCCGACCGGAACCTCGTCGCCCGGGGGTGCCGCGCTCGTGCCGAAGACGGAGACGCGAATCGGGAATCCCGTGGCGTATGCCTCGATCATCTTGTCGTGGCCGATCACGAGGCCGACGTGGCCCGGATCCTGGGGCGTTCCGTCGGCGCCGGCGAAGAAGACCAGGTCTCCGGGCTCGACCCGGCTGGCCGGCACCTGCGGTCCCCAGGCGAACTGCTCCTGCGAGGTGCGCGGGATGTCCACGCCGGCCGCCCGGTAGGCCATCATCATCAGGCCCGAGCAGTCGAACGCGTCCGGCCCCGTCGCGCCGAACTGGTACGGCTTGCCGAGCTGGGCCTCGGCATAGTCGATCGCGGCGGCGACCGTGGTGTTCGGTACCTGCTCGGTGTCGGCCGCGGTGTTCACGCCCGGTATGCAGCTCGGGACGTTGGCCACGGTGACCGGGCTGACCGTGTAGCCCCCCGCCGCGTACGTCGAGGCGTAGGACAGCACCAGCTGCACGTACGAGTTTGAGTGGTTGTAGGCGAAGACCGAGCCAGACGCGTTCTGCTGCACGCCGTGCTCGATCAGGTATTTCGCCGCGCCAGCGATCGCGTCGGCTGGGTCGTAGACGTCAGCGACGCCGCGGCCGTCGGCGTCGGTCGCCACGCCGCTGACGACTTCGCTCGCCGGGTGGATCGGCAAGCCGCCCCACTCGTTGCCCGAAGCACCCCCGATGCCGATCTGCATCGGCCCGGCCGCGCCAAAGGCGTTCGCGCCGCTGTGCACGCCGGGCAAGTTGGACCGGCCGTCGTCGCTCTCCACCTTGCCGATCCCGGCGAGGATCACCCAGGGGACGCCGTACTTGCTGCCCGTCTCCCGGAACAGGGCGAGATAGTTGGCCGGGATCGAGTCGCGCGCGTCCGAACTGGCCGTTGGCTGGGCACCCTGCACGGCCGAGCACCCGGTGCCGGACTCGAACAGCAGCGAGCTGCCGCCCATGATCAGCATTGGGGCGGCGATGAGCCCCAGCAAGACGATGAGGACGACGACGACGAGACCACCCGCCGCTGCGCGGCCACGGTTGTCCGGAAGCCAGCGGGCTTTCATGAGTTGCCCGCCGAGGCCAGCTCGATGTCGTTGACCTGCCAGCTGGTCCCGGAGCTGACAACCGTGACCGCGTACTGGTTCGAGTTGCGGCTCTGGCCGGCGGTCGCTGTGATCTGCTCGGTGATCGTCACGACGAAGGTGATGCTGGACGAGCCGAACGCCCGTATCGAGTTGATCACCGTGCTGCCCGTGGACACCTGCTTCTTGCTGGTCCGCTGGCTCGCGACGCCGGGCACGGAATAGCCCTGCTCGATGACCTCCGCCAGTTCGGAGGTGATCAAACTGCGCATGGTGGTCACGTAGCTGGTCGCGTTCTGGCTGTAAGACCACGTTCCGTACGCGTCGCTGAACTGAGTGACCACTCCAGCGGCCGAGCCGAGCTGGGCCTCGGTGAACGGGAGCCACTGGTAGATGTCAGGATCCGATGAGCCGGCGGCCACTGGGGACGGGCTTGGCGTCGAAGCCTGCGTCGCCGGCGAGGTGGGCTGTGGCGCCGGGGAGTGCGTGGCGGCCGACGGGCTGTGGCCGCTGCCCCGTGAGCTGGACACGAACAGGTAGGCGCCCAGACCGACGAGCAACACCACGATCAAGCCGAAGACCGCCTTGCGCTGGCCAGCGTTCAGGTCCATGGCGGCATCGGTTACTTCCGGCGCCCGAACGGGCGCAGCCAGAACGGCGCCGAGCCTTCGGGCCGTCCGGCTCCGTCGCCACCAGAACCCGGCGGGCCCGCACTGCCACGGTCGGTGCCGGGCGCGGCGCCCGGGCGGCCCGCCGCGGTGTCGGCCCACGGACCGCTCTGGCTGCTGGACGGTCCCCGGCGGGCCGGATCCGGTGCCGGCGCTGCTCGTCCGGGCTGGCGGGCTGGCCTGGGCGCCGACGACCGCGCCGGCGGCCGCGCGGACGGAGGTGGCGCCGACCGGGCGGATGGGGCAGCAGGCGGAGGTGCTGACGGCCGGGCAGGCGGGGATGCGGCCGGCCGCGCAGACGACTGGCGGGCGGGCGGAGCGGCGGGCGGGCGCGCGGACGGCGGCGCAGGCTGGCGGGCGGGCGCGCCGTTCTGGCGGCCCGCCGAGGAATCGGCCCACGGACCGCTCGGGCGGCTGGACGGGCCGCTGGGCGCCGCACCGGGGCCGGCCGCCGGGGACGCCTGCGGCTGCCGCGGCGTCACGCCGGGCCGCCATGGCCAGCCGGAGCCACCCGAGCTGGACGGGGCTGCGGGTGCTGGTCCCGCCGGGCCGGAACCCGCGGGCGCAGCCCGGCCGGGGGCTGGCGCAGGACGCGGCGCGGCGGGGCTGGCTGGCGCGGGCGCCGATCGCCTGGGGTTCGCCGCCGGAGCGGGCCGCGCGGGGCTCGCCGCGGCGGGACTGGGAGGTGCGGACCCGGAATGCGGCTGCGACGCCGGCGCCGGGCGAGTGCGGAACGCGCCAGACTGGGCGGGGCGTGCGGGAGCGGCTCCCGCCTGTCCGGCTCCGGCTCCCGCGGCCGCCGCAGCGGCGTCGACGGCTGTCCGGCTCGGCACCGCGCCTGCGCCGTTGCCGCGCGCCGGGACGGAGCCTGCGGCGTCCCGCGGCGGAAGGTTTAGCGGCGGCGCAGATCGGCGCCCGTCACCGACGGCCGATGAGGCCCAGGTACGGGCTCGGGACGCCAGCCCGGAGCGGCTGCCCGCGCGGGTCCCTCCCTCGGGCGGCGCGATCCCGGCCGTGCCGGCGCCGCCGTCGGCCAGCGCGCCATCCTCGCCGTTCACACCGGCACCGGCGGCCGCTGCCGCGGCAGCGCCCACGCCGCCGGCACTGGCGGCCGCGCCAAGCGCTGCTGCCTGCCCAGGATTGCGCCGGGCCCATCGGGCGGCGCGGTAGGCGGCGAACCCCGGCACGGCGACGGCCGCGGCGCCGAGCGTGTTCTGGCGCAGGGTGCTGCGGTAGCGCTGCAGGTCGATCTCGGCGCGCTCGGTGGAACCGATCATGCCGTAGCCCACGGCAGAGAACAGATGCTGGAACGGCCTTCGGTAGATGAAGACTGCGATCGTCACAAGCGCGATCATGAGGATCTTCAAGGCCCACGGGAGCACCGCGTCGCTGGTGCCCATGATCAGCGAGTAGGCGTACAGCAGCACGCTCAGCACCAGCGCGACCGCCGCCTGCTTGAGCAGCACTCCGACGAGCATCTCGAACCAGCGCAGCGCCACGACCCGGCCGAATCCCGGATGCGTGCCGATCAGCAGGAAGAACGGCCCGACGACGAGCAGTAGCAGGAAGCCAAGCTTCAGCAAGATCAGTGTGACCGCGATCAGCAGCACCAGCACGCCGGCGATCGCCGCGGCGAACAGCGCGGCGAACGCGATCTCCAGCCGCGTCGTCCACTGTTTGCCCTGGAACAACGGGTAGATCCCCGGGTCCTTTTGCTGGATGCTCGCTGCGATCCCGGAGTAAGTCGCCTGCTTGGCCTGGATCAGGGCCGTCGTCGGCTTCTCGTTGGTGGCGATCGCCTGCGCCCACAGCAGCTGCCTGCCATAGGTGTTCACCGGGGTCTGCGAACCGGCCGTGGTGCCGAACGCCGTGGTGCCGAATTCGCCGGCCAGCCAGGGCTTGCACACCAGCACGGTCCACAGTTCGTCGGCGTTCTGGGCGACGATTCCATTGCCGGATGAGAAGTTGAAGTTAGCCGACTGGACCTGCGGGTCGTCGTGCGCCACCGGCAGGCAGTTGCTTTGGCTCGGGGCGGGGAGCTTGGAGAACGCGGTGTTCAGCGACTGGCTGATGCCGTTGGACACGGCCGAGCCAGCGCCGGTGAAGTCCGCGGGCCTGCCGATCAGCCAGATCGCAGCCACACAGGCCACGACCATCCAGATCGTTCCCTCGATGGTGCGGGTGGCCCGCTTGCGGATCAGCCCCTGCCAGGCGAGCCAGATCGCGCCGATGATGACGACGGCGGCCAGGTAAGGGAAGTAGATAGCGTTGCCGAGGCTGCTGATCAGCTTGTCGACGACGTTCGTCAGCCAGCTCAGGATGCCCTCGCCGGCGGCAGACTGGTAGACGGTGATCGTGACGCGGTCGATGGATTTAGCGATGTCGAACACCATGCTGGCGACGTTGTTGCCGATCAGCGATGTCATGTCCGAGCACTGCAGGTTGGTCGCGGCCCAGTACTGCCCGGAGACGCCGTAGCTGTTGTACAGGGTGGATGGCTGGGCGCCCGATGACTCGGGTGGCTTGATCATGGAGTCGATCCCGGAGTTGGCCTGCTCCGGATCGGGCAGCGAAGGCTGGCAGATGTTGTTCAAGTCGCCGGTCAGACCGCTCTGCCCGGCCGTGCAGAATCCCAGCAGTGACCCGATGTCGCCGATCCCGGGAACCGAGCAGGCGCCGCCGGTCGTCGCCACGGGCTGCCGGTCGGCCACGGTGACCGCGTGGATGGGATGGGCGGCCTGCGCGCTGGCGGCGGAGTGCTCGGCATGAGAAAAACCGAGCAGGGCCGCAAGTGCGGCGAGCACCAGCACGGCGAGGCGCAGGAAACGGCGCGGTGTGCGCATCTCGGGGGGCTCCTGGCAGGGGGGTTCGGGGTCGCCCGGTCGAGCGTCAGCCAGCGGGCGGGTGGGAGGCGGCAGGCTGCGGGGTGGGCGGCCTCGCCTTGTGCGGCGCGGTGCCGGGTGGCGCCACGCTGGCCGGAACGGGCGGAACGGGGGGGACAGGGGGCACGGGTACTTCGGGCTTGGCTCTGGTTGGGTTCGTGTCCAGGTGCTGTCGCAGGTCGTCGGAGATCAGGTCGATACCAATCCGGCCAGCCCGGCCATCCAGGTCACGGAAAATGCATTCGCCGTTGCCGAGCCCGCGCAGCACGGCCTTGTGCTCGTCTGACGGCTCGACGCCCAGCAGCGCCATCACATTGGCGACCTCCATCCGCTCCGACGACCGGAACGCGAACACGCCGGATATGCAGTTCGTGACCTGCTCGTTCAGCAGATCGCCCGCGTTCTGGGAGACGAGGATCAGCGCGGTGTTGCGGGACCGGCCCATCCGCGACACCTCCGGAATCAGCTTGGCGCCCTGCGGTGTCGAGGTGATCGCCCACGCCTCGTCGAGGAAGATCGCCTTCGGCAGGCGGCGGTCCATGCCGTTCAGCAGCCTGCGCGCGAACTGCGACACCAGGTACAGCAGGGCCACCGACAGCCGCTGCTCGTAGGAGAAGTCATCGCGCCTGACGCCGACGTCCGGCAAGGTCAGGCCGGCCAGGGTAAACACCGTGGTCCACCCGGCTGCGTCTATGCCCTGGCCGCCGGACGGCGCGAAGCACAGCTTGGCCAGCCGCATCTCCGCCATCGACCCGAGCACCGCTCCGAGGTTCATCGACGCGGGATCGGCGGACTTCTCCAGGTAGGTAACGACCTTGCCCAGGCTTGGCTGGTCCTCCTGAGCGACGTGGCCGACCGCCTGGATCATGGCGCTTTCCCGCTCCTCGCTCATTCGCGGCAGCAGGAGCCGGAGCGTCTCGGTCGCCATCGTCCGCCGCTCGGCGAGGTCGTCCCCGAACGAGAACGGGTCGAGCAGACCCGGCGCCGCGCTCCCGAGCGGAATGACCCGTGCCTGGCGCCCACGCTCCCGCAGCAGGCCGACCAGCGACTCCGCGTCCCCCTTGGGATCGATCACGGCGACGGTCACGCCGCGCAGCGCCAGCTGCAGGATCAGCAGCAGTGCCAGGGTGGTCTTGCCGCCGCCAGGCTCGCCGGTGATCGCGACCGCGGTCGGGCGGTTCCGCGCGGCGGCGACCAGCGGGTCAAAGTGCACGATGGTCCTGGCCCGGCCGAGCGTCTCGCCGATGTACGGACCGACCCATCCAGCGTCCGAAGCGGCGCGGTCGCCGAGGTCGACCGTGGCGGTCGGCATGCCGCCCGCGATCGTGTACAGGGGCTGGCGCTGCAGATACGAATTGAGCCTGACCTTGTCCCCCGGCAGCGACTCGCACAGCAGCGAGAACTGGTCGCCGGTGGAGTTGACCACGTCGATCCCGGCGTCCCGGTAGTGCTCGGCGACGGCTTCGGCGCGCCGGACGCATAGCTCACGGGACGGCGCGGTCACCATCAGCCGGTGCCAGCCGTAAACGAATGGCAGCCGCTCCTTGGTTATGCCGTGCTCGAGCAGTCGCGCCGCCTCTATCTGCTCGGCGAGCGCGATCGGCATCTCGGCCCCGGCCTCCCTGATGTGCGCGTCCATGTCCCTCGCATGGGCGAGCCTGCGGCCGACGTCCTTGCTGGCCTTGTGCGGCGGTATCAGCCGCATCCGCAGGCTGGCCTCGACCGGGAACGGGAGCGCGTCGCTGTAGTGCAGCCATGGCTCGCCCTCAGGGAAGTACATGACGTCAGGGAACCGGGCGAACGACAGGAACGCGGCCCACGACTCACCGGCCGGATGCTCGAGCCGCAGCAGCGTGCGCCCGTTGTGCACCTGGCCTTCCAGCAGCGACTCGATCTCCCCCGCGCCCCACTTGCGGCGCCGTACCGCCGACGGCTGTGGCTCGGTCACGGACCCGGCCAGCGCGTGCCGGAACAGCCAGGCGATCTCGTCGGAGGTGGCGTGGGCAGCGGCCAGGGCGCTGGACCCCAGCGCGCGGCCGAGCCGCTCGGCCTGCTCTGTCCAGCGGGCGACCTCGGCGGATGGCACGGCCTCGTCGCCGAGGCCCAGAACCTCCTCGCTGGCCCGGTAGGCGCCAATGAACTGGGCAAACACCCCACCTGACAGTTGGGCCCGAACGCCACGCTGGCCGAGCCTGACGCCGAGATAGACCTCCTTGGTCCAGAAGTCCTTCGCCCACACGTGCTGGTACATCTCGTCCAGGTACTCCGGCCAGCCGGACCCGCCATCGGACGTGGCGTCCAGGCCCGTCGCCCACTCGGCCGCCGGGTACGACCGGTGCGTGATCCGCAGGTGCACCTCGGCGTCCGGCATCCGGATCGCGGCCAGAGCGACCGTGATGTTGGTGGCCAGGGCCTCACGGTCCTGTGGCGTGGTGAACTCATACGACACCGTTGGCAGCCGGTAGTAGGCCCACGCGTGCGTCTCGGTGAGCAGGATCCGGTCGTCGAAGTACCGCACCGAGAGACGGTTCCGGCGTCCGGTCTTGGCCGCGCTCATCGCGCCTCCCCGCGGGCCCGCTGCTGTTCGGGTACGTCGGCGAGCGCCGTGACCAGCACCCCGGCCAGGGCCGTGTAGGCATTCAGGGCCCCCTCGCCCAGGCCGCCGTTTGCCGGGCCGGCCATCGCGGCCTGATCGGGAGGGGCCGCGCGTTCGGGCCCGGGATTTTTGAGACTGTCATCCCACGGGACCCGGATGATCGCCCGGCACCGGCCTCTGGCCAGGGCCTCGGCCTGCTCGACGTGGCGCATGGTGTGCCTGCTCACGCCGTTCAGCACGATGATCGAGTCATCGGCGAGCTCGGAGTGGCCGTGCGCCTCCAGCCACTCCCGCGTGCTCGCGAGCGCGGTGGCCGCATCCTGGCTCGCGGGCGCGACCATGATGAGCTGGCTGGCGGCGGCCAGCACCCGCGGCACCGTGGCCGCGCCGGGGTCGGTGAGCGTAATCGGGTAACGGCCGGACAGCAACTCGAAGATCTTGGTGACGTCGTCCTCCTGCCCCGCGACGGCCGCCGTCTCGCGGGTCACCACTTCGAGCCGTGTGGGTCCCGGCGGCTCGGAACCGGTCAGGGACGGCACGGCCGTCGCCCGCTGCGTGAGCGAGCCGGTGCCGGGGTTCAGGTCGAGCACCGCCACCTGGTCGTCACGCAGGCTGGCCAGCACTTCGCCGGTCAGCAGCGCGGTCACGGTCTGGCCGGCGCCTACCGTGCAGCCGAGCACCACGACCCGGCGGCCGGCCGGGATCGGGAGCCGGGCCCGGGCACGGTCGCGCTGCATCTGGTCCGGCCTGCCCGGCCGGTGGCCGCCGGGGACGACGACCACGCGGTCGTGCCAGCCGACCGAGCGGCGGTCCGACGGGCTGCCCAGCGCGCGCTCCACCATCCGGATCGGGCGTTCGCCGGGCTGGTCGCCGGTCACGGTCACCACGGGCCGCCCGCGCGAAGGCACGGCCGGCGCGGCCGGCGGGACCGCAGGCGCCGGGGGGGCGGCAGGCGGCGGCACGGCGCTGGCGGCGGCCCGACCGGGGGTCTGTTCGGTCGGTGGCGCGGTAACGGCACGGGCGGGCTCGGGAGCCGGGGTCTGCGGCACCGCCGGAGCGGGGGCTGCGCTGGCGGCGGGCTGAACGGGGGCCTGTTGGGCTGGCGGCGCAGGGACGGCGCGGGCGGGCTCCGGGGCTGGCGTATTCCGCGCCGGCGGAGCGGGGACGGGCCGGACCGCTTCGGGGACCGGCGTCTCCCGCACCGGGGGAGTGGGGACCGGCCGGACGGTCTCGGGGGCCGGTGTTCCATGCGCCGTCGAAGCCGGAACGGCGCGGGCCGCGGGCTGGCCGGCGTCACGGACAGGTGCGGCCGGCGTGGGTGACTGTGGCCAGGCCGTCACGTGGCCCGTTGGCAGGTGCCGCTCGAGCGCGGGCCGTTCAGGAGCGACTTCCACGGCAGCCGGGGCACCCGGCACCGGTCCGGCCGCCGCCGCAGCTCCGGCCGCCGCCGAAGCTCCGACCGCCGCCGAAGCTCCGGCCATCGGCGCAGCTTCGACCATCGCGACCGCAGACTGGCTGACCGCAGCCACTGCGCTGCTGGGCCGGCGCCACACACGCGCGATGACCGTGATCTCATCCCGCTCGGCGAGCGGCGCCATTCGGCACCAGGTGCGAGGCTCGTTCAGGTAACGCACCTGGGAAACGACCAGCTCGGGCAGGCGCTTGCCTTCGAGCACCGGCCTCGTGACCAGCCAGGCGAGGGCCCCTGGCGGCAATATGTACAACCAGAGCAGGGTGTGGCTGAACGGAAGCCCGGCCATCTTGAGGATCACCACATAAGGCACGGCAATGGCCGCGAATACCGCGATCTGGCCCACCGGAATTGGCATAGGCAACCGGAAATCGTACAGCTTGTAAAGCCGCTTCTCGATTCGCCAGATGTTGGTGTAAGTAGGCAGATCCAACCCTGCTGCGCTCCTTAGGCTCGCTTACCGGCCTCAGTGGACGCCAAGCGCGCTCGCGATGCCCTTAGCAAGCACCTGCACGATGCCGGGCGTGTAGAAGACGACGCCGATGGCCACCGCAAGTACAAGAAACTGCACGAAGCGGATGATCTCGCGGGTGAACAGGAAAAAGATGGCCACGATGCCGACGATCCCGAGGAACAGTGGTCCGAATAGGCCTTGCAGATATGTCACCAGGCCCGTAGTGCTGAGCGCCAAGGCGGGTGGCGAGGCGAGCAGTTGGTGCATCGTTCTACTCCGGGGGGTTGGGGGGTGCGGGTGGCTGGACGCACGACTGGCTGCGCATGCAGATCACCGGGGATTCCTGTCACGGTCCCGCCGGCTGCGTCGCCGACGGGCCTATGGCCTGGACGTACCAGCTTCCGTGCTGCCGCACGACGGTCATCTGATAGGTCATGTTGAGGCCGGCCGAGGCGTCGTTGACCGACGAATTCTGGGCATGCCGACCCCGGGCCTTGGTGCTTTGGCTGGCTAGCTGCCACACCACACTGACCGCGATCCTGCGCACTGCTCCCCCTGACGGAACCTCCATCCCCGAGATGGAACCGAAGGTCACTGTGCCGCCGAGCCCGGTGACAACGGCGCCCGGCGCCAGGAACCGGCCGAGCGCCTCTTGATCGCCACTGGCGTAGGCGCGGAAGAACCCCGGCAACTGGGCGGTGAGGGCAGTCGCCGTCGCAGGGTCACTCGCCGCACTCGACGACGACGGCGGGGTAGCGCGCTGGGGCCCAGGGAGCAACGCCGGCTCGGCGGAGACGACCAGCCCCCCTTGTGCTGTGTAGATCGGCACGCCGAGCTCGATCAGGCCGCTGCTGACCTGGGCAAGGAGTGTGACGACGGCAGAATGCGCATTCTTTACCGAGATCGAGGCGACCTGCTCGGATTGAAGCAGCTGGGATCCCGCGCCATTCCAGCCGAACTGCGGATCAGAGCCGACGGGGATGAACGGCACCAAGTCGCTGGCCCGCTGCGCCGCCGTGGCCGGGCTGAAATTGAGGTAGACATTCCCGAATTGCAGCGCAAAGGCCTCTGCCATCCCGGTAGGGAATCCGCTGCCGGTTGCGGTGGTATTGGCGCTGCTGGCATTGTTCCCGGCGGGCTGCCGGGAGGCGGTCACTATTGCCATCACTCCGCGAAAACCAATAATGAGCAGGACCGCCCAGAGCACCGCGCGGAATGTCCAGACCAGCCAGCGACCGCCGGAGCCGCGCCACTGCGGCGGGCGCTGCTCCGTTAGCTCAGCGGATTCCGTGACACCCGGCACCACCTCGTCAGCCGCGACAAGATCATCTGGCTGCAAGCTGCGATCGAGGGTCGCCTTGCGAACCATCGCACCTCCGCCCGCTCTCCTGCGCCTCCGCAGCAAGGAGTCGCGGCGCACCCTTGCCCCATTCGGCCACCATTCTCCAGCGGAGGACGCAAATGCGGCCGCAGGCGCGCCGGCGATCTCCGAATCGGCTGGGCAATCGGTACTCTGCGGACGAAAGGCCCATGCCTCATGCTGCCGGACAGCCCGCGGCATCTGATCGCCTTCGGGCCGCGGAATCGGGCCGGGATCGGCGAACCCGGGATATGGGCGCGCTGCACCGTTTTCCGGCCACCGCGTGGCCTCCGGCCAGTGCCCGTTCCCTGACCTGTGCCCGTTTTCCGGCCGATACCCGTTCTCCGGCCGGTGCCCGCTTCCTGGCCGGTGCCCGTTCTCCGATCGGTGCCCGTTTCCTGGCTGGTGTCCGTTTCCTGGCCACGGCGCCACAGGCGGCCGGTTACTGTCCCCCGGGCTTCCGCTCCCCCAGCTTCCGCTGCCGGAGCCTCCGTTGCCCGTGCCGCCGCTTTCCGGCAACCGTCCCGCGGCCGGCCACTGCTCAGTCCCGGGCCGCCGCTGTGTGCTTGGCCGCGGGGCTGGCCCCCGACTCCGCGTGTCAGGCCACGGCGCCGCGTTCGTCCTTGGCGCCGTCTCCCCGCCCTCGAGCCACGGCCACCATTCGTCCTGCCCCGGCTCTGACCGCACTTCGGTCTTCGGGACGGCCGCTGGCGTCACCGGGCCACGCGCGGGCGAGTCCGGTGCCCCAACCGCGAACGCGGCCGGGCGGGCTCGGTTCTTCTTCCCGCGCATGGCTTGCCTCGTGTCTCCCGTGGCAGTTACGACGGGAGCATTCGACAGGCACCGGTGTGACAGTCACTGTGACACCGCCGCTGACCTGGGCCTCTTCGCTCATCCGCGAAGCGGAGGACATCCGCCTGGCGGGCCCGGCATGCGGAGCCCCACGGCCGAAGACCAGCGGCATTCGTGTCCTCCGGTCAGGCGGCTGCGCCCGCGGTGGTCACGATCCAGGCGAGGACCAGCGCCTCCTCACGCCACGCGTCGTACCGGCCGCTGCGACCGCCGTGCCCGGCCACCATCTCGGTCCGCAGCAGGAACGGCCCGCCCTTGGCGTCCGCCTGCAGCCGCGCGATCCACTTGGCGGGCTCGCGGTACAGCACGCGCGTGTCGTTCAGGCTGGTCACCGCGAAGATCGGCGGGTAGGTCTGCGCGGTCACGTTCTCGTAGGGCGAGTAGGACTTCATGTACGCGTAGACGTCCGCATCGTGCAGCGGATCCCCCCACTCCTCCCACTCGGTCACCGTCAGCGGGAGCGACGGGTCGAGGATCGTGGTGAGCGCGTCGACGAACGGCACCTGCGCAACGATGCCGCCGAAGTCCTGCGGGGCGATGTTCGCGACCGCGCCCATCAGCAGGCCGCCGGCCGAGCCGCCGCGCGCGATCAGCCGCGATGGCGCCGTCCAGCCCTGGTCCGCGAGGTGCTCGGCGCACGCGACGAAGTCGGTGAAGGTGTTCTTCTTGTGCAGCAGCTTGCCGCCGGTGTACCAACGGCGGCCCATCTCCCCGCCGCCGCGGATGTGCGCGATCGCGTAGCCGAAGCCGCGATCGAGCAACGACAGCCGGCTGATGGAGAAGCTCGGGTCTATCGAGATCTCGTAGCTGCCGTATCCGTACAACAGGAACGGCGAGCTGCCATCGCAGGCCGTCCCCTTACGGCACACCAGCGAGATCGGGATCCGGGTGCCGTCGGTCGCGGTCGCCCACTCGCGGTGCTGCTCGTAGTCGTCGGGACGGAATTCCCGCCCGCCGGGCAGCGGCAGCACCGGCTGGCGCTTGAGCAGCGTGAGGTCGCCGGTGGCCATGTCGCAGTCGTAGACCGAGTCGGGCGTGACCAGCGAGACGTAGCCGAGCCGCAGCGCGCTGGACGAGTACTCCGGATTGCTGCCGGGGAACACGGTGTAGATCGGCTCAGGGAACGCGACGTCGTACTCGGTGCCGCCGCGGCGGAGGATCCGCACGCCGGTCAGGCCGTCCCGGCGGAACGAGACCGCCAGGTAATCGGCGAAGGCGTCCATGTCCAGCAGGCGCGTGTCGGCGCGGTGCGGGATCAGCGTCGTGCGGGCCGCCGGGTCCGATAGCGGCGCGACATCGAGCTCGAAGTTCTCGGCGTGCTCGTTGTGCAGGATCAGCAGCTGGTCCGTCCCGTCGGCGGCGATCTGGTGGTCGACGTGGTATTCCACGCCCTGCCGCCGCGGCGTCACGATCGTGAACTGGCCTTCTGGCTGGGCGGCGTCCAGCAGCCACGCCTCGCTGGTCACCGAGCTCCCCACGGACAGGACCAGGAAGCGCTCGCTGCGGGTCAGGCCGACGCCGACCCGGAACTTCTCGTCGCTCTCCTCATAGACCAGGACGTCGTCGGTCGCGGCTGTGCCGACCACGTGCCGCCACACCCGGTACGGCCGCCAGGCGTCATCGACAGTGGTGTAGAACAGCGCCGTGCCGTGCAGCGACCAGGCCGCGCCGTAGAACGTGTCCGGGATCTCGTCGGCCGCGGTCTCGCCGGTCACCAGGTCCTTGACCCGGAGCGTGAAGCGCTCCCCGCCGGAGAAGTCGGTGGAGTAAGCCAGCAGCCGGCCGTCCGGGCTGACGCTGTAGGCGCCGACCGCAAAGAACTGCCCATCGCCCGCCAGCTCGTTGCCGTCCAGCAGCACCTCCTCGCCGTCCAGCGGCGCGCCGTCCTCGCTCATCGGCGGCCCGGCGTCGTCCGGGCGGATGGCGCGGCGGCAGAACACCGGGTACTGCTGGCCCTCGATCGTCCGCACGTAGTACCACCAGCCGCCCTTGCGGTTCGGCACGGACAGGTCGGTCTCCTTGGTCCGGGCCTTGATCTCGCCGAAGATGGCCTCGCGAAGACCCTCCTGGCCCGCCGTCATCGCCTCGGTGTAAGCGTTCTCCCCCTCCAGGAAGGCGATCGTCTCCGAGCTTTCCTTGTCGCCCAGCCACGCGTACTCATCGACGAAAGTGTCGCCGTGGAAGGTGCGCTCCTGGCTGACCCTCCGGGCGACCGGCGGCTCGGGGCTATCGGTGGACGTGCTTGCTGGCTCAAGGCTCATGGCTCTGGAGTCTATGAAGGCCCGGACGACCGCGTGACCGCCGGAGCCCCGGACTCTTCTTGGGCCGGAACGCGGCGCCGCCCGACGGTCTGGTCCGGCCGCACCCGGGCCGATACGCTGCCATCACCCCGGGAGAGGCCATGACCGTTACGACCGAGGCAGCCGCGTTAGCGGGTTTGGAGTACATCCGCTCGGGCGCGGCCGCTGCGCCCGGCCGGACGCTTGCCTTCGTCACGCTCGGCACGTGGCTGTTCGACGCCGTCAGCGGCGGATACATGCTCCGCACCTGGATCGCCCGCGGCGGCCTGCG
>Ga0070763_10000110_pt1 | contig 17170 bp, 19 predicted proteins | sample HubBroMetageWRM3_FD_67279 | JGI IMG/M metagenome (GOLD analysis project Ga0070763, IMG submission 67279) | Warmed soil microbial communities from the Hubbard Brook experimental Forest, New Hampshire - Hubbard Brook CCASE Soil Metagenome WRM 3 | ecosystem: Environmental > Terrestrial > Soil >... | reverse complement strand
GCCTGATCATGGTGGCGCGGTAAGCGTCCGGCATCCAGTCGCGTGGCTCGATGCGCCGGCCGCGCTCCAGCGTCCGGTCGAAGTGGCCGCTGAGCTCTTCCGGCGCGGAGACGGTAGTCATGGCTTCCACCTCCTTGCCCGCGATACCGCGATCGACGTTCCTCAGCCCGACAATTACCGACCGAATGTTCAGTAAGTTATTATACCGCCATGCCCGCCGCGAAGACCACCAGCCAGAACGCCGCGCCGCCGGGCCGCCTGGAGCGCCCGGGCCGGTCTCGTCCGGGGCGGCCCGGCTACGACCTCGATTCGCTGCTCGCTGTCGCGGTCGAGGTGTTCAACGAGCGCGGCTACGACGGCACCAGCATGGAGGACCTCGCCCACCGGCTCGGGATCAGCAAATCAGCGATCTATCACCATGTGTCCGGCAAGGAGGAACTGCTGCGCCGCGCCACCAGCCGTGCGCTGGACGGCTGGTCTGCCGTTGCCGACCAGGCGCGGGCGCTGGACGCGCCCGCCATCGAGCGGCTGGAGTACCTGGTCCGCGGATCCGTCGGGGTGCTGCAGGCCGAACTGCCCTACGTCACGCTGCTGCTGCGGGTCCGCGGCAATACCGAAGCCGAGCGGGCGGCCCTGAACCGCCGGCGGGCGTTCGACCGGCTGGTCGCCGATCTGGTGAAGGAAGCCGAGCAGGACGGGGACATCCGCGCGGACGTCGATCCCGCGATCACTGCACGGCTCCTCTTCGGCCTGGTCAACTCGCTGGTCGAGTGGTACCGGCCCGCCGGCCGCAGCGCCGGGCCCGCGCTGGCCGACGCGGTGTGCGCGATTGCCTTTGACGGCCTGCGGGTCAGGAGGAGCCCGGCAGCCCGGTAGCCGGCCGGTCGCGGGCGCCGCCGGCCGTGCCGGGATCCAGCTCTTCGAAGATCAGCACGGTCTGGGTCGAGCGGATCTCGGGCATCTCCTGGAGCTGGGTCAGCACGACGTCACGGAGGGAAGCGGCGTCATCGGTGCGCACCCGGACCACGATGTCGTGCTCGCCCGAAGTGAGCGCGATGTGATCCACCTCGGGGATGCTCAGCAGCTGGCGGCGGACCGCCTTCCAGGATCGCTGGGCGATGTCCAGGTAGACGTAGGCCGACAGCCCGTACCCGTACCGAAGCGGGTCGACGACCGCGGTGTACCCGGTGATCACGCCGTCCCGCTGCAGCCTGGCCACGCGGGCGTAGACGTTCGCCCGCGACAGGTGCACCTGGCCGGCGAGCGCTCGCATGGACAGCCGGCCGTCGGCCCGCAGCGCCTCGACGATCAGCCGGTCGGTGTCGTCCAGCGGTGCCATGTGTCCACGCGGCTGCACCGGCCGCGCCTGGATGGGTGCCATATGGCCATCGTATCCGGCCCATAAGTGCCATAAGTCTTCCCTTGCGCCCAGATGGTGGAACTATGGCGGGCTGAGCGCGCATGCTGCTGGAAAAGGAAGCACGGAAGGGGGGGCTGCCGTGACGACCTTTGCCACGACCAGCCGCTCGGCGGCCAGTGACGGCCTCTTGCCCAGCGCGGCGCCGCTGCAGCTGATAGATCCCGACGGCCATCCCGGGGACAATCCGGGTCAGCTAGCCCTGCCCGAGCCCGGGGTGCTGCTGGAGCTGTACCGCCGCATGGTCCTCGGCCGGCGGTTCGACCTGCAGGCCACCACGCTGACCAAGCAGGGCCGCCTGGCCGTCTACCCGTCCTCGCACGGCCAGGATGCCTGCCAGGTCGGTGCCGTGCTCGCGCTGCGCGACGACGACTGGCTGTTCCCCACCTACCGCGACACGGTGGCGATATTGACCCGCGGCGTCGATCCCGTCGAGGCGCTCTCGCTGCTGCGGGGCGACTGGCATTGCGGCTATGACCCCTACCGCTACCGCATCGCGCCACAGTGCACCCCGCTGGGCACCAGCACCCTGCACGCCGTGGGCCTGGCCCACGCCGCCCGGCTCAAACACCAGGACCAGGCCGCGCTCGTGCTGCTCGGCGACGGCGCGACGAGCGAGGGCGACACCCACGAAGCCCTCAACTTCGCCGCGGTGTGGCGGGCGCCCGCAGTGTTCCTGGTGCAGAACAACGGCTACGCGATCAGCGTGCCGCTCGCCAAGCAGACAGCCGCGCCGACCCTGGCCGCCAAGGGCATCGGGTACGGCATCCCGTCACTGCTCATCGACGGCAACGACGCCGCGGCCGTCTACTCTGCCGTGCGCACCGGCATCGAGCGCGGGTCCGCAGGCCAGGGGCCAACCCTGATCGAGGCGATCACCTACCGCATCGAGGCGCACACCAACGCCGATGACGCCACCCGGTACCGGGAAGCCGGCGAGGTCCAGAGCTGGCTCGCCCGCGACCCCATCGCTCGCCTCGAGGCATACCTCAAGACGGCCGGCCTGCTGGATGAGGACGCGATCCGGCGGCTGGCGGCCGAGGCCGAGCGGTTCGCCGAGGGAGTCCGTCAGCGCATGAACATTGACGCCGCCCTCGATCCCGCCGAGCTGTTCGCCCACGTGTACGCCCGGCCGACGGAGGCCCTGGAGCACCAGCGGGCAGCGCTGCTCAGCGAGCTGGAGGACTCCGAGCGATGACGGGCGTGCTGTCGCTGGCCGGGGAGACCGCCAGCGCGACACGAGCCGCCGCGACCGTGACCATGGCCGGCGCGCTCAATGCCGCCCTGGCCGACAGCCTGTCCGCCGACGAGCGGGTGCTGGTCTTCGGCGAGGACGTCGGCACGCTCGGCGGAGTCTTCCGGGTCACCGAGGGGCTTGCGGCCCGGTTCGGCGAGCACCGCGTCTTCGACACGCCGGTGGCCGAGGCCGGCATCATCGGCACCGCGATCGGCATGGCGATGAACGGCCTGGTGCCGGTCGTCGAGATGCAGTTCGACGCCTTCGCCTATCCGGCCTTCGAGCAGGTCACCAGCCACCTCGCCAAGCTGCACAACCGGACCCGCGGTCTGATCACGCTGCCGATCGTGGTGCGGATCCCGTTCGGCGGCGGCATCGGCGGCGTCGAGCACCACTGCGACTCCTCGGAGGCTTACTACACCCACACCCCCGGGCTGCGGGTCGTGGCGCCGGGAACCCCCGCAGACGCCTACCGCCTGCTGCGCCAGTCGATCGACTGCCCCGATCCCGTCGTGTTCCTCGAGCCCAAGCGTCGTTACTGGTCCAAGGAAACCGCCGCCCTGACCACGGACGGCCCGGCCATCGACCGGGCGGTGATCCGCCGGCCGGGCACGGATGTCACGCTCATCAGCTACGGCGGCACGGTGCAGACCGGTCTCGAGGCCGCCGAAGCCGCCGCAAGCGAGGGCTGGGACGTAGAGGTCATCGACCTTCGCTCGCTGTCGCCGTTTGACGACACGACCGTGCGTGAGTCGGTATGCCGCACCGGCCGCGCCGTCGTCGTCCACGAAGCGCCGGGGTTCAGCGGCTACGGCGCCGAGGTCGTCGCCCGCCTCACCGAGCAGTGCTTCCACTTCCTCGAGGCACCCATCCTGCGGATCACCGGCTTCGACGTCCCCTACCCGCCGCCGCACCTGGAGCACCTCCATCTGCCGGACGTCGACCGGATACTGGATGGCATCGCGCGGCTGCAGTGGGACGACAATGCCTGACTTCCTGCTGCCCGACCTCGGCGAAGGACTGGAAGAGGCGGAGATCATCGCCTGGCATGTCCAGGTCGGCGATCACGTGGACGTCGACCAGCCGATCGTGGAAGTGGAGACCGCGAAGGCCGCGGTCGAGGTCCCGGTCCCGTTCGCCGGCGCCGTGGCCAAGATTCACGCCGCACCCGGCGCCGTCGTCGCCGTCGGCCAGCCCCTGATCACCATCGCCGCGGACGACCCGGCCACGGAAACCAGCGGGAACGTCCTCATCGGCTACGGCACGGCCGCGCCGTCGCGCGGGAATGCGCGCGCCGCCCGCCGTTCGCGCCGCGCAGCTAAACCGGTACCGGCGGCCGCCGCGGGTTCCGCGGCCACGTCGTCCCGGCACGGCCCGGTGGCAGTGATCTCTCCCCTGGTGCGCAAGATCGCCCGCGACGCCGGCCTCGACCTGACCGGCGTCACCGGAACGGGCCCATCCGGCCTGGTACGCCGCGAGGACGTCCGCAAGGCGCTGACCCAGCGCGCCGGGCCGAAGCCAGCGGCCGCAGCAACAGCAGCCGCTCCCCCGGCCGAAAAGCGGATCCCGCTGCGCGGCGCCCGCCGGGCGGCAGCGGACAAGCTGAGCCGGTCACGCCGCGAGATCCCCGAGGCCACCGTGTGGGTCGACGTCGACGCCACCGGCCTGCTCGAAGCGCGGCGTGCCCTGAACGCAACCGCCTCGCAGCAGCCGGTGAGCCTGCTGGCCCTGGTGGCGCGCTTTGCCCTGCTGGGCCTGCGGCAATACCCCGAACTGGGCGCCCGCATCGACGGCGACGCGATCGTCATACCCGGCCACGTCCATCTCGGCTTCGCCGCCCAGACCGGGCACGGCCTCGTCGTTCCGGTCGTCCATGACGCGCACCGCCTGTCCACCCGCGAGCTGTCCGCGGCGCTCACCGCGCGGACGGCGGCGGCCCGCGACGGCAGGCTCACGCCCGCTGACCTCAGCGGCGGGACGTTCACCGTCAACAACTACGGCGTGTTCGGCGTCGACGGCTCCGCCGCGATCATCAACTACCCCGAGGTCGCGATCCTCGGCCTCGGGCGCATCATCGACCGGCCGTGGGTGGTGAACGGCCAGGTCCTGGTCCGGAAAATGGGCGAGCTGACCCTGGCCTTCGACCACCGGGTCTGCGACGGCGGCACCGCGGGCGGGTTCCTCCGCTACGTCGCCGACTGCGTCGAATCGCCGGTCGGCGCGCTCGGGGACCTCTGACCTGCCGTAACCTGCCATCTCATGGCCAATCCACCCACTCCGCTCCCGTTCCGGCGCGTTGCCGAGCTGCAGGGCGTCAGCGATGTCTCCGGCTGGCTGACGATCGACCGCGAGCACGTCGCCGGCTTCGCGTTCTCGACGTACCTGACCGCCGACGCGCTCGGCAGGTCGCTGCCGCCCAGTCCCACGCACGATCTGGTCGACGGCTTCCTGCTGCTGTCGCTGGTGGCGCACGCGGACCTGGCGCGGCCGCTGCTCGACCCGGCCAACACGTACGCGTACAACTACGGCCTCGACCGGGTCCGCTTCACCCGGCCGGTGCACCTCGGCGAGTCGGTCAGGATAAGCCGCACCGTCACCGGCGTACGCCTGAAGACCCCGTCGCGCGCGCTCGTGGTGTGCGAGGGCACCGTCGACGTGGCCGGCGCGGATCGTCCCGCCATGGCCGCGACCTGGCTGGTCCTGCACGTTGACGCGCAGGCCGAGGCTGGCCGATGACGGCCAAGGCCGGCCCGGCGCTGCCGACGCTGCCCGCCTACATCGACCACTACGCCGCGCTGGCGCCGGACCGCCCGGCGCTCCGCACCGACGCCGGGCCGGTCAGCTACCGGGCCCTGGCCGGCGCGGTTGGCCGCACCGCGCGGGCGCTGCTCGCGGCCGGCGTGGCCCCCGGCGACCGGGTAGGCCTGCTGTCGACGCCGCGGCCTGGGTTCGTCGTCTGCTACCTCGCCGCCGCCAAGATCGGCGCGATCTGGTTCGGCCTCAACCCGCGCTACTCGGTGCCGGAGATCGCGTACGTGCTTGGCGACGCCGAGCCGCGGCTGGTCCTGTCGATCGAGGAGTTCGAGGGCCGCCGGCTGGCCGACGACCTGCGGCAGGCGGGGCGCGATGCCGGGCAGGCGCACGCGGTCCACGTCCTGGGGCCGGCCGACCCGCTGCTCGCGGTCGACGACGAGCTCGACGCCGCGGGCGCGGGCGTTGACCCGGCCGCCGTGGCGGACCGCGCCGCCGCGGTTGACACGCAGGACGCGGCGATTCTCGTGTACACCTCGGGGAGCACCGGCCGCCCCAAGGGCGCGCTGCTGCGCCACTCCGGGCTCGTCCGGCTCGGCCGCGTCCAGACCGCCGCCTACCGCGTCGCCCAGGTCACGACCGTCGGCGACGGGCCGATCAACCACGTCGGGATGCCCGGGGACATCGTGGCGATGGTGGCGGTCTCCGGCGGCTCGCTGCGCCTGCACGAGCGTTTCGACGCGGGCGCGACGCTCGCCGCGATCGAGCGCGACCGGGTCAATATGATCATGACCGGCGCCACGCAGCTTCAGCGGATCGTTGACCACCCCGACTTCGGGCCCGCGGACCTCACCTCGCTGCAGGTGGTGGCCTGGGGCGGCGCAGCGCTTCCGCTGCCGGCGATCCGGCGGCTGCGCGCCCGCGGGCTGTCTCTGATCACGACCTACGGAAGCAGCGAGGCGACGTCGTCGGTGAGCTACGCCGACTTTGACGCGCCGGACGACGTCCTCGCTGAGACGGTCGGCCGCCCCGATCCCGAGCTCGACGTGCGGCTGCTGCGTGCCGGCGGCGGCTGGGCCGGGCCCGGCGAGGAGGGCGAGGTGTGCCTGCGCCATCCGACGCTGATGGCCGGTTACCGCGGCGCTCCCGACGCGACGGCTGAGGCGTTCACGCCAGACGGCTACCTGCGCATGGGCGACATCGGGGTGCTGCGCGAGGACGGAAACCTGCGGCTGATCGCGCGCACCAAGCAGGTCTTCCGGTCCGGTGGCTACAACATCTACCCACGGGAGATCGAGCTGGCGCTCGAGAGCCACCCGGCGGTGAAGCTGGCCGCGGTCGTCCCCCGCCCCGACCCCGGCTACCAGGAGGTCGGCGTCGCTTACGTCGAACTGCAGCCAACCGCCCAGGCGACTCCCGCGGAACTGCTCACGTGGGCAGGCGGGCGGCTGGCCAACTACAAGGTTCCCAAGGCCCTCGTGCTGCTCGCCCAGCTCCCCACGCTGCCCAACGAGAAGATCGACAAGCGCCGCCTGCAGCGCCTCGCCTCCGCCACCCTCGACCCGGACCTGCCGCAGTTACCCCAGCTGGTCGCGGCGGCGTGTCAGGTGGGCGGTCTCGGCGGTGTTGCCCGCCAGCTCAATGGCTTTGTCGTACGCCGCGCGCGACTCCTGACTGCGGCCCAGCCGGCGCAGCAGGTCGGCGCGGGTCACGTGGTAAGCGTGATAGCCGGCCAACTCGGGCGCGAGACGGTCGACGGCCGCCAGCGCCACCTCCGGGCCGTCAAGCTCGGCGACCGCGATGGCCCGGTTGAGGGCGATGACCGGCGAGGGCTCGAGGCGGACGAGCTGGTCGTAGAGGGCGACCACCTGCGACCAGTCGGTGTCGCGCGCGTCGCGGGCGGAGGTGTGCACGGCGCTGATCGCTGCGAGGATCTGGTAGGGACCCGGGGCCACCCGGGCGGCTAGGCGCTCGCGCACCAGCCGGTGGCCTTCGGCGATCAGCGCCACGTCCCAGGACCCGCGGTCCTGCTCGTCGAGCCTGACCAGTTCGCCGCTCGCCGAGACCCGGGCGGTGCGGCGGGCCTCGGTGAGGAGCATCAGCGCCAGCAGCCCCGCCGCCTCACCGTCGTCGGGCATGAGGGCGCGGATCAGGCGGGTGAGCCGGATGGCCTCGGCGGTCAGCTCGTGACGTACCGGATCGGTGCCGGGGCCGGTCGCCAGGTAGCCCTCGTTGAACACCAGGTAGAGGACGGCAAGCACGCCGGAGACCCGTGCCGGGAGATCCTCCGCGGACGGCACCCGGTAAGGGATGCGTGCCACCTTGATCTTGGCCTTCGCGCGGGTGATCCGCTTCTCCATGGCGGTCTCCGGCACCAGGAAGGCACGGGCGATCTCGGGCACGGTCAGGCCGGCGACCATGCGCAGCGTCAGCGCCACCCGGGTCTCCATCGCCAGCGCCGGGTGGCAGCAGGTGAAGATCAGCCGGAGTCGCTCGTCGTCGATGGGCCCGAGAAGCCCGGGCGGGTCGTCGCGCAACAGCTGAGCCTCCTTCTGCTTGTCGGCGCGCTTGCTCTCGCGCCGGATCCGGTCGATGGCCTTGCGGCTGGCGGTGGTGGTCAGCCAGGCCCCGGGCTTGGGGGGCACACCGTCGGCCGGCCACCGCTCGACGGCGGTCGCGAACGCCTCGGCGGCCGCCTCCTCGGCGATGTCCAGGTCACCGAAACGCCTGGTCAGGGACGCGACCACCCGCGCCCACTCCTCGTGGTGGGCCCGGGTGATCACCTCCCGCACGTCGAGCGTGTTCACAGGATCGGCCGCACCTCGACCTTCCGGTTGCAGGCCTTCGAACCCGCGGTGGCCAGCTTGAGCGCCGCGTCGAGGTCGGCGGCCTCGATGATCCAGAAACCGCCGAGGTGCTCCTTCGACTCCAGGAAGGGCCCGTCGGTGACCAGTGCCTTCCCGCCCCGGTTGTCGATGACCGTTGCCGTGCTGGGCGCCCCGAGGCCGCCGGCGAAGACCCAGTGGCCTTCCGCCTGAAGCCGGTCGTTGAACACATCGAGCGCCCCATCCTCGTCCGGGGTGGCGGATCCGGCCGTGTCGTCGATCACGGAAACCAGGTACTGCATCTTGGATCATCTCCTGTCGTTCGGGGCGCCCCCGTGGGCGGCCTCTTCACCCCTGCTACGAATGCCTCTGCCCCGATCGGACACTGCCTCGCGGATTTTTTGAGCAGTTACGCGGGCGCGGTGCGAACCTGCCCTGGCAGATACTGGCAGATGTGGTTCCGGATGCTCGTGCCCGATGGAGTTCCTGGTCCACACGTGGGATCTGGCGCAGGCCACGGGCCAGGCCGCCGTGCTGGATGCAGGACTGGTGCGCGACGCGCTGGAGCCGGCGCGGCAGTTCGCCCCGATGGCCCGCCTCGCCGGCATGATCGGCCCCGAATGCCCAGTGGCCCAGGACGCCGACGATCTGACCCGGCTGCTGGCCATCTTCGGCCGCCGCAATCTACGCGTCTAAAGAGCCGCTCTGGACTCCGGCCGCCCGGGCGGCAGGAAAGCGGCGGGCGAGGTCGGTGCGAGCCGCGTCGTCGAGCCGCACGCCGGCGGCACCGAGGTTCTCGGCCAGGTGCGCACGGGTGCGGGTGCCTGGGATCAGCAGGATGTTCGGCGCGAGGTCGAGCAGCCAGGCGAGCGCGACCTGCACCGGCGTCGCGCCCAGCCGTGCGGCGACCTCGGCCAGCACGGGGTCGGTGAGCAGCCGCCGCCGTTCCTCGCCGGGCAGGCCCAGCGGGCAGAACGGCACGAACGCGACGTTCCGCGCCTCGCACTCGGCGAGGACGTCCGCGGAGCGCTGGTCGGCGACGTTGAAGAGGTTCTGCACGCAGACGATCTCCGTCTGGGCGGCCGCCCGCAGCAGGTGCCGTCGGGAGATGTTGCTGAGCCCGACGCCGCCTATCAGCCCCTCTTCACTGGCCCGGACCAGCGCCGCGAGCTGCGCGTCGAAGCGGCTGCCCGGGGGCTCGGCCGGGTCCATCACGCGCAGGTTCACGGCCGCGAGCCGGGTGGCGCCGAGCGTGACCAGGTTGTCCTCGATGCCGTGGCGCAGATCGTCGGCCTCGCGGGATCGCAGCGGCGCGCCGCGGGCGTCGCGCGCTGCCACCTTGCTCACGATCGCCAGATCGTCCGGGTAAGGGTGCAGCGCCTCGCGGATGAGTTCGTTCACCGTGCCCGCGCCGTAGTACTGCGCGGTGTCGATGTGGTTCACACCGGCCGCGACGGCCGCGCGGAGCACCCGCAGCGCCTCGCCGCGATCCCGTGGCGGCCCGAAGACCCCGTCGCCGGCGAGCTGCATCACGCCGTACCCGGCGCGCCGCACGCGCCACGGGCCGAGCGCGAATGACCCGCCGAGTTCCCGTCCGTTCATGGCTCCTGTCACGGTTTACCGTTCAGGCGCCATAGGCGGGGACGACCGCACCGCTGACCGGCGCGGCGGCGTCGCTCACGAGGTAGACGATGGCGTCGGCGACGGCGTCGGGCGCGACCGCGTGCGGGAGCAGGTCCGGTGTGAGGAACGAACGGGTCGCGGCGGTGTTGAGCAGCTGCGGCGCGACGCCGTTCACCCGGATCCCGGCCGGGCGCAGCTCCAGGTCGAGAACCCGGATGAGCTGGACCAGGGCTGCCTTGCTCAGCGCGTAGGTGGCCATCCCGGCGGCCGGCTCCAGGCCCTGGCGGGAGGCCACGTGCACGATCGAGCCCGAACCGCGCTCCCGCATGTAGGGAGCCACCGCCTGGGTCAGCCACAGCGCCGAGCCCACGTTGACGTCCATCATGAGCCGGAAGTCCTCGGGCGTCGCCGACAGCGCGTCACCCAGGTGGTACATGCCGATGGTGTTCACCAGCACGTCGGGCGGGCCGACCTCGGCGGCGATCCGGGCGACGGCGCTCCGGGCCGCGGCCGGGTCGGCCGAGTCGCCCGCCTCGCGGCGGATGCCGTCCGGCAGCTCCTTCAGCTTCTCCTCGCTGCGGTCGACCCCGACCACGGTGAACCCGGCGGCCGCCAGCTTCTCCGCCGTGGAACGGCCAAGCTCGCCGCCCGCGCCGGTCACGATCGCCACTCGCTCGCTCATGGCGTTTCTCCTTCCGGTGGGATCAGGTTGTCTTCAGGTTCGCCACCGGCCTGGTGAGAGGTCGTCACCGGATTCCGGTGATCTACCTGGGTTACGCTGGCCGGGTGCCCGGAGGGAGGCGGCGCGATGTCCGAAATGCCGTTTGCTGGGGGTCGCACGCCGGGCACGGCCCACGAGAAAGGATCGTCATGAGGACACCGTGGCGCGGGCCCGCTGGGCTGCACGCAGCGTCGGCCCGGCTGCCCGTCGAGGGCGAACTGGCTTCATTCAGCGGCGCGACCGGCTGGCTCAACTCCCCGCCGCTGACGCCGGACGGCCTGCGCGGCAAGGTGGTCCTGGTCAACTTCTGCACCTACACGTGCATCAACTGGCTGCGTCAGCTTCCTTACGTCCGCGCCTGGGCCGAAAAATACGCCGATCACGGGCTGGTCGTGATCGGGGTGCACACCCCGGAGTTCGCGTTCGAGCACGACCAGGAGAACGTCAGCCGGGCCGTCCAGGACATGCGGATCGGTTACCCGGTCGCGATCGACAACGACTACGCGGTCTGGCGCGCCTTCGACAACTATTACTGGCCCGCGCTGTACTTCGCCGACGAGCAGGGGCGCATCCGGCACCATAACTTCGGCGAGGGCGAGTATCAGCAGTCGGAAATGGTCATCCAGCAACTGCTCACCGAGGCCGGGGCCACCGGCGTCGGCCATGAGCTGGTGCCGGTCGACGCCCGCGGCGTGGAGGCCGCGGCCGACTGGGACGAGCTGCGGTCACCGGAGAACTACACCGGCTACGAGCGGACCGAGAACTTCGCCTCTCCCGGCGGCGTGCTGCCGGACGAGCCGCACGAGTACGGCATCCCGGCGAAGCTGGGACTCAACGACTGGGCCTTGTCCGGCAACTGGACGATGGGCAAGAACGGCACCATCTCGAACTCGCCCGGCGCCCGGATCGCCTGCCGTTTCCACGCCCGCGACCTTCATCTTGTGATGGGCCCGGTGACGCGGGGCACGTCGGCACGGTTCCAGGTGCTCATCGACGGCCTGCCGCCCGTCGCCGCGCATGGCAGCGACGTGGACGGCCAGGGGCATGGCACGGTCGCGCAGCAGCGGCTGCACCAGCTCATCCGCCAGCCCGGGCCGGTCACCGAGCGCACGGCAGAGATCACCTTCCTCGAGCCCGGCATCGAGGCCTGCTCGTTCACGTTTGGCTAGCCAGCGGCCACCGACGTTAAGGAGGGAGCCATGAAATCTAAGGTCGTCGAGGATGCAGACGTCGTCACCTACGTCGTGGTGTGCGACCCGGGTGATGAGGCCGTCTCCGCCCTGACACAGTTCGCCCGCGCAGAGGACTTGGAGGCAGCACAGATCACCGCAGTCGGTGCCTTCGAGCATGCCACCGTCGGCTGGTTCGACCGCTCAACCAGGGAGTACCGCCGCATCCCGGTGGATGAGCAGTGCGAGTTGCTGTCATTGATCGGCGATGTCGCCGCGGGCGAAGACGGCCCGATTGTGCACGTGCACGCCGTGCTCGGGCTGTCGGACGGGACGACACGCGGGGGCCACCTCCTGGAGGGGAGCGTGTACCCGACGCTGGAGGCCGTCGTGACCGAGACACCTGCGCGGTTGCGCAAGGTGATGCGCCCCGATGTCGGGATCCCGCTTATCGATCTTGACCAGTCCGAGGCGTGAGCTGGCCAGGCCCCCGGCGGTTCAGCGTGCGGGCGAGTCGATCCGGCCTACGATGCGGTCGGCGTCCTGGCCAAGCCGGCGCAGCCGCTCCGGGGACAGGTTGTCGATGACCAGCTGGCGGACGTATGCGACGTGATCCGGCGCCGCCGACTCCAGCTTCTTCAGGCCAGCGGGCAGCAGGATCGCGTTGGTGAAGCGGCCGTCGGCGGGGTCGGCCTCGCGCCGGACGTAACCCCGGTTCTCCAGTCGTTTGACCAGGTGGGACAAGCGCGACAGCGATGCGCTGGTGCGCTCGGCCAGGTCGCTCATCCGCATGGTCCAGTCCGGAGTCTCGGACAGTATCGCCATCGTCATGTACTCGATCATGCTCAGGTCGGCGTCGCGCTGCAGCTGGGCGTCGATCGCCCACGGCAGGCGGGTCATCAGCCGGACAACCGACAGCCATGAGGAGAGCTGGCCCGGGGTGAGCCACAGCTCGGCGTGCGCACCGGGCTGCTCGGCCTGCGATTCGTCGGTTGCGGTCATGCCAGAAGGCTATCACTTGCAGTTTCATGCGAGAGAGGCGTGCATCTCCCAGATCAGCACCTCGGAGGGCTCGACGGCGGTGAGGCGGCGCTCCCCCGCTGCGGTGAGACGGGCGGCGTCTCCCGCTTCGAGTTGGCCTTCCGCCTCGAGGTCCAGCCGCCCGCGGGCTAGGTACACGTGAGCAAACGGCGCGTCCGGGACGGCCACGCTCTCCCCGGGCTCCAGCCGTGCGACGTGCAAAGCGGCGTAACGGTTGCGGATCCGGATCGCTGCCTGGCCGTGATGCCGGGGCATGCCGGACGCAACCACCGCGAGGCGGCCCTGGACGTCGGACGGGTTCAGGTCCAGCTGCTCGTATCCGGGATCCACGCCGGTCTCGTCCGGCACGACCCACATCTGAATCAGGTCCAGCGGCTGCTCGGCGTCTGGGTTCCCGGCCGGCCGGTCGTTCCTCTCCGAGTGCCGGATCCCGGTGCCGGCGGTCATCCGCTGCGCCAGGTTGGGATAGATGACGCCGGCGTGGCCCTCCGAGTCCTGGTGAACCAGCGAGCCGTTCAGGACCCACGTCACGATCTCCATGTTGCGGTGCGGATGGGTGTCGAACCCGGACCGGGGCGCGATCGTGTCGTGGTTGCTGACCACGAGCACGCCGTGGTGCGTGTCCGCGCCCAGCGGGTCGATTCCGGTGTCGAACGAGTGGCGTCCGTGCAGCCACCCGATGCGGGTCTGGTGCCGGTCGGCGCCGCGGCGAACGCTCACACCGGGGCGCTGGAGCGAGGTGGCACTCATGGTGGTCCTTTCCCCAGTCACTTGACTGTTCAAGTCTCATAATAACTTGTACAGTCAAGAAGCTCCTCCGCCGTCCAGCTCGGCGGGGGCTGCCGTCAGGACTGCTCGAACTGCTCCCGGATCTTGATCGACATCGCTTCCGCCTCGCTGAACGAGGCCGTAAGCGGGGGCCGCTGCGCCAGGTAGTCCGCTCCGCGGCCTTGTCCCTCGTCCTTCTTTGGCACAAACCAGAGGTGGAAGTGCGGCGCGCGCTCCATCACCGCCAGGAGATAGACACGCTGGACGCCGGTGGCAGCCTTGATCGCCGGGACGAGCCGGTGCGCGATCGAGCCGAACTCGGCAAGCTCGGCCGGGGTCATGTCACCGAAATCCAGCACATGGCGCCTGGCTTCGAGGATGACCGTTCCCGCACTGGACTCCTGCAGCGGGGCGTGTTCCGCGAGGAAGTGCTCGCTCTCGACGATGTAGCCGCCTGGAACGGGGACGTCCAAGAGCACTGACCCGGTTTTCAGGCCGTCTTGCTTGCGGCAGATGTTGCAGTCCGACCGGTGGTAATACGGAGGCGGACCGACTTCCACGGGCTGCGTCTCCCCCGAAGAGACGGACATCTGTACCTCCATCGAGAAGGCCCGGCCGCAACCGGGTCAGCTGGCGAGGAACGGCAGAAACGCGGCCAGGAACTGGCTGGGGTGCTCGAGGTGCGGGATGTGCCCGCACTCCGGTATCACTACCCGCGTGGCGCGGGGAATGTCGCTGACGGCCGCCTCGGACAGGCCGATGAAGTCGCCCAGCCTGGCCAGTTCGGCCGGGGTGGCGTACTGACCGAGCGGGACGACGTGGTCTTCGGCCCCCACGATCAGCAGCACCGGCGGCGCGATGTGGGGATATTCGTAGCGAACCGGCTGCTGGTAGATCATCTGGAAGGTCAGCGCGGCGGCGCGCGCCCACCGCGGGTAGTCGGCGCTGAGGGTCACCCGGACGAGGACGTCCGCCAGCGGCTCCCATACCTTCGGGTCGGGATGCACGAAGTAGCCCTTGACGTAGCCGCGGATCGTCGCCGGGTCGGTCCAGTGCACCTCGTGGTCGTAAAGCGTCTCCTCGGACTGCGGCGGGATGCCGGTCCGGTAGTCGGCCAGGCCGAGCGGGTCTTCCAGGACCAGGTGCGTCACGCGGTCGGGGTTCATGAGCGTGAAGCGGGCCGCGGTCATGCCGCCGGTCGAGTGGCCCAGCACGGCGACCTCGCCGACACCGAGGTGATCCAGCAGCGCCGCGGTGTTGGCGGCCAGCATCTGGAAGCTGTAGTGAACGTCGGGCTTCGGCGACTTGCCCCAGCCGATCTGATCGGGCACGACCACCCGGTATCCGCTTCCGGCCAGCGCCTCGATGACGTTGCGGAAGTAGTAGCCGCCGAATGCCTTGCCGTGCATCAGCACGACCGTCTCCCCGTTGGGCTCGGTGCCCGGCGGGACATCCATATATGCCATCGAGACCTGCTGCAGGTCATTGGTGAGCGGCAGGAACCGGACCGGGTACGGATACTCGTACTCCTCCAGGCATATGCCCAGAGCGGGCAGGGATTCCGGCGTCGTGCTGGTCATGACCGCGCTCCTTCCGGAAGGTACGTGACGTGCTCAGACGGCAGGCGATTCCATCTCTCTCTCACCCGGGTGCAGCGCTCGCTCGGTCCGGCGGACGTCGATGCCCTTCGTGATCAGCGTCGCCCCGGAGAAGAGGCTGAACAGGCCGAACAGGATAGCCAGGGTCACCGCACCCAGGCCCGGGCGGGCGAACAGCACCACCCCGAACGCGATCCACACCACACCGGTGATGAGGTACATCGCCCGCAGGCCCGCGGTCTCGCCGGCGCCGAAGGCGGCGAAGATCTCGGAGAAACCCCCGAAGAAGGCCCAGAACGCGACGACGAGCACCAGCACGAGTGCGGTCGGCGCGGGCCAGGCCAGCGCGACCACACCGGCGCCCACGTCGATCAGCCCGAGCAGCAGGTGGCCGACGGCGGATCCGGCTTTGCCGCTGGTGAAGCCGCGTACTGCCTGGAAGCCCGCGTCCATGAACGCGTAGACAGCGAACAGGATGATGAGCGCGAGGATCGTCACGCCGGGCCAGGCAAGGGCGAGGATCCCGACGATCACGGCCAGGATGCCGCGCAAGATCAAGGAGGTGGACATCGACTTCAGCACCAGCAGTGGTCCTTTCACGAGGAAGGGAGCGGGAGCTTCGACAGTTTGGCCTCGATGTCGGCGGTCACGGCGTCGGGTGACTGGTCGGCGTTGACCGCGACGAGGATGCCCCGTTCGGTGTAGTACGGGACGAGCGGGCCGGTGGTCTCGGCGAACAACTCGAGCCGGTGCCGGATCACGTCGGCCGTGTCGTCGGTGCGCCCGCCCTGGCTGGCGCGCTCCAGCAGTCTGGCCGTCAGAACCGCGTCCGGCGCATACAGGTAGACCGCCGCCTGCAGCGTCACGCCAAGCCGGGCCGCGAGTTCGGCGGCGGCGTGGGCCTGCGGAAGGTTGCGCGGGTAGCCGTCCAGGATGTATCCGCCGTGGGCGGCCGCGTCGACCACGGCCGGGGTCAGCACGCCGAGCACGACCTGGTCCGGGACCAGGTCGCCGCGGGATTGATAGGCCGCTATCTCCTCGCCAAGGCGGCCGCCCGCCTGGGCTTCCGCCCGCAGCAGGTCACCGGCGGCGATGTGGCGGACGCCGTACCGGGCGGCCAGCCGCTCGCCCTGGGTGCCCTTTCCGGCGCCCGGCGGAGCGAGCAGCAGCATCCTCACGGGGCGGCCAGGTCTGCCGGGATGACGATGTCCCGCTTCTGGATCTTGCCGGTCGGACCCTTGGGCAGCGCGTCGACGATCCACACGTGGCGCGGGTACTTGTACGCCGCGACCTGGCCCTTGACGTAGTCGCGCAGTTCCTCCGCGGTGACAGTGGCGCCCGGCTTGAGGGCCACGGCGGCGGCGACCTCCTCCCCCAGGGACGGGTGCGGCAGGCCGATCACGGCGGCCTCCGCGACCGCCGGGTGCTCGTAGAGCACTTCCTCGATCTCGCGCGGGTAGACGTTGTAGCCGCCGCGGATGATCATGTCCTTCTTCCGGTCGACGATGTAGAAGTAGCCGTCCTCGTCGACGCGGGCCAGGTCGCCGGTGTGGAACCAGCCGTCGCGGAGTGCCTCGGCGGTCGCCTCCGGGCGCTGCCAGTAGCCCTTCATCACGTTCGGCCCGCGGATGATGATCTCTCCCACCTCGCCCTCCGGGACGTCGTCGTCATCGGCGGTCACGACGCGCATCTGCACGTCCCGGATGGGCGTGCCGATCGAGCCGGGCTTGCGCACGTGGTCGAGCTCGTTGAACGAGGCGACCGGCGAGGTCTCCGACAGGCCGTATCCCTCCAGCACGGGGACGTCGAACGCCTCCTCGAACCCGCGCAGCACCTCGACCGGCAGGGCCGCGCCACCGGAGATGCACATGCGCATCGACGAGGTGTCGTAGTCCGCGCGCTCGGGTGCGTGCAACAGCGCCACGTACATGGTCGGCACGCCTTCGAACACCGTGACCTGGTGCCCGGCGATGATCCGCAGCGCGTGCTGCGCGTCGAACCGCGGCAGCAGGGTCAGGCA
>Ga0070763_10000105_pt1 | contig 17393 bp, 18 predicted proteins | sample HubBroMetageWRM3_FD_67279 | JGI IMG/M metagenome (GOLD analysis project Ga0070763, IMG submission 67279) | Warmed soil microbial communities from the Hubbard Brook experimental Forest, New Hampshire - Hubbard Brook CCASE Soil Metagenome WRM 3 | ecosystem: Environmental > Terrestrial > Soil >... | reverse complement strand
GCGGCCGCACCACCTCGTCGAGCTCGACGCCGTCGTGGTCCAGCCGGTAGCCGCTGCGCGCCTGCGGCGCGTGGTAGCGCTCGGCGGCGGCGATCGCCCGCTCGAGGGCCTCGGCGAAGCCGGCCGGCAGCAGCGGATCGGAGGGGTCGAGCTCGGCGGGCTCGCAGCCGAGCGCGAGGCCGCCGGCGGTCTCGGCGCGCGCGCCGTCCCACCGGCGCGCGCAGGCGAGCAGGGCGCGGTCGCCGCCTTGCCGCACCTCCTCGACGATGCGGGCGGCCCGGCGCCGGGTCTTCGCGTCGAGCACGCCGGCGGCCCGCCCGGCCAGCCGCTCGACGATGCGGCGGCCGGCGCGCGACGCGCTGCGCCGGACTTCCAGGGGACTCTTCACAGCACCTCCTCCGCCGCCTCCAGGCGGTCCATCCATTCGTTGAGCCGCACGCGGTGGCGCTGGAACGACGCCCGGTTGACCACCAGGCAGGGGGTCACCTCGGCCAGCGCCTCGATCTCGACCAGGCCGTTCTCGGCCAGGGTGCGGCCGGTTTGCACGATATCGAGCGCCACCTCGGCCAGGTGCAGCACGGGCGCCAGCTCGACCGAGCCCGAGAGCTTGACGATCTCCGCTCCCCAGGAGCGCGCCGCCACCAGGCGGCGGGCGGTGCGCGGGTACTTGGTGGCGAGGCGCACCTGGGTCCCCGCCGGCGGCGGCTCGGGGCGGCGGCCGATGAGCGCGAAGCGGCTGCGGCCGCGGCGCAGCGCGAGCGGCACCAGCAGGTCGCCGTCGAGCTCGCCCAGCACGTCGCTGCCCACCACTCCGCAGTCGGCGATGCCGTGCTCGACGTAGAGCGGCAGGTCCCAGTCCTTGAGCGAGAGCACCTCGAGATCCTCTGCCACCCTGGTGCGCAGGCCGCGGCCGGCGGGGTCGAAGCCGCCGAGCGGCAGCCCCGCGGCGCGGAAGGCGGCGAGCGCCGCGTCGAGCGTGCGGCCCTTGGGCAGGGCAAAGCGGATCATGTCTCCCCTCCCCCACCCCGCGTCGCGCCGGCTTCGAGCAGGCGGTCGAGGCCGAGCGAGAAACCGACCGCCGGCACCTCCGCTCCCAGGCGCGCGAACAGGCGGTCGTAACGTCCGCCGCCCCCCACCGGCAGCGCCGCCGAGCCGGCATGGGCCCGAAACACCAGCCCGTCGTAGTACGGCCGCTCCCCCTCGGCCGCCAGGCCGGCGAGCAGCGGATCGCGAGTCTGGCGCGCGAACTCGGCCAGGTCGACGGTGAGCTCGACGTCCGGGAAGCGCCCTCCGAGCTCCGCCGCCAGGGCGAGCAGCCGGCGCAGGCGGTCGGCCGCCGCGGCTCCCAGGTCCTCCGGCCGCTCGGGCAGCCCGCGCTCGACCACCGCGAGCAGCGACGGCGCCTCGCGCCGCACCAGGCCGCGCTCGCGCCGCGCCACCGCCGCGGCCAGGCGAGCCGGGTCGGCCGCGCCGGAGTCGAGCAGCAGGCGGTCGAGGGCGCCGGCGAACCCAAGCACCACCTGCACCCGCGGCCGCCCGGAGGAGGGCGCGGCGGCCACCGGTATCCCGGCTACCGGAGCTGCGGCCGCCGGGGCTGCGGTCGCCTGGGATGCGGTCGCCGAGGCCGCGGTCGTCGAGGCTGCGGCCGCCGAGGCCGCGGTCGTCGAGGCTGCGGTCGCCGAGGCCGCAGTCGCCGGGGCTGCGGTCGCCGGCGCGGAGGCGCTGCGGTGCGGTGAAGCCGAGCCCGAGGTCACCGGCGACGCCCCGGCCGCCGGGGCTCCGGCCGTCGTCCCGGGCAGGTCGAGGGAGGTCCCGAGCAGGTCGAGGAAGAGCTCGAGCATGTCGTGCTCGGCCTGCTCGCCGGCCAGCCCGAGCAGCTCGGCGCCCAGCTCGTAGAACTCCCGCTGCCGTCCCGGCGCCGCTTCCTGGTAGCGCACCACGTCGCCGCGGTAGAACAGGCGCAGCGGCAGCGGCAGCGCCCCGAGGCGCGGCGCCAGCAGGCGCGCCAGCATCGGCGTCGAGTCGGCGCGCAGGGCGAGCAGCTCGCCGTCGCGGCCGGCGAAGCGGTAGAGCTCCGAGCGGCCGGCCGGCGTGAGCAGGGGCTCGTAGGGCTCGAAGTAGTCGAGGATGGGGAGGATCACCTCGTCGAAGCCGGCCGCCGCGAGGCGGCCGGCAAGTGCCGACTCGAGCTCGCGCCGGCGGCGCGCGGCCTCGAACAGCAGCGCGCCGACGCCGAGCGGCAGGGCGGCCGAGATCCTCACCCGGCCTCCCCTCCGGCGGAGGCAGGATCCGCCGCCGGCAGCCCGAGCAGCCGGCGCCCGAGCGCGACCGGCAGCTCGCGGCCGGTCATCAGCCGGAACTGTGCGAGCGCCTGGCCGAGCAGCACCTCGCGTCCCTCGACGCACCGCACCCCGGCCGCGCCGGCGGCACGGGCGAGCGGAGTCGGCTCGTCGCCGTAGACGAGATCGACCACCACCGCCCCGGCCGGCAGGCGGGCGAGGTCCTCGCGGCTGAACGGCAGCGGGTCGCCCGGGCCGCGGCCGAGCGGAGTGGCGTTGACCAGCAGGTCGAAGCCCGCCGGATCGAGGTCGGCGGCGGCCACGAACGGCAAGCCCAGCTTGCTTGCGGCCTGGCCGCGCTCCCGCCCGCGGCTCGAGAGCGTCACCGAAGCCCCGGCGTGGGCCAGGCCCACCGCCGCCGCGCGGCCGCCGCCGCCCGCGCCGAGGACGAGCGCGCGACGGCCGGCGATCGCCGCCCCGAGGCGAGCGAGAGGCACCAGCACGCCGTCGGGGTCGGTCGACTCGGCCTCCCATACCCCCTGGTTGCAGATCAGGGTGTTGGCCGCCCCGATGTGGCCGGCGAGCGGGCTCTCGGCGCCGGCCACGGCGAGCGCGGCCTCCTTGAACGGGGTGGTGACCGACAGGCCGGCGAGCGGCATGCCGAGCGCTTCGAGGACTCCGCTCTCGACCACCTCGAGCCAGAAGTCGCCGAAGGATTCGGTCTGGAACGGCAGGTAGAGGGCGGCGACGCCGAGCGCCCGGTAGGCGCCGTTGTGGAGACGCGGCGAGAGCGAGTGCGCGACCGGGTTGCCGGCGATGCCGAAGAGGCGCTCGACCGGGCCGAGCTCCGGCAGCCCATAGTCGGCCAGGAGCGTCCGCACGCTCGGCTGGCCGGGGGCGCCGGGTCGCGCGCCGGCCGCGCCGAAGACGACCGGCGCGCCCAGCCGGGGCGCCAGCAGCCGGGTCCACACCCCCTCCGTGCCCTGCGCGAAGGCCGCCACGTCGCGGCGGCCGAGCTCGGCGAGGAGCTGCAGCGGCGCGAGCCCATCGCCCGGCTGGACGGCCGCCGGCACCAGCTTGTAGAGCGCCGCGGGCACCGCCGCCATGCGGCCGAAGCAGTCCGCCAGGCCGGCCGGGTCGGCAGCCGCCCCATGCCAGGAGATCACCCGCCGTTCGGGCGGGATCGCGGCCAGCAGCTCGGGAGCGAGGTCGCGCGCCGCTTCGAGATCGACGAGGTCGAACCGCCCGGCGGCGGCGAGCAACCGCCGCCGCCGGCGCTCGTCGCGCCCCTCGAAGGCGCCCCCCTCGGCGCGGCTGCGCAGCGTGTAGAGGAGCCGGCCGGGGAAGAGGCGGGCCAGCGGGTCGGGGTCGAGGTCGCCGGCGAGGTCGGCGCGCAGCTCGAGCCAGTCGGCTCCCGCGGTCTCCGCCGCGAGCTCCGGGCCTGGCGGTGCGGTCAGCGTGGCGATGAGGGTGGCGCGCCCGCCGGCATTCCACCTCGACTCGTCGGCCAAAACGAAAACCTCCTTCCGGTTGGATCCGGAAGGAGGCGGCTTGCGAGCTCTGGCTGGCTCTCGTCCCGGATCGGTGCGGCCGGGACGATGCGCCCGGCCTCAACCCCTCGAATGGGCGGAATGATGGGCGCGGCCCCGCCAGGAACGGGCGGGCGGGCACGGGCTGGCGGGCTGGCGCAGAGCGATCATTCCGCGAGGCACAGTATAAAGAGGTGGATGGGCTGTCAAGGGCGCGCGGCTTTCGCGGCGGGCGGCGGCATGCCACAATGATTGCGCTCCCGTTGGTCCGCGGAGCCCGGGGATCCCATGGAACATCTCATTGCTCAGCTCGGCCGGCACGGCCTGGGCCTCATCTTCGGCAACGTCCTGATCGAGCGGCTGGGGGCGCCCCTGCCGGCCTGGCCGTTGATCCTGGTGGCCGGAGCGATCGCGCGCGGCGGCCGGGGGAGCGCGTGGGCGCTGCTCGGGGTGGCGCTGGGGACGGCGCTCGCCATGGACCTGGCCTGGTTCGTGGTCGGGCGATGGCAGGGCCTGCGCGTGCTGCGGGCGATCTGCCGGTTCTCGCTCGCTCCCGACGCCTGCGTGCGGCAGACCGAGGCGCTGTTCGCCCGCCGCCGGGTGGTGTCGCTGCTGTTCGCCAAGTTCATCCCGGGCTACACGCTGCTGGTGCTGCCGCTCGCCGGGGCCTCACGGATGGCGGCGGGGTCGTTCCTGCTGTGGGACGGGCTCGGGTGCCTGCTGTGGGCGGGCTCGGCGGCGCTGGCCGGCTACCTGTTCCATGACGCGGTGGGGCGCATCCTGGGCTGGCTGGCGGCGCTCGGCACCTGGTCGCTCGTCCTGCTCGGCGCCGGGCTGGTGCTCGCGATGGCGGTCAAGTGGTGGGAGCGCCAGCGGTTCTACAAGCTCCTGCGGCTCGCCCGCATCGGCGTCGAGGAGCTGCGCGACCTGCTCGCGAGCGGCGACGCGCCCGCCATCGTCGACGTGCGCACCCACCCGAGCTATCAGCTGCGCCACATCCCGGGGGCCCTGCGCATCACCCTGGGCGAGATCAACGAGCGGCTGGCCGCGCTGCCCCCTGGCCGCGAGATCGTCCTCTACTGCACCTGACCGAACGAAGCCTCCGCGGCCCGGGTGGCTCGCGCACTGATGGACCGGGGCTTCAGCCGCGTGCGCCCGCTCGAAGGGGGGCTGGCGGCCTGGGTGGACGCCGGGCTGCCGACCGACGAGGAGACCCTGGTCTCGATCGGCGGCACGGCGCGCTGAGACGCGCGGTCAGTCGCGCTCGCGGCCGCCCGCGGGACGGATCACGCAATCGCCGCTGCCGGTCTCGAGGTGGATGACGGTGCGGCCCTCGCCGCGGCGGGCGCCGATCACCTTGTCGCGGCCGCGCGCGCGCCGCAGCACGGCGTCGGCGTAGCCGACGGTGAGGTCGCCGCTGCCCTGGTCCGCGCTGACGTCGAACGACGCCTGCGGGCCGGCGGTCAGGCGGACGTCGCCGCTGCCGGTCTTGATCGTCACGCGGCGCGCATTGGCGAGCGAGCTCACCACCTCGACGCTGCCCGAGCCGGTGTCGGCGAGCAGCTCTTCGAGCTCGACGTTGACGATGTGCACGTCGCCCGAGCCGGTGTCGGCGGTGAGCTGGCTGGCGACGCCGCCGCGCACCGTGACGTTGCCCGAGCCGGTGTCCACCGCCAGCTTGCCCGCCGAGACCTTGTCGATCACCACGTCGCCCGAGCCGGTGTCCACCTTGCCGTTGCCGACCAGCTCGCGCACCACCAGGTCGCCCGAGCCGGTGGCGATGGTGGTCTCGCCGCGGGCGTGCCCGAGGTGGATGTCGCCGCTGCCGGTGGCGAGGTGGAGCCGCCCGGCGAAGCCGTCGAGCTCGATCCCGCCGCTGCCGGTATCGACCGAGAGCACGCCGTCGAGCGCGCCGCCGCGCACCGCACCCACCAGGTCGCGCACCGCGAGCACCGCGCCGCCCGGCACCGAGATCCGGAGGTCGGCATAGAGCAGCGGCGCCGACGAGCGCTGGCGCTTGTAGATGCGGACCTTCTCCCCGCGGTAGCTGGTCGAGCTGTAGCCGTTGTCGAAGAAGCTCCAGAAACCCTCCTCGTGGCGGCCGGGGCGCGGGTAGTAGAAGGAGTGGAACTGCTCGACCGGGTAGGCGAGCGCCCATTCCTCGCGTCCCTTGGCGTCGCGCGCCGGCACCCAGCGGGCGGTCGTCTGCAGGAGCTGCCGGGTCTCGGCGCTGCTGGTGCCCTCGGCGTGCAGGGTAGCCTCGACCACCACCTGGGCCTCCTGCCCGCGCACCAGCTCGACCGTGCCGGCGAGGTTGGCCAGCCGCAGCTCGGCGCCCGGCGTGAGCGGGAACGCCTGGCGGAAAACGCGCGTCTCGCCCTGGGCCAGGAGTGCGCCGGCCCCTCCCAGCGCGACGAGAGCGGCGGTCAGGGTTGCCCGCAGCGCCAGGCGGGGACGGGGCTTCATGCAATGGGGGGTTCTGTCCACCGGAAATCCTCCTCCTTACCGACCTGCACCACTACGGGCCAGGCGCGCCCAGGGTTGCAGGCGGGGCAGGAGCTGTTGCCAGGCGCGCTGATCCTGCCAGGCGCCGCTGCTCCTGCTAGGCGCGCTGCCCGACGCGCTTCATGAGGATGGCGCCGTTGGTGCCGCCGAAGCCGAAGGAGTTGGTGAGCGCGTATTCGACGTCGGCTGGCCGCGGGTGGTTGGGCACGAAGTCGAGGTCGCAGCCCTCGCCGGGCTGCTCGAAGTTGAGCGTCGCCGGCAGCACCTGGTGGCGCATGACGAGCGCCAGGATGCCGGATTCCAGGCCGCCGGCCGCCCCGAGCAGGTGTCCGGTGGCGGATTTGGTCGAGGAGACCGCGAGCCGGAAGGCGTGCTCGCCGAAGACGCGATGGATCGCCCGCACCTCGGCGAGGTCGCCGAGATCGGTCGAGGTCCCGTGGGCGTTGATGTAGCCGATCGCCTCGCGCGGCACGCCGGCGTCGGCGAGCGCGGCCTCCATGACCCGCACCGCGCCCTCGCCTTCGGGGTGCGGCGCCGAGATGTGGTAGGCGTCGGCGCTCATGCCGTAGCCGATGATCTCGGCGTAGACCGCAGCGCCGCGCGCGCGCGCCGCATCGTGCTCTTCGAGCACCAGGATGCCGGCCCCCTCGCCGATCACGAAGCCGTCGCGCGCCGCGTCCCACGGGCGGGAGGCGCGCGCGGGCTCGTCGTTGCGATGCGACAGCGCGCGCATGGCGCAGAAGCCGGCCACCGCGAGCGGCGTGATCACCGCCTCGGCGCCGCCGGCGATCATGGCGTCGGCGTAGCCGGTCTGGATCAACCGGAAGGCGTCGCCCACCGCGTGCAGGCCGGTGGTGCAGGCGGTGCACGGCGAGGTGTTGGGGCCGCGCGCGCCGTAGCGGATCGAAACCTGTCCCGCGGCCATGTTCACGATCAGGCCCGGAATGAAGAAAGGCGACACGCGGCCGGGGCCTTTTTCGAGCAGGATCGAGTGCGTCATCTCGATCAACGGCAGCCCGCCGATGCCGGAGCCGATGATCACGCCCACCCGGTCGGCGTTGGCTTCGTCGATGCGGAGCCCGGCGTCCTCGATCGCGAACTGGCTCGCCGCCAGTGCGTAGTGGATGAATGTGTCGCTTTTCTTGATTTCCTTCTTCTCGATGTAATGGCGGGGATCGAAGCCCTTGACCTCGCCGGCGATGCGGGACGGAAAGGCGCTGGCGTCGAAGCGGGTGATGGGGCCGATGCCGGTCTCCGCCGCCATCAGGGCCTCCCAGTTGCGGGCCGTGCCCACGCCCAGGGGAGACACCAGTCCCACTCCGGTGACGACGACGCGGCGGCGAACGGGTGGGGTCAAATGGTTTTCGATCGGAGTCGGAATGCGAGTTGGAGCCGGTTGGCCGCGGAGGGAGCGGGAGCGCTCAGTTCTGGTCCCCGGCGTTCTGCTCGATGTACTCCACCGCCTCCTTGACGTTGCCGATCTTCTCGGCCTCTTCGTCGGGGATTTCGATGCCGAACTCCTCCTCGAAGGCCATCACCAACTCGACGATATCGAGCGAATCCGCTCCCAGGTCGTCGGTGAAGCTGGCCTCCATGGTGACCTCGTCCTCGTCCACTCCCAGCTGCTCCACGATGATGCTCTTGACCCGCTCTGCTACCGCCATCGGTCTCTCCCTCCTTGCATGGCTCGCTGCGCCGCAGGCGCACCGAGCCCGGTTCTAGCATAGGCCGCGCTCAGATGTACAGGCCCCCCGAGACGTTCAGGGCATGGCCGGTGACATACCCGCCCTCCTCGCTCGCCAGGTAGAGCACCGCCCAGGCGACGTCCTCCACCCGCCCCAGACGCCCGAGCGGGATCGCGCCGGCGAGCTGGTTGCGCGCCGCCTCCGGCAGGCCGTCGGTCATGGCGGTCTCGACGTAGCCGGGCGCCACCACGTTGACCGTGATGTTGCGGCTGGCCAGCTCGCGAGCGAGCGATTTGCTGAAGCCGATCAGGCCGGCCTTGGCGGCGGCGTAGTTGGCCTGGCCGGCATTGCCCATCAGCCCGACCACCGACGAGATGTTGACGATCCGTCCCCAGCGCCGCTTCATCATGCCGCGCACCACTTCGCGGCTGAGCGCGTAGGCCGCGGTCAGATTGGTGCGCAGGACGCGCTCCCAGTCGGCGAGCGACATGCGGGCGAGCAGGTTGTCGGCCGTGATGCCGGCGTTGTTGACCAGCACGTCGATCGCCGCGAGCTCCGGCGGCAGGCTCTTCAGCCGCTCGGGGATCTGCTCGGTCTCGGCGACGTCGAGCGGCAGGACGAAGGCGCTGCCGCCCGCCTGCTCGATCTCACCGGCGAGCGCCGCGAGCCGATCGGCATTGCGCGCCGCCAGCACCACGCGCGCTCCCTGGCGGGCGAGCAGCGCGGCCACCGCGGCGCCGATCCCCTGCGAGGCGCCGGTCACCAGCGCGGTCTTGCCGTCGAGTCGAAACATGCTCACTCCTCGGGCGCTCCGGGAGCGGCGGCCCGGGCGCCGGCGCCTTCCGCGGCGGGTTCCGAGCCGGATTCCATCCCGCTCCGGCGTGCGCCTTGCGCGGCGGGCTCCGAGCCGGTTCCACGGCCGGCGCCGCGGACGGGGCGGCCGGCTTCCCGGCCGGCCTCCAGGGCCTGCCAGCGCGCCAGCTGCTCCGGGTCGGAGAGGCTCGCCGAGCGGGTCTCGGGGGCAATCCGGCGGTTGAGGCCGGAGAGCACGCCGCCCGAGCCGATCTCGAGGAACTGCCCGATGCCGGCCTCGCGCGCCATCCATTCCACGCTCTCGACCCAGCGCACCGGGCCGTCGATCTGCCGCACCAGGGCGTCACGCGCGGCCGCGGCGGTCGCGACCGGCCGGGCGTCGACGTTGCTCACCACCGGCACGCGGGGGTCGTGGAAATCGGTCGCCGCGAGCAGCTCGGCCATCGCCTCGCGCGCCGGCCGCATGAGCGGCGAGTGAAAGGGGGCCGAGACCGGCAGGCGCATCGCCTTGCGCGCCCCGCGCTCCTGGGCGAGCGCCACGGCGCGCTCGATCGCTCCGGTGTGGCCCGCGATCACGGTCTGCCCGGGAGCGTTCAGGTTGGCGACCGCGCAGACCTCGCCCGCGGCGGCCTCGGCCGCGATCTCGGCCACCGCCTCGGGGGCCAGCCCGAGGATCGCGGCCATCGCCCCCGTGCCGAGCGGCACCGCCTCCTGCATCAGCTCGCCGCGCCGGCGCACCAGGCGCAACGCATCCGCGAAGGCAAGGGACTCGGCCGCGACGAGGGCCGAGTACTCGCCCAGGCTGTGCCCGGCGAGAGCGGCCGGAGCGGGCGCGAGCGGGGGCTGGTCCCCGGGCGCGAGTGGCCGGAGCCCGGCCCCGAGTGCGGGCACCTCCCGCACCGCGCGCACCGCCCGCACCGCTCGGAGAATGGCGATCGAGGTGGCGAGCAGCGCGGGCTGGGTGTTGGCGGTCCTGCCGAGCTCCTCTTCCGGGCCTTCCCAGCACAGCCGCGAGAGGGCGAAGCCCAGGACCTGGTCGGCCTCGTCGAAGGTCGCGCGCGCCGCGGCGGAGGCCTCGGCCCAGGCCCGGCCCATGCCCACCTTCTGCGATCCCTGGCCGGGGAAGACGAAGGCGGTCTTCATGATCCCTGCTGGCCCTGCAGGCGGCTCTCCTGGCGGTGCAGCTCGGCGAGCTTGTCGCCGATCTTGCGGTCGAGCTGCACGCTCGAGAACTCGACGGCGCGGCGGATCGCGCTCTGCACCGCGCGCGCATTCGAGCTGCCGTGCCCGATGAAGCAGCCACCGGCCACGCCGAGCAGCGGCGCGGCGCCGTACTCGGTGTAGTCGACGCGCTGGCGCAGCCGATCGAAGGCGGGCTTGGCCAGCAGGTAGCCCATCTTGGTGCGCGCGTTGCGGCCGAGCTCCTCGCGCAGCATGCTCGCGATGAGCTCGGCGAGCGCTTCGGCGCTCTTGAGCATGACGTTGCCCACGAAGCCGTCACAAACGATCACGTCGACCGAGCCCTTGAACACGTCGCGCCCCTCGACGTTGCCGACGAAGTTGAGGCCGGTCGCCTTGAGCGCCTTGAACACCTCGCGCGTCAGGTCGGTGCCCTTGCCCTCCTCCTCGCCGATCGACATCAAACCGATGCGGGGCGAGGGCGTGCGGATCACCTCCTGGGCGTAGAAATGCCCCATCACCGCGAACTCCCGCAGGTGGCTCGGCTTGCTGTCGACGTTGGCGCCGACGTCGAGCACCACGGTGTGACCGTTGGGATTGGGGAAGACCGCGGCGAGCGCCGGCCGATCGACCCCCGGCACCATGCCGATGATCATCTTGGCGGTGATCATTGTCGCACCGGTGTTGCCGGCGGTCACCATCGCCTGCGCCTGCCCCGACTTGACGAGCTCGGCGCAGATGCGGATCGAAGAGCGTCGCTTGCGGCGGATCGGGGTGATCGCCGGCTCGTCCATGCCCACCACCTCTTCGGCATGCACGACCTCGATGCCGCCGGTGCCGGAGGGCCCGCCCGGTCCGCCGCGCCGGCCGCCGGCGGGCACCAGCTTGCCATAGCCGGGCACGCGGGCGAGCTCCGCCTCGACCCGCGTCCGGTCGCCCACCAGGAGGATGGCGGCCCCGTCCTCGACCGCGGCGCGCACCGCTCCCTCGACCACCTGGCGCGGGGCGAAGTCTCCTCCCATGGCATCTACCGCAATCGGCATGCAGTGTCCCCGTGACCTCGAGCCCGCGCCCCCACGCTCCTCCCCGCATCCCCGCCCCTGTGCCCCCTCCCGGCGACAAGCCGCGATTTTGCAGGGCGGCGGGGCGGCGGGACCGCGGAGCGGCAGGCGCGCGGCGGCCGCGGGCCGGACCGGTGCGCCCGAAGGATCTCCGTCGAGCGCCCGCGCTCGGGCGCCCGGCTGCTAGTGGCCTGTATCGGCAGAATCACTGGCGCCTGGCTTGCCCTCGACGCCGGATCCTTCGTCGCGCCTCCTCGACATAGTCCCCGCTATGCCTGCGTCGGCGCTCCTTGTCTCCGGCACCGAATGGCTGCGCCATCCGCCGGCGACTCCGCCGATACCGGCCACTAGGTGGTCTCGCGGCCCTCGACTACCGGGCGTCCATTGTAGTAGCCGCAGTGGCCGCAGGCGCGGTGGGGCATCTTGACCTCGCCGCAGTTCGAGCAGATCGAGGTGGCGGGCTGGGCCAGCGCATCATGAGCGCGCCGCCGGTCGCGGCGGGCCTTGGAATGGCGTCGTTTTGGATTCGGCATGTTTGTCGAGCCTCTCGGTCGATCCGTGCAGCGTTGTCGTCACTCCTGGTGCGGGCGGTGCGCGCCCTCAGCGGCGATCCGGGTCGGACGAGCCCTTGAGAGCGGCGAGCGCCGCCCAGCGCGGGCCGACGGCAGACTCGGCACACCCGCAGGCGCCGTCGTTCAGGTCTGCCCCGCATTGCGGGCAGAGACCGCGGCAGTCGGGGCGGCAGAGCGGCTTCATCGGGATGTTGAGCTGCAGCTGCTCGAGCAGGAGCGGCCGGGTCTCGAAGACCCCGCCATCCACCCACAGCACCCCCAGATCACCCTCCGCCAGCTCGTGCTCGCCGCCCGCCCGCTCGCGGCGATCCTCCACCGCGAGCATCAATTCGACCTCGGAATCGGTGCGCTCCACGATCGGCTTCAGGCACCGGATGCAGCCCAGGGTCTGCTCATAGGAGAGGCGCGCCCGCAGCAGGTAGCCCGGATCGGCAAACACCACCTCGCCGCTCCAGGCCACCGGGCCCAGGCCCAGCAGCTCGGGCCGGTCCAGCGCCGCCACAGCCACCCTCTCCGTCTCGTCCCAGTGGAAGGGCTCCTCGCGTACCTGATCCAACCAAATCCGCATCGAAACCAGCCTCCCGACCGGGCAAACGCGAAGGCTAAGGGATTCCTTCCCGCCTGTCAAACCAGTGACGGCTGACGAGGGCCACATTCAAATGCGCAAAGTCGGGATAGGCGAGGAGTGAAGGCGGCCGGCGGTCCGGGAGGGGACCGCCGACGGGAGGGGTGCTACGGCGTGTAGCAGACGTAGGTGCAGTGCAGGTGGTCCTGGGCGCAGCCGGTGCTCGACTGGAAGCGGTCGGTGCTCCCGAGGGCGCAGTGGCAGACGTACCACGGGCACTGGCCGGCCGGGCAGGAGAAGCCGGACGGGGGCGGGGGAACGCCGTCCTGGATCGCGCACCTGGTCGGCATGGTGAGGACATTCACCGGCTTCGCGGGATCACCCTTGAGGACCGCGGGCTGAATGCCGGCCTGGAAGTTCGAGGCCCTGGGCAGCGCGGTGTTCGGCCGCCCCTCGCCGCGGGTGTCGATCATCGCGCCGTCGGCGTACCGCGGCGTCGTCACGTAGGCCCACACCGAGAAGTCGCCGGGGCCGAGGTCGACGCGGCGGGTGAGCTCGCGGCGGCTGCTCTTGTCGCCGCCGACCGGGGTGAAGACGATCCGGGTGTTGAGGGCCAGCGGCGCCGAGTAGGTGCCGCCGAGCGAGTTCTCGAGAAAGATGCGCATCGTCGTCGTCGGCTGCTCTCCCGGAGCGAGGCTGACCGCGACGTCGTACTTGCCGCAGCTCGTCTCGATCGGCTGGATGCTGGCGAGCGAGAGCGCCATGAGCTGGATGCGGGTCGAGGCCTCGCCCTTGGCGTTGAACACCGCGTCGTCGAGCCGGCGCACGATGGTGTCGACGCCGCCGAGCCCGGCGCCCGGAGTCACGGCGAGCGGTACACCCTTCAGGGTGACCATGCCGGTGAACGGACGGGAATCCGGGCAGAAGAAGCCGGCCGGGATGGGCTCGTCGGCGAACGTGGTGTGCGCCATGCCGGCGACGGTCACCCACACGTCGACGCCCTTGCGGATGGGCTCCGACGCGCCGGCGGCGCTGGTCACGGCCAGCGCCAGGGCAAGAGCGAGGACCAGGATACATCGATGCGAGGTTCTCATTCCTCCTCCTTTCAAGGATAGGGATAGCCTAAACAAAGAAGTGCCGGCAATGGAGAACGGGAGGACAGAAGGGGCCGCCGCTGGAGCGTGTGCCCCCAGATCTGCCCTTCCCAAGGACCTGAATGCTTGCGGAAGTGAGTGGTATCGTTCCACCGGGATCGGCAAGCCGAACCGGCGAGCTCGAGCTGCGGCCTCGTCGGAGGCGAGGCCGCCAAAGCATTGATTCACAGCTTCGAAGGAGGACCGGATCATGAAGAAGCACAACGTCGCCAAGCCGCGCCTGAGCCGTGAGACCCTACGCTTGCTGGCCAACGCCCGGCTCCAGGGGGTCGCGGGAGGTGAGTTCGCCGGCGCGAATCAGGGCCCGGCCCCGGTCCCGCGCACCGACGCCGGCTGCGCCTGACCGGCTGCCGCGCGGGCGCGGTGGTTCAGGCGCGCGGCTTCCTGGCAACCCGCGGCTGCGAAATTGCGATGAAGGGACTCTCCCTCGACGGGCGAAGATGGGCGGCGGTGGCGGCGGTGGCGCTCGCCACGGTGCTCGGCGGCGCGTTGCGCTTCGAGGGCCTGGGGACCCCGGGGCTGTGGCTCGACGAGATCCTGCACTACGACGTGGCGACCTGGGCCGCGCGGCTGCCCTGGTATCGCTGGGTGCTCGGGTTCGAGTTCGAGAATGGCCCGCTCTTCTACGGCAGCCTGCTGGCGGGCCGCGCGGTGGCGGTCGACGATGCGGCCGCCGCGGACCGGTTGGCGGCGGCGCTCGCCGGGACCGTCGCCATCCCGCTGGTGGCGGTCGCGGGGACCCTGGCCGGGGGAGCGACTGTCGGCGTGGCGGCGGCCTGGCTGCTGGCGGCCGCCCCGTTCCACGTCTTCTACTCGCGCGAGGGGAGACCGTATGCGCTGCTTGCCCTGCTCAGCGCGATCCTGCTGATCGCCCTGCTCTCGCGCGGCCAGCGGCTCTCGGCGCGCCTCGGCTGGGGTGTCGCTCTCGCCGCGCCTTACCTCGCGGTCAGCTCCTTCCAGCTGTTCGCGGGCACCCTCCTGGCGGCCGGCGCCTGCGGCTTGGCGGGGCGAGGCGGCGGAGAGCGGACGGGCAAGGCGCGCCTCCGGGACCCCGGAGCGCCGCAAGAGGGAGCATGGACGGATCGAGCAGCGGCAGAGCCGGCTTCGGCCAAGGTCGCCGGAGAGGGAACGGCGCGCAACGAGGGTCCGGAGGTCCCGCTGCTCCACATCAACCCGGAGATCCCGTCGGTCCACGGCGATCCAGCGGTCCCGCTCGCGCAACCCGGCCGGGCGTGGCGGCAGCTCATCCGCCGTTCACACCGCTGACCCCCTCATCCGCCGTTCACCCCCGCTGACCCCTCACAGCCGCACTCGACACCCGCAGGCCTGAGCCGAAGACCGCCAGGTGTTTGCACAGCCTGGCAACTCGGTGTACAGTACACCCGTGAACGATTTGGGTTGCTCCTCCGCTCCGGGCGTCACGTCCCACCTGCTTCGCACGGCCGAGAAGGTGGAGCGCGCGCTGGAGAGGGCGTTGGGCGAGATCGGCCTGTCGTCGGGCAAGCTCATCCTGCTCGGCGGGCTGGTGCAGGCCGGGGGACAGCTCTCGCTGGGCGAGCTGGCGGCCCACCGGAGCTGTGTCAAGTCGAACATCACCAAGCTGGTCGATCGGATGGAAGAGGACGGGCTGGTGCACCGGCGCGACGACCCGGCCGACCGGCGCGGAGTGCTCGCCGAGATCACTCCTCTCGGCCGGGACCGCCAGGCCGAAGGCGACCGGGCCGCCCGGCGCATCGAGGAGGATCTGACCCGCGGCCTGGCGGCCGAGGACGTGGCCGCGCTGCGGCGCGTGCTCGACGAGCTGGCGGTGCGCAGCGGGTGATTTTTCAGCCCTATTCGTTCACCAGGGAAAAGTGCACTGAGTGATGGTCCAACCTTCAACTACTGGCCTGGCCTTTGACGTGCCAGGCGATCGACGAGGAGAAGCCATGTCCGCAGAAGCCCGCGAAACCGATGCCGCCAACCGCCGGTCCGGCACCCCCGCCCTCCCCACCTCACCCGCAGCGGGCGGAAGCAATGCCAGGGGCGCCGCCGCGGCCGGAGGAATCGATGCCGCGAAGGCCGCCAGAACCCCGGGGATCCATCCGTCTGATGCCGCAGCGAGCGGGAGCGGCGCGGCAGGCTCCCCGTCGAGCGGAAGCGACGCGACAGGCGCCGCCTCGCTCCCCGTCGGATTGCAGCTGCTGTCGCCGGTCCAGCTCGGCGCCCTGCGCCTGCCCAACCGCGTGGTGATGGCGCCCATGACCCGCACCCGGGCGGGCGAGGGCAACGTCCCGACGCCGCTCAACGCGACCTATTACGAGCAGCGCGCCTCGGCCGGGCTGATCGTGACCGAGGCGACCCAGGTCTCGCCGCAGGGAGTCGGCTATCCGGGCACGCCTGGCATCCACACCGACGCCCAGGTGGAGGGCTGGCGCCGCGTGACCGAGGCCGTGCACCGTCGCGGCGGCCGGATCTTCCTGCAGCTCTGGCACGTGGGGCGGATCTCCCATCCCTCGGTGCAGCCCGGCGGCGCGCTGCCGGTGGCCCCTTCGGCCATCGCGCCCGCGGGAGAGGTCCGCACGGCTGCGGGCCCGGCGCCCTTCGTCACGCCGCGCGCTCTCGAAACGGAGGAGATCGCGGGAGTGGTGCGGCAGTTCGCCGACGGTGCCCGCCGGGCGCGCGAGGCCGGCTTCGACGGCGTCGAGATCCATGGCGCCAACGGCTACCTGATCGACCAGTTCCTGCGCTCGGGGAGCAACACCCGGACCGACGGCTACGGCGGCTCGCCCGCCCCCCGCGCCCGCTTCCTGCTCGAGGTAACGGCGGCGGTGGTCGAGGTCTGGGGTCCCGGCCGGGTGGGCGTCCGTCTCTCCCCCACCAGCGGCTACAACGACATGCGCGACGACGACCCGCTCGCCACCTTCACCCATGCGGCCGGCGCTCTCTCGGCCTTCCCGCTCGCCTACCTGCACGTCGTCGAGACCCGCCCGCGCCCCGAGCAAGAGGAGACTGCACCCGTGCCCTACGTCACCCCGGCCCTGCGCCGCGCCTTCGGCGGCCCGTTCATCGTCAACTCCGGCTACGACCGCGACAGCGCCGAGCGGGCGATCGCGAGCGGCGAGGCCGACGCGGTGTCGTTCGCCACCTCCTATCTGGCCAATCCCGACCTCCCCGAGCGCTTCGCACTCGGCGCCCCGCTCAACGAACCGGACCGCGCGACGTTTTACGGCGGCGGCGCCCAGGGCTACATCGACTATCCGACCCTCGCGGAGATCGTGCCGGCAGCGGCCGAGGCCGGCGCCGGCGCCGGTCAGTGAGGGGCGGCAGTCGCTGAGCGGTGGCGGCACCGGCCACTGAGCGGGGGCGGCACAGGCTACTGAGCGGGGGCGGCAGCGGTCACTGAGCGGCGCAGCTCTCCAAGCGGAGGTGGAAGGAGAGGGGATCGGCGCCGGCGGCCACCGCGCCATGGCGGCAGGCGGCGAGCGGCTGGAGCACGGTCTCCCAGTCACGCCAGCGCTGCACCTGTCGCCGCGGAGTGAGGGGAAAGCCGTCGAGGAAGCGGCGCACGCGGGCGACCACCGCGACCGCCGCCCCCGGTTCGATCCAGAGGGCCAGGGTGAGCCGGGGCGACGGCCCGGGTTGGGCGGCACGGGGCGGCGGCGGGACCGGCGGCATCAGGGCGGCCAGCCGGGGAGCAAGCGCGACCGCCTGGCGCAGGCTCTCCTCGTCGAGCGCGACGATGCTCCAGCCCGCCGCCTCCCGGCGCGGCAGCCTTCCGGTGAGCAGGCGCCCCAGCGTGCCGCCCGGCATGCCCCAGCGCGCCGGTCCGCCGGCGGGATGGAAGAGGGCGATCCCGGGAAGCTCGGTGCGCAGGTCGAGGCTCGCAGCGCCGGTTCCGCCCGGGCCGGTGCGGGCTTCCTCCTGGCCGGTGCCGGCTTCGCCGGTCCCGGCGAAGAGCGCCAGCGCCGCGGGAGGCGGCGGCGCGCCCGGCCGACCGCCGCGCGGCGAGCCGCTGCCGCGCTCGCTCTCCGCGGCGACCCGGCCTTGGCCAGCGCTCCCGGGCTGGCGC
>Ga0070763_10000098_pt1 | contig 18050 bp, 13 predicted proteins | sample HubBroMetageWRM3_FD_67279 | JGI IMG/M metagenome (GOLD analysis project Ga0070763, IMG submission 67279) | Warmed soil microbial communities from the Hubbard Brook experimental Forest, New Hampshire - Hubbard Brook CCASE Soil Metagenome WRM 3 | ecosystem: Environmental > Terrestrial > Soil >... | reverse complement strand
TGGGAGTACCACGACCCGGCGCTCGTCGACCCGGTGACCGGCCGCCTGGACACGCTGCCCGTGCTGCGGGCCACGCTGGCGGCGGCCGGCCTTGAGGACCACGTGGTCGTGGTGGTCGGCAGGTCCGCCGACCTGGCCAGGCTCTGGGGCACCCCGCTCGGCCTGGTGTTCATCGACGGCGGGCACACCGAGGCCGCCGCCGTCACCGACTACGAGGGCTGGGCGCCCTGGGTAGCCCACGGCGGCGCGCTGGCCATCCACGACGTGTTCCCCGACCCGGCCGACGGCGGCCAGGCCCCCTACACCATCTACCGCCGCGCGCTAGCCTCCGGCGCCTTCACCGAGGTCCGCGCCCAGGGTTCCCTCCGCCTGCTGGAACGGACCGGCCAAGGCAGCTAAAACCCCGCCCCCGCCCCGCCAGCCAAACCCCGCCCCCGCCCCACCCACTGATCTGATCTTATCTGCTCTGATCTGTAGCGCTATGAGTTGCGGCGTCCCGGAATATGCTTGCTCCGCCGGACAGGCCCATCAGGGCGTCCGCGGCGAGGACCACCGCGGCCGCGGTCCAGGCCGAACGCTCCGCAGGGAACAGCGCGCTGTTCGCGTACTGCCAGCCGGTCCAGTAGGACCCGTCAGGATGACGCAGGTGCTGCGCGGCGCCGAACATCCGCGCCGCCTCCGCCCGCATCCCGCAGGCGTCAAGGGCCAGCACGAGCTCGCAGGTCTCCGCGCCGGTCACCCACGGGTGGTCGCTGACGCAGCGCACGCCGAGGCCGGGCACCACGAACCTGTCCCAGCCCGCGGCCAGCCGGTCGGCCCCGTCAGTGCCGCGGACCGCGCCGCACAGCACCGGGTAGTACCAGTCCATGGCGAACCGGCTCTTGTCCGCGAACGCCTCCGGGTGCCGTGCCACCAGGTGCGCAAGCCGGTCCGCCGCGGCCTCCCAGTCGGGCCGCGGGTCGTCGGCCAGCCTGGCAAGCGCGATCGCGCTCCGCAGGCTCAGGTGGATGCTCGCGCAGCCGGACAGCAGCGCGTACCCGCCGGGCTGCCCGGCCGCGTCGCGCTCCCAGCACACCTCACCGCGCGGCGTACGCAGCCGCAGCGCCCAATCGACCGCGCCGCGCACCGTCGGCCACATGGCCAGCGCGTGCTCCTCGTCGCCTGTCACCAGGTACTCATGCCAGGCGCCGACGGCGACATACGCGGCGTGGTGGCTCTCCGCCGCCGGGTCGGTCACCGCGCCGCCGGTCACCGACCGCGGCCAGGACCCGTCGGCCCGCTGGCTGGCCCGCAGCCACTCATACCCGCGCCGGGCCTGCTCGCGCAGCCCGCAGGCGCTCAGCGCCATCGCGCACTCGACGTGATCCCAGGCGTCGACGTGCCCGTCCGGCCAGGTGATCGCCCCGGAAGGCTCCTGCGCCCTGGCGATGGCCTCACCGGTCGCGACCATGTCCGCGAGGGTCAGCGCACCGTCCTCGGCGCCGTCCGCCGCCAGCGCCTCAGCCGTCCACATCGCGCCCTCCCGCCTTGACCGCGTACACCACCAGGCTCTTCCCGATCAGCGGGTTCAGTGCCTGCTCGGCCAGCCGGGTCGCGGCCGGCTTGCGCATGATGTCCCAGACGAGCATCCGGTGGTAGGCGCTGGCCAGCCGGTGCTTGTCGTCGTGCACGCCGACCGCGCACTTCAGCCACCAGTAGGGCGAGTGCAGCCCGTGCGCGTGGTGGTGCCAGCCGACCCGCAGCCCGGCCCTGGCCAGCTTGGCCTCAAGCTCTACCCGCGTGTAGATGCGCACGTGCCCGCCGGGCACCTGGTGGTACTCCTGCGAAAGCGCCCAGCAGACGCGCTCAGGCAGCCAGCTCGGCACGGTGACCGCCGCGAGCCCTCCCGGCCGCAGCACCCGCGCCAGCTCGTTCATCGCCCGCTGGTCGTCGAGCACGTGCTCGAGCACCTCGGCGGCGATCACCCGGTCGAAGGCCCCGTCCGCGAACGGCATCGCGGTGGCGTCCCCGGAGGTGACGGCCCCGCCGGCCCCCTGGCCCGCCTCACCGGCCGCCCGCATCGCGCCGAACATGCCCGTCACCGGCCCGAGTTCGGTCGGATCCAAGTCGAACGCGACCACCCGGCCGCCCCGCCGGTACACCTCGAACGCATGCCGCCCGCCCCCGCACCCCAGGTCAAGCACCCGGTCCCCCGGCCGAACCGGAAACCGCCGGAAGTCCACGGTCAGCACGAGCGCCGCCCCTTCAGACCCTTCAGCCCCTCTGGCCCCTGGGGCACCTTCCCGCGCCTCGGCCCCTCCGGCCCCGCCGGGCGCCGCCACGCGGAGCGGGCGATGGCGATCCGGTACTCCTCCGCGGTCGCCTGCGCCACCGCGGGCCAGGCGAACCGCTCGCGGACCCGGCGCAGCGCGCGGTCGGCCAGGTCGGCGCGCAACCCGGGGGAGTCGTGCAGCCGCCGCAGCGACGCGGTGAGCTCTTCGGTATCTGACGGCGTGACAAGCATCGCCGCGTCCCCCGTCACCTCGGGCAGCGCCCCGGCCCGGCTGGCAACCAGCGGCGTGCCGGACGCCATGTGCTCCACCGCGGGCAGCGAGAACCCCTCGTAAAGCGACGGCACCACGGCGATCTCCGCGCTGGCGAGCAGCGCCGAGAACTCCTCGTCGCCCAGCCCGTGGGTAAACCTGATCCGGTCGCCGAGGGACAGCTGGCCGGCCAGCCGCTCGCTGTCCGGCGAGGGCCTGCCCACCACGACCAGGTGCACGTCGGCCTCGGTGACGAGCTTGCCGACCGCCCGCAGCAGGGTGGATATCCCCTTGATCGCGGAGTCCGCGCTGGCCACCGCGATGATCCGGCCGGGCACCCGGGCGGCGGTGCGCGGCCGGAACACCCGCGTGTCCACGCCGAGCGGGATGATCCGCACCCGGTGCTGCGGGATCCCGAAGTCGCGGCAGATGTCGCGCTTGGCCGATTCCGACACGGTGATCAGCGGCCCCGCCGCCGCCACCCTGCGCGCGACCCTGGCCTGCATCCGGACGAACCCGTACCAGCGCCGCCTGGACAGCCGGTCGAGCCCGCCAAGCGAGGCCAGGTCGATCCGCCTATCCACGCTGATCGGATGGTGGATGCTGGTCACAACCGGCAGCCCGAGCCGCGGCACGCCGAGCATCCCGTAGCCGAGCCCCTGGTTGTCGTGCACGACGTCGAAGTCCGCGGCCCGCGCCGCCAGCGCGCGCCGCGCCCTGAAGCTGAACGTCAGCGGCTCGGGAAAGGCGCCACTCCACATCATCGCGGTCTCGACCACGTCCACCCAGTCCCGGTACTCCTCCCGCCGCGGTGTCCGGAACGGATCGGGCTCGCGGTACAGGTCGAGGCTGGGGAGCTCGGTCAGCCGCGGCCCCGGGTCAAGCTCCGGGTAAGGCTGCCCGGACAAAACCTCCACCCGGTGCCCGAGCGCGGACAGTTCCCTGCTCAGGTGGCGTACGTAGACGCCCTGGCCGCCACAATGCGGCTTGCTGCGATAGGAGAGCAGCGCGATGCGCAGCGGGCGGTTCGACATCACCACGGGGCACCTTACCATCCAGTAGCACCCCGCGGCCCAGGGGTCGGCCCACCTCCGGGCGCCGCTCAGGACTCGAGTTCCACCGGGTCGCCCACCGCGACCCGCCCTGGCTCTACGGCCGAGCCGTAGACCCCGAGCCTGGCGTCGCGTTCCCGCGCTATCGCACGCAGGATCGCCGGGTCCCGCTTCAGCGTCGCCGGGTCGATGGTGACCACCACGCACCGCTTGTCGCGCTGGTCCACCCGCACCCGCAGCCCGCCGATCCGCAGCACCCGGCCGACCCAGCCGTCCTCGGGGAAGTCGCCCCCGCGCGCGTCCACAAGCAGGTTGGGCCGGAACCGGCAGGCCGTGAGGTCACTGCCTGCCAGCCGGCCGAGACCGGCCACGGTCTGCGTGGTCAGCAGCGAAAGCGGGAACGTGTCGAAGACGCCGCGGTCCTGCTTGATGACCCGGACGCGCTGCCCGTCATCGCCGCCAAGCTCGGCGGCAAGCGCGGGGTCCGCCGCGTCGAGCTCGGCACCGGACGGCGTTCGCACCAGCACGGGCGAGGCATTGGGCCGGTCAGGTTCGGCGAACCGGGGCCGGTAGTGCGCCATCTCGGGCCGTTGCCTGATCGTCAGCCACGGGAAGCCGCTGCGCACCTGCCCGTCGCGGATGAACGCCCACCGCCGATCGCCCGCGAGCCCGTGCCAGGAGACCTCGACCTCGTCGAGTTCCTCCGCCGCCATGGATTTCACCGGATAGCGCCGCAGCGCGACGACGCGACCCACCACGGTCATAACCGCCTCCATCGGCTGGGAGGCGCCCTTGCCGATGTAGCGGGTGTCGAGCGTGGCGGACTCAATCCGTCGCAGCGCCCCTCGACCCCATCACCATGTCACATCCCCGCCACCCCGACAATAGGACGTAGAGACCAAGCGGTCGAAATAATTATCGTGGATCATTACTGCCCCGATACGGGAAGTTTTGATCCACGATCCTGTCGAGAGGGGTTACCACCATGGCCCACAGGTTCCCGGCGCTGATCGCGGCGCCCGCACCGGGTCCAGAACGCATCTGGCTCACCGGCGCGCGCCTGTTCGACGGCACCGGCGGCCCGCTCCGCGAGAACGCGGCGGTGCTGGTCGAGGGCGGGGTCATCCGCCGCGTCACGGACTCGGCGCAGCCCTGCCCCGACGGCGCCCGCCAGATCGAGGTGGGGCAGCGGGTGCTGATGCCGGGGCTGACCGACGCGCACACGCACGCGTCGGGCCACGTCCCGCAGGTCGCCAGGGGCGCCGAGCCCGCGCTGCCCGGCGTGGCGGCGCACTTCCTGCAGGCCGAACTCCGCGACTACCTGCGGGACGGGGTGACCACGATCAGGGTGTGCGGCTCGCAGGGATCGATGCCGCAGCAGGCCAGGCAGGCGATGCGGTACGGCGCGTTCCGCGGGCCCCGCCTGCTGACCTGCGGGAAGATCGTCTCGGCGACCGCGCCTGGCGGGCGCTTCTACGGCGACATGTACCGCGAGGCCGACGGCCCTGACGACATCAGGCGCGCGGTCCGCGAGCAGCTCAGGGAGGGCGCGGACTTCATCAAGGTGATGACGACGGGAGCCCGCTCCAACGAGCTGGAGGATCCGGAGCCGCTCCAGCTCACCGAGCCGGAACTGGCCGCGCTCGCCGACGAGGCCCACCGGATGGGATTTCGGGTCAGCGCGCACGCCGAGGGCCTGGACGGCTGCGCGGCGGCGATCAGGCGCGGCGTGGACACGATCGAGCACGGCATGTACCTGCACAGGCGGCCGGACCTGCTGGCAGCCATGGCCGCCTCGGGCCAGGTCCTTGTCCCCACGCTGTCCGGCTACTACTGGATGGCGGGCCTCGGCGAGGTGATCGACCCGGCGGCGGCGCAGACCCACCCGGAGATGCCGCCGGTGCTTGTGGAGCTGGCGCGGCGGAACCTGGCCGAGGGCGCGGCCAGCATGCGCGCCGCCCAGCGGGAGGGGGTCAAGATCGCGCTGGGCAGCGACATGAGCCTTGCCACCGGCCTTGAGCTGCAGCGGATGGTCCACCACGGGCTCACCCCGGCCGAGGCCCTCGTCGCCGCGACGAGTGCCGCCGCCGAGGCGCTGGGCCTAAGCGAGCACATCGGCACAATCGCCGAGGGCAAGCTCGCCGACCTGCTGATCGTCGACGGCGACCCGCTGGCAGACCCGGCCCTGCTTGCCGACCCGGACCGGATCTGGCTGGTCCTGCAGCTCGGCGTCCCGGTGGCCGGCGTCGGCCAGGCCGACGGCCAAGCCGGTCAGGCCGGTCAGGCCGGTCAGGCAATGTGACCGACGGCCATGCCGATCAGGTAGGTGATCCCGGCGGCGACGGCTCCAAGCACCAGCTGCCGAAGCGCGCCGCGCCAGAACGGCCGGTCGGTCAGCCTGGACACCATGCCGCCGCCGAAGACGGCGGCGACGGCGGCCAGGCCGAGGGCGAACCAGAGCAGGTGCAGGCCGAACAGGTAGGGCAGCAGCGGGATGAGCGCGCCGATCGCGAACGAGGCGAGCGACGCGCCCGCCGCCACCACGGGCGAGGGCAGGTCGCCGGGGTCGACGCCGAGCTCTTCGAGCGCGTGCACGGCCAGCGCCTTCTCCGGGTGAGCGGAGATCTCCGCGGCCGCCTGCCGCGCGGTGGCCGGGCTCACGCCGCGGTCCCGCAGCATGCCGGCCAGCTCGGCCTGCTCGGCCACGGCGTTGTGCTCGAGCTCGTGCCGCTCCTTGGCGACCTCCGCGTAGATGAGCTCGTTCTGCGAGGAGACCGAGACGTACTCACCGGCCGCCATCGAGAAGGCGCCCGCGGCCAGGCCCGCGAGGCCGGTCAGCACGATGGTGTGCGCCGTCGCGCCGCCGCCGCCCACCCCGGCGATCAGCGATACGTTGGTCACCAGGCCGTCCATGGCACCGAACACGGCCGGACGGAGCCATCCGCCGGACACGTCCCTGTGCTCATGCCCGTGCACCTCGGACCGCGTCGTGTTGCCGGTCGTCATCTGGCCTGCCTTCCCTGTCTGAGCCGGCCCACTCCCGCGGTCCGAGGCGCGAGCGTGCCTAGCTCTTCGTAGCGTTGTACAGGAACAGATGCCCGATCGCTGTCGGGTATACGCCGCTCACGCCGGACGCCGTCGCCGACAGGTAATTGTAGAAGGCGGTTCAGGAACGTGCCGCCCCACCTCATGGCGGTCTCCAGTACGTCCGCCTAGTCCCGGTACTCCAGCATCACCAGCTCGGCATGGCGTGCTGATCCGGTCCGGTAGTTTCTGGCCGGGCCGCACCGCCGGCGGCCGGCACGACGTAGATCTGCTCCCCAGTGGCCAGCGTGCGAACGAAGGCAATCTGCGATCCGTCCGGCGACCACGTCGGCTCGAGATCCTGCTCGCATCCGGCGGTGCAGCTGGTCAACTGTCGAACGTTGGTGCCGCTCAGATTGCTTATGAAGAGTGCGTTGCGTCCGGTCACCCCGTAGACCAGTTGTTTGCCATCGGGAGACCAAGACGGGTCATACTGCTCGACGCCGCTACGTGCCGGACTGAACCAGTGGAATGAGTTATTTTGGATATTGATAATCGCGATACGCCCAGGCTGCCCGGCATCTGCCGCGAGCTCAGTTCCGTTTGGCGCCCAGGCAATGCTGTGAACTACGCTGACTCCTGTCACCAGGGCACGCTGATGCGAGCCGTCTGATGACATCAGCCAGATGTACCCGTCTCGAATAAACGCAATCTGACGACCATCTGGAGACCATACTGGATCAGAATCTGAATTGGTTGTAGTTAGCACGTGCTGGCCCGTACCATTCAACTGCGCGCTGACTATGTCACCCTGTCCTGCAAACAGGCCGATCTGGGTGACCGAGCCGCCAACGTAGACGATCATGGTCCGGTCAGAGTTGACTGCGGGGCTCCAATAAGCTTCGCCCGTGCGACTAGCGTCTATAAGTTCACTCTCCCGGCCGATGGGCCAGCCCCAATCGCGGCCAGCGATCTGAGTGGCAGAAAACGAAGTACCGGTAAGGCTTCGGCCGGCTACGAATATCAGGAACGTGGGCTGCGCGGCGATGGCGATGGTGGCTCTGTCCGCTTTCGGTATAGGCGCGGTAGCGCCCCCGCCAGGTGCGCCGGTCGCGAGCACGCGAGTTACCAGCCCCGGCGCGTTGCCGTCGCCACCTCCCGGCCAGACGACAATCGCCGTCACGGTCAGCACTGCGGCCACCCCTACTGCGATGCCGATACGACGGCGCCGGGGGCGGAGCCACCGATGCACAAGCGACGCCCGCTGTCCCGGCACGCCGAACCGATCGGCCTCGCCAGGACGCCGCACCTGCCCTCCGTTTGACGCTGCCAGTAGATCGCGTTGTCTGCGCCTCACGACTGCCACACCTGCCTATCCCGTAGATGAATGCTCAGATCGGGTTACCTCACCGCCAGGACCACATCGGTGGCAAGCAGAGCGGCGGCAGTGGCGATGGCTGCCAGCTGAAAAGCGACGCCCGAACGGCCCTTCACAAAATATTCGACCACCGTCGCGATGTCAGGGTCAGCCCGTGCCATCGCCCCCCGCCAGGGCTCGAAGGAACGGCCGAGACCAAGGCCAAGTCCAGCGGCGATCCCGAACCCGATTCCCAAGGTTGCACTTAGCGACGCCAGGGCCTGCACTAGCGGCGTCACCATCTGAGTGAACAGCGTAGTACCCAGGATCCAGCCAAAATAAGCGACACCAATCCAGCCGGATCCCGCGTACTTCCGCCGGGCCTGAATCAGCCGCCGGTCCAGCATGAAAGGTTTGGGTCGCCGCAAGTGCCACCAGACGGCACGCACTATCAGGCACGCCGAGACGACCACCAGTGCCGCATGTACGGGCCTGAAGAGAGCAAGCACGCCCAATGAGCCAAAAGTTATCACGCCTCCGAGCACGGCAAATGCGCTGAACACCATGGCAACTCGGATCCGCGTGGGACGACCGCCCCGCTGCGCACTAAAGTACGCGTTCCCGCTTCAAGTAGAAGCCGCATTCAGCCTGCTAACCAGCAAGCCCATCAAGATGCCGATCAGCCAGACAGCAGCCGTAGCCATATCCGCGTGGTCGAGGGAGCGCCTAGGCGTTTGTCGCGATAGACCACGATATACAGCGACCGTATGGCGTGTTGCACGCGGCCTTCACGGTGCAGTCACAGCAGGTGGTTATGTACACATAGCCATTCATGACCACCGGGCAGCTCCAGCATCCGCTGCTGTATATGCTATATCCATGCCCCTGGCAGTTACCGCCACTCTTGCATGCGCCGCCGCTGCCGCAGTCGCAGGAGCTCGATAGGCTTGAGCAGCATGGGCTTGGCCCACATGGGTGCAGCCCGAATTCGCCGCCGGTAGGGCAGCCTTTGCCGTTCGTGCAGGAGCTGTCATTGCAGTCGCAGGCGTAAGCGCTGGCAGACTTGAAGACCTGCCAGCCCTCGCCGGCCGCGACCCCGGCTAGCACCACGAACACCGATTGAGCCGATCTCCGTAGAAATTTCCTTCGTTCGACCTTCGCCGCCACCCGCTCAGCGATGCGACGCGACACTGAATCAAGCTCGCTCATGTTTCCTCCATCTGCCGGGCAGCCGGCATTGGCAGCTCCGAAATCGCGCCGCCGTTGAGGGCCTTCCTACGCCCGTCTTCGATCAGGGCCTCGAAATCTGGAAGCGCATTGACCAGGCTCTTAGCCAGGATGTGCGCGTCAGTAGATATGAAGTAAGCAAACGGCGTTCCTGGAATATCCATAGCCGAATGCGCATGTGCGTGGCGGCTAACAGCCATTGACCAGGCGTAGAAATTGGCATGCTCTGTTTCTGTTTCTTTCTCGCCGTCGATCCAGACAAAACGAACGGTCGGATATCGCTCTGGCAGTGCGGCGATGTCTGCGTTATGTGCAAGACCGTCGCATATGGGGCATCCAGGCATTGCAAAGAGCGCGATCGTACCTTGCTGCGCCATTGAACCTGCCGGTGGCAGGATCCAGTCGTACGCAAGCTCAGTACCGTCCCTGAACCGGAGCGGAAGGACCGGCGCGCGAACGCCGATATCCAGGCCAGCGTAGCTAATTCGCCGACCTCCGGGCATGATCATGAGGCCAAACTGGCGGTACAATAGAACCAGCATCACGACAACGGTAGCAAGTACTATCCACAAGATCCCGTAGGTGACCCAGAACAGGGCATTCATGGGCCGCTCACGCCTCCTAGGGGCGGCCTACGCGCGGGCCGCATCAGCTCGACGAACGCGGGAACTTCCATGACCAGTAGAGCCGGGAGAAAGCCGGTTGCTATGAGGGCAAACCTGGCTCCGATGCCGACTGTCTGTTCACTGGCGGCACCCAGCCCGGCGAGAATTATGAGGAATCCGTTCCTTACGAGATATGGGCTGGCGTTCGCCTGCCCGCTCTGCGGAGGCCGCCAGCAGCCGCATCCGTTGACAAGCGTAGGGGCGCGCAGCAAAAATACCGAAAAGACGATGAGGAATAGGACGGCCGCCAACGCGGGAATCCACGGAATCGGCAGGAAGAACAGGCCGGCGCCGACAATGAACTCTAGCAACGCGACTGCCGGTGCGAGAATGTGGCCGCGAGACGGGTGATGTTCACGAGGACTGGCCCTGGCGGCGTCGGCGACTACAGCGTCGAAAACGGCGCGGTTACGTAGCTTCCAGAATGCGGACAAGATAAATGTGAAACCTACAATTGCCCGGCAGACCATAAAGAGATACGGCATAATGAGACCGCCGTTCACAGGATGGTGGTAAAGTATCAGACGCCGGATCCGGTGTCAAGAATGCCATGATCCCGCGCAGCACCAAAGGGCGCACTGGCCACGACCGTTTCAAGATCCTTAGCGTCGGTGTTGGCCGTCTTCGACTACTGTGATGTGAGGTTCTGGCACGACCGGATGCGGCTATTCTGGAGCCAGGGACGCATGAGGTTAATGACATTCCGTAGCTTGTCTGCCGGGTTTGTCCGTATCGGTCGATGCATGCTTGGAGTGCTCATTTTGCCTGATCGCTGGGGACCGGGGCCGGACCACCTGGGGCCCGGGAATCCCGGGCCCCAGGCTCTGCAGACCGCTAGCTCTTCGTGGCGTTGTACAGGAAGATGTGCCCGATCGCGGTCGGGTAGACACCGGTCACGTTCATGGCCGTGGCGGTCAGGTAATTGTAGAAGTAGGCGTAGATGATCGGGGTCTGCGCGAGCAGCAGGGTCTCGATCTGCCCGGCGATGGTCTGCTGGCTGGTCAGGTCGACCGCGGCGATGTAATCGTTGGACAGCTTGTCGTACTGGGCGTTGTTGAAGTGCGCGGCGTTCCACGACCCGGTGCCGGTCTTGGCGTTGATCGTCTGCAGCGGCGCGGTCAAGAACACGTTCGGCACGCCGCGGTGGCCGTAGTCGACGAGGCTTATGGTGGCGTCGAGCCAGTCCGACGTGCCGAACAGGTAGTTGCCGTAGTACGTCGGCTGGGCCTCGATGTTCAGCTTCATGTTGACGCCGATGGCCTTGACCGACTCCTGCACGATCTGCGAGAACTGCGGGATCTCCTGGATGTTCTCGGTGGTCAGCGTGGTGTTGAACCCATTCGGATGACCGGCGGCGGACAGCAGCGACTTCGCCTGGGCGATGTTCTGGGCGCGCTGCGCGACGCTGGTGTTGGTCGAGGGGAACACCGGTGCGAACGGGCTGTCGTTGCCGAGATCGGAGTCGCCCTTGAACAGCGCCGTGACGATCGCCGTCCGGTCCAGGGAGAGCGCGATGGCCTGCCGCACCCGGGCGTCGGTGAACGGCGCCTGGTCACAGCGCATGGACAGCTCGCGATGCGCGCTGGACTTGAGCTTGATGACGTTGTACCCGCCGGCCAGCAGCTGCTCTCCGCCGGTGACCGAGAACTGCCCGACGACGTCGATGGCCCCGCTGGTCAGCGCCAGGATCGAGGGCGTCTGGGTGTCGTAGAACGTGAACACGGTGCCGGCCGGGATCGCCTTCGTGCCCCAGTACTGCTCGTTGCGGACGAACGAGGCGCCCACCTTCTCCGTGTAGCTCTTCAGCACGAACGGCCCGGTGCCGATGAACGAACTCTGCCACTTGGTCGGGTCGTAGCCCTTCGGCAGGATGATCATGGTGTAGTTGTCAGACGACGTGAGGTACGGGAAGTTACCGTTCGGCGCGACCAGGTGGAACGCGACAGTGAAGTCGTCAACCTTCTGTACCCCGGCCGGCAGGAGCACGCCGGCGAACGCCGACAGCGCGGAGGCCTTGCCCGTCGGGTTGGTCTGCAGCTGGTAGGTGTAAACCACGTCGTCGGCGGTGAGCGGGGTGCCGTCGTGGAACTTGACGCCCTGGCGGATCTTGAACGTCCAGACGTCCGCGGTGGCGTTGGACGACCAGCTGGTAGCCAGCACCGGCTTCAGGGTCAGGGTCTGGTCGGACAGGCAGAGGTACTCACCGGTCTGGGCCAGCATGTCCAGGCCGCCCTGGTCGGACACGGTGATCGGGTTGATCGCGGCGGCCGGCGTGGTGATTCCGACCCTGATCGTGGCGCCCGACGCGGCGGAACTCGACCCTGGCGCGGACGTGGACGAGCTAGTGGGGCTGGACGAGCTGCACGCGGCCAGGACCCCCCCGAGCGAGGACGCGGAGATCCCGACCAGCGCGCCGCGCTGGAGGAAAGCCCGGCGGCTGAGCCGGCCCGCGACGTACTCGTCGATGACGTGATTCCCGATTTCTGTTTGCCCAGCACGAAGCCGGCTAAGCCGGTCGTCTTTCGCGTTCACGGGTCCTCCTCGGAACCTTTACCGGACCCGCTTGCTCGCGGTCCGGCGCGGTGAACAGCCAAACTATGCGCCAGGCAGGCCGTTTGTCACGGCACCTGTCCGTTGCTTTGCAGGTTTGTTAGCTGATCGATAGGGATATGACAGCTCATAAAATGGCCGGGCTCGACCTCGGCAAGCGGCGGCTCGGTCGATTCACAGATCCCGGATGCCAGCCGCCGCGGGCAGCGGGTATGGAAAACGCATCCGGCGGGCGGGTCTGCGGCTGACGGGATCTCGCCGGTGAGACGGATCCGGTCGGCACGCTGGCCGTCCAGGCTCGGCACCGCCGAAAGCAGCGCCTCCGTATACGGATGGTGGGGTCCGCCGAATACTCTTTCCGCCTCGCCGAGCTCCATGATCCGGCCGAGGTAGAGCACCGCGATCCGGTCGGACAGGTACCGCACCAGGCCCAGGTCGTGCGAGATGAACAGGTAGGTCACCTGCTCCTTGGCCTGCAGGTCGGCGAGCAGGTTGAGAATCGCCGCCTGCACCGAGACATCGAGGGCCGACGTGGGCTCGTCGCAGACCACGATGCGCGGCCCGCCGCCGAACGCGCGGGCGATAGCGACCCGCTGCTTGAGGCCGCCGGACAGCTGCCGCGGCCGCAGCGACAGCTGCCTGGGCTCCATCCGCACCGACCTGACCAGGTCATTCAGCCGCTCGGTCAGCGCCGATCCGGACAGGCCGGCCAGCTTGGACAGCGGTCTGCTGATCAGCCTGCGCACCGTGTGCCTGCGGTTCAGCGCCGAGTCGGGGTTCTGGAAGACGATCTGCAGCGCCTTCAGCTGTGACCGGCTGCGCTGCCTGAGGTCAGCCCCGAGCGGCATGCCATCAAGCTCGATGGCCGACCCTGCGTCGGGCGCGATGAGGCCGAGCAGCATCCGCGCCAGCGTGGTCTTCCCGCTGCCCGACTCGCCCACCAGGCCGAGCGTCTCGCCCCGCTCGAGATCCAGGTTCACCCCGACCAGCGCACGCACGACCTCACCGCGGGAGGAGAAGGTCTTCGACAGGTTCCGCATGGTCACGACCGGCCGCGCCGCCTCCGCGATGGTCGGCAGCGACACATCGGCCGGCGTGTTCCTGGGCAGGTCTGCCGTCGCCGCGTGCAGGTAGCACCGGGAGCTGCGTCCGGGCCCGACGTCGAACGCAGGCGGCGCCGCGTCCCGGCAGCGCTGCTCGGCGATCGGGCAGCGGGGCGCGAAGATGCACCCGGTCGGCGTCTGCCCCGGCGGCGGCAGGAAGCCGGGAATGGCGTCAAGCCGGCCGCGGTCCTTGCGCTGGCCCTGGCGCGGTATGCAGCGCAGCAGGCCCACCGTGTACGGATGCCTGGGCTGGTCGAAGACCTGCCGGGCCGGGCCCTCCTCGATCAGCTCGCCCGCGTACAGCACGCCGACCCGGTCGCACATCTTCGCGATAACCGCCAGGTTGTGGCTGATGAACAGCAGCGAGGTGTCGAGCTCTTCGCGCAGCCCTGCCACCAGGTCGAGCACCTCGGCCTCGACGGTCGCATCCAGGGCCGTCGTCGGCTCATCCAGGATCAGCAGCGCAGGTGAGGCCGCGATCGCCATCGCGAGCACCACGCGCTGCGCCATGCCGCCCGATAGCTGGTGCGGGTACCGTCGCATCACCCGGCCGGGGTCGGAGATCTGCATCTTGCCGAGCATGGCCTCGGACCGCTCCAGCGCCTCGGCCTTGCCCAGCCCGGCCACCTCGTACACCTCGGCCACCTGCTCGCCCACCTGGATCGCCGGGTTCAGTGCCTTCCCCGGCTCCTGGTAGACCATGGACACCTCGCGCGCGCGCAGCTGACGCAGTTCCGCCGCGTTCATGGCCAGCGGGTCGCGCCCGGCGATCCGGATCGAGCCCGCGCTGACCCGGCCGTTGCGCGGCAGGTACCTGGTCAGCGCAAGCGCCACGGTCGACTTGCCCGAGCCGGACTCGCCGACCAGCCCGTAGGACTCGTTGCGCCCGATCTGGAAGGAGATGTCCCGCAGCGCGAGCCGGTCCTGGCCGCGTACCCGGTAGCTGACCTCGACGTGCTCGACCAGGACGGCTGCCTGCGGCGTAGTGGCCGGTCCCGGAGCGGGACCCGCGGCCGTCGCGGTCATCCGGCGAGCACCTGCTCGACCGAGTCGGCCACCAGGTTGATCGCGATGATCAGCGACGCGATGGCAAGCGCGGGGAACAGCGTCTCCCACCAGTACCCGGCCCCGAGGAGCACGTAATTCGAATAAATATCGGTACCCCAGTTCGGCGTCGATATCTGGACGCCGAACCCCAGGAAGGCCAGCGTCGCGACGGTGAAGATCGCGTATCCGAGCCGGACGGTGAACTCCACCAGGACTGTGGGGAAGACATTGGGCAGGATCTCGACGAACATCATCCAGCCCCGCCGCTCGCCAAGCAGCCGCGCGGCCGGCACGTAGTCGAGCTGGCCCTCCACCTGGACGGCTGACCTGACGGTCCTGGCGATCAGCGGCGTGAAGATGAAGCCGATCACCAGGATCAGCGTGATCGTGGACACGCCGAGCGCCGCCACGAACAGGAGGATGACGACGATGGCCGGCAGCGCGAGCACGGCCTCGACCAGCCGGCCGACCAGCATGTCGACTATGCCGCCCAGGTAACCAAGCGCAAGCCCGAGTGCCGTGCCGAGCACGGTGCCGAGCAAGGTGGCCAGCGGCGCGATGATCAGGATGGTCCTAGCGCCCACGAGGACCCTGGAGAACACGTCACGGCCCAGCTGGTCGGTGCCGAACCAGTGCGCGGCCGACGGCGGCATGTTGGTGGCAAGCAGCTGCTGTGCCAGCGGGTTGTGCGGGGCGATCGCTGTCCCGAAGACCGCGCAGACGATCCAGAACAGCAGTATCGCCGCGCCGATCACGAAGGTCGGCCGGTCGAGCAGCAGCCGCCAGGCGGGCTGCTGGCGCCGTTCGGCTTCGCGGGGAACGATGCCAGCCGGCATCGCGACAATCTCGGTCACCTGATCACCCCGGTACGCAACCGCGGGTTCAGCAGGGTCGTCGTCACGTCGGCGATGAGCGTCGCCACCATGTAGACCACGCCGATGGTGAGCACCCCGGCCTCCAGCATCGGGAAGTCCTTTGCGTTCGCCGCGTGGAAGATCAGGTTCCCGATGCCCCGGTAGTTGAACAACGTCTCGACCACGATCAGGCCGCCGATCAGGTAGCCGGTCTGGGTAGCGATCACGGTGATGGTCGGCAGCAGTGAGTTCCGCAGCACGTGCCGCCAGATCACCACGTGGCGTTTGAGGCCCTTGAGGGTCGCCGTCCGCACGTAGTCGGACTCCAGCGCCTCGATGGTGCCGGCTCGCGCTATCCGGGCTATGTACCCGAACAGGACGAATACCAGCGGGATCGCGGGCAGGATCAGGTAGCGCAGCTGGGTGAGGAACGACGACCCGGCCGGGGCCGCGGCGGACGCCGGCAGGATCTTCAGCTCGACGCTGAAGATGGTGATGACCACGATGCCGGACACGAACTCCGGCACGGTGGCGGCCGACAGCCCGGTCAGCGAGATGATCCTGTCCAGTGGCCGCCCGGCGTTCAGCGCGGCGACCACGCCGCCCAAGATGCCGAGCGGGATGATCACGATGAGCGCGAGCGCGCCGAGCTTGGCCGAGTTCACCAGGGCCGCCTGTAGCAGCGGCTCTACCGGCGACTGGTACTGGTAGGACTCGCCCAAGTTGCCGTGCAGCGTTCCGCCGATCCAGCTGAAGTACTGCGTGATCAATGGCCTGTCGACGCCGAGCTGGTGGTCGAGCGCCTTCACTGCGCTCTCGGCGGCCAGCGGGCCGAGGATGGACCGGGCGGGGTTTCCCGGCAGCACCTGGCCCGCGAAGAAGACGATCACGCTGAGCAGCCACAGCGTGATGACGGCGAGGCCCAGGCGCCTCAGTAGGTAGATCGCCACCGTGGCTCCCCGGGATATAGTCGACCAGGTCTATAGGGAAAGCCTGATCCGGGCAGTCTAGGCTTAGCGGCGTCCGGCCGCAACGCGCGAGGCGCGCACGGCGTCCGGCCTACATCCGGGCTGGCCGCGCCTGGCCAGGCGCGGAATGTCGGCTCCGCCATGGTGGTCAACTTAGTCACCTTTTCCCGCTAGCGCACTGTCTTACCGCTGGGACCGCACCCGAGCGGCCGGGAGCCCGGATGCCACGCTCCAACGGCGGCACGCGGCCGGCCGTCCCAGCCCATCGTCGAACTCGTCACCCGCGGCCATCTGAACCAGCTGGCCTGGCCGTTTGGTCTGCTACGACCCCCGGATACCATGCGCCCATGCAGGAGCATAGCGGCCCATCACGGGTTTCGATCGGCGAGGGCTTCGTCGGCGAGGGCGCCGAGGCGGCCCACGTCAACACCGTGCTCGGCGCCCGCGACGGGCCGGTGGGCACGGCCTGGGCCACCGCCCTTGCCATGCCGCGGCCCGGCCACGTGGCGTTCGTCACCGTGCTGCAGCCGGGTCTGCCGGTCAAGCCGCTGACCCTGTTCGTGAACAAGGCCCCGATCGCCGACGACGCGCACGCCGACCTGACCTGGGGAGCCGCGCAGGCCGGGGTGGCCGGCGGCGTCGCGGACGCTGTCGCCGACGGCGTGATCGCCCCCGAGGCGGCCGAGGACCTGCTGCTGATCGCCGCCGTCTGGATCAGCCCCGCCGCCCGGGAAGCCGCCCTCGTCTACCGCAACACCCGCGCCGCCACCCGCGCCGCCCTCCAGGCCGCCCAGGCCGGCACCCCGACGGTCGCCGACATGCTGGCCGCCAGGCACGCCCCCGCCAACCAGTTCTTCACCCTAACCACCTTCACCACCCCGGCAACCCCCACCACCTCAGCCACCTCAGCCCCTCTTGCCACTCCCGCCACCTCCGCAACTCCCGCCACCCCCGACGCTCCCGCGTGAAGATCACGGCGATCCGCCTGGACCGGATGCGGCTGCCGCTCGACCCCCCGTTCTACCCGGCCTGGGACCCGGAGCCGCGCCGCCACTTCGACGCCACCCTGGTCCGGGTGCATACCGACGAGGGCATCACCGGCTACGGCTCGGGCGACACGATGGACGGCTTCGAGCCGTTCGAGCCGCTGTTCACCGGCCGCGACCCGCTCGCCATCGCCGAGCACGTCAAGACCATCGAGTCGATCGGCTTCCAGGCCGGCCGCTACTGGCCGGTGGAGGCCGCGCTGTGGGACATCGCCGGGAAGGTGACCGGCCAGCCCGTCAGCGTCCTGTTCGGCGGGGCGACCACCCGGCTGCCCGCCTACGCCTCCTTCGGCGAGGCGAGGAGCCCCCAGGCCCGCGCCGAGGCCGCGCTGGCTGCAAAGGCGGCCGGCTTCCGGGCAATAAAAATAAGGATTGGCCGAACGGACATCGGTACCAGTCTCGCGGCCGTGCGTGCGGTCCGGGCGGCCGTCGGCGACGAGACCGCCGTGATGGCCGACCTGAACCAGTGGTGGCGGATGCCCGGCGACAACTCACCGGCACTGGACGTGACCGATGTCCGCCGGGTAGCCGCCGAACTCGCCGACCTAGGCGTCCTCTGGCTCGAAGAGCCGCTCCCGGCCGGCGACCTGGACGGCATGCGCGCGCTCCGCCGCCAGATCAGGGTGGCAGGCGGC
>Ga0070763_10000093_pt1 | contig 18198 bp, 15 predicted proteins | sample HubBroMetageWRM3_FD_67279 | JGI IMG/M metagenome (GOLD analysis project Ga0070763, IMG submission 67279) | Warmed soil microbial communities from the Hubbard Brook experimental Forest, New Hampshire - Hubbard Brook CCASE Soil Metagenome WRM 3 | ecosystem: Environmental > Terrestrial > Soil >... | reverse complement strand
GTGTAACGATCCCGCCCGCCGGGTATTCCACCCTGGTCGGGTGATGTAGCCTCGGCTCAGCCCAAGTCACACCCACCAACCCAGGCCACCGCGGCCGCGATCGGAAGGGGCTTGCAGACATGAGCACCGGGACAGCAGCTCGCACATCGCCGGCAACACGCGGAGCCGCCGCGGCCGCCACGCAGGAAAGCGCCTCCAAGCCCGCCGACGTGTTCGTCGCGTTCGGGATCAGCGGCGACCTCGCGAAGGTGATGACGTTTCGCTCGCTGTACCGCCTGGAGGCACGCAAGCTCCTGTGCTGCCCGATCGTCGGTGTGGCGGTCGACGATTGGACCGTCGAGGATCTGCGCGATCACGCGCGCAAGGCGATCGAAGGCACCGGGGAGACGATCGACGAGAGCGTGTTCGAGCGGCTCGCCGCTCGCATGTCCTACCTGAGTGGCGACTTCGCCGATCCCGCGACCTTCCAGAAGCTGGCAAAGGCGATCGGCGACGCGCGCGACCCGGTGTTCTATCTGGAGATCCCCCCCGCGCTGTTCGGGATGGTCATCAAGGGGTTGGCAAACGCGGGCCTCACCAAGAAAGCGCGTGTCGTCGTCGAGAAGCCGTTCGGCCACGATCTGCAATCGGCGCGTGAGCTCGCCGATGAGATTCACCAGTACATCGACGAGTCCCAGCTGTACCGAATCGACCATTTCCTCGGCAAGATGGGTCTCGACGAGATTCTCTACCTGCGCTTCGCCAACGTGATGTTCGAGCCCGTGTGGAATCGCCATCACGTCGCGTGCGTGCAGATCACGATGGCTGAGAGCTTCGGCGTAGAGGACCGTGGACACTTCTATGACCCGGTCGGCGCGTTGCGCGACGTGGTCGTCAACCATCTGATGCAGCTGCTCGCCGCCTGCGCGATGGAGCCGCCCGCGGGCGCGGACGCGACCACTCGCAAGAACGCGATCTTCTCCGTGTTCCACGCGATGCCCCCCGCCGACCCCAAACACTATGTGCGCGGCCAGTACGACGGCTATCTGGAGACCGACGGCGTCGCACCCGGCTCCGCCACCGAGACCTACGCGGCGCTGCGCCTGGAGATCGACAACTGGCGTTGGTCGGGGGTGCCGTTCTTCATTCGCACCGGCAAGCACCTGCCTGTCACGCAAACGGAGATGCGCCTCGTGTTCCGCCATCCACCGCGACTCGGCTTTCACCAAGACGCCTTCCGCCGACCCTCACCGGACCAGCTCGTGGTGAGGCTGGACCCGAGCACCGGCATTCGCGTGCTCGCCGAGGCGCAGGGCTCACGCGAAGCCGAGACCGAGCAGATCACGCTCGACATGGAGTTCTCCAAGCAGGGCGGCGAGGGGCCGACCCCGTATGAGGTGCTGCTGCACGCCGCGATGATCGGCGACGCGAAGCGCTTCACCCGCCAGGACTGCGTGGAAGAGACGTGGCGGGTGATGGCACCGCTGTTGGAGTCCCAAACGCCCGTGCATTCCTACGAGAAGGGCACGTGGGGACCCGAGGAGGGCGAGCGGCTCGTGGCCGGATACGGCGCGTGGCACGGCCCGTGGGTGCAGTCGTGAGCGCGGCGAGGAGCGCCCGCGCCGCGCCCGCGAAGATGCCCCAGAGCGCAGCCGCGCCCTCACCGTTTCCACCGATCGCCGACTACGCGTTCCTGTCGAACTGCCACACCGGCGCGTTGATCGCGCCCGACGGCGCGGTCGACTGGCTGTGCGTGCCGCGCTTCGACGCGCCGAGCGTGTTCGGCACGCTGCTCGATCGTCAGGCCGGCGCGTTTCGCTTCGCGCCGTTCGGCATCAACGTGCCGACCGCGCGCATCTACGAGCCGGGCACCAACACGCTCGCGACGACGTGGACGACCTCGAGCGGCTGGATGATGGTGCGCGACGCACTCACGCTCGGACCGCGCCGCTGCGAGGATCTGATCACCCCGCACACGCGCCCACCGACCGACGAAGACGCCGAGCACATGCTGGTGCGCGTCGCGCTGTGCATGCAGGGCGAGGCCGAAATCGAGCTGACCTGTGAACCGGTGTTCGACTACGGGCGCGAGCCCGCACGGTGGGTGCTCTCCGAAGATGGCCGCCGCGCGGACGCGAGCGGCGCGGGCTTGACGCTTCGTCTGCAGACAGACATGTCGGTCGGCGTGGAGGGCGACTGGGTCAGGGCGCGACACGTGCTCAAACAGGGCGACCAGCTGTACTGCTCGCTGTCATGGGCGGAGGAGCTCGCCTCCCCGATGAGCGTGGACGAGGCCAACGAGCGGCTCGCGAGCACCGGCCACTTCTGGCGTTCCTGGCTCGACCGCGCACGCCTGCCCGACCACCGTTGGCGCGAGGCGATCCAGCGTTCGGCGCTCGCGATCAAGGGTCTCACCTACATCCCGACCGGCGCCACCGTCGCCGCACTGACCACCTCGCTACCGGAGACCCCCGGAGGGGCGCGCAACTGGGACTACCGCTACACGTGGCTGCGCGATTCCACCTTCACGCTGCAGGCGCTGCACTTCCTCAACCTCGACGGCGAGGCGGAGGAGTTCATGCAGTTCGTCGCAGACCTGGAGCCGAACGAGGACGGCGCGTTGCAGATCATGTACGGGATCGACGGCAGGCGCGACCTGACCGAGTCCACCCGCGATGAGCTGTCCGGCTACGCGGGCGCGAAACCGGTGAGGGTCGGCAACGGCGCGTTCGACCAGCGCCAGAACGACGTGTATGGAGCGGCGCTCGACTCGATCCTGCTGCACACGCGTCGCTCCGAACGTTTGCCGCGACGGCTGTGGCCGGTCGTGCAGGCGCAGGCGAAGTGCGCGAGCGAAGCCTGGCGCGAGCCCGACCAGGGGATCTGGGAGGCGCGCGGCGAGCCGCGACACTACGTGTCCTCGAAGTTGATGTGCTGGGTCGCGATGGATCGCGCGTCGAAGCTCGCGACGCTGCGCGGAGACGCCAAGCTCGAGCGCGAATGGCGCGCGACCGCGGAGGAGATCAAGGACGACATCCTCGCGCACGGCCTCACCAAGGACGGCGTGCTGCGCCAGCATTACGACACCGACGCGCTCGACGCCTCCACGCTGCTGGCAGCGTTGTTCGGCTTCCTCCCAGCCGACGACGCGCGCCTGCGCGCCAGCGTGCTCGCGATCGCCGACGATCTGACCGAGGACGGCTTCGTGTTGCGCTACCGCACGGAGGAGACCGACGACGGCATGACCGGCAAGGAGGGCAGCTTTCTGATCTGCTCGTTCTGGCTGGTCTCCGCGCTCGCGATCGTCGGCGAGCACCAGCGTGCGCGGGACCTGATGGAAAAGCTGCTCCGGGTCGCCTCCCCGCTCGGGTTGTACGCGGAGGAGCTCGACACCGCCACCGGACGCCACCTCGGCAACTTCCCGCAGGCGTTCTCTCATCTCGCGCTGATCGAGGCGGCAGCGCGCATCATCCTCGCGGAGCGCCTCGCAGAGATCAGCTGATGAGCCACCCCGCATCCACCCGCGAGCCGCCTCACGGGCCGCGCTCGCGGCGGCGGGTGGTGATCGTAGGAGGCGGATTCGGTGGGCTCGCCGCCGCGCGACATCTGCGCCACGCCGACGTGGAGGTGACGCTCGTGGACCGCACCCATCATCACCTCTTCCAGCCGCTGCTCTATCAGGTCGCGAGCGGCAGCCTCGCCGCCGGGGAGTGCGCCTCCCCGATCAGAGGCGCGCTGAAGCACAACTCGAAAGCGACGGTTTTGATGGCGGAGGCGACCGGAATCGACGTCGAACGTTGCCGGCTGTCGCTCGACCGTGGCGATCACCTCGACTACGACAGCCTGATCGTGGCGTGCGGCGCGCAGACCTCCTATTTCGGCAAAGACGAGTGGCGCGAGACGTCCTACGGGATGAAGACGCTCGCGGACGCGACCGCGCTGCGCAATCGCATCTACGGCTCCTTCGAGCGGGCGGAGCGCAGCGAGGATCCCGGCGAGCGTGCACGCTGGCTGACGTTCGTCGTGATCGGCGGCGGCCCCACCGGCGTCGAGATCGCCGGGGAGCTCGCGATCGTCGCGACGCACACGATGCGCCACCAGTTCACCCGCATCCGCCCGAGCGAAGCGCGAGTGATCCTGCTCGACGCGGGCGCGCGCGTGACGGCCGGCTTCAGTGAGCGACTGTCGCGGAAGGTCGCCGGCCAGCTGCGTTCGCTTGGCGTAACCGTCCACGAGCACGCCCGCGTCAGCTCGATCGACGAGCACGGCGCCACCGTCGAGATCGCGGGCGAGCAGCGCTCGATCGCCGCAAAGACGGTGATCTGGGCGGCGGGGGTGCGCGCCGCGCCGTTCACCGAGACGCTCGCGCGCGCGATCGGCGTGCCCACCGACAGCGCGGGTCGCATCGAGACGGGACCCGATCTCAAACTCCCCGCGCACCCCGAGATCTTCGCGATCGGCGACATGACGAGACTCAGCGGACCGCGCGGCACACCGTTGCCGGGCCTCGCGACGGTCGCGATCCAGCAGGCACTCCACGTCGCCCGCACGATCCACCGCGGGGACACGAGCACGAACGTCCCGTTTCGCTACCTCGACAAGGGCGCGCTCGCCGTCGTCGGTCGCGGCAAGGCGGTATGTGAAATTCGCGGAATCCAGCTGTGGGGACGACCCGCGTTCTTCATGTATCTCACAGTTCACATGTACTACCTGACCGGCGGCAGCGTCGGTAGGCGCCCGAAGGTGCTGATCGACTGGGTCAGCGCCCGTCTGGGAGAACCGCAGAACGCGGTGATCGAAGACGATCTCGCCTCGATCGAACGCGGCTCGCCGAGTTGGTCATGATTGTGCGGTGAGAGCGCTCGATTCGAGATTGCTGCGATACGCGCGCGCGACCCGGACGTTTCTCTACATCTCTGTGCTGCTCGGCGCGCTGGCCGCGCTGCTGATCGTCGCGCAGGCGTGGCTGCTGGCCGAGGTGGTGGCGGGCGCCTTCGTGCACCACCAGAGCACGCATCGGCTCCAAGTCCCGCTGATCGCCCTGCTGGGCGTGGTGCTCGCGCGCGCGGCGATCGCGTGGGGAGCGGAGCTCGCCGCCGGCAGCTGCTCGGCGCAGGCGAAGTCCGAGCTGCGCGCCGCGTTGCTCGCGCGCGTGGCACAGCTCGGGCTCGACGGCTCTCCTCGCGAGCGCACCGGCGAGCTCGTGGTGCTCGCCACACGCGGAGTCGACGCGCTCGATGACTACTTCTCGCTGTACCTCCCACAGCTGCTGCTCGCGGCGATCGTGCCGCTGGTGGTGCTCGCCGCGATCTTCTCAGGGGACTGGATCTCCGGCGCGATCGTCGCGTTCACGATCCCGCTGATCCCGCTGTTCATGGCGCTCGTCGGCGCGAGCACACGCGATCGCGTCGATCGCCGGCTACGCACGCTGCAGCAGCTTGGCGGGCACTTCCTCGACGTCGTCGCGGGACTGCCCACGCTGAAGATCTTCGGGCGCGCGAAGGCTCAGGCGGCGAGCATCCGTGATGTCAGCGAGCGCTATCGCGCCGCCGCCATCTCCACGTTGAGGGTTACGTTCCTGTCCTCGCTGATCCTCGAGCTGATCGCGACGATCTCGGTGGCGCTCGTGGCCGTGGCCATCGGCTTGCGCCTGATGAGCGGGCATCTGGGACTACGCGACGCGCTGTTCGTTCTCATACTCGCGCCCGAGGCATACCTGCCGTTGCGCGCGCTCGGCGCCTCCTATCACGCCAGCGCAGAGGGCATGGCCGCGGCCGAGCAGGTGTTCACGGTGCTCGAACACCCCCCCGCGGCGCGCGGCGCGCGCACCACGGTACCCAACCCCGCCGCGACCGGCATCCAGCTCGAACGTGTCCATTTCAAATATCCAGACAGACACGAGGCGGTACTCGATGACGTGTCGCTGTCGGTCACGCCGGGGGAGATGCTCGCGATCGCCGGCCCCAGTGGATGCGGCAAGTCGACCCTGCTGAGCGTGATGCTCGGCTTGCTCGCACCTACGCACGGATCGGTGCGCGCCGGTGAGCTCGAGCTGGCCGAGCTCGACCCCGACGCGTGGCGCGCGCAGCTCGCTTGGGTGCCACAGCGCCCGCACCTGTTCGCCGCCTCGATCGCCGACAACATACGCCTCGGCCGTCCCCACGCGCCCGATGAGCAGGTGCGCGCGGCGATCGCCGCCGCGGGACTCTCGAGGACGGTCGGCGCGCTGCCGGACGGGATCGACACGCGGCTCGGCGAGCGCGGCGCGGGACTGTCCGCGGGCGAGCGCCAGCGGGTCGCGCTCGCGCGCGCGTTCCTGCGCGACGCTCCGCTGCTGCTGCTCGACGAGCCCACCGCCAACCTCGACGGCGACACCGAGCGGGAGCTGCTCGAGACCATCGCCCACCTCGCGCGCGGACGCACGGTCGTGCTCGCCGCACACCGGCCCGCGCTGCTCGAGCTCGTTGACCGCGTGGTCGAACTCGGAGCGCTCGAGGCCGTCGCGTGAGCAGCGCGCCGCCTCCCCCGGCTCCCCTGCGGCGGACGCTCGCGCTCGCACGGCCCGCCGCCCGCCGGCTCGTGCTCTCGACGCTACTCGGCGCGGGCGCGATTGCCGCGGCAGTCGGCCTGATCGCGACCTCCGCTTGGCTGATCTCGCGCTCCTCCCAACGCCCGCCCGAGTCCGTCGTCGCGGTGGCGATCGTGGGCGTGCAGTTCTTCGCGCTCGCACGCGGTCTGTGCCGCTACGCGGAGCGCCTGATCGGCCACGACGCCGCGTTTCGCGTGCTCGCGGACCTGCGCGTGAGCGTGTACGAGCGGCTCGAGCGGCTCGCCCCGCTCGGGCTGCCCGCCTTCGGCGGCGGCGAGCTGCTCGCGCGACTCGTCGGCGACGTGGAGGCGTTGCAGGACCTGATCCTGCGGGTGCTGCCCGCGTTCGCGATCGCGCTGCTCGTCGGCGCCGCGACGGTCGCGCTCGTGTGGACGATGCTGCCCGCGGCCGGCGTGATCCTGCTGGGTGCGTTGATCCTCGCGGGGACGCTCACACCATGGCTGACCGGCGCGCTCGCCACACGCACAGAGACCCGCCAGGCCGCCGCTCGCGGTGCGCTGACCGTGGCGACCGTCGATCTGCTCGAGGGCGCCCGCGAGCTGCTCGCCCATGGCGCCACCGAGCAATACCTGCAGCGCGCGCTCGCGGCCGACGGCGAGCTCACGCGGATCGCGCGCGCGAGCGCACGCACCGCCGGAGTCGGCCAGGGCCTGACACGCCTGTGCTCGGGGCTCGCGATGTGGGGAGCGCTGCTCGTCGGCGTCGGCGCCGTTCGCGCGGGGCGCCTCGACGGAGTGCTGCTGGCGGGGCTCGCGCTGATTCCGCTCGTCGCGTTCGAGCTGGTCTCCGCGCTCCCCGGCGCGACCCAGACGCTGCAACGCGTACGCCGCTGCGCCGCCCGCGTGTTCGAGGCGATCGACACTCCGCCCCCGGTCACGGACCCGGCCGACCCCGTCCCGCTCGGCGAAGGGCCGCACGCCGTGCGCGTACGAGGGCTGTGCGCCTCCTACCCCCACGACCCGCGCGCGGTGCTCGAGGACGTGCAGCTGGAGCTAACCCCCGGCAGACGGGTGGCGGTGGTCGGCCCCAGCGGCGCCGGCAAGTCGACGCTCGCGGCGGTGCTGCTGCGGTTCCTCCCCTACCGGCACGGGTCGGTGACGCTCGACGGGGTCGAGCTCTCCGAGCGCGACGGCGACGCCTGCCGGCGCGCGATCGGTCTGGTGAGCCAGGACGCGCACGTGTTCGACACCACGATCGAGGAGAACTTGCGGATCGCAAAGCGCGACGCCACGCGCGAGCAGCTGTGCACGGTGCTCGCGCGTGTGCGCCTCGAGGAGTGGGTGGCACAGCTGCCCGAGGGCATCCACACACGGACGGGGGAGCACGGGGTGCGCATGTCCGGCGGCCAGCGCCGCCGACTCGCGCTCGCACGCGCCCTGCTGGCGCGCTTTCCGATCCTGATCCTCGACGAGCCCGGCGAGCACCTCGACACGCCCACAGCCGACGCGATCCTCGCCGAGGCGCTGTCGGACACGCGCGAGGCGGCGACACTGTTGATCACCCATCGCCTCGCCGGTCTGGAGTGCTTCGACGAAGTGTTGCTGCTCGACCACGGTCGCGTGTCAGAACGCGGCACCCACGCACAGCTGCTCGAGGCTCACGGACGCTACGCGGCATGGTTCCGCCGTGAGACGGGTAACAGTGTGCGAGCATGACCAACGACCTCGCGCGCTGGCAGTTCGCTACCACGAGCATCTATCACTTCCTGTTCGTTCCCGTCACGATCGGGCTCGCATTTCTCGTCGCGATCTTGCAGAGCGCCTGGTATCGAAACGAGCAGCCCGAGTACCGTCGCCTGACGCGCTTCTTCGGGACGCTGCTGCTGATCAACGTCGCCGTCGGCGTCGTCACCGGACTGGTGCAGGAGTTCGAGTTCGGGATGAACTGGTCGGTCTACTCGCGCTATGTCGGCGACGTGTTCGGGGGACCGCTCGCGATGGAGGGGCTCGCGGCGTTCTTCTTGGAGTCCACTTTCCTCGGACTGTGGCTGTTCGGCTGGGATCGCCTGTCCAAGCGCGTGCATCTCGCCTGCATCTGGCTGGTGTCGTTCGCGACGATGCTCTCGGCGCTGTTCATCATGGCCGCCAACTCATGGATGCAGCACCCCGTCGGCTACCGGATGGTCAAAGGCCAGCCACAGCTCGACAACATCGGCGCGCTGTTCACCAACCCGACATTCCTGTGGGGCTACATCCACGTGCTGCTCGCGTCGCTGATCACCGGCGCGCTGATAATGCTCGCGGTGTCCGCGTGGTATCTGCGTAGAGGGCACGAGGTGAGCGCGTTCAAGCGCACCGCGTCGCTGTCGCTCGCCGTGTTGATTCCCACGATCGTGCTCACACTGTTCGTCGGCAGCGAGCTGGGCGTGATCGAGACGCGCTACCAGCCGATGAAGATCGCCGCGGCGGAGGGACAGTGGAACACCTGCCGGCCCTGCTCGTTCTCACTGTTTCAGATCGGCGGGGGCAACAACGACAAGACTCCCTCGCAGATCATCGAAGTCCCGCACGTGCTGTCGCTGCTCGCCACCAACTCGTGGAGCGGCAAGGTAGTCGGGCTCAACCAGTTGCAAGCCGAATACGTCGCGAGATACGGGCCCGGCAACTACGTCCCCGACGTGTTCATCCAGTACTGGTCGATGCGGATCATGGCGTATCTCGCCGCGCTCGTGATGATGCTCGCGCTGTGGGGCGCGTGGCTACTGCATCGCGGCACGCTCGAGCGCTCGAAGTGGTTCTTGCGCGCGTCGATCTGGGCAGTCTTCACACCGTTCGCGATGAACACCGCGGGCTGGCTTTTGACAGAGAGCGGCCGTCAACCTTGGATCGTGCAGGGTTTGATGAAGACGGTGAACGCCTCCTCGCCGTCGGTGAGCGCCACCGACATCTGGATCAGCCTGGTGGTGTTCGTGCTGTTGTACCTCGCGCTCGGCGCCGCCGACGTAGCGTTGATGTTGCGCTACGCGCGCAAGGGGCTCGGCGAGGATGAGGAGCCGCCGGAGCGCCGCGGCGAGGCCCGCGACGGAGCCGCCGCGATCCCGGCGCTCACCTACTGATGCAGCTTCACACCCTGTGGTTCATCCTGCTCGCGATCCTATGGGTCGGCTTCTTCGTGCTCGAGGGATTCGACTTCGGAGTCGGCGTGCTGCACACGATCGTCGGGCGGACCGCGACCGGCCGGCGTGTCGCGCTGAACGCGATCGGGCCGTTCTGGGACGGCAACGAGGTGTGGCTGATCGTGGCGGGCGCCGGCACGTTCGCCGCGTTTCCCGGCTGGTACGCGACGATGTTCTCAGCGTTGTATCTCGCCCTGCTGCTCACGCTCGTCGCGCTGATCGGCCGCGGCGTCGCCTTCGAGTTCAGAGGCAAGAGCGATCACCCACGCTGGAACGCGACGTGGACGTGGTGCACGACGCTCGGCAGCCTGCTCGTGCCGCTGCTGCTCGGCGTCGGGCTCGGCGATCTGCTGAACGGCCTGCCGATCGACTCCGCGCACGAATACACCGGCAACTTCCTCGACCTGCTCACCCCCTACGGCCTATGGACCGGCGTGACGCTGCTCGGACTGTGCCTGCTGCACGGCGCCACCTTCCTGATGCTCAAGACCACCCACGAAGTGCGCTCGCGCGCCCGCTCGCTCGCGCGCCCGCTCGGCTGGGTCGCGATCGCGCTGGTCGTGGGTTTCATCGCGTGGACGCGCGCGGTCATCGGCCACACCCAAGTGCCCGGCCCCGTCGAAGTGCTCGCACTCGTCGCGGTCATGTTCGCCGCGCGCCTCGCCCGCGAGGACTCCCACGACGGCTGGGCGTTCATCGCCTCCGCGATCGCGATCGCCGCGACCGTGGGCTCGATCTTCATCGACCTCTACCCCAACGTGATGATCTCGAGCACCAACGCCGCATACAACCTGACGGTCGGCAACTCCGCGTCCGGCTCCTACGCGCTGACCGTGATGAGCATCGTCACCGTCGTCTTCCTACCGCTCGTGCTGCTCTACCAGGGATGGTCCTTCCATGTGTTTCGCGCCCGCGTGCAAGCTCCACCGGAGCCCGCGCCCGGCGCGGAGCCGTCCACTCCCCGCTCGAGCTGACCGTGACTGCCGATCGGATTCAGCCGTTCACCACGCGTCGACGCCGGGCCGGCGCTTCACGCCGCGCTCACGCCAATCGACCGGCGCGGGGTCGAACAGCGTCTTTATCCAGCGACGCGAATCGGCGGGATCGATCACATCGTCGATCTCTCCGTACGCGGCCATGTTCAGACCCCGTCCATGCTCGTACGCAGCCGCCACCGTCGCCTGGAACACGCGCTCGCGCTCAGCCGGATCCTCGATCTCCTCGAGCTCGCGGCGCATGCCGAGGCGCACCGCCCCCTCCAGCCCCATGCCCCCGAACTCAGATGTCGGCCATCCGACGGTGAACAGCGGCGTCTTGAAAGAGCCTCCCGCCATCGCCTGTGCGCCAAGCCCGTAGCCCTTGCGCAACACGATCGTGCCGGTCGGGATATCCAAGTTCGCGCCGATCACGAACAGTCGCGCAAAATGGCGCACCGTGGCAGTGCGCTCCGCCTCGGGGCCGACCATGAACCCGGGGGTGTCGCACAGGAACAACACCGGCACGCCGAACGCGTCGCACATCTGCAGGAAGCGCGCGGCCTTGTCGGCCGCGTCCGCGTCGATCGCGCCGCCGAGGTGCGACGGGTCGTTGGCGATCACGCCGAGCGAGTGCCCTTCCACGCGAGTCAGCGCCGTGACGATCCCGCGCCCGAAGCCATCACGCAGCTCCAGCACCGACCCCTCGTCGCACAGCACCTCGAGCACACGGCGCACCTCGTACGCCCGCTTGCGCTGCTCGGGGACGATCTGGCGCAAGAGACGTTGGTCGGGCGTGCCGAACCGCGGGAGCCGGCCTTGAAAATAGGACAGATAGCGCTTTGCCGCCGTGACCGCGGCCGCGTCGTCGGCGACGCGCAGGTCCACGACACCGTTGGCGTGTTGCACCTCGATCGGGCCCACCTCGCCGGGTCGATACTCGCCCAGCCCACCGCCCTCGATCATCGCCGGACCGCCCATCCCGATGCTCGAGTCCTCGGTGGCGATCACCACATCGCAGCACCCCAGCAACGCGGCGTTGCCCGCGAAGCAGTAACCGGAGGCGATCCCCACGAGCGGCACCAGCCCACTGAGGCGCGCAAAGAGGTGAAACGCGCGACAGTCGAGCCCGGCCACGATCGGCCAGTCCACATCGCCGGGACGCCCACCGCCGCCCTCGGCGAACAGCACCACCGGCAGGCGCCGGCGCTCGGCGATCTCGAACAGACGATCCTTCTTGAGGTGCCCGCGCATGCCCTGCGTGCCCGCCAGCACCGTGTAGTCGTAGGACATCGCCACGCACGGGCTTCCGTCGACGTTCCCGACGCCCGCCACCAAGCCGTCGGCGGGAGTGGCGGCGATCAGCTCCTCGCGCGCGCGACGGCGCTCCTGCGCGGCGAAGATCAGTGGGCCGTACTCCACGAAGCTCCCCTCGTCCACCAGGTCGGCGAGGTTCTCGCGCGTGGTGCGTCGATCGCGCGCGCGGCGGCGCGCCACAGCCTGCGGTCGAGCGGCGTCCAGGCCGAGCGCGTGGCGGGCGCGCACCGCATCCAGATCCGCGCGCGCGCCCGGCGGGTCGAGCGTGTCCGTGAGTGGGCGCGCGGAGCCGGCACCGGATCCCTCGGCTTGTGCGCTCAACACGATCAGCACCTCGCCCGCCTGCACCGCGTCTCCAACCGCGACCGCGACCGTGCGCACGACCGCGTCGGCCTCCGCGACGACCTCGTGCTCCATCTTCATCGCCTCGAGCACCACCAGCGCGGTACCCGCCCGCACCGCTGCGCCGGGCGGATGCTCCACCGTCACGACCACACCCGCAAACGGTGCCGTCACGACGAGCTCGCGCGGGGAGCTCACCGGAGCAGAGCGCAAAGCGCGCTCTTCGGCGAGCTGGCTCGGGAAGCGGGCAATCCTCGCCTAACCCGCCGTGGCGACCCGCGGCGTGTTCTGCCACGCCCAGTCCACGATCGCCCCGGTACCCCTGATCACATCGCCACCGTCGAGCACGAGAATCGGCACGGCGCGTTGTCCGCTCAGCTTCTCCACCTCGGCGCGATCTTTTGCGCGCGCGGGCAGCGTCCAGAGCTTTAGGCGTCCCCCCTTGACCTGCTTGACCTCGTAGTCATGACCCGCGTCGCGCAGGGCCTTCGCGGCACGTCCACACGGATGGGCGACCGGTGCCGGCAATCCCCCGAAGGAGGTACCGCTACCGCAAACGTAGAGAACCACGATCCAATCCTACAAGGGACCCTGGGAGCCCTACGCGAACCACGGCACACACGGGCATTCACGCTCCACGGTCGATCGAGTTAGGGTGTCAGATGCGATGACCCGTGAAGACCCAACGCCTGCCGCGTTGAAGCCGCCACGCTCCCGGCCATCCCGCGCGCGCGACGTGCGAGCCCTCTCGCGTGAGGTGCGCGCGCTTTATTACAAGCATTTCGGCGAGCGCCGCAAGGAGCGTCAGCTGTTCTCCACCGGCGCGTTCTTCGTGACGTTCGCGACCGTGCGCGGAATCACGCACGCGATCCGCGCCGAACGCGGGCCGTTCAAGAACATCACTCCCGGCGGGCACCACATCCACCACATGACCTTCGGGATCACCGGCCTGTTGACGGTCGGTTATCTGTGGATGCTCGAGATCGGCGTCAACGAGCAACGCAGCTCCTCCCGTACGACGGCGGCCGTGTACGGCGTCGGCGCGGCGTTGACGCTCGACGAGTTCGCGCTGTGGCTGAACCTCGAAGACGTCTACTGGGCCAAACAGGGTCGCGAGAGCATCGATGCCGTGGTCCTGTTCGGATCGCTGCTCAGCCTCAGCGTGCTCGGCAAGGGCTTCCTCACCGAGCTGCCACGACTGCTTGGACGCGCGGAGCGGCGCGAGACCCAACACGTGAACGATCCGGCCGCCTGAGCTCGTCGCCTCGATTCGCGCTCGACCAGGCGTTCCAAAGCATTCACGCGAGCAGACGCACGATTGCGGTCACGCCGACGACTACGATCAGGCCACGCAGCGCCGTCGGTGGCAGGCGCCGTCCGTAGCGCGCCCCGATCTGAGCACCGAGAATCGAGCTGCCCGCGATGATCGCCGCCGGCCCCCAATCGATGTGCGCGACCACGATGAAATACACGCCCGCCACTCCGTTCACCGAGCCCGCCAGCACGTTCTTCAGCGCGTTCGTGCGGTGCAGGTCCTGAGCCAGCGCGAGACCGAGAATCCCAAGCAGCAGGATCCCCTGTGCGGCGCCGAAATAACCCCCGTAGACACCGGTCGCGTACAGCGCCGCCAGCAGCACGCGCCCGGTGTGAGCAGAGTGCGCCGCGCGCTGCGCGAGCAGCCGGTTCAGGCGCGGCTGCAACACGATCAACACGAGCGCGATGGCGATGAACACCGGCACGATCGCCTTGAACGCCGATGCCGGCAGCACCAGCAGCAGCACCGCTCCGGTGATGCCACCAAGCACCGACGCGCTGCCCAGCCGCAGTGCCTGCTCGCGCTGGCCGGCCAGCTCACGGCGATAGCCCACCGCACCTGACACGGATCCCGGCACCAGACCGACGGTGTTCGAAACGTTGGCGGCGACGGGCGCGTAGCCGAACGCGAGCAGCACCGGAAACGTGATCAACGTGCCGCTGCCCACCATCGTGTTGATCGTGCCCGCCGCAAACCCGGCAAAGGCGATGGCGAGGATTTCAGCGGCGCTCATGTGAGCGGACGATCATGCCAGGCGTGAACGGCGCCGCGCGATCGCGGCGCGGGCGGGACGTCGCCGAGCGGCGCCTCGATATGGCAGATGAGGTCTTGTATGCTCGCGCGATGGCGGGGATCTCAAAAAAGAACCTCGTGCTGATCGCGATGGTGTTCGCCGTGGCGATGACGTTCATCGACCAGACGATCGTCGCGATCGCGATCCCCGATCTGCAGAAAGACCTGTCGATCTCAGCGACCGGGTTGCAGTGGATCATCAACGGATACCTGCTGTCGCTGTCGGCGCTGTTCGCCTTCGGCGGCAAGCTCGGCGACATGCTCGGACGACGACGGATGGTGGTGATCGGCGTGATCGGCTTCGCGATCGCGTCCGGCTGTTGCGGCCTGACGCCGACGGGCAGCATCGCCGAACCGTGGATCATCGCCTTCCGCGTGATCCAGGGCGCGACTGCCGCGCTGATGTTTCCCCCCGCCGTCGGCATCGTGGTCGCGTCGTTCCCGCTGCGCGAGCGTGGCAGGGCGATGGCGATCTTCTTCGGGATCACGGGCGGGCTGACCGCGATCGGACCGATCGCCGGCGGCTACCTAACACAGTGGACGTGGCGCGCGATCTTCTGGGTCAACATCCCGGTCGCGATCGTCGCCCTGCTGCTGATCTGGAAGTCCAAACCCGACAACGACACCCACCCCACCAAGCTCGACTATCGCGGCACGCTGCTGATCGTCGGCGCGATGGGACTGATCGTCTTGGGTCTGCAACAGTCGGCGCTGTGGGGGTGGAGCAGTGGCCGAACGTGGGCGTGCCTGGTGGTCGGCGTGGCCCTGGCGGTCACGTTCGTCATGTGGGAGCTGCGCACTCCCGACCCGCTGCTGCGACTAACGATCTTTCGCGACCGCGGCTTCTCGCTCGACAACGCGGTGCTTGGGCTGATGTCGATCGCGTTCGTTCCCTTCTTCTTCTTCGCGAGCGTGTACGCGCAGGTGTCGCTCGGGAAGAGCGCGTCCAACGCCGGTGTCTATCTCCTGTATTTCTTCATCGGCTTCGTGGTCATGGCTCAGATCGGAGGACGAATCCTCGACGCGCGCGGCGCACGCCCGACGGTGGTGATCGGCAGCGCAATCGCCGCGGTCGGCTTCTACCTGCTCGCCGGCAAGCTCACCGATCTGTCGCTGCACGCCCAGACGCTCGACATCGTCATCGCCGGCGGCGGCATGGGAATGATGCTGGGACCCGCCAGCACCGACGCGGTCAACCGTGCACCCAGCTCCGGCTACAGCGAGGTCACGGGCATCACCCAGACCGCGCGCAACTTCGGAGCGAGTCTCGGTCTCGCCGTGCTCGGCGCGATCCTGCTCGAGCAAAACAAGACGAACGTCACCCACGCGCTCACCGCCGTCGGGGTGCCCAGCGCCCGCGCGGCAAAGATCGCCGCGTCGTTCGGCTCCGGCGGTGGCGGCGGCGCGCAGACGACTCCGCTCGCACACGGTGTGCGGCTCGCCTCCGCGCAATCGACCCAGACGGTCTTCTACATCATGTCCGGCGTGATGGCCGCCACGTTCCTGCTGTCGGTTCTCCTGTTCCCACGCGGGCGCGTAGAGCTGTCGTCCGAGCTCAGCGAGCAGCCTGCGGGTGAGACCCTCGTATGAGCACCGGCCTGACGATCACGCGCTCCCGCTCGGACTTCGCCTCGACGGTGGACCGGCTCGCCGAGGCGATCGCGGCGCGCGGGCTACGGCTGTTCGCACGGATCGACCACGCGGGCGCCGCCAGCGATGTGGGGCTGGAGCTGGCCGCCGAGCAGGTATTCGTCTTCGGCGACCCGCGGGGCGGCACACCGCTGATGCAGGACGACCCGCGGGTGGGCATCGAGCTGCCTCTGCGCGTGCTCGTGTGGCAGGACGAGCAGGGCACGGCGCTCGCCTACCGCGATCCGCGCGAGCTCACTGTGGACTATGAGCTGGGAGCGCGTCGCCCGACACTCGAGGCGATGGCAAGCCTGCTGCACGCGCTCGCTGACGAGGCGTCCAGCTAGACGATTACGCGTCGGGCCAGGCGGCGTCGCCCGGCACACCGTCGCCCTCCTCTGGCTTGGGACCGCCCACCGCGACGATCTCGAGCCCCTCGGGACCGGCCTCGAAAGCGCGCACGACCTCGGGCGCGACCCGCAGCACGTCCCACTGGCGAAGCTCATGGATATCGCCGTCGAGCAACACGCGCCCGGACCCCGCCACCACGACATACGCCTCCTCCTGCTCTCGGTGGCTGTGCGCCATCGGACTGCGCAGATTGGCCGCATAACGGAACAGGCTCACTCCCAGGTCGCGTGAATCCAGATGTTTGCGCGCGAACCGCCCATCGATGCCGGGCGCGCGCTCGCCGACGGAGTTCTCGACGTCCAGCAGGTTCACGACGGCGAAACGGGACATGAGATCTCCTTTTGGCAGAACGGATCGGCTTTCCAACTCCACCTTACCCCGCTCGCGGCGCGCGCCGTCGCGACCGACTGCGCACTTGCGGTGTGTACGCCTACTCAGGTAGCTGCGGGTGCGGCACGCCCTCTGGGAAGCGTTCGAGCCCGTCGTCGGGGAGCGGCTCCCACGGCGCCGCATAAGCTACGAACGCGCGCCAGGTGAGCGGCACTCCGGGATCGCCGTCAAACGCGCCCATGCGCACGCTCATCTGCCGCGGCTGAGCGGGATTGCGGCTGAACAAATGACCGCCGCAATCACCACAAAAGCACTTCTCGGCACCCCCGTCGGGGGGCCGCCAACCCTTCACGAGCTGCTCACCTTCGAGCAGTCTCAGGGTACGACCGTCGATCCGAGCCTGTGCCGATGACCCGGTGCCCGTCCGGCGCTGGCAGCGAGTGCAGTGGCAGTAGCCGGCACCCAGAGGCGGCTCTGTCAATTCGAAGCGCACACCGCCGCATAGGCAGCCTCCGGTCAAGCGCAGATCGTTCACCACCGAGAGTGTGCCACGAGACCGGCGGCGCCCGCTCGCCCGGCTCGTGGGCCAAACACGGGCACCTCGGGCGACTCAGCTCATGCTCACGTACCCGGTCGCTTCGGTGGGACTGCGTATGTTGGCGGCGACCTTGTTTTCGTAGTTACCCTCGATCGTCTCGATCTGTCCGCTCGGCAGCACCGCCCTGACGATCCCAACGTGTTCGTCGCCGAACACGATCAGATCGCCCGGTTTGGGCACCACTCCCGGCCCGTTGGGAATCGCCCGCCCGGTGCTCTGCGCCCACGACCAGATGTCCGAGACGGCTCCAAGCCCCTGACCGTTCTGACCCAGCGGGGCTCCCGCCTCGCGTGCGACCCACGAAGCAAAGTAGGCGCACCACGGCGCACCGGGAGCGGCGCCTTCGGTCGCACCGCGGTATTGAGCGATCGCGGGCGATTCGTTTGAGCCCGGAGGCTGCTCTGTTTGACCGAGCTGCGTTTCGGCGATCGCCACGATCCGGCCACCCATACCTTCGGCGGGCGCAACCGATGGGGAGCCGACGACACCGTCGAGGCTCTGCGTCTGACCTGGATAGCCCACCGATCCCATACCGGGCAGACCACCCACGGTCATCGACACGCTCGGGTCGCTGAGCCCCGCGGGCGTCGTGCTCGGGACGCCTTCGGCGCCCAGCGCGGGCGTCTGTGTAGAGGGACTCTGATAGGCGCCGCTCGCCTGAGCGAGCGCCGCCGCAAACGAGGATTCGCCGCCCATGGGAGATTCGGCGCTCGCGGAAGGCGCTTCGCTGCCACCTGTGGGCGTGACGCCGTTTGCGAGCAGCACCGTCGGATCGCTCAGCGCCTG
>Ga0070763_10000084_pt1 | contig 18802 bp, 14 predicted proteins | sample HubBroMetageWRM3_FD_67279 | JGI IMG/M metagenome (GOLD analysis project Ga0070763, IMG submission 67279) | Warmed soil microbial communities from the Hubbard Brook experimental Forest, New Hampshire - Hubbard Brook CCASE Soil Metagenome WRM 3 | ecosystem: Environmental > Terrestrial > Soil >... | reverse complement strand
CCGTACCCTAAACCGACACAGGTTCGTAAGTAGAGAATACTAAGGCGTAGAGCTAAAAGTTGTTAAGGAACTCGGCAAGTTGTTCTCATAAGTTTGACAATAAGAGAAACCATATAAAATTTAAATTAGCCATAGTTTAAATGATTATATGGTATAATAAAATCGGAGGCCACGACTGTTTACTAAAAACACAATTCAGAGCAATGATTAAGATAATAGTATTCTGGATGAAATTTGCTCAATGCCATTAATATAAGAGAGGTAATTTTAAAGTTACTAATCGAAAATCTGGTTAATAGCGGTCTTAAATATGAGGATCCTAAGGTAGCAAAATAAATTGGCCATTAAATGTGGTCTTGTATCAATAATGTAACGATGGTCTCACTGTCTCTACAACTTGCTCAGTGAAATTGAATTGCGAGTGCAGATGCTCGCTGTCTTCAGAGGGACGGGAAGACCCTATGCAGCTTTACTATAGTTAGTTATTACTTTGATTTTTTTTCAATTAATAGTAATTAGGGATGTCGATAGACAATAATTGGAAAACCTTATAATTTGAATTAAATCTTTGTTTACCTTATAAATTGAAATTTAAGGGATAAATGACTAATTGGTAGTTTGACTGGGGCGGTCGTCTTTAAAAAAGTAGCAAAGTACATCCAAAGATTTTATTAATATTTATAATATTATAATTAAATAATTATAATATACAGACAAAATTTATTAATTCTCTAATATTTTTAATATTAAAACAGAATGAAATAAAAATAAAACTTAATAAATTAGTTTTATTATTACAAGGTATAGCTAGAAATTGAATGGAGATCAATAAATTAGTGAAAGATTTTGAAGAGTATAATGGCGGAAAGCATACCTAACTGAAAGACTTAGAAGTCGAACAGATACGTAAGTAGGGCATAGTGACCCCTCGCTATATAATGGAATAGACGGGGATCAATCGATAAAAGTTACGCTAGGGATAACAGGCTGATAGCCGGTGAGAGTACATATTGTCCTGGCTGTTTGGCACCTCGATGTCGACTCATCCTATCCTCCGGGTGAAAAAGCTTGGAAGGGTTCGGCTGTTCGCCGATTAAAAGGGTACGCGAGTTGGGTTTAATACGACGTGAGTCAGTATGGTCCCTATCTTCTGAAGAAATAAATAGTAAAAAGGGAAAGACCTTCTAGTACGAAAGGATCAATAGGCTGTGTTTCTCTAGTGTACCAATTGTTGAATTTAATTATTTTTTAATTAAACAGGCATAGTTGGGTAGCCACAAACATATTAGATAAGCGCTGAATGTATATAAAGCAAGAAACTAACCCCTAGATACTATCTTAATTATTATTTCTATTTTTAGTATAAATAATGTTTCTTTTTAATTTATTAATCCATAATATATTTTAAGAAAATGAAATAATAATTAATTTTATAAGAAAAAGAACATTTCTTAATAGGATGCAAATGTAAGTAACTGTGAATTATTTAGTTTAGCATTACTAATTTATAAAATAGACTTGATGTTTTAAATTGTTCAAATTTTAATCACTTAAAAAAAAAATATATTGTGTTTTAACATATATTTAAAGAATTAATATATATAAAAGAATATAAGTAAAATTCTTACTTGTTATTTTCTATAAAAGAGTAAATAATTATTATAATTATTTACTCAAACAAAAGTTGTTTAATTTAAATTTTAAAATTTACTATGTTCATTAATAATTTCTATAGTTGAAAATGAATCAATCATACCAAATCTTCCGTATAAACTATTCAATAACAATTTAGCTATTAAGTTTAAAGGATTAGATTTAGGGTATTGTAATCTTAGATTATACAATTTAGTAACATAATCTTTGAAGATATTTTTTCTTTCAAATTTATAGCCTCATAAAATATTGAATTTATATCCAAATTTTTCAGCATTTATTAATTCTTCAGAAAAAATCATATCAGATCATTGTCCTAATGGAGCTACTGATCTTAAGCCACCTTCAGTTTTAATGTGTGTTTGTAAAATAGGATGTTCTAAATTATTAGGTGCTATTATATTACAATAGAAAAAGCCAAATGCTTTAGGATCGATAACTCTAATATCACCTTCAAATAATGTTGGTTTACCAATAGGCATATCAAATTTAAGCATTACTGAAGGATATAATGAATTTACATCATAAGCATAAACTTTAGTGTCTTCATTATTAAATGGAATATACATGTCTACAGCTCCTCCAGTATAAGATTGTCTAATGTCTTTAGCAACTTGTCCTGAAAGTTGAGGTATTGTGTCAATTTCTAAAAATAATGTTCTATAAATAGCAAATGCTAATGATGATAAAGTAGGGTATCTATGAATGTTAATATTAAATTGTTCAAATATTAATTCATTAAATTTAATAATTATTTGGTATAAAGAAATACAATCAATTTCACAATATCTAATTGTTTCATCTTTCATATTTCAAATGTTATAATTTTCAATATAACAATTATAATCAATAGAAGATATACCATCAAAATATTTAAACTCAGGTATAGGTCCTACATAATTTAAATTATTTTCATTAACAAAATTATAAGGGAATATACCTTTTTGAGTTTCAACTCCGAATGATTCAGCTAAATTTTTCAAAGAATTAGTTAATAATTGATAACTATCTTTGAATTGAACTGTATAACCATTCAAATTAAATTGAATAGAAATAATATTATTATTATGAATTATAGGTTTAACAAAACCTAGATCAGCTAATATTTTTAATAAAAATATAGCATCAAAACCAGCCATGTTATGAATATAGATTTTTATAATTATCAAATTTTTTAATCATAATATCTCTAATAGCTGTTTTAATCATATCCACACTAGATTTAAAATCATTTAAATAATATGATTTACAATTTTCACCATCATATCAAGAGATACAATAAGGAATATGTATATCTTCATTTAAATAAGTTTCTATATCTAATGTAATGAATTTATTTACGATTTCTTCATTGCGTGATAAATTAGTAATAAATTTCGCAGTTTTTTCGGATTTAAATAATATTTGTTCATTATTTTTGGAATATGAATTCTTTTTTACCTAATATTCTTCTAAATATATTATTTTCCTTATCAATTCATTTATCAATTCATTTATAAACTAATGTACCTGATCTATGATATTCGACTTCATTATGTTTATCTTGTTCGATTAAAACTACAGAATTTTTATAATTAAATAAATTATAATTTACATTGATTAAAACTTACTATGGTTCATTAATATTAATCTGTTTATACTTAAATACTAAATTTAAATTATCTAGATCTTTAATATCATATAAATCAATAACATTCTCATATTTATTAGCAATAAATTTAGTTATTAACATAGCTCTACTATTATTAGTAACTAATATTTGTTCGCTTAAGATGATATAAGGTTGATCTGGTCTATTATTTTTAGATAGTAGTGGTATTACAGTATAAACCTTATTACTATCTAATTGATATAGAAATCTTCATATTTCACTATATCCAAGTTCAAAATTTTTATAATAAAATTTACCGAATTTATTTATATTGATTCTTTTGTCCATATCCTTTAGAAAAGTAACTTCTTTAACAGAAATTAAATTGAACATTTCTTTTTTCATTAATTCTAATTTTTCATTAAAATTCATTATATTATATATTTTCGTAATTTTCAGCTAGATTGGTAGTATAAATATTATTACTACTTTATTCGTTTATCGACTTATTGTAGTTGTCAATCGATGTTAATTAAAATTAACACTACTTTTATTCAAAAAGATTCATAGTATCTTCTAATTTATTATTAGGATCTAAACTATTATACTTTCTTTCTTTAATTTCTTTTAAAATACTACTATGAGTTCTGTTAATAGAAACAACTGTTTTTATTTGATCAATACTAGCTTTTCCCTTTAGAGAGTGTAATTCATTCAAATCTTCTTTTCTTATTGTTTTATGAAGTTTTTCAGTTTGTTCAGCATTAAATTTATTTTCTAAATCAGATATTTGTGTATTTAGACTAGAACTTACAACTTCTAATATTCTATCTTTATGTTGATAATTTTCACTAATTAAAATTTCAATTATTTGTTGTTTATTTAAACCAGGGTTTTCATTAATAATATCCAAAATATTTTTATCTATATTTATAACAATAGCATTTTCTATATCATCTATATTATGTTTTTCTAGTGTATTTATAAAACTATCTGGTTTAAATTTATAAATTTCATTTAATACTTCTTCTTTTTCATCACCTTCAAGATCATTAAAATTTTTTAATTTAGCTTCTAATTCGGGATTTAAACCTAATTGTCCAACAAATGGACCATGAGGTGTTAAATGAACAAGATCCTCTCAATCTGGATTTACAGATTCTCTAAGTTCTTCAAGAGGTTGAGTTTTAATATTTTTTAAAGGAAAATCATCTATTGTTTCTTCTCCATCATCAGAACCACTTATAGCTTTTCTTAATTGATCGAATTTTATAGATAAAGATTGAGTTAAAGTTTTAGGAGTACTACTATTATCAATTTGAACACTAGAAGAACTAGCTATTGGTTGATCTGCAGCTGTTATTTGACCTTTTAGTGAGTTGTCTTTTATTGTAGTTTGAGTAGGTTTTAAAGATTTACCTTTTCTAATAGATTCTAATAATGCATTTGTACCAGAAGGTTCTCCTTGTTGAGTCACAGGTGGAGCAGGTGGAGCAGGTGGAGCATCAGGAGCAATTATATTAATACTTAATTCAGCCAATTCAGGACTCATTGCATGATCAGATCATTCATTTTGTTGAATTAATGTTTCTTGTGTTATATTATCATAATGTACATCTACAGTTCTTCTAAGAGTAGGTCCTATATTTCAGAAGTTATTTACCATAGAATAAACCGAACTATATCTATCAGCCATTCATATTTTAAATTCATCAGGATATCTTTGTTCTAATTGAGCTATTCTAGTTTCTATTATTTTATAGCTTTCTCATTGAACCTTTTTATCTTCAGGATTTAAAGGATTAACTTCCATTTGATGTCAATCTTTCATTTTAGTTAAAATATCTTTTGATTCCGATTCAAAATCTTTTGTACCCTTTTTTCTTAAGAATTCTGTAGCTGATTTAAATGTTTCTTTGGCAGTTGCACTGGTATCTCTAGCTGCTCTATTAGAATCTCTCATTAAATTAATAGTATTTCTAAAAGCCTCTAAACTTCCTGTGATGAAACCTCAACCTGGAATGTTAGTATCAGGTCCATAATAATATCAAGCTGTACCTCCTAATAATAATAATAATAACAAAATATAATATTTGTTATTACTTGAATCATCTTTTTTAAATTCATCTTTATCTCTTAATCATTCAACGATTTTAGAATTTCTCTTACTTTCGATAAATGCTTTTTCATCAAACCCACTCGTTGGATGAACTCTTGATGGTTTTCATTTGTATGTTTCTTGACCATTGGTAAGTTTTACTCCTGTTCACATCGATGTTAAATAACTATAAAAATAAGTTGTAGTTAAATAAGAAGTTATTAAACTGAATATTAATGTAATTTCAGATATAAAATTATGTATAAAACTTAAGTTAAAATTATCCATAAATGAAATTCCAAATATAGATAAAATTATTCAATTAAAGAATCTAAGAATTTTACTTACAAATGTATATTTCTTAAATCATTTTATTATTAAAGTTATAACTGTTATTCTTAATATTCAACTTTTTAACGTTAAAAATATTTCAACTAATGTTATTTTATTTGCATCTCTAATAGAGTTTTTATTATCTAATTTTTTAAATTTGCTGATTAATTCAGCTTTTGTAAATTTGTTTAAATTGTTCATTTTATGTTTAATATTCCTAATAATCTAATGACCGTGTTATAAATTTTATTTAAAAGAGTAATATTATGATAATATTAAAAGTGTAGTATATCGATATTAATAAAATAAGATATACATAAATTATAATAGAACATAGTTTAATCGATAAAACGGTTTATTAATAAATAAATTTATAGAAGTTTGAATCTTCTTGTTCTAACATCTAAAAGACAAAACAAAAAGTTACAATATTATTTGCTAATTTAGCCTATTTTAAAACAAAAGTGTTATTTCATCTCTATGTCTAATATTGAGTAGACTGAATAATTATAACTCTTTATTTTAAACACAAAAACAAAATGTGTTTAATTATAAAGAATAAAATTATTTTTAATTTCATAAATGAAAATATTATTTATTTTATGTTTATATATTATCTATATAAAATTTGGTCTTTTGTTATTAATTCAAATAATAATTTGAACCATAGTTTTCTTTTTATCTAATTTTTTATTAATATTATAATATTACTCTTTTATTAAAATTATATAAAAGAGATGATAACTATTTTTATAAAATACAATAATTTGAGTAAATTTTATTCAAAGAAAGAACTTTAAATAATAATATATCTTAAAATTAAATACGAACATTTGATTTATATATTTAATCTTTGTTAGATATATTATTAAACATAGTCAATGCTTGAAGGAGTTAACTATTAAATAAATTCCTGTTAGAATTATAAAAAATAATTATAATCACTATTAATAATAATTTTAAATACATTATTAATTGTTTTAGATATCCTTTGGGACTTGTATTAAATGTCTATTACAAAGTAATAGTTGATAATTACCAATTTTATATTGGTTTATCTTAATTTGTTTATTAAACTCAAGATTATTTTTTTATTTATTATTATTATTATTATGATTGTTAACACTACCATAAAAAATAAATAAATATAATTTAAATTCATACTATCTTCTAAGCAAGAATTAATATTTGAACCATTGAAATAACTAGGAATTGTTTCAAAAGTATAAACTTGTTGAGGTTGTAATAAATCTAAAGTATTATAAGAAGGAGGATTACCACTTCAATAACTTTGAGTTCTTTGTAGATTAATACTATCTTCTAAGCAAGAATTTATATTTGGAGTATAAACTTGTTGAGGTTGTAATAAATCTAAATTATTATTTGTTGAAGGTTCAATATATTGTAATTCAATATCTCCTGATCTTCTTGTTAAAGTATTCATAGCAGGATTTGTATGTTGATTAATATATCTTAATGCAGCATAAACTCCAATTGTTGAACTTATAAATAAAGTTCCTGTAATTATTATTATATCTAAATGTGACATTTTATTTTAATTTGTTATCATTCTTTAACGTCTTGTGAAGGCACTGAGGCAAAGACGAATTTATATAAAGCTTAAGATCTATCATTTCTTAAGTCCTTATTAATTAATTAATAAAATTAGTTAAATATCTCACAATTATTAGATAGATGACTTAATAAATTAAGTAGTGAGAGAAGTCTATTTAACTCTAAAGCATACTCAACCTTTTGACAAATGTCCTTCTTGTTCAGTATTGAGGTGTAAATAAAGGGGGGGGGGGTAATATTTAATAAAGAACTAGAAGAGATTTCTAGTGTTAATTAAAATAAATTAATGTAATTATATTTAATCAATACCAAAGGTGCTCCTTTGTTTAAACTCATATCTTTCAATATGTCATAGTTTAAATCGAATTTATTATCCGCTAAACTAATTTGATGTAATAAAAATTGAGATAATAATTTAGGAGAACTATTTTTAGTTATTAGAATTGGTTTTGATAATGTAATAACTGGAGAATCTTCATCATCAGATTCTAAGTCTGTAAGAGATAATTCAAATGTTAAAACATATACTTTATCATTTTCTAAATTGTTTAAAAATAGTTTTAATTCAATTATATCTGAGAAATATAATGGACTAAACATAAAACTACCAAAACAAAATAACTTATTTGGAATTACTTGATGTAAATATGTGATTTTATTTATACTCATCAAAATTTTATTAATAATTCAGTTATGTTTATGAATAAAATGTATAATAAATAAAATAAAGAAATAAATTGATTAAATCTTAAGAACAAATTATTTGGATCTCCTATTAATAAAAATGTTGCTAATAAGAAATCTATAATACAAATAAGGAATGATATAGAATATCATATTCCAGATATATTATAAATAAAAAGAAATAAGATTATAGTTAATAAAAACATTGTTAAATATTTTTTAAATCCTTTGGGACTGGTATTAAATGTCTAATATTTATATTTATTATTATTTTATATAATTTATTATAATAAATATAAAATATTACTTACTAATTACAAATTATTTAATTTGTTTAGCGATTTATTAATGGGTGGGGGATAGCATAAATTTAATTTTATTGATTATAATTAATATTATATAATAATAATCTCTATTAAATATTATATGTCTTTTAAAACTATCATGAAGTTAATTATATTATTATGACAATAATATAGTGAGAGATTTATAATATCTTTTAAAGTTTACAATTATTTTGTAATTACAGTTTAGCGTGGATAAGATATATAAAAATAAAAAACAAAAACAATGAAAAACTTAAATAAATTCACTAAACATGAATTAATATCTAAATTAAAAAATTTAGATAATCAAAATTCTAATCAAAATTCTAATAAATCTACTTTAATTAAAATAGTTGAATATTTATTATATTTTAAAAGTTTAATTTTTAAATTAACTTTAATAGCTTTTATTATTAGATGAATTAGAAAATATTCATTAGTAAGCAAATTCTGACACATTTTCAATATAATTGCAAGTGTATTATTAGGATTTTCTTTAATGGATATTTATTCATTGGATATTATTACTTGAATTAAAGGTACAAATATTTATAATTGATATTCTGATTTATTATATCCCAAAGAAATTATTAAAGATAATAAATCTAGTGAATTTCAATTTCCTAAAAGAATTACAGAAAAAACAACAGAAAATGAAACAGGACACACTACAATTAGTGAATGAATTAATAGAAATCCTAAATCGAAAATAGAAGAAACTAAAGATGATTCTATTTGAGATATAATTCAAAATAATTCTAAAGCTATTTTAATTGTAAGTGGAGTTATAATCATTTCTGGATTATCATGATATTATTTCGATGAAATTAAAGATGGTTATTTTTCCAGTATCGAATGAATTAAAAATCATTTTACTAAACCATCCGGGGGTGGTCAAACAGGTGATACACAAAGTAGTAGCCAATGTAGTATCACACCTACTTCATCAAATATTCAAGTAATTAACAATCAAACACCTACTTCAACTGAAAGTGTTATTCAACCTCCTGAATCTAGTGGATCTGTAGATGTTAAAGGTAAAGGAGTTTTAACTTCACCATCTTTAGAAAGTTTAAATAATAGAGCAGCAGAAAGTTGAGCAGAAGGTTCGTCTTCTCCAAAATCGGATTCTAGTTCTACTACAATTACTCCTGATAAATCTTCGTCTACTTCATCATCATCTATTAATACCCCTTTGGTTAACTCATTCGTTATAAACAATTGAAGACATCTTATCACTAATAATCAAGAAGATTTTAATTTTATTGAAAAAACTTTCGCTTCTGAAGATGATTTAACTAAAGAAGCGGCTGAAAAATTAGTTAAAAGTTTAGCTAATTTAATGGTATCTTATGATGATCATATATTAACTTATGAAAGAGTAATTAAATTTAAAACTGAAGCACAAATAAATGCATATTATCAAACTATGTATCATTTCAGAGAATGAATTTCTATTTATCATTCAAAAATATTACCATTAAGTGAAAATAAAATTGCAATTGGAAATATGTTTGATGAACCAACTCCAATTATCTAATAAAATATAATCTCCATTATTAAATTATATTTTATTAAATATTTAAAACTTTATTTGGATTAAAATCCATTTAAACAATCTAGTTGCTAATAGCGTAAACATAATAAATAAATAATGACTTTAGATCAAAAAACTTTTGAATTTAAACATAAAATGTTTGAATTAATATCTACTAATGAAATTACATTATTACATAATTTAGATAAACAAATTGTTATAAATAAAAATGGTAAATTTAATTATTATAAATTTTTTTGAATTACACCATTCTAGTGTTTGAAGATTTTTATGAGAATTAGAAACATCCAAAGTTTATACTCTTATTCCATTTATTTCCATAAATAATAATCATGATGAACCTTATACTATTTTATCTAGACAAATCCTAATTACAAAAAATAGTAGTTCGTTATTATTAAGCAAATATATTAATACTAAAATTAATGATACTTTTGATTTATATCAAATGAATTCATCCATTAAATTTAATGTAATTTTTAAATATAAAGAAATTGAAATTTAATTAGTTTTATAATGAATATAAATTTTTCTCCTTAAAGACTAAATTATGGTTAATTAATAATAGTTCAATTCTATTTTTAGTCTATTTTGTAAGGGTTAAATGTCAATGGTTGACAGTTGACTTCGGAGAAGTTTGCTTTAGTAGTACGATTCTGCTTAACTCTAAAATGATAAGATTTACCCCCTTTATTCTATAAAAGAGAATATTTACTATTCAGTTTTCGTTAATTAATCATATTAATTTCGCGATGTAAAAAAAAAAAAATGTATATATTTTAGTTTATAAATTTAATTACATTTTAAGAAATTTATTTATATAAACAAATTTAAGTATATTATAAAATATTATAATAACAATTCAAAAATATTTCTTTAATTAGAGTATTATATTTTTAGGTTAAACCTACATTAAATTATTTATAAATTTATAATTGAATTTATTTAAATTTTAATGTTTATAGCCTTTTTGTTCAAAATTTAGATTGAATAATAATATAGGCTTATTTTATTAATTTAAATGAAATATATATTAATAAATATATTAAGTTTTACAACAATAATATCTAGTGTATTAGTAATTACTTCTCAAAATCCTGTAATATCAGTAGTATATTTAATTTCTGTATTTGTAAATGCAGCAGGTTATTTAATATTATCTGGAATAGGTTTTCTAGGTTTATCTTATATAATTGTATATGTAGGTGCTATAACTGTTTTATTTTTATTTGTAATTATGATGATTAATATATCATTAACAGATATAATAGATACAGGAAAACAATATACTAAAAATTTACCTTTAGCTTTTGTAGTTGCTTCATTATTCATATTTGAAATGTTTAATATTTTACCATTTAGTTGTAATAATGTTTCAGGTTTAAAGTTTATTTTTGAGACTATTACTAATTTCAATTTATTTATTTGAAATAATAATGAATTAAATTTTGTTAATAATATTCATATTACTTATCAATCTAATATGGCAGATACTACATTTATTTCATTTAGTCAAATTGAAGCTATAGGACAATTAATTTATACATATGCTGCTGTATTATTAATAATATGTAGTATTATTTTATTATTATCTATGATTGCACCTATATTCATTTCATTAAATAAAAAATAATTTGTTTAATTTACTCAAATAAAAAAAAATTATTACCCCACCCCCTTGAAATGGGTTAAATGATATTGGCTATCGATAAGCTTAGCACAAGTTTATTTATGCAGTTCGATTCTGCTTAACTCTAAAATGATAAGATTTACCCCCTTTAAACAAATTAATTTTTAAATTATTCTAAAAGAGTGAATACTTAGCAAATATCTTTTGATTTATCAATTTTATAAGCTTTTGTACCTACTAATTTAGAATTTTTATAGATTAATTTTCTTTTATTTTCGGTAACTTTTAAAGTATATAATTGTTCTATTATATTAATGTATCCACTACTTAAGTTTCTTCTTCATTTCTTTTGTTGTTTTTCAATTAAAGCATCTTTAATTAATAAATTTTTAAAATCAGTAATAGTTAGTTCAATTTCATGTTTTAAACCTTTAACTTTATAAATAACTTTACCATCTTCAGTTTCCAAATAATACACTTTTGGACTTATAAAAATGGCTTTTTTACAAATATTTTCTAGTTTTAATTTACCTAATACTTTAGAGTCTATTAAATAAGCAGGTAAAGGTTTATCAACATAAATACTATCTGTATCTGAATAATATAAATTAATTAAAGGATTATTTTTTAAATTGAGACATATGAATTCTAGCGTAAGCAGTTATTGCCGTAGCAATACCAACAGAAACATTATGACTAGATTCATTTTCTACAGGAATATCTTCTATTCTATTATAAAAGATCATGAAATATTCACCTAATTCAACTTTTTCAATAATACAATTTAAAAATTTATTTTCAAAATCATCTATGAAATCTTTATGAATTATACTTATTTCTGAAAAATTATCATCCATACCAAATCTACCATATAAACTATTTAGTAATATTTTAGCTATATAATTTAATGGATCTGATTTAGAATATTGCAACCTTAAATTATATAAAGTATCTACATATTCTTTGAAGATATTTTTTCTTTCAAATGTGTAACCTCATAAAATATTGAATTTATATCTAAATTTTTCAGCATTATACAATTCTTCAGAAAATATCATATCTTTTCAACTACCAGTAGGAGCCATAGTTCTTGTCATATTATTAATTTTAACATGAGTTTGAATTATTGGATGTTTAATATTATCTGGTGCTATAATTTCACAGAAAAAGAATCCAAAAGCATTAGGATCAATTACTCTGATATTCCCTTCAAAAAATGTCGGTTTACCAATTGGCATATCAAATTTAGACATAACATAAGGATATAATGAGTTAACATCATAACAATATATTTTAGAACCTTTAGGAGGCTTAGGGATATACATATCAACTGCTCCTCCTGTGTAACTTTGTCTAATATTTTCAGCAATTTCCCCAGATAATTGTGGTATAATATCATTTTCTAAAAAAAGATGACCTAAAGATTCCAAAAGCTAATGAAGGTAAAGTTGGATAATGGTGAATATTTTTACTAAATAGAGAAAATACTAAATCACTAAATTTAAAAATAACTTGATATAAACTAATAACATCTAATTCGCAATATTTAATAGTTTCATTTCTTAAATTTCAATTATTATTAAAATTTGATTTATAATTATTATAATCAGTTAAAGAAATTTTATTATCAAATTCTTTGAAGTTCGGAACATCACCAATATAATCTAAATTATTTTCATTAACAAATAAATAAGGAAAGATTGATTTTTGTTTTTCTGTTAGAAATCCTTTAGTTAATTTACTTAGTGAAGCTAATAAAATTAAATAACTATCTTTAAATTGAATTCTATACTCAAGATTTTCACCATAATTTAAGTTAATAGAAATAATTCTACCATTATGAATTATTGGAGTAACATCTCCTAATTCAACTAAATATTTAAATAAAAATATTATATCAAATTTAGCTAAATTATGAATGTAAATATTATATCCATTATATTTTCTAATTAAAATAGATTTTAAAGCTGAAAGTAGCATATCTGCTGAATCTTTATAATCAGTAATGAAGAAACTATTTATAGATTTACCATCATATATTGAAATAGTATAAGGTATTAAAATATTATCTTTAATATAAGTTTCAATATCTAGAGTTATAAAATTATTAGTGTGGTTTTTAGATTTTTCTAGTTTAGAAATAAATTTAGATTTATTTTCTTTAGTAAATAATATTTGTTTATTATTTTCAAAATAGAATTGTTTATTATCAATTTTTCTAAGAATTCTATTTTCACTTAATTTAAAATCTATGAATTTAATTAGAAGATCACTATCTTTGAAAATTTCAATTGAATTTTGATTTTCAGAGCTTAATATTTTTGTAATTAAGTTATCTTTACTTTGTAAAATGTATATAGTTTCATTAACTAATTTATTTACAGTTAAAACTTTTCCAAAATCTAATGGATTGAAGCTAATTACTAAATTATTATTATTATAATTTTGAAAACTTAAATTTGATTTAATAATATTTTTATTTTCAATATGTCCTTCTTTAAAACCACAGCTAATAATAAATGATTCAATTTGAGTTTCATTATAGTATTCTGATTTAAATTCTATGTTATTTATAATTCAATTAATATATCAATCTTTATCAACATTAGTTAAATATTGAACTTTTCCGATAGTTGAAAATTCATTATTAATATATTTAATTTTAAATAAAATAAACATATAGTTATTAGATTTAAATTCTTCATGAATTTTATTTCAAAAATTATTAAAGATTTTTTCAAATAAAGTTTTAGTAAATACTTTACTATTTATATTGAAAGTTAATTCTTTTCAAATATTTTTAGATTTTACTTTTCTTAATTTAATTATATTTGTAGAAGCGATAAGTATTGATGTATTATCTATATTTATTAATATTATTAATAATATTAAGCTAATTAAAATTAGTTGGACTATTATTTTATTAACTTCAATTAATTGTCCATTTTCATAAGTAAATTTTCTATCTTCAATTGATCTTATAAAAGTTGAATCATCAATTTTATGATCTTTATATTCGAAATTTAATTCACCATTTGTGTAAATTTTAACTTGATTATATAAATCATATTGATCAATTAAAGCTAAATTTCTATTATTTATGAACATTACATAAAAATTAATATTTTGATAGATTAATTTACCATAATTTAATGGATTTATAGTAATTGGTAATTTATATTTTTTATAGTTTTGAAATTTTAACATTGTTTATGTAATTTATAGACCTAAGTCTTAAGGTTTTAGCCGATTATGAGTGCGAGATTATTTATTTTATATCACTATTCATATCTCCCTCCACAAAGAATAGCCATAATATTTAAATGTCACTTAAGCATACTGAAATATTATGTTGATATTTTAAAAAAGGGGGTAAATAATTTAATGAACTAGAAGCAAATTCTAGTTAAAATAAGCTAATTTGATTATATTTAACTCTGATATATGGAGCTCCTTTATCTAATCTCATATCTTTAATTAATTCATAATCAAGATCAAATCTCTCCGAAGCTAGAATAGTTTGATTAATTAAAAATTTAGAAATTAATGCTGGATTACTATTTTTAGTTATTAAAATTGGTTCGCTTAATGTAATAACAGGAATATCTTCATCGTCTTCAAATTCCGACATGAATAATTCAAATGTTAAGACATAACATGTATCAGATTTTAAATTTTTTAAAAATAATTTTATTGATATGAAATAATTCCAAAAGAAGATATTCATAAAATTGTAAATAAAGAAAGCATTTTTGATTCTATTGAATTAGAAGATTATATATTTAATAGGATTAAATTCTGAACAAGATGAAAATAATAATACAAATAATTCAGTAGGAGTAGCAGCAGCAATAACAGCTTACTCTAGAATTCATATGACTCAATTCAAAAATAACCAAAAAATTAAATTGTATTACACAGATACAGATAGTATTTTTACAGATTTAGATCCATCTTTAATTGATCATAAAATTCTTGGAAAATTAAAATTAGAATATTTCTGTGAAGAAGCAGTATTTTTAGGACCAAAAAGTTATTGTTTAAAAACTAATAAAGGTCTAATAACAAAAATAAAAGGTTTAAAAAATACAGATAATTTAACAATTCAAGATTTTAAAGATCTATTAGAAAAAGATTTCTATAAAATAGAAAGTCATAAAAAATGATTTAGATCTTTAGAAAAAGGTAAAATTACAATTAAAGAACAATTATATAGAATAAAACAAACTGATAATAAAAGAGAAAATATTTATTATCAAAATAAAAATTATAGGAACTAAACCTATAAAAATTTCAGAATAGCTTTACCCCCTTTTTTAAAAAACAAAATTTTTTGTTTTCAAGATATTGATAAAATTATTAAAACAAAAATTAACTGATATTATTAGGTATAAATTTAATGGCATAATTTTAAAATGATTTTGAACAGTCATATAAAAAAAAATATATAAGTGGTCGAAGACCTAGTATTGTCTTATCTATACACACAAAACAGTTTTTCCGTATTCTAACCATATATATATATGATTAAGTGTGTTCTATATCAATATTTTTCGATTACGATTAATGCTATAATACTTAATTAAAAAACAAAAACAAAATTAATAAATTTATATATAAAAGTTATATCTAAATTATATGATAAAAATATTTTCAAACGTTTGTTTATATAAGTAAAGAAAAGATTAATAAAATTTATTTAAACAATTAAATAAATAAATTTGAAATAATAAAAAGATTTATATAAATTAGAGTTGAGATTACAGATGGTTTCTGTAGTAGATCTGCAAAATCTATAAAATTAGGGTTCAATTCCCTCTTAACTCTAAATTAATTTAATTTTAGTATTTTTAATTAAAAGAAATCTATTAATTATATATATTATAGTATAATTTATAAATGATTTAAATCTAAAATAAAAATAATTTTTATATAATAAATTTTCTTAGTTCAATGGTAGAACTGCATTCTTCTAAAGTGTTAATTTTGGTTCGAATCCAAAAGAGAATAAATTTTTTTTAATTCTTATTATTATTTAAATTATTTTACTTTAAATAATATTAGTACAAATCCCTATTAAATTAGGTTGATTATATAAAAATAAATTTATTGTTACAGTGTTTTACTTATTTTTAATTATTATTTACTTAAATTTAAATATATTTAATTTAATTATAATACTATTATATTATTATTTAAATCTACTTAAAGAAATATTTATTTTACATATTATAAACTATTAAAAACAAAAATATTATTATAAGTTATGTTGTTAATTTTAATTAACTATTTAATTCAATATTTATATTTATTAAATTTTATAAAATTGTAACTTAAGATTATAATTTAATTTTACATATTTTAATTAATTAAAATATAAAGAAATTTAAAATATCTAATCGTTTATAAATATAAATAAAGATGATAATTATAACTACCTATGAATACAAATAATTTAATATTAAGTCTATTAAATGTATTAATTAATTTATTAGATGTATTATTAGTAATATTACCTATATTATTATCTGTAGCTTTTATGACTATAATAGAAAGAAAACAATTAGCAGCTCATCAAAGAAGAGTTGGTCCTAATACTACAGGATATTTTGGTTTATTACAACCATTTAGTGATGCTCTAAAATTAATAGTTAAAGAAACTGTAATACCTTCTCAATCTAATAAAATATTATTTTATTTAGCACCTGTATTTTCATTAATATTTAGTTTATTAGGGTGAGGTATAATTCCTTTTGGACAAGGGTTAGCATTATCAGATTTTTCATTAGGAATATTATATACTGTAGCTTTATCTTCATTAGGAGTATATGGGGTATTATTTGCTGGTTGATCAGCTAATTCTACTTATGCTTTTTTAGGTTCTTTAAGAAGTACTGCTGCTATGATTAGTTATGAATTAATATTAAGTTCTGCTATATTAATTATAATAATTTTAACTGGTTCATTTAATTTTACAGCTATTATTGAAAATCAACAAGCTATTTGATATTTAGTACCATTATTTCCAATATTTATATTTTATTTTATATCTATATTAGCTGAAACATCTAGAACACCTTTTGATTTACAAGAGGCTGAATCTGAATTAGTTGCTGGTTTCTTTACTGAACATTCTAGTGTTCCTTTTGTTTTTTTCTTTTTAGCTGAATATGCTTCAATTGTTTTATTTAGTTGTATTACTTCTATTTTTTTTTTAGGAGGATATCATATGCCTGAATTATTTATTAATAATTCTTTAATTAATTTACAATCTATAATATTAGGATTAAAAACTTGTATATTCTGTTTTATGTTCGTATGATTTAGAGCCACTTTACCTAGAATGAGATATGATGCTTTAATTGATTTATGTTGATTAAATTTATTACCTATATGTGTAGCTTTTATTATTTTAGTACCTAGCATTTTAATAGCATTTAACATCTCACCTTATTAATTTATTATCTACAAATTATTTTATTAATTTTTATTTTCTTACCCCCTTTATTAAAAGGTAATAAATTGAAAACAAAAATATTCGATTTATACTTCGATTTTTAATGAATTTATTAGATTAGTTCAGATTTTAAATGTTTTAAATTATTAAAAATAAAAATCAATATAGTTAGCTTTTTGTTTTTAGAATAAAAATATTTTTTTTGAGCTTTAAAGATAGTTTTAAAATAAAACATTTACTTAAAAGAGATGTTAAAGATTGCAATTATTGCATATAAAATATAACAATAAAATAAAATATTAATTTATTGTTTAAATAATATAAGAATTTAATTTTGGTTCTGATTGAACGTTGTTCAGTAGTTTAAGACATGCAAATCATTATTACCGAGAATAATAATATATAATTAATAATTATATAAATATAGTAAGGTAATAAGGTGTAAAGGTGAGGATAAATAAATAAGTTACTTTATAATTTCCATAAATAGGAAATAATTTTAATTATTAAAAAACAAAATTTTGTCTTTTTTTAATAGTTAAAATAAATTAAATACTTTATTTAATTTATACTAAAGGAAATTTTCTGTTATAAAATACTATTTCTTTTGATTAGGTAGTTGGTAGGGTAAAAGCCTACCAAGCCGACGATCAATAGCTAAGTTTGAAAGAACAAATGGCCACATTGGGAATGAAATCTCCCAAGTAGTTTAATACTACCAGCAGTCGAGAATATTAGTCAATGCTCGAAAGAGTGAACTAGCTAACTGAAATCAATTAAAATTGATAACATAAGGGAAAATAATGATATTACCTTATTATTAGTGTCGTCCAAAACTGGTGCCAGAAGACTCGGTAAGGCCAGAGACACAAACGTTAATCGTCTTAATCAGGCGTA
>Ga0070763_10000083_pt1 | contig 18904 bp, 16 predicted proteins | sample HubBroMetageWRM3_FD_67279 | JGI IMG/M metagenome (GOLD analysis project Ga0070763, IMG submission 67279) | Warmed soil microbial communities from the Hubbard Brook experimental Forest, New Hampshire - Hubbard Brook CCASE Soil Metagenome WRM 3 | ecosystem: Environmental > Terrestrial > Soil >... | reverse complement strand
GAGTCGGTGCTGGCCATGCTCGTCAGTTGCGTGAGCAGATCGGCGCGCTTGATCGCGGTGGCGATCTCGTGGGCGAGCAACGCGATCATCGTCGTGCGCGTCCCCCCCGCGCGGACGGTGCCGGCCCAGCCGACGACGAGCACACCGACGGGTTCCTCGCCTCTGAACACGGGCTCGAACAGCAGCGAGCCTGGGCGCCCTACCCGCTCCCACAGGTCGCGATCGAGCGACACCGAGCTCGCGCCCTCGACCCACAGGAAGGGACGGCGCGAGATGAACGCCTCGCCGGCCGCGCTCGACGGCTGTGCGGCGATCTCGATCGGAGGCACATCGATGCCGGCCATCGCGGTCGAGCGCAAACGCTCTTGGTTGCCGTCGGGCTCGTACAGCAGCGCGAAGCTCGCGTTGCCGATCGATCTCGCGGCCTCGCACACCTCGGCGCGCGCACGTGGGCTGCTCGACAGTCCGCGCATCACCGCGGCGACGCGCTCCAACGCCTGCTCGCGCTGCTCGGCCTCCTCGGCCTGCCGGCGAACCTCGCCAACCAGCCACTGGGTGGTGAAGCCGATGATCGCGCTCACGGCGAGGAACAGCACGCCCGCGCGGTATTGACTCGAGGGGTACGCGGGCGCTCCCACGAACAGCAGCGGCGCGAGGAAGAAGATGGCTACACCAAATGTCACCGCGCACAGCTGCGGCCGGTCCCCGTACAGCGCCGTCCAGAACACGGGCAGCAGAGCGACGATCCCGATACCCGAGTTGGCACCTCCAGCGGCCGCGCGCAGGAACGCGACAGATGCGAGGAACACCAGCGACGGTAGAACCTCGCGGTGCTTGCCCAGCGGTCCCCGCCAGCGGCTGAGGCGGATCAGGCCGGCGAGCACTCCCAGTGCGAGCGCGGCCGCGTACTTCGGCCAGTCGACGCTCGCCGAGATCGAGACTACGAGCGCGGCCAGCGACGCGGCTGCCGCGAAGGGCGCGAGGTTTGCCGCGATGTGCTCCGCGGGGGCGATTTGACCGTCCGTCACCTGCTTCTCTTGCATACTCAAGCTATTCGGCAGCTGTCCGAAGATGCTTGAAGATGCACCATCGCCGCCCATTCCAATCGCTCGTGAGTCACACGAGCGCGAGCATTGTCGCGCTCGTGTTCGCCGTCGCGTTGTCGCTCGGCGCCGCCGTTCGCGCGCCGGTGGCGACCGCCGCCAAGGCGCACGCGTCGATCGTCGGAGGCGCGCCCGCGCAGGAGGGGGCGTTCCCGTCGCTCGCCTACATCATCGACGTGCAGGGCAGCTACGTCTACCAGTGCACCGGGACCGTGATCGCCCCCAGCTTGGTCCTGACGGCGGGGCACTGCGTCGAGAACATGAGCACGGGCGCCGTGAACGCGGCGTCGGGTTTCAGGGTGGTGACGGGCGCGGTCGATCCCACCACGCCGGGGAGCGTCGTCTCGACCGTCAGCGCCGCGATCGTCTATCCGGGGCTGGTGCGCAAGTCCGACGTCGGCGACGCCGCGCTGCTGGCTCTGACGACGCCCGTCGCCGCGCCCGCGATCAAGCTCGCGGCAGGCCCCGAACAGGGCCGTTTCCCGGCGGGATCGCCGGCTGTGATGGCCGGGTGGGGGATCGCCTCGTTCGGGCAGAGGCTCCCCACCGAAGTGCTGCAGTCGGGTACGACGGTGGTGCAAAGCGATAAGTGGTGCGCGCGCAACGCGCCTCCCTTCTATCGGAAGCGGGAGATCTGCACGATCGCCCCACCGACCTACACGACGGGGGTCTGCTCGGGCGACAGCGGCGGACCGTTGCTGATGGGCGAGCCCAACGGCGAATACGTCGAGATAGGTGTTGCGGTGCACGTCTATGACCGCTGCTCCACCCACCATCCCTCGGTGTACACGAGCGTCGCGGCGATCTACTCCTGGGCGCAGACGTGGATCGGCGCCTACAAGCTCAGCGCCGCGCCGCCGCCCGCTTCGCCGTCAGCGCCCGCTTCGCCCGCGCCGTCGTTGCCGACGGAAGCCTCGCCGGCTCCGGCTCCGGCGCCCTCCTAAGCGTCGGCCTCGTACAGCGACTCGGCGGCGAGCTGCTGTCCTTTGCCTCCCCACAGCTTGATCTCGAGCAGGTCGTGACGGTAGTCGTCGGGGGCGATCAGCGTGAAGCGCTGCTCGACGAGCTCGCATTGGTCGACGGTGGCGCGGCCGAGCTCCGCGGTCACGACTCTGCCGGCCCCCACCAGCGGACGCCCCCATACGAGCGTCATCGCGGCGACCGCACCCTCGGTGCCGTGCCACGAGCCGATCACCTCGTCGCATACGTCGAGCTTCCAATCGGGATTGCGCTCGGCGGTCTCCTCGGTGAAGTCACCGGCCGCGGTCAGCTCAGCGGGCTCGTCCTCGCCGGCGGGCGCTATGAACCGCACGTACCCGTACAGCTCGTACCCGCCCGAGGTGATCGTGGTTGCCGGCAGGTACCGTCGTCCGTGCCACGTCCGGTCTGGATACCACGCGATCTCGCCCGGCTCGCCGAGATCCTCCCCGTCGGTGTCGAGCGCCGCCCACACGTCGCGCAGCTCGTCTTCCAAGCGTTGCGCCCAGCGACCGTACGGCAGAGCTTCCTGGGGGGGCTCGGCGGCGAAGCTCGGGACGATCCGTTCGACGGGCGGCACGCGCGCAGCCTATACGGCCGCTCGCAGCACCGCGGCGGCGTGCTCGGGCGCGACGATATTGAGATTGACGCCGGTCGACAGCTCCAATCCCGCAAGGTGCGTGAGCCGCGGCGCGATGTCGATCCGCCAGCAGAAGTGCTCGGCGCCGCGCGGCGCCGTCCTGACCCACATGTTCAGCGGCGGGCTCGTGCCGAAGTGGCGGGCGAGGCGCAGCAGCCCATCGTGCAGGAGCGAGGCTCCCAGCGGCCCGTCGTCCTCGAAGCGCGCGCGCGGCGCGCGCGGAGCGAGCATCAGCTGAAACGGGATGCGCGAGCCGTACGGCGCGAGCAGCACCGCGTGCTCGTCGATCGCGACGACCCGCTCGCCACGGCGGACCTCTTCGGCGACGAGATCCTCGAGCAGGCCGCGACCCATCGTGCGCGTCGCGTAGGCACCGCAGCGCTCGCGCTCACGTGCGAGCTCCGCCGGCACGAACGGGAGCGCGTACAACTGCGCGTGCGTGTGCTCCAACGACGCCCCCGCCTCACGGCGCTCGTTGACGATCAGCTGCACGCACGCGCTGTCGGCGTGGACGCGCATCCGCTCGCGCCACACCTCCATCGCCCCCGCGACCCGCTCGGGTGCGAGCTCGGCTAGCGACAGCACCGGCTCGGGCGCGTTGACGATCACCTCGTGCGCCCCGCGCGCGGACGATGCGCTGAACAGGTCGGGCTGAGCGTCGGGCGGTGGCTCGGGGCAGTCGAGCGTGAGCGCGGGGTACAGGTTGGGCACGACGCGCACCGTCCACCCAGGCGTGTCCGGGTCCCCGCCGCCCGGACGCACCGCGTACAGCTCGGGCGGGGTGCGCTGCTCGTGGCCCTCGGCGAACGGGTCGCGTTCGGCGTCGATCGGTTGCGGCGCGGGACAGCGCGGCTCTCCACCGGGCCGCACCGAGCGCTCCCCCGCCACGATCACCTTGTGCCCGGTCAACGGGTCGACCCTTATCTCAGGCATGTTCCGCACACAGTAGGAAGTCTCGTCCCGCGAGCGCGCCGCGCCCGTTCAGGCTTCCAGCGCGTAACGCCGCACATCCTGCGCCAGCTTCGCGGCGCTCGGGAACTGACCCTGCCAGATGAACTGCCTCCCGTCGCGTGCGATGAACACCGTCACCGGCGTCCCGGAGGAGTCGGTGACCTGTTCGCCGAGCGCGCCGCTGCGATCGTAATAGCTGGGATAGCTGAGGGGGAACCTCGAGAGAAAGGCGACCGGGCCGGCATGGCTCGGATCGCGGGAGTCGATCCCGAGGAACGCCACTCGCCGTCCGTATTCGGCCGATACGCGCTCGAACGCGGGCGACTCGGCCTGGCACGGCTCGCACCACGACGCCCACTTGTTGATCACCACCGGGTAGCCCTTCAGCGCGAGGAGGCGCGCGCGCAGCGCACGCGCGCCGCCGCCGAGCAGCCGACCGCTCTCGGCGTGCAGCGCCCGCAGCGGCGGCGGCGATCCGGCCAGCAGCGCGTCGACCTGCGCTCGCGTTAGCCGCGCGACCGATCCGTCCGTGCTCGCGCCACGCGGCAGCTCGGACAGGCCGAGCGCGAGCAGCGCGAGCAACGCGATGCACGCGAGTGTCACGAGCGTACGTCGGGCGCTCATCAGGGCGCTAATCTGCCCGTGCCCTGGAAACGCGCCGCGTGCGGGCGTCGCGCGTGCGGGTGGCGTGCCATGCCCGACAAGGGTTGCATAATCGCTCGCGAGACCCGACGTCTTCAATTCGCCGGGGTTGTGCTGTATCCTGTGGGACAACGGAGTGGAGGGGCTCATTCCTCCGTTCCCCCTAGCCTCGCCGGCGCCAGCGCCGGTACTACGAGTCGCACAGCGGCATTTCCTCCGCAGCGGCTCCGTCTCGAAGTCCAGAGCCTCCATGGCCGAGTCCACAGAAGTGGCCCTCGTGGCCGCGCCCATTCCCAAGCCCGCCGACATAACTCGCGCGGAGAAGCTCGTGCGCGAGCGCTTCCTGCACGAGGGCGAGGATCCCGCCGTCGCGCTGCTCGCCGGCTCGCCCCGCCGCCGTGCGCTCGACCAGGCGCTCGTGGAGCTCGGCGAAGGCGCCAAGCACCCCTCGACCGCTTGGCGGCGTGAGTTCTCGCTGCTGCTCGGGCTCGAACGGGTGCTCTCCGAGGACGAGCCGAAGCTCGCCGACGGCACGGTTCTCTCCGCCCACCAGGTCGACGCGCTGTCGGGAACGCTGACGGCGCTGCTCGCCGAGGCTCAACGCACGGCCGCGAGCGCGAATGGGCGTGCGGCCGCGGCCGCCTCGCCGGAGCTGCTCGCCTCGGCCGCGATCCTCGGCCCTGACGGCGGCGAGATCCCGGCGCCGTCCGGCGATGCCGCTGCATCCGCGCGCGCGACCGACGTCGACGTCGACGCCGACGTGGATGACGATGACGATGACGACGACGATCTCGACGACGAGGACGACGAGGAGGATCTCGGCCCCGTGCAGCGCGCCGCGCCCGATGAGGACGAGGACGATTTCGACGACGACGACGAGGAGGACGAGGACGAGTCGGAGTCAGATGGCGAGGCGGATGAGGTCGAGGAGGAGTCCGAGGAGGAGCCCCGCGACTGGGTCGAGGAGGGCGAGGAGGAGACGCTGGCCGACCAGCCCGAGGATCCAAACGCGGCCAAGCGCTTCTGGTTCGAGCACGCCACCGGCGCCGGCAAGACGGTCGCCGCGCTCGGTTTCGTGGAGGCGTCGCAGACGGGCGGCATCCTGATCCTCACCCATCGGCGCAATCTCGTCGATCAGTTCCACGGCGAGCTGCGCCAGCGTGGCTACCAGAAGCGCATCTCACGCCCGCTGTATGTCGGCGAGGACTCGCCGAAGGGGCCGGTCACGGTCGAGACCTACCAGTGGTTCGTGCGCAACGCGGGACGCATATCGAGCGCTTACACGATCGTGATTTGCGACGAGGCGCACACCGCGCTGGGAGAGAAGACGAGCGGCGCGATTCGCGCGTGGACCGGGCCGGTCTTCATTGGGATGACGGCTACCGGCGCGTTGATCGCGCGCCACGTCACCGACCTGTTCCCGACGCAGACCTCGCGCTTCGATCTCGCCCAGGCGGCCCGCCGCGGTGTGATCGCGCCGCTTCGCTGCGTGCGCATCTCTCCGGGTGTGGGGGTGCGCACGATCGCGAACGTGCCGCTGCGCCGCGGTGAGGTCGATACCGAGTTCGACCAGGAGGAGCTGGCGGAGCTGCTCGACCAGCAACCGTTCAACATGGCCGCGGCGAACCTGTACAAGACGCGCTTCAACGGCGTTCCCGGCGTGGTGTACGCGGCGGGCGTCAAACACGCGTACAACCTCGCCGAAGCCTTCCGCGCGGAAGGGATCAAGGCGATGGGCGTCTCGGGCGAGACCCCGAAGCGCGAGCTGGCGAACGTGCTCGCGCGCTACGAGCGTGGGGACATCGACGTGCTGATCAACGCGCAGCTGCTGGCGGAGGGATGGAACAGCCCGCGCGCGACCGTGTGCGTGCACCTCGCGCCGACCGCCTCCAAGCGCATCTATCAGCAGCGCGTCGGACGCGTCACGCGGCGCCACCCAGGCAAGGAGGCGGGCCTGGTGGTGGACTTCGTGCACCCCGCCACCAAGAACGACGACCCGGTGGTGACGCTGCACTCGCTGCTCGACCGCGACGTGTATCGCGGCGGGGCGATCGTCGTCGGGCCGGTCAGGCGTGGACGTGGGCGGCGGATGCGCGTGGAGCGCAGGGTGTTGCCGGTGTGCGCGGAGGAGGAGCGCCGTTTCGAAGTTTTCGAGCGCGAGCTGTGGCGGATCGCGGTCGAGCATCTCGACTACGGCGAGCAGCACGTGTGGGCGGCGCTCGCCGGCGCACGCGTGACCCCCAACGGCTGGCGGCGCGCACGCGCGATGCTGCACTTCGACCGCAGCGGCGAGCTGAAGGCGCGCTTCCTGATCACCGCGGTGCAGCGCAACAAGAGCTCTCAGCTGCGGTTGAAGGCGCTGTCTGAGATCGCGGCACTGCGTGACCCAGACGCGTTCGATACCGCGATCGACATCGTGGGGGCGTGGCCGCGCGAGGAGCGCCGCGAGGCGGCGAAGATCATGTTGCGCGCGATGGTCGAGCGGCGTATCGGCCGCCGCGACCAGGCGAACGCGTGGATCTGGAGATTGGCGGAGTACACGCGCGAAGTGCACGAGGAGTACGCGGTGCAACGCTGGCCGGAGACCAAGCGGTTGCTGGGTCTGCTCGTCAACTCCGCGGGCGGCGCGCACGCGCGCAACGCGCGCAGGCTGGTGCACGCCGCGCGCAAGCAGGACCGGCGGCTGGCCGCCGCGCTGCTGGCGGCGGCGCTCGCGCACACGCCCGAGGCCGAGGAGGTGCTGCGCGGTGCGCGCACGCGCATGGCGCGCAAGCCGCCGGCGCTGGCGCGCGAGCTGTTGCGCAACTTCCCCAAGCGCCGCCCGCGCGGTCAACGCCGTCGACGCAAGGGGCCGCAGAGCGCGGGCGCGACCGCCGCCCAAGCGGCGAAGGCGTCCCCCGCGACGGCGGCGGTGGAGGCTCAAAAGACGGTGGATGACAAGCAGACGCGCGGCGCCCAGCGGTCACAGGCGAAGCGCCCACGACGCTCTCCGGGACGGCGCTCATCTAACGGCGCGCCCGAGCGTGCCGGGTCGTCCGCCAACGGCGAGTTGGACGTCGGGTCCGGTAAGAAGCTGCAGGAGAACGTCGAAGTGGCGCTCGAGCGTGCCGATCAGCCCACCGACGTCAAGGGCGCCTAGCCCGCGAGGCGGGCGACTCAGTCGGCGGGGTGGACGCCGACGGGGCTCAGATGAACCTCGCCCGCGTCCAGCGCGGCGATCTCGCCGTCGCTGAGACGTACCAGTAGACGGCCGCCGTCGTCTACGCCCTCCGCCACCCCGTGCCCGCGAGCCCAGGAGACTTCGCGTCCCGCCAGCGCGTCGCGCGCGCGCCAGGCGTCGAGCACGGTCGCCACGGGCTCGGCCAGGCGCGCTTGCAGCGCTCCGATCACGCGCTCGAGCGTCGTCTCGATCGCGCTGGGCGCGAGCTCCAGGCTCGCCGCGCGCGCACGTAGCTCGAGCGGGAGCTCGTCGATCCGAACGGCCACGTTGACCCCGATGCCCAACACCGCCCAGCGTTCCTGGGGTCGACCCTCGACGAGGATCCCGGCGAGCTTCGCCAGCTCGCTCGCACCGCCGGGGAGCGGCGAGCGATCTCCGGCGCGCTCGACCACGACGTCGTTCGGCCACTTCACTCGCGCGTACGCGCCGACCGCGTCGCACACCGCGACCGCGGCGATCAGCGGCAGTTGCGCGGGGGGATCGCGCAGCACCAGCGAGCACAACAGCGCGCTGCCGGGCGGCGCCACCCAGTCTCGGCCCTGACGTCCGCGCCCGGCGGTCTGCTCGGCGGCGCACACCAGCGTGCCGTGCGGGGCGCCCGCGAGCGCCAGCGCGCGCGCGCGCTCGTTGGTGGAGTCGGTGCGTCGCAATTGCACGCGCGGACGCCCGAGCGACGGCACGGATGCGCTGCGCGAGTGCTCAGTGCTCGGAGGCATCGTTCAAAAGCGCCTCGAGCAGCCCGTCGACGTCGTGGCGTCGCGCCTCGACGTCTGGTTGCAGGCCGTGCTCTCTCAGGGTGGCGCTCGTCACGGGCCCGATCGACGCGATCCGCGTGGTCGGGGACAGTGCCGCATCCGAGGCTGCCGCGACCTCGCCGTGCTCGCCGCCGCCGGCGGCGGCTTGCAGGAACAGGCGAACGGTGGAGGAGGAAGTGAAGGTGATGTAGTCGGCCGCGCGCGCCCGTGTGAGCGTTTGCTCGGAGAGCGGCTCGGCGACGGTCTCGTACAGCGCGAGCACGTCCACCTCGATGCCGCGTGCGCGCAGCGCGTCGGGAAGCACGTCACGCGCCGCGCTCGCGCGTGCCACGAGCGCGCGTTTGGATTGCACGCCGGCGAGCGCCTCCGCGAGCGACTCGGCGACGAAGCGTTCGGGCACGATGTCCGCGACGATCCCCCGTTCGGCCAGCGCGCGCGCCGTCCCCGGTCCGATCGCCGCGACGCGCGCATGCGCGAGCGCGCGCGCGTCGTGTCCCGCGGCGGCGAGTCGCTCGAAGAAGAACTCCACCCCGTTGGGGCTCGTGAGGCAGATCAGGTCATATGGCGTCGGATCGAGCGCCGCGCTGCGCGCGGCGTCCTCCGCGAGCGCGCGCACGCGGATCGCGGGCGCTTGCACGACCGTCGCTCCCAGCTCGCCGAGCCGTCGCGCCAGCTCGGAGGCTTGCGCGCGCGCGCGCGTCACCGCCACCGTGCGCCCCGCGAGTGGGCCCGCGTCAAACCACGCAAGCTCGCGCGCCAGTCCCGCGACCGCTCCGACGATCGTGACGGCGGGGGCCTTGACCTGTTCGCGCTGCGCGAGCGCTGCGATCGTGGCGAGCGTGCCAGTCACCGTACGCTGGTCGGGCAGCGTGCCGCGTTCGACGATCGCCACCGGCTGGGATCCCGGTCGTCCCGCGGCGATCAGCCGCTCGGCGATGCGCGGAAGCTGGCGCACGCCCATGTAGAACACGAGCGTGCCGGGAAACGCGGCGAGACCGGCCCAGTCGAGCTCGGCCTCCGCGCGGCCGTCGGCTGTGCTCTCGGTCGCCGCAGGCGGGGTGCCGGACGGCGCGTCCTCCTGGGTGTGCCCGGTGACGAACGCCACCGCGGTGGACAGACCTCGATGGGTCACCGGTATGCCGGCGTACGCCGCGGCCGCGACGCCGGCGCTGACCCCTGGGACGACGGTGAACTCGATACCCGCTTCGCGCAGCGCGAGCGCCTCCTCGCCGCCGCGTCCGAACACGAACGGATCCCCGCCCTTCAGCCGCACGACCTCGCGCCCGGCGCGCGCGCGCTCGATCATCAGCGCCTGCGTGTGCTGCTGCGGGACGGACTCCCCCCCGCCCTGCTTGCCGACGAACAGCAACTCGGCATCCGCGCGCGCGCAGTCGAGCGCCGCGGGGGGAATCAGCCGGTCGTACAGGATCGTGTCGGCGCGCGCGATCAGCTCGCGCGCGCGCGCGGTCAGCAGGCCGGGGTCGCCGGGGCCGGCGCCGACCAGATGCACACGGCCGGCGCGCTCGGACTCCTCCGGGGCGTCGCGCTCAGGCACGGTCCACGGCCATGCTCTCTGCGCGCGCCAGCAGCTCGCGCGCGCCGGCCGCGGCCAGACGCTCGGCCATGCGCCGTCCGAGCGCCGCCGGATCGTAGAAGCCGCCGAGCAGCTCGTCGAGGATCCACTCCGAGCCGTCCGGCAGTCCCACCCACGCGCGCAGATGAAGGCAGCCGCAGCCGGCGGGCGTCGCGTACGCGCCGAGCGGCGTGTTGCAGCCGGCGTCGAGCGCGCGCGCGAGCGCGCGCTCGGCCTCCAGGCAGGCGCACGCGTCCGCGTCGAGTATCGGCGCGACCGCGGCGCGCGCGCGCGCGTCGTCGGCGCGCGCTTGCAGCACGAGCGACCCCTGCCCCGGCGCGGGCACGAAGCGCTTGGAGTCGAGCACGCAGCCGATGTCGCGCTCGCGCCCGAGCCGCGAGAGGCCGGCGACGGCGAGCACGATCGCGTTGAGCGGGTGATCCTCGCCAGTTGGCCCCTCGCTGTGCGCCGTCACCCTGTCGGCGAGCTTGCGCAGACGCGTGTCGACGTTGCCGCGCAGGCTCACGACCTCGAGATCGTTGCGCGCGGCGCGCAACTGCGCGGCGCGGCGCACGCTGCTGGTGCCCACGCACGCGCCGGGCGGAAGATCGCTCAGCGAGCGTGCGCCGATCAGCGCGTCCTCGGCGGGCGCGCGCGCGATCGCGCCGAGCAGCTCCAGGCCGTCGACGATCTCGCCGGGCACGTCCTTGGCGGAGTGCACCGCGAGATCGATGTCCCCCGCCAGCAGCGCGTGCTCTAGCTCGGCCACCCAACGCGACTTGTCGCCCCCCGCGCGCTCCCCGACCCGAAGGCGGTCGCCGCTGGTCTGCACGACGACGATCTTCAACTCGTCCGTGTCCGGCGCGTCTGGCGTGCCGGCGCGCGGGCCGTCGGGTGTGCTCTGCTCGGCGGCGCGTCGCTCGGCGATCAGACCGGCTATGAAGCGGGCCTGGGTGAGCGCGAGCGCGCTGCCGCGCGTTCCGATCCTCATCCTGCCCTACGGTCCGTCCGGGGGCCAGGCCCCGGCGGGGTGAAGGTGGGGGTCATTGTCCTTTGCGCGCGCTCTTGATCGAGCGTACCTCGGCCAGTTTCGCGTCTGAGTCCTCAGGCTGCTGCTGCTCGCCGTGCGTGGCCTCCTCGTCGAGCGCGAACAGCTCACGCACCAGCTGCAGGCTGGCGTGACCGCGCTCCTCGGAGAAGCTGCGCAGGCGGATCGTGGGCTCGTGCAGCAGCCGGTTCAGCACCGCGCGCGCGATCGCCTCCACACGCATCAGGTCGCGCTCGGACGCGGACTCCCAGCGTCCCGCGTTCTCGGCGAGGATGCGCTCGACGATCTCGTTGCCGTGTTCGCGCAGCGCGGTCACGGTCGGCAGCGCCTCGCGCTGTCCGAGCCAGCGCGCGAAGCGGTGGATCTCCTCCTCGACGATCTCCTCCGCCTGGGGCACGATCGCCTCGCGTGCGCCGAGGTTGCGCTGTACCACCGCCTGCAGATCGTCGATGTCGTACAGCGTCACTCCGTCGAGGTCGCCGCAGCGCGAGTCGATGTCGCGCGGCACCGCGATGTCGATCAACAGCAGCGGCCGCCCACCCTGTCCGCCGCGCTGGCGCATCACGAGCTCGAGCTCCTCGGCGCCGACGATCGGGTGCGGCGAGGAGGTGGAGCACACGACGATGTCGGCCTCGACCAGCTGGTCGGGCAGCCCGTCCAGTCCCACCACCGAGCCGCCGAAGCGTTGCGCGAGGCTGAGCGCGCGGTCGGCGTGACGGTTGGCGACGAAGATCGTGCCGACCCCTTGATCGGCGAGCGCCTGCGCCGTCAGCTCGCTCGTCTCGCCGGCGCCGAGGATCACCACGTGGCGCGCGGCCAGATCCCCCAGCACGTCCTGCGCGAGGTCGACGGCGACCGACGGGACGCTCACGCGCGAGGAGCCGATCCCGGTCTCCGAGCGTACGCGCTTGCCGGTCGTGAGCGCGGCGGCGAACAGGCGGTTGGACAGCGGGCCGGTGACGCGTGCACCCAGCGCGGCCTCGTACGCGCGCTTGACCTGTCCCTGGATCTCGGCCTCGCCGAGGATCATCGACTCGAGGCCCGCGGTCACGCGGTAGAGCTGGCGCGCCGCGTCGCAGTTGCGCGGCGAGTAGATCGCGCCGGCGAGCTCGGTGGGGCGAATGTCGGCGCGCCGTGCGAGCGCGCCCAGCACGTCGGCCTCGGCGCGCACCGCGTCGCCGACGACCGTGTAGATCTCGGTGCGGTTGCACGTCGAGATCACAACCGCCTCGCGTACCTCGGGGGTGAGGTGGATCTCCCCGGCGAACTCGACGGCTTGCGCCTCCGTGAACGCGAGGCGCTCGCGCAGCGCCACGGGCGCGGTCTTGTGCGAGATGCCGAGCGCGAGCAGCTCGCCCGCCTGTCCGCCGCGATGGGGGGTGTCCGTCGTCGCGCTCATACCGTCTCGCGCTCGCGCGCGCCGTCGCGCTCCTCGGCCTGCAGTTGCTGGACCTTGCGCTCCACGCGACCGAGGCGGATCGCCATGATCGCCACGTAGACGAGCACGATCGCGAAGAACACGATGTAGGCGGCGGCGACATAGCCGTCGTTCGAGTTGGGGAGCGTGCTCGCGAGCGCGATCATTGGAAGCCGAGGATCCTGCTGCGGGCTTTGAGCAGTATGCGGGTGCGCTTCGCGGCCAGCTCGTACGAGCACAGCGTCGCGTACAGCAGCGCCATCGCGACGAGCGACACGAGGAACGTGAAGCCCATCGAAGCGGGCAGGTTGGAGGCGGAGCCGAGCACGCGCGGGTGCACGTAGGAGGCGGACAGGCGCACCGCGAGGAAGTTCATCGGCACGAACGCGCCCGCGGTGATCGCGAACACCGACGCGTAGCGCGCCTGGCGCTCGGGGTCCTCGATCGCGAAGCGCAACGGCTGGTAGGTGGCGTACAGCAGCATGATGATCAGGAACGACACGAGCGTGGGCTCGTTCCACACCCACCAGTGTCCCCACGACGCGTGCGCCCAGATCGAGCCGGTGATCAGCACGCCGATGCCGAAGATCAGGCTCATGTGGATCGCGACGTAGGAGCGCAGATCCCAGCGCGCGTCGCGCGTGCGCAGGTGCGCGATCGCGAACAGCCCGCCGATCACGAAGCCGGCGAGCGTGACGATCGCGAGCGGCACGTGCAGGTAGAAGATCTTCTGCACGAACCCTTCTTCGGCTTCGATCGGCGCGTAGAAGAACACGAGGCTGAGCGACACGCAGAAGGCGAGCACTGTGGAGATGGAGAGGGCGCGGAGTGAAGGGCTGCGCATCGGTGGCCTTTAGTCCTCCAGGAGAAAGTCGAACACGGCGTAGGCGATGAGGCCGAACACAAGATCATAGAGCGCGAGCGTGCCCAGCCATCTGATTGGAAGCCCGCCCACCCCGCCGCGACGACCGAGCGCGAGCAGCGGCGAGCTGGCGCGCGCGCAGCCGATCACGACGGGGACCAGCAGCGGCAGCGCGAGCAGCGGGCCGAGCAGATCGCGCGCGCGGGTACGTACCGCGAGCGCCGCCACCAGCGTGCCGATCGCCGCCACGCCGAGATCGCCGAGCGCGAGCGGCGCGAGCAGCCCCGGCAGCGTCTGCCCGAGCGGGGGCGCGAGCAGCAGCAGCGCGAACGCGGGCACCGCGATCAGCTCCAGCACGAGCAGGTATGCCAGCAGTGAGATCGCCTTCGCGACCAGCAGCGCGCTGCGGTCCACCGGCGCCAGCAGGAAGCCGTCGAAGCCGCCCTGATCGGCGTCGGCGACGAACAGCCGGTTGATGCCGAGCATCGCGGCGAACAGCAGCGACACCCACAGGATGCCCGCGGCCTCCTGCCCGCTCACGCTGTCCTGGTTGAGCGCGAAGTGGAACACGACGAACGTGGTCACCGTGAACAGCGACATGCCGGGGATCGACTCGAGCGTGCGCAGCTCCACCAACAGCTCCTTGCGCAACAGGGCGAGGACCACGGACCTTTTCTGCCCGTGTAAACCGACCGGCGCATGCGCCGGTCGGCCGGGACGTGCATGCACGTCCCGGGACGGAGCCGCATGCGGCTCCGTCCTCTCCGAATTGGACGGTAGTGCGCTCATCGGTACAGCCCCGCAACCGCGTCGCGGTCCACGCTCGCGGCGTCCGCCAGCATCGCCACGCGCCCGCCGCGCAATCCGAGCACGAGATCCGCTTCTGCGAGCCCGCGGCCGGGATCGTGACTGGAGACGATGCGCGTGCACCGCGACGCGGGCCCGATCAACGGCTCGACCAGCTCGATTGCCGCCGGGTCGAGGTTGGCGTAGGGCTCGTCGAGCAGCAGCAGCTCGGGGCTGTGCAGCGTGGCGCGTGCCACGGCCACGCGTTGCACCATCCCCCGCGACAGCGTCCTCACCGGCTCGTCGGCTCGCGCGCTCATCGACACCGCGGCGAGTCGCTCCTCCACGCGCTCGCGCGCGACGTTGTGCAGGCGCGCGTGGTAGCGCAGGTTCTCGCGCGCGCTCAGCTCCCTGTACAGCAGCGGCTCGTGGCCGAGCAGGCCGATCCTTCCGCGCACCCGCCACGCGTCGTCGGGCAGCTTCGTGTCGAGCACCGTCACGGTGCCCGCGTGCGGGCGCAGCAGCGTCGCGAGCACGCGCAAGAGCGTGGTCTTGCCGGCGCCGTTGGGGCCGAACACCACGAGCGTCTCCTCCGAGGCGAGCGTGAGCGTCACATCGTCGAGCGCCGCGCGTTCGCCGTAGTTGCGGGTCAGCCCGTGCAGCTCGACGGCGCCCACACGCAGGCTCAGATTGTGGCGAGGCGCTGATCTTGCTCGGCTTGCGCGCTCGCGATCAGCTCGCGCACGTCCCGCTCGCGGCCCTCGCGCAGCAGCGCCACCGGGTCGGGCGTGCCGTTGACGATCCCCTCGAAGAACCGCTTGCGGTCCTGGTAGGTGGGCAGCGTGCCCTTCGCCCAGCCGCGCACCTCGTTGAGCAGCACCGCGAGCTGCGCGTAGGGCTCGCCGAACTGCTGTGCGATCTCGCGCTTGATGCGCTTGGCAAGCGCCGGCGAGGCGCCCGCGGTGGAGATCGCGATCGCGAGCGGCCCCGTGCGCACGATCGCCGGCAGGATGAAGTTGCACAGCGGCGGCACGTCGACGACGTTCACGAGCATCGCGCGTCGCTCCGCGTCGTCGTACACGGCGATGTTGACGTCCGTGTCGTTCGTCGCGGCGATCGCCATGAACACGCCCTCCAGGTCGCTCGCGCCGGCATAGTCGCGCCGCTCCCAGCGAATCGAGCCCTCGGCCGCGTATCGCGCGAGCGCCGGCTCGGCCTCGGGCGCGATCAGCGTCACCGCCCCGTCGCACGCGAGCAGCCCCTCGACCTTCTCCAGGCCGATCTCCCCGCCGCCCACCACCACGCAGCGGCGATCCTTCAGCTTCAGGCACGCGATGTAGAACGGCGTGGCGAGCATGTCCGCGACGCAGCTCTGGTCGCAGATCCCCTTGCGCAGTTGGCAGACGCACTCCTTGCCTGCGTAGGTCTGGGCGGGCATCGCTACAGGTTAGAGGCTCGCGAAATCGAGCCCGCGCGCGCGTGGCGCGCTCATCTGCGTGCCAGCGCCCGCGCTCCGACGCGCGCGAGCGTGACCGCGCCCTGGCGCCAGACGCGTTCGCGGTCGGACTCGCGGGTGGAACGCAGCTTGGCCGCCGTACGCGCCGCCTTCGCCGTCAGCTCGTCGTATGGCCCCCACCACAGCCCGCGCGTGCCCGACGGGTCCCACGTGATCAGCTTCTCCTGCGCGCACGCGCGCAGTCCCGCCTCGCCGAGCGTGCGTCCCAGGCCACCGCCCGCGGCGGCGCCCCACGGGCCGCGCGAGACGGCGGGGCTCGGCAGATGGTCGTTGATCCACACCATGCCCACGTCCAGCTCACGCGCGATGCGCAGCGCGCGGTAGCGATCGGCGGTCCACACCGACGCGCCGAGACCGTACGGGGTGTCGTTGGCGAGCGCGATCGCCTCGGACACGCTGCCGACGGTCATCAGCGCGAGCACCGGACCGCCGACCGGCTCGCGCATCAGCCGCATCTCGTGCGTCACGTCCGTGAGCACCGTGGGCGCGAAGTAGGCGCCGTCCAACGGTCCGCCGCAGCGCAGGGTGGCGCCCCGCGCTACAGCCTCCTCCACCAGCGCGCGCACGTGCTCGGCGCGGCGCGTGGAGGCCAGCGGGCCCATCTGCACGCCCGGATCCGCGTGCGGGTCGCCGACGCCGATCGCGCGCGCGCCCGCGACGAGTCGCGCGAGCAGTCGCTCGCTCACCTCCGGCGCGGCGTAGATGCGCTCGACCGCGCCGCGCGCCTGTCCCGCCCCCGCGCACCCCGCCCACAGCGCACCCGCCGCGGCCCGCGCGACGTGCGCGTCGGCGAGCACGAGCATCGCGTCCTTGCCCCCCAGCTCGACGGCGACCTCCTTCTCGTGGGAGACGCACTCGCGCGCCACCGCCCGTCCGGTCGCGGGCGAGCCGGTGAACAGCAGCTTGTCGACCGGCGCGCGCGCCAGCTCGAGCCCGACGTCCGCGCCGCCGTGCACGACGCGCACCAAGCCCTCCGGCAGGCCCGCGCGCGCGAGCACGCGCGCGATGCGCTCGCCCGTCAGCCGCGCGCGCGGCGCGGGCTTGAACACGACGCCATTGCCCGCCAGCAGCGCGCCCGCGATCTGGCCGAGCGGCTGCGCGAAGGGCGCGCTGCCCGCGCCGATCACCCCGACGACGCCGTAAGGCTCATACGCGATCCGCGCACGCTTCGTCAAGAACAGCGAACGGTGAACCCCGACGCTGCGCCCCCCCAGCACGCGCGCGCCGTCCTGCGCGACCCACTTCAGCGCGTCGATCGCCGCGAGCAGCTCGAGCGTGGCGACCTCGGTGCGCGGGCGGCGCTGCTCACGCGCGATCGCCTCGCGCAGCTCGTCGAGCTCGTCGATGATCGCCTGCGCCATGCGACGCATGTAGCGCGCGCGATCCTCCACGCGCAACAGCGCCCACAGCGGCTGCACCTTCGCGACTTGGGCGACCACCTCGGGGATGCTCGCGGTTGCCTCGATCGTGTCCAAGCTCATTTCGATACTTCAAGTTTCGTCAAAGGTTGCCGACAAGGGTTGTCGAACCATGTGCGTAGTGGCACACATTACGAGACTCGCGCGCTCGCGAGGAAAGGGGACACTCGTGCATAGGGTCGCGCACAGTACGCACACCTACCATGGCGGAGGGCGGGCGCGTGCTTGTGCTCACGCGCTGCTCGGATGCGCGCTCGCGCTCACGCTCGCCGCCGGGCTGAGTGCGTGCGGGAGCTCATCCCCAAGCACCGGCGGCACCGTGACGGTGCTGATGGGCACCGCGCCGGACTCGCTCGATCCGGGGCTCGGCGCCACGACGCAGTCCTACGAGGCGACCTGGATCACCTACACCGGGCTCGTCACCTACGCGCACGCCGAAGGCGAAGCGGGCACGAAACTGATCGCGGGCCTCGCCGAGAGCCTTCCGCGTGTCTCCGACGGCGGGCGCACCTACACGTTCACGCTGCGCAAAGGTCTCGTGTACTCGAACGGCGCGCCCGTGAAGGCGTCCGACTTCGCTTACACGATCGAGCGCGCGATCAAGCTCGGGTGGGGAGATAAGAGCTTTCTCACCGAAAACATCGCGGGCGCCGAAGCGTTCGACGCGGGCAAGGCCACCTCGATCTCGGGGATCCACACCGACGACGCGACCGGCGAGATCACGGTCGAGCTGGTCGCGCCCTACGGACCGTTCCTGAACGTGCTCGCGTTCCCCGCCGCGGGCCTCGTGCCGAGCGGGACTCCGATGCGGAGCCTCACCAACAGCCCGCCCCCGGGCGTGGGCGCGTATGAGATCGCCGACATCGTCCCCAACAAGTCGTTCGAGCTCGTGCGCAACCCGCACTTCAGCTCCACGACGATCCCCGGCGTGCCCGCGGGGCACGTCGACGTGGACGTGAAGATCGCCTCCAACAACCAGACCGAGGCCGAGGAAGTGCTCGACAACAACGCCGACGTGTTCGATTACAACGACTCGATCCCGCCGACGCTGCTCGGCCAGGTCGAAAGCCGCGCGGCGGGACGCTACGCGAAGGAGCCGACCGTCTCGGGCGAGTACTTCTTCTTGAATACCAAAGAAAAGCCGTTCGACAGCCAGCTCGCGCGCGAAGCGGTCAACTATGCGGTCAGCCGACCCGCGCTCCAGCGCCTCGACAGCGGGATGCTCGACCCGGCCTGCTTCTTCCTGCCCGCGGGGATGCCCGGTCACCCGACGGGCGCGTGTCCGTACGGCGAGCCGAGCGCCGAAGTAAGCGCCGCGAACCTGGCGAAGGCCAGGGAACTGGTGCGCCGCGCGGGGTTGGCGGGCACGCCCGTCACCGTGTGGGGCGGCTCGCGTGCGCCGCACAAGGAATTCGTCGACTACTACGCGAGCGTGCTGAACGCGATCGGCTTCAAAGCCAGTGAGAAGATCGTCGCCGACGCGCAGTACTACGCGACCGTCGGCAACCTCTCCACGAAAGCGCAGACCGGGTGGCTGTCCTACAGCCAGGATTTCCCCAACCCGGTCGACTTCTACCAGCTGCTCGACGCGAAATCGATCCTCCCGACCGAAAACCACAATCTCAGCCAGGTCGACGACCCGCACATCCAGAGCGAAATCGCCGCGCTCGGCACGGTGCCCTCCTCGCGGCTCAGCTCTGTGGTGGGACGCTGGCAGGCGCTCGACCAGTACACCGCGCAGAAGGCCTACCTGGCGGTCTTCGGCTACGACGAGGTGCCGAAGTTCTTCTCCAGCAGGATCGACTTCGGCGCGGCCGTCTTCCACCCCGTGTACGGCAACGACTGGAGCTCCCTCCAGTTGAAATGAGTCCTCCGCGCGGAGCGCAAGTAGGCCCTCCGCGTGGAGTTGAAAAGAGTCCTCCGCGCCGAATGGAAGTAGGCCGTGCGCGCCGAGTTGAAAGAGTCTTCCGCGCCGAGTGGAAGTAGGCCGTGCGC
>Ga0070763_10000074_pt1 | contig 19490 bp, 19 predicted proteins | sample HubBroMetageWRM3_FD_67279 | JGI IMG/M metagenome (GOLD analysis project Ga0070763, IMG submission 67279) | Warmed soil microbial communities from the Hubbard Brook experimental Forest, New Hampshire - Hubbard Brook CCASE Soil Metagenome WRM 3 | ecosystem: Environmental > Terrestrial > Soil >... | reverse complement strand
CGACATTCAGGGTCGCGTGCGACCACGCCGCCGGCTCCGGCGGTGCAACTATGCCGTGAGCGGACCGCAACGCCCAGCCTGTGGTAACGGCAACGAACATGCTCAGCGCGGCGACGACGGCCATGGCCGATTGCCATCGTCGGGATTTACTGGCGGTCCGCAGATTCACAGTGCTCCGACTGTACGCAACACCGCTACTAATCAGCTAGCTAACAGAGCTGTGAAAATGATCAAAGGATTCACCAAGAATCCTGAATCGACGCATCGCCTCTGCCGCAGCGGTTCAGCAAACCTTGCCAGAAAACATGTCACAGAAACATCTCATTGTGCTGGCCTACGGCCGGCGGGGGATCGGTGGCCGAGGCGTTGAAGCTGGAGTAGCGCGCTGGTGTGCGGATGAGCGTGATGGCATCGTCGCCGCTGCCGACTTCGATGGCGAGCTCGTTCTCCGCGAACAGCGGCGTGTCGACGACCTGCTTCCACGTGTAGGCAAGGCAAGCCATGAGGCCGCCTTCGTGTAGCAGCGCAACCCATTGCGCTGCGGTCTTGGCGGCCAGGGCCGACTCCAGTTCGTCGGTCAACTCGGGGTAGTTGAGCGCCCGCGCGCGCTGGTCGATGAATCGCTCGTCGTCGAGGAGGTCGGGTCGGTCGATGATCTGACACAGCTTCGCCCAGTGTTTGGGCACATACGCGCTGAGAACCAGGTAGCCGTCGGCGGCCCGGAATGCATCCGATGGTTGGGTGGCAAAGCCGACCCCCTTGCGCCGCTGGGTTTTCGGTGCTTGTTCGGGCTTGGGCTGGTCGCCGCCGGCGGGGTTCAGGTGCATCGTGAATTGGTTGGTCTGCAGGCCGACCGCGACGTCGTACATGGCGACCCGGACTATGTCGGCTACCCCGTGGCGCTCCCGGTTGAGCAGCGCGGCCAGCACAGCCTGGGCCAGCACGTGGCCGCTGGCGTTGTCGACGAGCTGGAAGGGGATGATCTGCGGTTTGCCGGTCGGTGTGGGCATCCCGGTGGTCATGCCGGCCTCGGCGGCGACCATCAGGTCGACGCCGGGCCGGGTGCCGTGCGGACCATTGCCGCCGAAGGCCGACAGGCGGCCATAGATCAATCTGGGGTTGCGTGCCCGCAGGTCGTCGGGGCCCAGGCCCATTCTTTCCATGACTCCCGGCCGAAACCCTTCCAGCACAACGTCGGCGGTGTCGGCGAGCCGCAGTATCTGCTGCTTGGCCTCTTCGGTGGTCAGGTCCACTGACACCGATTTCTTGCCCCGGTTGTTGGGCAGAAAATACGTGGCCAGCGGTGGGCGTCCGGGAAGGACCGCGGTAATGTGCCGGGCCGCCTCACCACCGGGGGCCTCGACCTTGATCACCTCGGCGCCCAGGTCGGCCAGCACTTGTCCGGCCAGCGGGCCGGCGACGTTCTGCGTGAAATCGAGTACCCGAAATCCGTCAAGTGGCTTGGCGGCGTTAGCGTTTGGCATCCTGCGGCCTTTCTTCAGCCGGCACTGGTCGCCGGGTGCAGCACCGCGGTGCAGTAGTAATTCCTGGCGAAAGGGGCTTCGGGGTCGCTGTCCTGCAGCGGTAATCCGCTATCGGCCAACAACTGGTTGAGCGGTGTGCGAACCGGGCGCCAGCCGCGGTCCGCCAGGTAGGTTGCCACGTCGTTACGGTCGCCGGGGAAGCCCAGATTTTCCAGCTCGACGCCGAGTCCGTGCTGACGCCAGTTCTGGGCGGCGCCGTTCAGAGCCTGCAGGTTGGCAGCCGAATTCAGAAAGATTTCGGCGACCAGCTGACTGCCGTCGGCGCTGAGCGTGGTGATGTTGTCCAGCAGCCGATCCTGGGCGTCGGCCGGCAGGAACCCAAGCAGGCCCTCAGCGGCCCACGCGGCGGGTTGGCCCGTGTCAAACCCGGCCTGACGCAACGCCGACGGCCAATCGTGTCGCAGGTCGATCGCGACGGCACGTACATCGGCCCTGGGCTCGGCGCCGAGCGCCGCAATCGTGGCGGTCTTGAATTGGATGACTTGTGGCTGGTCGACCTCGAATACCGCCGTTCCCGGCACCCATGGCAGCCGATATGCGCGTGCGTCGAGGCCGGAGGCCAATATGACCACCTGGCGGATGCCCGCGGCCTCGGCTTCGGAGAAGAATGCGTCGATGTAGCGCGTGCGTGCCGCCAGCACGTCGGTCATCCGTTGCATGCCCCACGCGGCATCGGGGAGGTCGACATCAGCGGAGTCGAGTTCACCGCTTGCCCACCGGGTAAAGAAATCGACGCCGACGGCACGCACCAGCGGCTCGGCGAAGCGATCGTCGATCAGCGCGTTCCTGGTGGCCCGAGCTCTTCCCGCGGCCACCATGGTGGCGGTGGCTCCTACGCTGGTCGCCAGATCCCAGCTGTCGTTGTCGGTGCGCCCCATCCCATGCCCCCTTCTCCCGGTGTGTGCTACTGGTTAGACAGATTAACGACACGTGTTTCATCGGGATTCGGCGCGTGCCTGACAACCGCGCTGTCGGACGACGACTCCATGAACGCTGTATCGCAACATCCCGGTAACGGTCCGGCGGCCACGACGTGGGATCCCGGCCTCGAGGCTATCTCGCTCCTACCATCGCCGAATGGAGATGATTACCTCGATTGCCGAGTTGGAACGCCCGACGCCGATCGCACCGGACGCCGGGTGGCAGCGCAGCGCCCAGTGGGCGCGGCGGCTGGCCTGGGTCAGCTTGGCCGTGGTGCTCATCGAGGGCGTCATCGGGCTGTGGCAGGGACTTGCGGTCGGGTCTGTCGCGCTGACCGGGTGGGCGCTTGGCGGCGGGTCCGAGGCGCTGGCCAGCGCGATGGTGGTATGGCGCTTCACCGGGGCGCGCACTCAGTCGCACACCGCCGAGCGGCGCGCGCAACGCGGTGTCGCGGTGTCGTTTTGGCTGACCGCCCCTTACATCGCCGCAGAGTCCATCCGCCACCTCACTAACGAGCACCACGCCGAGACGTCGGTGATCGGCATCGGGTTGACGGCAGTCGGCTTGGTACTGATGCCGGTTCTCGGTTGGGCCAACCACCAACTGGGCGCGCGCCTGGACTCGGCGGCCACCGAGGGTGAAGGAACCCAGAATTACCTGTGTGCGACCCAGGCCGCCGGGGTGCTGATCGGCCTTGCGATCACGCCACTTTGGTCCGGCGGTTGGTGGTTTGATCCCGCGATCGGGCTTGCCATAGCCGGCATTGCGGTCTGGCAGGGCATCCGCTGCTGGGATGGCCACGCTTGCGGATGCTGACCGCCCCCACAACGGTTAGGCCACGGCTAGCTGCGATGTCGCGACAGGTTGTTCCCGATCCGGGGTGACGCGGCTTTGGCGTCTAGAACGGCGGGGGATCGGGGTCGGCGGCGAGTCGTTCGGCGTGGCGAGATGCCTCGGCGGCGATGCGTGCCTCATTGATGCCGCGCTCCCAGTTGATCCGGGCAGCTCGGTCCTGGGCCCGTGTTCGTCGTCGGGCCGGCATCATGATTCCGCGGTTCTCCCCTGGCGCTGCCATCGCGGTCGGCAATACTAGTGTGCCGGTTGGGATCGCCAGGGCCGGAAAGAAGAGACTCCCACCGGGTTTGGTGGTGTAGGTGTGTCCAGTCGGCGATGTCCAGATCACGGTCGCGTCGGGTTCCTGACGATCCCGCCACCCGTTGGGTCCGGTATAGAACGTTTTGAGCAGATGGTGGATTCGGCAGAGCAACTTCAGGTTTGAGGCATGCGTGGGTCCCAGCGGGTACGGGACGGTGTGATCGATATCGGAGTGCTCGGCGGGACGATCGCACCCCGGGAAACGGCACGTCAGATCACGACAGCGGATGAAGTCCGCCAACGCCGGCGACGGCCGGTACTGCGGCTCGGGTGCGCGATCCTTGGGGTGCACCACTTGTCGTTGCTTGGCTGATCGGGCCAGGTCGCGGACCGCCTGCGCGCCCAGCCCGCCGAACCCCGGCACGTAACCGGGGGTCGAGGACTCACCGCTAATGGTGGCCGCTTCAGCCACGACGTGGATGACGACATCGGTGCTGCTGGCGTCGCAGCCCGCCGCAGGGCAATCCGGCGCACCGCAGCCACACGGTATCGCCGTGGCGCGAGCTGCCAGTGCCGATAGCGCGTCGGCCCGCCGTTGTGATTTGGTGCGCGGATCGGCCGGGCACACCGTGGCGGCCAGCTCATCGAGGCGCCGGTCGAAGGCCATCGCATCGGGTGCGTGGACGTTGCCCCAGATCTCGGCCATCCCCGAATGCAGCGGCGATACGCCGATGTGGCGACCCTCGTCGGCCTCTCGGGCCACCCGCACCGCGACGGGCTCCAGCTGCTGGATGATGTAGTCGGTTACCTCGACGATCTTGTTGTAGGACCACCTGCTGAAGCGGTGCGCGGTGCGGGCCAGCCAATTATCCAGCCGGGTAAGCGCTTCCGTATCGCTCATCAATTCGCTGCGGAAAACGACCGCGGAAACCACCCGGAAATCCACGTCACCCGCGGCAAACAGCTCGCCCAGCTTGGGCAGGCGCTCCGCGAGCGCCAGTCCGTAGCGCAATTGGCCGGCGGCGCGGCCGCGGCTGATGCCCTGAGCTGCAGCCACTTCGGCGGCGACCTGCTCCCACCCGTCGATGCACCACTGCTTGCGCTCATCGGCGTCTTGTTCCGCTAGGCGGCGGTGATAGAGCTCAGCCACCGCCGCCAAGCGGCGCGCCATGACCGCGGACTCCAGCCGCGCCGCGTCGCGCATCGCCTCGATGAGGCCAGCGTTGGCGAGACCGCGCACCACAGGCAGGTCGGGCCAGTCGTATTCGAACACATATTCGAGTATAGGTGCCGCTACCGACACGTGATCCTGGCCCAGGGTCAGTACCTGCCCGCATCGACATAGGACCGCGGCAAGTCCCGAACGTCGTCCGGTAAATGCGGAAAGTCTTCGGCGGAGTGGTTCTCGATGTCGAGCACGACGTCCAGGCCGACCATGTCCACCATCTGAAACATCCCGTCGACATCTTCCGGACGGGCTACGCCCTCGGGGGTGTGGGGTGCGGCGATCGGTCCGGTCAGCACCTCGAACGGCGCCTTCAACGGTGCCGCGCCCAGGCGGCGACGCAGGTCTGGAAATCGCACCTGTGTCGGCAGCAACACGCGACACATTCGCCATACATGCCGCGCGTGTCGCCTTGACCACACAACCGATCCCTTAACTACCCGGCATTGCGGTTAGTCCAGCTGGTAGCGGATCAGCCGGGAGCTGTTGGCCACCACCGCTACTGACGATGCGTTGTGCAGGATCGCGGCCAGCACGGGGGAGAGCGCGCCGCCGGCGCCGATGATCAGCCCGGCGGCGTTGACCGCGATGGACATGCCGTAATTCTCCCGGATCACGTCGACTGCCCGCGCGCCCAGATCGCGCACGTCGAGCAGTCGGTGCAGATCGTCGTTGGCCAGCGCCACATCGGCGGTCTCGACAGCGACGTCGGTTCCGGCCAGCCCCATGGCGATTCCGATGTCGGCGGCCGCCAGCGCCGGGGCGTCGTTGATGCCGTCGCCGACCATGCCCACGACGTACCCATCGCTCTGCAGCTCGCGTACCACCTCGAGCTTGTCCTCCGGCATCACCTCGGCGCGCCATTCGTCGATACCCAGCTCGGCGGCGACCACCTCGGCGATGTCGGGATGGTCCCCGGTGAGCATGATGATCCGGCGGATCCCGTTGGCCCGCAACTTCGTCAGCACCTCGGCTGCCTCGGGCCGCACCTCGTCGCGTAAGCTGATCAGCCCCACCAGCGTGCCGTCCACCGCGAGCAGCAGCGGGGTTTCGGCCTGACGTCGCAGCTTGTCCACCCACCCCGAGGCCTTCTTGGAGACCCTCACTTTTTCGGACCGCAGCAGCGAGGGGCTGCCCAGCAGCAGGGTCCGGCCGTCGGCCCAGGTCCGCATGCCCAAGCCCACCAGCACCTCGCACTCCTCATGCGGCGGGATGCTGATGTGGCGTTCCTCGGTCGAGCGGATCACCGCTTCGGCCAGCGGATGACGAGAGTGAATCTCCGAGCTGGCGGCATACGCCAGCACCTGCTCTGGCTGCCAATCCTTGTGCATAGCAACGATATTCGTGACAACCGGACGCCCAACGGTCAATGTCCCGGTCTTGTCGAACACCATCGCGTCGACCCGACCCGCCTGTTCCAGGTGGGATCCGCCCTTGATCAGGATGCCGCGCCGGGCGCCGTTGCCGATCGCGGCGCTGATCGCGGTCGGGGTGGCCAACCCCACCGCGCACGGGCAGGCGATCAACAGCATGGTCATCGCGCGCCGGACGTCTCCGGTGATCGCCAGCGTGATCGCCGACACGATGAACGAGGTCGGAACGAAACGGCGCGAGAAGTTCTCGCCGACCGTTTGGATCGGTGCCCGATCAAGTTGTGCCTCTTCGACCCTGGTGATAATCCGGCCGATGGTGGTTTGGCTGCCGACGGCGTCGGCGCGTACCACCAGGCGTCCGCGCACGACGACCGAACCAGCGTGCACACGTGTCCCGACCGTGATGCTCACCGGCAGGTTTTCCCCGGTGATCGCGGATTGGTTGACAACCGCCTCGCCGTCGACCACCTCGCCGTCGACCGGTACGGCGACATGGTCGTGGACCACCACTTCGTCGCCGATCTGCACGGTATCGATCGGTACCTGTACCTCGGTGCCTGGGCCGAGGGCCCCGGAAGGGTCAGCCAGCCGAACCCACGCCGTGTCCTGACTGCCGCGCAGCAGCTCCGAGATGGCCCGCCGGGTCCGCCGCAGAGTCAGATCCTGCAGGTACTCACCGATATTCAGCAGCCACAACACAGTGAGCGCCACCACGTTCTCGCGCAAGATGAGGCTCGCCAAGGTCGCGGCCGAGACCAGCGCATCGGTGCCGGCCTTACCGGAGCGCAGCGAGCGCAGCGCCCCGCGCAGGAACGGGTAGCCGGTGAAGACTGTGACGCCGGTGGCGACCAACCGGCCGCTGGGCCCGAGCAGCGGCGGTCTGGCGAAAACGTAACGGCGCACGCCCAGTAAGGCCAGCGCAGCGCCGCCGATGACCATACGCAGCACATCGGTGTTGCGGATCTCCGACGAATGCGGCGCGCGCGCGGGGATCAGTTCGGCCGCGACGTGTGCGGCGCCGCTTATTGCGCCCAGCACCGACGACCGCTCGCAGCGCCTGGGCGAATACCACACCACGACGGACCCGGTGCGCGGATAGGCGTGCACGGCCCGCACACCGTTGCACTTGGCAACGGCCTCTTCGACCGCCACGGCCCGCCGCGAGTTGCAGCGGACCCACTCGACCAAAACCCGCATCCGTCCGGCCGCATCCGAAACCACCACCAGGGCAGGGTCGTCGAACTCGGACGTGTTCGGGACCAACGAGAGGGTCATGCGAAGCTAGTGGTCGTGTTGGTGGACGTCGCTGATCGACGGGGTGGGCGCTTCTTCGCCAATGCGTTCGCGGGCTTCGGCCATGACATCGGCAAGCTTCAGTCGCGCCGATTCTGCGGCTACCTCGGCCTTGCGGGTCCCGCGCAACCCCAGCTCGGCAGCCGACACCGCGGTCTGGTGCACCGGTGCTTTGGCCGCGGCCTTGCGCAACACCTCGTAGGCCGTCACCCCGGCCAGGCCGGTGATTACCGTCGTTGCCGCTTTCGCCAATAGCCCGTACACCATTGCCTGAACCTTCCTAACTGGTCCTATTATGGGCCTACCCGGTCCTCAATATTGCCGAGTCTGCGCATTACCCCACGCTTTGACGACGCTAACATCGAAGTATTGCGATATCAACATGGATTTAGGGAGTGCCCGTTACAGCAGCCGGGTGACCTTTTCGGTTTCGACTCTGCGCTGCAGCATCATCGGATCGGGATTGGCGACCTGCACCAACGACGCTCCAATCGCCATCACCGCCAGCAAACCGTCCACCAGATCACCGGGTCCGGTCCACGGCGCACTGGAAAGCACCCGATCCTTGGACGTCAAACCCCGCGCCGCGGCGGATTTCGCACAGTCGGCCAGGATCTGGTCGACCGATCGGCCCGCCAGTGCCGGACCGGGATGGCGTTCGGGGACTATTTGGTCGCCGTGCACCCGCACCGCGGTCGCGTAGTCGGTGACACCGATCGGTAGGTCAGACCCACCCTGGTTTGCGGGCCGGCCGAACGGATCGAGCGACAGCACCGCCACCTCGCCGCCGGGCGCCGTATTGTTCAAGGCCGAGTCGGCCTCGTCCAGCCGTTCGACGGTGCACAATGCCAAATCGGCGGGGCCGGCGGGGTCCAATACGGCCTCGGCGCCAATCCACCACACCCCGAACAAAACCGCGGCAGTCTGCCAATGCGCCGGCAGCAAGATCGCCACCCGGCTGGCCGGGCCGGCGCCCAGCTCGTCGCGCAACAGGTTGCCGGTCTTGGCGGCCCAGTTGGCCAGCGTCACCGCGGACAGTTCGATGCGCTCGCCGGTGGCGTCGTCGTAGTAGGTGATGCGCGGGCCGACAGGGTCGGCCCGCAACATGGGATCCAGGATCGCCCCGGCGAGGGTGGTCAGCGTGGTCAGTTGATGCACTCTGGCTTGTCGGACCCGGCGGTGAGGATCGGCGACGGCGGCGGAACTCCTGCGTCGGCAGCCGGCCCGAGGTTCGAAGCATTGGCGGGCGCTAAGGACGCGCCGCCGCCGAGCCCGGAGCCCGGACCGGTGTAGTCGTTGGCCAGCACCACCCGGACCGATCCCGGTGCTATCGACGCATCGGCGACGACCGGCAACCCGCCCAGTTCCTTGGCGACCTCCTGCGCGCCCAGATCTTCGGGCTTGGCGGCGCGCACCTGGCTCCCCTTCACGTGGCCGCCCTCGTTGTTTGCGACGCCGCCCGTGGTAAATCCCTTGGAGCTCAACACCTCTGACACCGCTGACGCCAGTCCGTTGATGTCGGTGTCGTTGACCACACTGGCGGTGGTCTTGGCGGGTGTGTAGGTCAGCTGCTCGGTCTTGCCCTGTTCCTGCTCGTGCAGCAGGCCGGCGACCCAGTCCTGAACCTGATGCGGGTCCACCCGCACCACACTTTGCATGCCGTCGTCGCTCCAGCCGGCCTCGTCGAGCACCGGGATGGTGGCGAAGGCGACGTTACCGCCGGCCAGCTTTTGCAGTTGTTGGACGAAATCCATGACGTCCCAACCCGAGGAGATCACCACCGAGCGCTGGACGGCCGCCTCCAGCCGCTTCAGCGTGGCGGGGCTGGACAGCGTCTGGCCGGAGATGACTCGGTGGGCCAGCGAGGCCATCACCGCCTGCTGACGCACCACCCGGTCCAAGTCGCCGCGCGGCAGCTCGTGGCGCTGGCGTACGAAGCTGAGCGCCTGCGGACCGTTGAGTTTTTGCCGGCCGGCCGGGAAGTCGGCACCCGAAAGTGGTTCGAAAACCGCGTCTTTGAGGCACACTTCGACGCCGCCGAGCGCGTCGGCGATCAACGCGAACCCGAGCAGTCCGATTTCGGCGTAATGGTCGACCGTGACTCCGGTGAGGTCGGCGACCGTCTTGATCAACGCCTCGCGTCCGGCCTCGGTGCCCTGTGCTGCGGCATCTTCGGCGGAATCGCCGGCTTTGACGAGGGCGGCTCGCCTCGCCTCCCTGGTTTGGCCGTAGACGCCGTTTATCTTGGTCTTGCCTAAGCCGGGGGCCATGACATAGGAGTCCCGGGGAATCGAGATCGCGGTTGCCGACCTCCCGCTGTTAGGTATCCGGACCAGGATGATCGTGTCGGTATTGGTCGCTTCTTCATCACCAGCCCGCAAAGCCGCCAGTTCCTCGGGTGACAAAGGGTTGCCGTGAGCGTCGGTACGGCTGTCCAGTCCGACCAGCAGAATGTCGATCGCTCCGTCGTCGCCGCCCTTACCGAGCGAGGGCGCGGACATGTGGAAGATGCCGTCTTCGAATGTCCGGATGTTGTTCCACGCGAGCCCGGTGCCGAGAACGACAGCCAGAGTCAGGGCAGCGGCAATCACACGAACCACACGTTGCACGGGCATCACATCAGGTTACTTGCGACACAGGCGCTTCTCGGGTAGCCGAGTGCGGCGTGCCAGACTCGAATGATGTCGGGCAGGATCGTGATCACAGGTGCCGGCGGGCAACTCGGCAGCTGTCTTGCGGCGCAGGTCGCCGCTCAGGGCCGCGAAATGCTGGCACTGACATCGTCGCAATGGGACATTACCGACCCGGCCGCGGCCGAGTCGATCGTCCAAAATGGCGACATCGTGATCAATTGCGCTGCATACACCAATGTCGACGGCGCGGAAAGCGACGAGTCGGCCGCCTACGCGGTCAACGCCGCCGGTCCCGAACATATCGCCCGGGCGTGCGCGCGCGCCGGCTCCCGGCTGATCCATGTCTCAACTGACTATGTGTTCGCTGGCTCGATCAACGGCGACCCAGATGACCCCGCGCCCCGTCCCTTCGAGCCCAGCGACGAACCCGCGCCGCAGGGCGTATATGCATGCAGCAAGCTCGCCGGCGAAAAGGCCGTGCTGGCAGCGCTGCCGGAGGCTGCCGTGGTACGGACCGCCTGGGTTTACACCGGCGGCAGCGGCAAGGACTTCGTCGCCGTCATGCGCCGACTGGCGGCCGGTGAGGACCCCGTGGAGGTGGTGGACGACCAGGTCGGCTCACCGACCTATGTTGCCGACCTGGCCGGCGCGCTGCTCCAGGTAGCCGAAGACGGCGACGGCGTCTTTTCGGGGGCTCTCCTACACGCGGCCAACGAGGGTGCGGTCTCCCGCTTCGGGCAGGCCCGTGCGGTATTCGAAGAGTGCGGTGCCGACCCGGCGCGGGTGCGCCCGGTCAGCACCGCAAAGAATCCGCGCCCGGCGCCGCGGCCGAGCTACGCGGCGCTTTCGAGCCGTGAGTCCGCGGCCGCGGGCCTGACGCCGCTACGGTCGTGGCGCCCTGCACTTGTCGCGGCGCTGGCAGCCTCTCGGGCCGGGGCTCCCGCCGATCGACCGTTACGCTCCACGCGTGACTGACGTCGTGCCGGTCGTGACCGTGACCTATTCGCCGGGCCCCCATTTGGAACGCTTCCTGGCCACGTTGGCGTTGGCCACCGAGCGGCCGGTCAGCGTTCTGCTCGCCGACAACGGCTCCAGCGACGGAACGCCCCAGGAGGCGGTCGAGCGCTACCCGAACGTGCGGCTGTTCGACACCGGGTCCAACCTCGGGTACGGGACCGCGGTCAATCGCGGGGTGGCACAGCTGCCCGAAGATGACTGGGTGATCGTGGCGAACCCGGACGTGCAATGGGGGCCGGGCAGTATCGACGCGCTGCTGGACGCCGCCACCCGCTGGCCGCGTGCCGGCGCGCTGGGTCCGCTCATCCGGGACCCCGACGGGTCGGTGTATCCGTCTGCGCGGCACCTGCCCAGCCTGATCCGCGGCAGCATGCACGCGCTGCTCGGGCCGTTCTGGAAACGCAATCCGTGGACGACGGCGTACCGCCAGGAGCGGCTCGAACCCAGCGAGCGGCCGGTGGGCTGGCTGTCGGGATCGTGCCTGCTGCTGCGCCGGTCGGCGTTCAGCCAGATCGGCGGTTTCGACGAGCGCTACTTCATGTATATGGAGGACGTCGACCTCGGCGACCGGCTCGGCCGGGCCGGGTGGATGAGCGTGTACGTGCCATCGGCGGAAGTTCTGCACCACAAAGGCCACGCCACCGGGCACGATCCGGCACGTCACCTGGCGGGCCATCACAAAAGCACCTATATCTTCCTGGCCGACCGCCATTCTGGTTGGTGGCGTGCTCCGCTGCGTTGGGCGCTGCGAGGATCGTTGACGGTACGTTCCCATCTGATGGTGCGTGGTTCCCGAAGAAAACCGGCGGGGAGACCGAATCTGGCACAAAGGCGGCGCTGAATTGTCAACCTCTCAAGTCGATGCCGTGATCCTGGTCGGCGGCAAAGGCACTCGGCTGCGGCCGCTGACCCTGTCGGCGCCCAAGCCGATGCTGCCGACGGCCGGGCTGCCGTTTCTCACCCATCTGCTTTCCCGGATCGCTGCGGCGGGCATAGAGCACGTCATCCTGGGCACGTCATATAAGGCCGCGGTCTTCGAGGCGGAGTTCGGCGACGGGTCCAAGCTCGGCCTACAGATCGACTACGTGACCGAGGAGAGTCCGTTGGGGACCGGCGGCGCTATCGCCAACGTCGTCGGCAAGCTGCGTCACGACACCGTGATGGTGTTCAACGGCGATGTGCTGTCCGGGGCGGACCTGGGCCAGCTGCTGGAGTTTCACCAAACCAACCAAGCCGACGTCACCTTACATCTGGTGCGGGTGGGTGATCCACGGGCATTCGGCTGCGTGCCCACCGACGAGGAGAACCGCGTCGTCGCCTTTCTCGAGAAGACGCAGGATCCGCCGACCGACCAGATCAATGCCGGGTGTTACGTCTTCGAGCGCAAGATCATCGACCGGATTCCGCGCGGCCGCGAGGTCTCGGTCGAACGCGAGGTGTTCCCGGCGCTGCTGTCGGACGTCGATGTAAAGGTCTGCGGCTACGTCGACGCCACGTACTGGCGGGACATGGGCACGCCGGAAGACTTCGTCCGCGGTTCCGCGGATCTGGTGCGCGGGATCGCCCCCTCGCCGGCCCTGCGAGGCCACCGCGGCGAGCAATTGGTGCACGACGGCGCGGCGGTGTCTCCGGGCACGGTGCTGATCGGTGGCACCGTCGTCGGGCGGGGCGCCGAGATCGGTCCCGGGGTCCGGCTGGATGGCGCGGTGATCTTCGACGGCGTCAAGGTCGAGGCCGGTAGCGTGATCGAGCGCTCGATCATCGGCTTCGGTGTCCGCATTGGTCCGCGGGCGCTGATCCGCGATGGTGTGATCGGTGACGGCGCCGACATCGGGGCGCGCTGCGAATTGCTGCGTGGCGCCCGGGTGTGGCCCGGCGTCTGCATTCCCGACGGCGGGATCCGCTACTCGTCTGACGTCTGACGTCTGCTTCCGTGTCGAGCGCGTGACGCTTCCGTCACGTTCGGCGGTCAGCAACCGCGGGCGCGGGCAACCAGGTGGGCGAGTGCGTGATCGGAACCGGGAGGCAAGGCGTCGGCCGGCCACCAGCGCAAGTCCACCGACTCTTCGCTGAGCGCGATCTGCGCGCCGGCCGGCGCGCGCGCCACGAATTGCAGATCAAGATGGCGGGTCGGCACTCCCAGCGAGCAGGTGACCGGGTGGACGTGAATGGTGGCCAGATCGGGCGCGATGTCCAGATCGGCGACCCCGGATTCCTCGATCGCCTCGCGCAGTGCCGCTGCCACGATGTCGTCGTCGTCGTCTTCGCAGTGCCCGCCTAACTGTACCCAGCGACCAAGGCGCGGGTGCAGGGTAAGAAGCACCTGGCTGCCGCTGTCGTCGAGCACCAGTGCCGAAGCGGTGACGTGGCCCGGTACGCACTCCCGACGGCAGGCGTCGGCGCGGCTGTGCACGAATGCCAGCACGGCGTGTCGCAAGGAGTCCTGGGCCGGATCGGGTGCCTGCCAGTCGGTGAGGATCGCGATCGTCGAGTCCCGGACGCTCAACGGCTTCCCCGCTTTGTCCTGCGGTCGCGAAGCGCCACCCACGCCGACCGGCATTGCGCCACGACGTCCGGTGACCAGCCCAGTCTTTCGATCAGGACACGACGATCCACCACATCGAGCGCCTTCTCGACCTCGTTGGCCTTCAGCAGAAGATCGACGTCCCGGGTAAGTTCTGTGTCCGCGCATTCCGGGCAGGGGATCGGTAGCTGCTCGGCTTCGCGGGGTTCGAGCTCCAAGATGCCTCCACCGTAACTGCGGCCCATGATCTCGGCGAAGGCGAAGGTTGCGCTGTTGTGGAACACCGTGGCGAGCGCGGTGGGGTCGGTACCGGAGGTAAGCCGGACCCGATGCACGGTGTCGGTACTCGTCGCCCGGGCGGCGTTGACAGTCAGCCGCGGCGCCAGGTGAATCTGGCGCAGCATGAAAAGGTCGGGAATCCACAGCGACGTTGTGCTCCACCACGGCTTACGCAGGGAGCACTTGTAACCTCTGTGCACGCCTGCGGCTTCGCCCGCCTCGATGTGCGCGAGCAGAGCGCGGTCGGTCGCCTGCCGGGGAGCGTCGAGCAGCCAGGTCCGGTGCTTGGCGGCGATATCGCTTGCCCGGCAATCGGCGTCGTACACCAGGCCACTGAGTTGGGTGCTGCGCGAGACGAGCGGGACACAGTGCGCGGTCAGTCCGAGTTCGTCGGCCTCGGTATCGGTGAACGTGAAGAAGCTGTTGCGGCCCGTCACGATGCCGACATCGACGTCCGCGATACAGCCGAGTCGGGTCAGAGTGTCCGAGCCTTTGAGCGTTCGCAGCAGCCGGATCGCGGCGGGATCCAGGAAGTACTTCGTCCATTTCTCCTTTTCGTGCAACAGCGCCGGCGCCGAACGAAAGTGCTCGACGTCCAGATCCGCGTGCGCGAGTTCGTCGGCGTCGCGCAGCGCAACCGTGCGGATGCGTGCCGGGCCGGCACCGACGACACCGCAGAACAACACGACTTCCTGCAGGATGCCGTCGAACACCAACCGCTGGAACGTCACCAGGGTGATCTCGGAGAATCGGCTCAGCAGAAAGTCGCGCAGCTGTGCGGCATAGGTGACTTGGAGCAATTCGGCGGGCAGCACCAGGCCTACCCGTCCGCCGTCGCGAACCAAAACCGTGCTCGCGACCACGAAGGGGACCCAGGCATTGGTCAATCTGGTGGGGCGAAGGCCCGTGTGCCGCATCAGCTCCAGCGCGGGCGTTCGCTGGTCGGATGCCCAGTTCCCGAAGCGGATGTAAGGCGGGTTGCCGGCGACTCCGTCCCAACTGCCGGTATCGGTCTTGGCCAGCCAGGTGAACAGGTTCGCGGCGTCGACGGGAGCGAATTCCCGCGACTTGGCGGCCTCGTGCGCGACGAGTTCCACACCGTGTGCCCGGCTAGTGAGGGCGGCCAGCTCGCGAAGGATTGCGCCGTCACCGCAGGACGGTTCCAGAATCTTTCGCCCCGCCGAGCAGACCCAGCGGGCAAGGAAAGCCGCGACCGCAGGCGGCGTGTAGTAGCCGCCGCGAACTTTGTCAGCCGTCGCGGCGGCCTTGCCGGCGAAGGTTTTCATGGGGTCCAGTATCGCCGCAGGTGATGGGTCACTTGCGGATCAGCAAGTCCGCGATTCGCGCGGGGTCGCGCAAGCCGGCCGGCTCCTCGGCGTAGCCGATCGCGATGGCGCCCAACGGCCCCCAGTCGGCCGGCAGCTCCAGTTCTTCGCGGACCAGATCGGCGGCGAAGATCGTCGAGCCGATCCAGCAGCTGCCCAGTCCCCGCACCGCCAGTGCGACCAGCAGGGCCTGCACGGCCGCTCCGACGGCGACGGTGAACATGGTGTGCTCGGCATCGGTACGGGCGGCATCTGGGTAAGTGTGTGCCCCGTCGGGGGCGAGCACCGGGATGACGACCTCAGGCGCGTCGTAAAGGATCTGCCCGCGCGCCACTCGGCGTTCGACGGAGTCGGCGGGCCTGCCGTCGTCGGCGAGGTCGGATCGCCACTGCTCTTTCATGCGGTCCAGCAGCCGGATCCGGGTGGCCCGGGTCTGCAGCCAGACGAATCGCACCGGCCGGGTGTGGTGCGGGGCCGGAGCGGTGAGGGCCTCGGCAACCGCGGCTTCGACCAGCTCCGGCGGCACCGGCTCGTCACTGAACCGGCGTACCGACTTGCGCAACAGCTGCGCCTGCCGACGACCCAACTCGATGGATTCGGCGGTACCGAGCCAAAACAGATCTTCGGGGCCGGGTCGCAACAGTTGCCGGGCGGTCGACCCGTCGTCGGCCACGGTAAGCCCGCGCACGATGGCCACCGGCACCGCGGTGAGTTTGCCCTTGACCAGATCGGCGGCCGCCGCGACCTCGTCGGCCACCGCGATCTCGGTGACCACCAACTCGTTGCCGTAATGGTCGACGGCACCCGAATAGCCGTGCAGGACGGTCAAACCCGCCGCGCCGACCGCCGCGTCGATCTGGCCGTTGCGCCAGGCCCGGCCCATCGTGTCGGTGATCACCACCGCGACGTCGACGCCGAGCCGCTCGCGCAGCCCGGCGCGCAGCGTAGCGGCGCTGCCATCGGGGTCGACCGGCAGTAACGCGAGTTCAGTGCGGCCGACATTGGATCCGTCCACGCCGGCGGCGGCCTGCACCAGCCCGATCCGGTTCTCGGTGATCAAGGTCCGGCCTTTGCGCGCCAGCACCCGCACCGCCTCATCGTCGACCAATTTGCGCCGCAGCTGATCCCGCTCCTCGGGATCCTCCGGCGCCGCCACCAGCCGGCCCTCGCATTTGGACACCACCTTGCTGGTGACCACCACGACGTCGCTGTCGCGTAGCCACGGCGCGGCGGCGGCGACAGCAGCACTCAGATCGTCGCCGGGCCGGAATTCGGGAAGCCCGGTGACGGGCAGGATCTCGATCGTCGAGGCTGCACCGTGCTCGATCACGCTGTCACGCCCGCAAGCTCCAGCCCGGCGCTGACCATTTCGGCGGTTGCCTTCGGGTCGCTCATCAGCAACGGTATCGAGCGCACCGCGACTCCGTCGATGTCGGCGTGGTCACCGTCGTGCACCAGCCAGCAGTCCAATATTCCGGTGGCGCTGCGCGCCCCGTAGTGCCGGCCCACCGCCTCCGCGGTGGATTCCACACCGATTACGGTAAGGCATTCATCGGCCATGCCGCGCAACGGCTTTCCACCGATGATCGGCGAATAGCCGACGATCGGGGCGGTGGCCGCCCGCAACGCGCCGCGAATCGCCGGAACTGCCAGGATGGCTCCGATGCTGACCACCGGGTTCGACGGTGCCAGCAAGATGATGTCGGCGTCGGCGATGGCCGCCACCGCTTCAGTTGCGGCGCTGGCATTTTCAGCGCCGACAAACGCGAAGCTGTGCGTGGGCACCTGAGCGCGGTAGCGCACCCACCACTCCTGGAAGTGAATCGCCCGGCGGCTGTCGTCGACCGGATCAGTGATCACCACGTGGGTCTCGCAACGGTCGTCGGTTGCAGGCAGCAACCGTGCGCCGGGTTGCCAGCGGTCGCAGAGCGCCGTCGTGATCTGCGACAGCGGGTAGCCGGCCTGCAGCATTTGAGTGCGTACCAGGTGGGTGCCCAGGTCGCGGTCGCCGAGCTGGAACCAGTCCGGCTGCACGCCATAGCGCGCCAATTCCTCCCTGGCGTGCCAAGTTTCGTCGCGGTGACCCCAGCCGCGCTGCGGGTCCACCCCGCCGCCCAGGGTGTACATGCACGTGTCCAGATCTGGGCAGACACGCAGCCCGTGAATCCACGCATCGTCGCCGACGTTCACGACGGCGGTTAGCTGGTGGTCGGTGGCCAGGCTGTCTTCGCGCTGTTGCGCCGAGAACTGACCCAGACCGAGCAGCTGCTGGACCCCTAGCAGGAAGCGTGCGCCGCCGACCCCACCGACCAGAACGGTGACCTTCACAGCACGACAGTACCGGCCGGCGCTGGTGCCCTGAGCGGCTGCCGGCGGCCCCAATCTGACAAACCGCGAAGAGGATCCCAAAGAGGATCTCAAACAGGGCTTGTGAGTACTTGCATTCGACACGCCGGGGACGCACTACAACAGAAACGCCGAAATTTGGTCACGAGATGGTATGGAAATGCGCTGTAGAGCTTGACCCGGCAGATTAACCCGTGTCTAATCACAGCAGTGTCATTTCCCGGTTGGCCGGCCGGTTCCGGTGTCGCAGACCGAGATTCGATCACATGTTCGAATGTCTGTACATCAGAACAGTGGGAATCGCATTTACGCTACTCAAACAAGGTGAGGAGGCGGGAAAAGCATGTCGTATGAGCACCTTCGGGGCGTTTTGGCAAGCACACCGCACACCACAATTGGCTCGGCGCCCGGGGCAATTGCCCGGCCGCACCTGACCGTGGTTCCTGATGCGCCAGTCGCATTCGAGCCGCCAGTCGCATTCGACCCCGAGCCCGAGGTCCCCAGTGACCAATGGCAGGACCGCGCGCTGTGCGCGCAAACGGATCCCGAGGCCTTCTTCCCTGAGAAGGGCGGCTCCACCCGCGAAGCCAAGAAGATCTGCCTGGGTTGCGAGGTGCGGCACGAGTGCCTCGAGTACGCCTTGGAGCATGACGAGCGCTTCGGTATCTGGGGCGGACTCTCCGAGCGGGAGCGTCGCCGCCTCAAGCGCGGCATCATTTGAGTTAGGACGCGGGTCTGCTCAGTCGTCGTCGATAGTCGGGTCGATGACTGCGGGGTCCACGTCCAAGTAGATGGCCACCTGAGCCACCAGGATCTCGTGCAGCAACTCGCCGAGCTCGACGGTGTCCTTCGCCCGTCGCTCGATCGGCTTGCGAAACAAGACAATCCGCGCCCGCGTGGCATTGCCGCGGACGTCGACGCCGGCCGGGATCAAGCGGGCGAGTGCGATCGGTCCGTCGGCGATCACTTCGGGTGGCCATTGCACGCTGTCGGGATCCTTGGCGGCGATGCGGGGGATCTCGTCGACTGCGACATCGAGGTCGGACACTCGCTCTTGCCAGCTGCGCTCGATGGGCTCGTAGGCTTCCAGCACCGCCATGTCGAACCGTTCGGCCCGACTGCGCCATCCCGGCACCGTCGGCGGGAGCAGTGGACCGCGCATATCCCGGCCCCGCCGCGTTGCCCGGTGGGAAGCCAATCGGCGCGCAGCCGACCTGCTCTGAGAGCGACCGTTCCGCGGGTAGCTGCGCGAATCGTCCACCGGCCGATGGTAACGGTTGCACATCGCGGCCCCAACGGATGCGCGTGTCCGGCGCTTCGGCGACGTTTCCGCACGATAGCCTTTCGGTCGTGAACGTTCCCCGTCGCTGCTGCCGGCCCGGGTGTCCGCATTATGCGGTCGCGACGTTGACGTTCGTGTACTCGGACTCGACGGCAGTGGTAGGTCCGCTGGCCACCGCGCGCGAGCCGCACTCGTGGGATCTGTGCGTCGGCCATGCCGGCCGCATCACCGCGCCCCGCGGATGGGAACTCGTGCGCCACGCCGGCCCCCTCCTTTCTGAGCCCACCCACCCTGACGAGGATGACCTGGTCGCCCTCGCGGACGCGGTACGCGAAGGTGGCCCAGGCGATCCGAACCTGCCCCACGGAGGCGGCACCGGCGCTGTCCTGAACGGCTTCTCTGACGCGCACCTGCACCACACCGGAGCTCACGCAACTGCGCCGAGCAGTGGTTTGCTCGCGCAGCCCGAGCATCGTTCCGGACGCCGGCGCGGACATTTGCGGGTCTTGCCCGATCCCACCGACTAGCCCTGACTAGCCCTGACTCGCCTTGACCAGCGCTGACCAGCGCTTCACGGTATCGCCATGATGCCGTTGCGGCGAGTACCCGTCGGAGGCCGATAGGCTAACTGCG
>Ga0070763_10000066_pt1 | contig 20598 bp, 24 predicted proteins | sample HubBroMetageWRM3_FD_67279 | JGI IMG/M metagenome (GOLD analysis project Ga0070763, IMG submission 67279) | Warmed soil microbial communities from the Hubbard Brook experimental Forest, New Hampshire - Hubbard Brook CCASE Soil Metagenome WRM 3 | ecosystem: Environmental > Terrestrial > Soil >... | reverse complement strand
CAGGCCCTCGCCCATCCGCTGCCCGCGGCCCGCCTGCACACCAACATCTGCTACTGATGGCGCAGACGCTGAGCCTGCGGGACGTCAACCGCGCGCTGCTCAGCAGGCAGCTGCTGCTCGGCAGGCTTTCGATGCCCGCCGACGAGCCCGGCCGGGCGGCGCGCGTCGTCCAGACCATCGAGCACCTGGTCGGGCTGCAGGCCCAGGCGCCGTTCCCGCCCTACTACGGCCTGCACTCGCGGCTGGACGGGTTCAGCCCAGGGGACCTGGCCGCACGCCTCACCGACCGGAGCGTGGTCAGGATCGCGCTGATGCGCGGCACCATCCACCTGGTCTCCGCCCGCGACTGCCTGCCGCTGCGTCGTCTGCTCCAGCCGGTGATCGAGCGCGGCATGCAGGGCGCGCACGGCAGGTACCTGCCGGGCGTGGACCGGGCGGCGCTCGCTGCGGCGGGACGTGCCCTGGTGGAATCCGAGCCGATGACGTTCAGCGAGCTCGGCCGGGCGCTGGCCGAGCACTGGCCGGACCATCGGCCGACCGACCTGGCGCAGGCGGTGCGCGCGTTCGTGCCGCTCGTGCAGGTGCCGCCGCGCGCGGTCTGGGGCCTGGCCGGGGTGTCCCGCCACACCTCGGCGGAGCACTGGCTGGGCCTCCGGCCCGGCGAACCCGAGGCGGCCCCGGAACTTGACGAGCTCGTGCTGCGGTACCTGGGCGCGTTCGGCCCCGCCACGGTCAGGGACGTGGCGGCCTGGTCCAGGCTGACCGGGCTGCGGGCGGCAGTCGAGCGGCTCAGGCCGTCCCTGGTCACCTTCCGCGACGAGCAGGGAGCCGAGCTGTTCGACCTGCCCTCGGCGCCCCGCCCGGGCGGCGACGTGCCTGCGCCGGTCCGGCTGGTGGCGGAGTTCGACAACCTCGTGCTCTCGCATGCCGACCGGTCCCGTGTCATCAGCGCCGCGAACGCCAAGCGCTTCTACCCGGTCAACGGCGTCATCCCCGGATCCGTGCTCATCGACGGGTTCGTCGCCGGGATGTGGCGGGTGGCCAGGGGCCGCGGCGCGGCCACGCTGACCATCGAGCTGTTCGGACCGACGAGGCAGCGCGCCGGGCTGGCCGAGGAAGCCGAACGCGTGCTCAGCTTCTGCGCGCCGGACGCCTCACCCGACATCCGTTTCGGCCCGCTCGTCTGACGGCGGCTCGGCGAGCCGCTCGCGGACCTGATCGGCGATGAGCCGGTAGGCCGCGACCTGTTCGGGGACGGCGCCGGTGACCATCACGGGCTGCCCGTCGTCCGCGTCCTGCGCGGCCCGGTGGCTGAACGGGATGCTGGCAAGCCGGGGGATCAGGCCCCAGATGCTCTCCTGCTCGGGGGCCGACGGGAACAGCGGCGTGGTCTGGCCGCAGCTCGGGCAGACCTGGCCGCTCATGTTCTCCACCCCGGCGACGTCGGTTACCGCGGAGCGCCCGCGGCCGGTACCGCGGCCCGGCCGGCCGAGGTGCCCGATCAGCCTGCGCGCGTCCTGGTGCGCGATGACCTGCGGGGTGACCACCACAAGCACGCACATCGGGCGGCCGGACAGCGCGAACACGAACTGCTGGATGTCCGCGGTTCCCGGCGGCAGGTCCAGCACCAGGTAGTCAAGGCCGCCCCAGTCCGAGTCCGATATGAGCCGGCGCACGAGCAGCTGAGCGATGCCGCCGTGGACCGCCAGCCCCTGGTTCTCGCCGAGCAGGAAGGCCGCCGACGCGAGCTGCACCCCGTGCCTGCTGACGGTCTGCAGGCGCGAGTCGGGCGCGCCTGGCCGGGCGAACAGGGTGACGTGGGATGCCTCGGCCTCGCGCCGCAGACCCATCATCCGCGGCACGTCGGGACCGTACAGGTCGGCGTCGACCAGGCCAGCGCGGTGGCCCCGGGCGGCCAGCGCAAGGGCCAGGTTCACCGCCACGGTAGTCTTGCCCACGCCGCCTTTCCCGCTCGCGACCGCGATGACCGGCACCCGTTCCGAACTATCCGACATGCGCGCTCCTGGCTCGATCAAGATCTTCTACCTGCCGCCCGAGATTTCTGTTGGCGTAGACGGCCCTATATCGTCTTATACATTGTGCGAGCGAAAAGGTTCCCGCCCCGCCCCATCCTGATGGCCGCGGCCGCCGCTGCGGCCTGCCTGAGCCTGGCCGGTTTCGTGATCCCGTCCGCCTTCGGCGCCATGACCCCCGGTGCCCACGGCGGATCCTCGCGTGTCTTCGCGGCTGCCGGCGCCTCGGCCCGGGCGTCGGGATCGCAGGGTCCCGGAGGTCCTGGGGGCGGCCCGCCGCGGCAGCTTTTCGTGCCCGACCTGATCGCCGCGGTGCCCGGCGGGTTCACCCCCGCGCAGCTGACCAGGATCGCCAAGCTGGGCGGGGTGCGGGCGGTGCTGCCCGTCGACGGCGGGAACGTGACCGTCAACGGCCGGGGCGCCAACGTGCTCGGCGTCTCGCCGCAGGCGTTCAGGCCCTGGACCCCGCTGTCCACGGCGGGCTCGGCCGCGGTCTGGTCGGACCTGAGCAAGGGGCAGCTGGTCAGCACCGACGCCGCGGCCCGCAAGCTGCACCTGAGCGCGGGGAACTCCTATCAGGTCTCGGCCGCGACCGACCAGCAGGTGCCGTTCGGCGGGCCGACCGCGCTGAGCATCCCCGGCGCGGACGCGGTGGTGAACCTGACCCGGTCCGCACAACTGGGGCTGGCGAAAAACTTCGCGGTCCTGATCAACGCGCCCGAAGCGGACCTGGCCACGCTGAAGACCCAGGTCGAGTCGGTCGTCGGCAAGAACGGCCAGGTAGTCAACCTGGTGTCCTACTCCCTGGCCACGGCGGGCAACCTGCCGGTGGCGACGGACGTCCCGGCCGGGGCGCCGGCCGACTACCTGGAACTGTTCAAGCGGTCCGCCGCGCTGTTCTGTCCGGGCATGTCGTGGACCGTGCTGGCCGCGATCGCCGAGATCGAGAGCGGTGACGGCGCCAACGACGGCCCGTCCAGCGCGGGGGCTCTCGGCCCGATGCAGTTCCTTCCGTCCACCTGGGCGGAGTGGGGCATCCAAGGGTTCGGTCCTTCCGGCACGCCGAGCATCATGAACCCGCTGGACGCGGTGCCCTCGGCGGCGCGCCTGCTGTGTGCCGCCGGCGGCGGGAGCAGCGCCACCCTCCCCGCGGCGATCTTCGCCTATAACCACGCGACCTGGTACGTCGACGAGGTGCTCGCCCTGGCGAACGAATACGGACGCAACGGCTGAGATCATCCCTCGGGCTCGGCGGCCGGCGGGCGCAGCCAGTGCAGGCCAAGCAGGCAGGTTACCGCGGTAGCGCCGCCGCAGGCGGCGGCGAACACGTACCCGGCCCGCGGGCCGTCGGAGTCGATGATGAACCCGACCACCGACGCGCCGAATGCCACGCCGACCGCGATGCCGCTGCTCAGCCAGGACATCGCCTCGGTGCGCCGTCTCGGCGGGGCCTGCGCCTCGAGCAGGCTGAAACCGCCGATGAGGGTGGGCGCGATGGTGAGCCCGCACAGGTAGAGCCCGCAGGTCAGGGTGAGCAGGTTCGGCTGCGCCCAGAACGTGGCGACCCCGAGCGCGGTCAGCGTGAGGGTAAGCGCGAACCTGTTCTCCACCGGTGACCGCCATTGCCTGGACCCGTACCACAGGCCGCCGGTCAGGCTGCCGAAGGCATACGTGCCGAGGATGAGGCCTGCCAGCGGCTTGTGCCCGAAGTGCTGCGCGAACGCTACCGTGCTCAGATCGACGGACACGAACATCGAGCCAAGCAGGATATACACGGGAACCAGCACGACAAGCGCGGGCGCCGCGGAGCCACGCCGTCCACCACGCCGCCCGCGGGGCCGGGCGACCCGGGCAGCGCCCTGCACCGGGTGCGCCGCGGGCCGGATGATGGCGGGCTCGGTCCCGCGCTGCGCGGCGAACCACAGCGTCCCGCCCAGGCAGAGCAAGGCCGCGATGCCGATTCCTGAGGCCGGGTATACCTCGGTGGCCAGCAGCGTCACGGCGGCGGGGCCGACGACGAAACACACCTCGTCGGCGACAGACTCGAAGCTGAAGGCGGCGTGCAGCCGGGGCGAGCCCGCAAGCAGCACGCTCCACCTAGCCCGGACCATGGCGCCAAGCGACGGCATGGTCGCGCCGGCTACCGCACCGGGCGCGAAGAACGCCCAGGTCGGCAGCCGGAGCTGCACCGCCGCGATGAGTATCGCGGTGGCCGAGGCGAACACCGCGGCCAGCGGCAGCAGCACGCGCCGCTGGCCCCGGGCATCCACGAGCCGCGCGATCCGCGGCGAGGTGAACGCGTAGCCAAGCGAACCCGTCGCGGACACGGTGCCCGCCACGCCGTACTTCCCTGTGCCTGCGGATATGAGCAGTACGGTGCCGAGCCCGAACATGGACATTGGCATCCGCCCGATGACCGCCGCCGCCGAGAACCGCCAGGCGCCGGGAATCCGCAAGACCTCCGCGTACGGCCGGAGCGGGCGAGTCAGCAGGCTGGCGGGGGAGCGGCCCTCGCCAAGATCCGTCATCTGCCGCTCTGCCCCATAGCCCCCTACATTATCCGAGATGGTCAACCGGATTTTCGAGTCCTGCCGATCACCACCTGCCCGTCACCAGCCATCGCGGTGGATCGAGGCTTGGCGGCGGAAATGGTGCATCATGGTCCCCCCGATCGACCGCGGAGCCCGGATCAACCGCGGGAAAACTCGCCCAAGTCCGGACAGCAGCGGGCTGATGTGGTCAGTGTTGTCTTTTGTGAGCTGGTCGCGTGGCTTGGCTGCGCGCGGTTGCTGGTTGGATGGGGGCATGCCGGCCTACGACGCGTTCCTGCTCGTCTCGTTCGGCGGCCCGGAAGGCCCCGATGACGTCATGCCGTTCCTCGAGAACGTCACCCGCGGTCGTGGCGTGCCGCCGGAACGGCTGGCTGGTGTGGCCGAGCACTACTACGCGTTCGGCGGGGTCAGCCCGATCAACCAGCAGTGCCGCGATCTGCTCGCCGCGGTACGCGCCGACCTGGCCGCGGGCGGCCTCTCGTTGCCCGTCTACTGGGGAAACCGGAACTGGACGCCGTACCTGACCGACACGGTGCGCGCCATGGCCGCCGATGGCGTGCGTCGTGCCGTCGCCTTCGTGACGTCCGCCTACAGTTCCTACTCGGGCTGCAGGCAGTACCTGGACGACATCGAGCGGGCCCGCGCGGCGGCCGGACCCGGTGCTCCCGAGATCGACAAGATCAGGCGGTACTTCAACCATCCCGGCTTCATCGAGCCGTTCGCCGGCTCCGCGGCCGATGCCCTGGCGACGCTTCCCGCCGACCTGCGGGACGACGCCCACCTGGTGTTCACCGCGCATAGCGTGCCGGTCGCGATGGCGGAGGCGAGCGGGCCGGGGGGACCAGGGGGAGGGTGGAGGTACGTGGCCGAGCTGACCGAGGCCGCGCGCCTGATCGCGGAACGGACCTGCGGCGGTCGGCACCCGTGGACGCTCGCCTACCAGAGCCGGAGCGGGCCGCCGTCGCAGGCCTGGCTGGAACCTGATGTACGCGACCACATCGGCGAGCTAGCCAAGTCAGGGGCGCGGGCCGTCGTGGTGATCCCGGTCGGCTTCGTGTCCGACCACATGGAGGTCAGGCACGACCTCGACATCGAGGCCGCGCAGACCGCGGAGTCCCTCGGCCTTGCGTTCGCGCGGGCGGCCACCCCAGGTGCTCACCCGCGGTTCGCGTCGATGGTCACCGAATTGGTCAGGGAGCGGCTGACCGGAGTTCCCGGCGCTGCCCTCGGGCGGCTGGGGGTGCCGGACCAGGACTGCTCCGCTGTCTGCTGCCGGTACGCGCGACCGGCGGCAGCGGGCCGGGGGCGGGCATGACGGGGACACCGCTGGACGCGGACCCCGGGGAACTGCTGCGCATCGCACGGGAGGCGGCGGCCGCGGCGGGCCGGCTGCTCGCATCGTGGCGGAGGGACGGGCGTCCCGAGGTCATTCAGCTCAAGTCCAGTCCCACCGACGTGGTGACGGAGATGGACAGGCAGTCTGAGGCCCTGATCACCGCGCATGTCCGCGCGGTCAGGCCGGCCGACGCGGTTCTCGGCGAGGAGGGCGGCCAGACCGCGGGAGGCCTGCCGGGCGGCGGCGATGACCCGGCCGGACTAGCCCGGGTGCGCTGGGTGGTGGACCCGCTGGACGGGACCGTCAACTATCTGTACGGCCTGCCGGACTGGTCGGTGTCCATCGCCGCCGAGGTGGACGGCACCGTGGTCGCCGGGGTGGTCGAGGTCCCCCGCCATGGCGAGACCTTCACCGCCGTGACTGGCGGGGGTGCCTGGCTGCACCGCGGTGACGACGCCAGGCCGCTGCACTGCAACACCGGAGTGGCGCTGGACCACGCCCTAGTCGCGACCGGGTTCGGGTACGCTGCGCAGCGGCGGCAGGTGCAGGGTGAGGTGGCCGCCGCGCTGCTGCCGCACGTTCGGGACATCCGGCGTGGCGGCTCCGCCTCCGTGGACCTGTGCTCAGTGGCCGCCGGACGGGTCGACGCGTTCTACGAGCGCGGCCTGAATTACTGGGACTACGCGGCCGGCGGGCTGATCGCCCGCGAGGCGGGTGCGCTTGTCGGCGGCCTGGCCGGCCGGCCTGAGAGCACCTCCATGACGGTCGCCGCGGGCCCGGATCTGTACCGGCAGCTCGACACTTTCCTCACCAGCTTGAACCCAGAACGGGACGGCCCACGTAGTCAGGAACAGGACGCGTTAGCTGGCCCAGAACGGGATGTGTTAGGAGTTATCGGCGTGCCGCGTGTGCGCCGGGCGCGAACGTGACAGAATTCCCCGCCGGAATCGGGCACAACTACGGCCTTGAAAGCGTTACAACCGCGCAGCGAGATGCGCACTACGGATGAAGGGGGATGGAGTACTCAGATGGCTACCGACTACGACAGCCCGCGGAAGACGGATGACGACCTGACTGAGGACAGCCTTCAGGAGCTTCAGGCGCGCCGGATGGACAAGTCATCGAGCACGATCGACCTTGACCCCGACGATGTTGCTGAGTCTCTGGAGTTGCCGGGGGCTGACTTGTCGAACGAGGAACTCTCGTTCCGGGTGATACCGCGTCAGGCGGATGAGTTCACGTGTTCCCGGTGCTTCCTTGTGCACCACCGGAGTCAGCTTGCCGAAGACCGCAATGGCCAGCTTGTCTGCCGGGAGTGCGCGGCCTAGGCCGAGGCGGTCTTGGTGGTCTCGCGGTCCGGGCCGCTGTACGCTTTGCGTGCCGCAGCCCGGGTAGCGAGCAGCCTGGCCGCCTCGACGCTGACTCCGGTCAGTACCGACCAGCCGAGTGCCTCGCCTAGCCCTACCTGCGGGTCCTCCGGATGCGTGGGTGGTTCCTTGCCGGTGGCCTTGGTCCACGCGAAGGTGACCACCTTACGTGCGACGAAGGCGGCCAGCATGGCCACCAGGGCGCTGGTGATCTTCGTGCTCAGGTCCACTTTCCTATCTGCCATCCCACTGTCTCCTTGTCGCCCCGTAACCCGATCGCGCAATCATGCCACTGGCTCGTGCCCAGGCCGCACCCGGCATCGCTCGATGGCCGCCGCCAGCTGCGTTGGATGCCTGGTGCCTATCAGCCAGTAGGGCACGCCCCGTCGCTCTGCGTCGGCCGCGTCGAGCGCTACGTACACGGACTCCTTCAGGTAGGGTCGCAGATAGATGCGTGCCGCGGGATCCGCTTGCGGGCCCCGCAGCCGCGTGGACTGTCTCTCGTCGAGGGTTACTACCTCGCCGACAGACGCCAAAACAAGCACGGCGTTCCCCGCGCGCAACGTGCCGCCGCCGACTTCGACCGTTGCCCAGCCCAGCGCGATCAGCGCCGCCGCGAAGCCGGCCGTTAGCCCGCCGAAGATGATTATCGGCCACGGTTGGGGTAGCCCGGCATAGAGCGTGCCGCCGACGATGAGGACGGTTGGGACGGCCAGCAGCCACCATGCGAGCGGTACGTGAAGCCGTTCGCGGTATTCAAGCATGCTGTCGAGGGTAGTTGGTCATATGGAGTCGTGGTGGGGGCGGCAGGGCCTGGAACGAATGGGCCGCGGCGCGGTGGGACTGCTAGCGGCCTGGCGGACAGGGACAGGCCCGGACGCGGACGAGGCGCCCGGGTCAGATCCCGACGGGTTCACCGAGGACGGGCTGGCCGCGGACGGGCTGGCCGAGGACGGGCTGATCCAGGACGGGCTGGCCGAGGACGGGCTGGCCCGAGAGGGGCTGGCCGAGGAGGACAGGATCGCGCGGGGCGCCGGCATTCAGGAGCAGATCGCGCGGGGCGCCGGAGTTCGTGCGCAGAATCGCCGGCAGGTGCCGGAGCAGGGCATGTCGAGGACCCAGGAGCGCCGCGCCGTGCCCGAGCAGAGCCGGGTGCCGAGCTGGCTGGCGACCGGTGCCGCCTGGTCATGGCGGCTGCTGCTGCTGGCTGCCGCGATCTACCTGATCTCGCGCGTGCTCGGCATCCTGTACATCGTGGTCCTGCCCTGCACCGCCGCGATCCTGCTCACCGCCCTGCTGCAGCCGCTGGCCTCGAGGCTGCGGCGCGCCGGGCTGCCGAACCTCGCCGCGACGTGGTGCACCCTGCTCATCGCGGCCGCCGTGCTCGGCGGGATTGTCATGCTGGTCACCAACAGGGTGAGCGCCGACTACCCGGTCCTGGTCAATGAGACCAAGCACACCGTCACCGAGGTGGAATCGTGGCTGGCCCGCGCGCCGTTCCACATCAAGAGCAGTGATGTCAAGAAGACCCTGAACAACATCCCCAGCTATCTCAGCAAGCACAAGACTCTCGTTGAAGGCACGGTAGTGACCGGCGGCAAGATCGCCGCCGAGTTCTTCGGCGGGCTCGTGCTCATGCTTTTCGTCACGTTCTTCCTGCTCAAGGACGGAGAGCGGATCTGGAACTGGCTGATCGGCGCCATGCGGCCACAGACCGCGCGCCGGATGGACCGCGCCGGGCACGCCGGATGGCTGGCGGTGGTCTACTACATGCGCGGAACCGTCGCGGTGGCCGCGATCCACGCGATCGTGATCGGACTGGCGCTGTGGATCATGGGGGCCCCGCTGGTCATCCCGCTGGCCGTGCTGGTCTTCCTTGCCGCGTTCGTGCCGCTGGTCGGGATCCTGTTTGCGGGGGCGCTGGCCATCCTGGTGACCCTGGCAGCCAAGGGCTGGGTCGATGCCGTCATCCTGCTGTGCGTGCTTGTCGTCGAGGACCAGCTGGAGGGGCACCTGTTCCAGCCGCAGGTGGTCGGCCGGGTCATCAGGCTGCACCCGCTCGCGATCATCCTGTCGCTCGCGGTCGGCGGCGTCCTGGCCGGCATTCCCGGCGCCGTGGTCGCGGTGCCGATCGTCGCGGTGATCACCAGGGCGGTGCCGGAATTGCGCCGCGGCGACGATGATGACGATGATCCGTAGCGCCGGGCGATGCGACAGCGCCGGTTCCTCGCGCTATCCTCACGGTGCGTGGAAGGAGTCTTAGCGTGAACGGTTCAGGACCCGACGTACTGATCAAGCGCCTCGATCCCGGCGTGGCGCTGCCGTCGTACGCCCATCCCGGTGATGCGGGTGCGGACCTGGCCGCCGCCGAGGACGTCGAGCTGGGGCCCGGCGAGCGTGCCCTGGTGCGGACCGGGCTGGCGATCGCGCTGCCCGCCGGGTACGCGGCGTTCGTGCATCCCCGGTCCGGCCTGGCTGCGCGGCACGGTGTGACGATCGTCAACGCGCCGGGAACCGTCGACGCGGGCTACCGCGGCGAGATCAAGGTGACCCTGCTGAACACCGACCCGGTTCGCCCGGTTAGCTTCAAGCGCGGCGACAGGATCGCGCAACTGGTCATCCAGCGGGTAGAGCGTGCGGTCTTCCACGAAGCGCAGGTGCTGCCAGGGTCGGCCAGGGGCGATGGCGGCTTCGGCTCGACCGGAGGGCACGACGGTGAGCGCATTGAGGTGTCCTGAGGCTGCAAGCCGCTCAGCGATGCCACTGCAAGCGGAAACTAAAGGGAGTGTGCGGAGTGTTTCGTCGGCGTCGTACAGCTGACGCGGGCCAGGAATGGCAGGACGATCTCGATTACGAGGAGTCTGCCGAGGAGGAACCAGAGCCGGCCGAGCCCCCGCGGGCGGAAGGCGGCCCGTGGGATTCAGAGGAGTCTTATCCCCCGCGGGAGCGCGTCGATCTAGGCAGCCTGCGCGTGCCGGTCGGCCCCGAGCACGAGATCCAGCTCGTCATGGCCGAACAGCACGGCGCCTGGGTCACGGTGAAGCACGGCGAGAGCGAGATGCAGGTCCAGGCGTTCGCCGCGGCGCGGAAGGGCGCGCTGTGGGATGACGTCAGGGCCGAGATCGCGGCCGAGGTGAACGGCGCCGGCGGGCGGAGCGAGGAGTCGATGGGATCGTTCGGCGTCGAGCTGATGGCAAACGTTCCCGCGGAGCCCGGGCAGCCGGCCTCTGGCATGAGGCTGGTCAGGTTCGTCGGCGTCGACGGCCCGCGCTGGTTCGTGCGCGGCCTGTTCACCGGGCCTGCCACCGCCGGCGGCGAGCCTGCCGCGCTGCTCGAGGAGGTGCTCAGGGACATCGTGGTGGTGCGCGGCGAGCACCCGGTGCCGCCGCGCGACATCCTCGAGCTGCGCCTGCCGCCCGAGGCGCAGCAGGCCTTCGAAGAGCACCAGGCAGCGCAGGCGGAGGCGGAGGCGGAGCAGAACAAGTTCCGGACCGACCTGAACCCGTTCGAACGCGGCCCGGAGTTCACCGAGACCCGCTAGGCCGGGGTCACTGGAGGCGGCACCCGCGGATCGGTCAGGGAAGCAGGGATTCGACGCGTACCGACGGGTAGCGGGTGGGGAACTTCGTGTCCAGGGTTGCCAGCGTGGCGTCGCTGGCCTGGGCGAAAGCAGCGAGGTAGTCGTCGGTCCACAGTTTGTGGCTCTTGTCGTCGCGTGCGGAGATCACGCGCCATACGGCGTCCAGTTCGTCCGGCTCGTCCGCCCAAAGGACACGCTCATCTGCCCAGAGCTGGTCGAAGATCCGCCAGGCCTGGCTGCGGTCGACCGCGTCGTCGCCCATGATGACAGGGTTGGACAGCAGCCGGAGCAGGCTCATCTGAGTGACCCGGCAGAAGACCAGGTCACCGGTCTGCCTGCCGAACCAGTCCGCCGTCGCCGGATGGTGCGCGTGGCGCCCCCATATCGCGGCGAGCCAGACGCCGACGTCCAGGAGGATCATTGCGATCCGTACCGGTCGATGTCGTCCGCGTCGAGGGCGGCGGCTATGTCCTCGTTCGTGATGAGGACCTCAGGTGCGGCGCCGCGGCCGATCAAGGGGAGTGTCACGCGCCCCGTCTTCGCCTTTGGTGCCGATGGAAGGCCGAGCTCGTGCGCTACCGCCCGGTTGACCAGGTCCTTCAGGCTCTCGCCGTGCTCGGCGGCCCTGGCCTTGGCCGCCCGCATCAGAGCGGGGGGCATGTCAACAGTGGTGCGCATAAAAGCATATTAGCATCCAGGTCGGGGACGTCGACCGATGCCAGGTCGGGGAACGATCCCGTGTATTTTGCCCCTGGATTCGGGTCTCCGGGTCCGGTCCGGTATCCGGATCAGCTCACCCGGAGCAGGCGGGCTAGCTCCTCCTCGACGTCCTCGCTGGTCACGAAGAACAGCTCGTCGCCGGCCTGCAGCGGGTCGTCGGGATGCGGGACAAGTACCCGTCCCTCGCGCAAGATGGCCACGAGCGAGGTGTCCGCGGGCCACTCGATGGAGCCGACGCGCTGGCCCACGAGAGGCGCCTCCGCGGGCATGGTCAGCTCGACCAGGCTCGCCTCGCTCTGCCCGAACGTCATCAGCCGTACCAGGTCCCCGACGCTGACCGCCTCCTCGACAAGCGCGGACAGCAGCCTGGGCGTGGAGACCGCGACGTCCACCCCCCAGGACTCGTTGTACAGCCACTCGTTACCCGGGTGATTCACCCTGGCCACGACCCTCGGCACCCCGTACTCGGTCTTGGCGAGCAGCGACACGACCAGGTTCACCTTGTCGTCACCGGTCGCCGCGATCACCACGTTGCATCGATGCAGCGCGGCCTCGTCCAGGGAACTGATCTCGCACGCGTCGGCGAGCAGCCATTCCGCCCTCGGCACGCTCTCCACCTTGATCGCCTTGGGGGAGTGGTCGATGAGCAGTACCTCGTGTCCGTTCTCGAGCAGTTCTCCGGCGATCGAGCGGCCGACCGCCCCGGCCCCGGCTATCGCTACCCGCATCAGTGCTCACCCTCCCGGGACGCGAAGACCGCGGCGATCCGGTCCATATCGCTCTCCTTGGCGACGATGTGCATCGCGTCGCCCTCCTGCAGTACCGTCCCGCCATCAGGCACGAATGCCTGGCCCAGCCGGTCGATGAAGGCGATCCTTGTCTGCGCCCTGGCCTCGAGCGCCTTCACTTGCTCGCCGATCCAGCGCGGCGAGAAGGCGACCTCGGCCAGCACGATCTTGCCCGAGGGGTCCCGCCAGAGCGGCTCGGCGCCCTCAGGGAGCAGCTTGCGCAGCATCTGGTCTGCGGTCCAGCGCACGGTGGCGACGGTCGGGATGCCGAGGCGCTCGTAGACCTCGGCTCGCCGCGGATCGTAGATCCGCGCCGCGACCCGCTGCACCCCGAACGTCTCGCGCGCAACCCTTGCGGCGATGATGTTGGAGTTGTCGCCGCTGCTCACCGCCGCGAAGGCGTCCGCGCGCTCGATGCCTGCCTGGATGAGCACGGCCCGGTCAAAGCCAATGCCGGTGATCTTGTCGCCCTTGAAGCCCGAGCGGAGCCGGCGGAATGCCTCCGGGTCCCTGTCGATGATCGCGATGCTATTGTCCCGGTCCTCCAGGATGTGGGCGATGGTCGACCCGACCCGTCCGCAGCCCATGATCACGATGTGCACGACCGTCCCTCCACGATGAGCGGGTTCCCCGTTCCGGGGCGCCTCGCCAAAGGTATGCCCTCACATGCGAGAATGCGACCCCATGGGTTATCAGGCCGGAGACGTCATCGAGGTGACGGCCACCGACGTGGCGCACGGCGGATGGTGCGTGGCCAGGCCGGATTCCGGACCGGTCGTGTTCTTGCGCCATGCGCTGCCTAACGAGCGCGTCCTCGCCCGCGTCACGGAGGTCACCTCCCACCTCGCCCGGGCCGACGCGGTGCAGATCCTGGCCCCGTCGCCGGACCGGGTCGACCCGCCCTGCCAGTACGCGGGCCCCGGCGGTTGCGGCGGCTGCGACTGGCAGCACGCCACCCCGGCAGCCCAGCGGTCGCTGAAGGCCGCCGTGGTGCGCCAGCAGCTCAAGCGGCTTGCGGGCATCGACCGCGAGGTCACCGTCGAGCCGCTGGCAGGCGACGAGGCCGGGCTTGGCTGGCGGACCCGGGTGCAGTTCGCGGTGCGGGCCGACGGGATAGCCGGGCTGAGGGCGCACCGGTCGCACGAGGTGATCGCCGTGGACCGGTGCCTGATCGCCCATCCGGCGATCACCGACCTGGCCGTCACCGGCCGCCGCTGGAACGGCGCGGCCTCGGTCGAGGCAATGGTGGGAACCAGCGCTGGGGAGCGGCTGGTGATCGTATCGCAGCCAAGCCAGGGACGCGCGGCGCAAACCACTGCCCGTTCGGAATCAATTGAAGGGATAGCGGCGGATTCGGTGATCCGCCGCGCCGGCCACCGCCTGACCCCCTTGCGCGGCCGCTCCTTCCTGAGCCAGCGTGCGGCGGGGCGGGACTGGCGGGTCAGCGCGGGCGCGTTCTGGCAGGTGCATCCCGCCGCGGCCGACGCGCTGGCCGACGCCGTCATGGCCGGGCTGCGGCCACAAGCCGGCGACGTGGCGCTCGACCTGTACTGCGGGGCGGGGCTGTTCGCCGGGGTGCTGGCCGCGTCCGTCGGGCCAGGCGGCGCCGTGATCGGCGTCGAGGCGGACGCGGTCGCCGTCCGGGATGCGCGGCACAACCTGCGGGAGTGGCCCTGGGCGCGGGTACACAGGGGTGACGTGGCGGCGGTGCTGCGCCGCGGCGGGCTCCCCCCGGCCAGGGTGGCCATCGCCGACCCGCCACGCTCCGGGCTGGCGCGCGAGGTCATCGATTACCTCGCCGCTGCGGGGAACGGGGCCGAACGGCTCGGCTACGTATCCTGCGACCCGGCCACGCTGGCCCGTGACATCGGCCTGCTCGCCGAGCGCGGGTGGGCTCTGGAGGGCTTGCGCGCGTTCGACGCCTTCCCGATGACCCACCATGTGGAGTGCGTCGCCATCCTGCGCGCTGCTGACCGCTGACCGCGGGTCAGGCAGGTCCTTCCCGGTGAGGCGCGGGGTTACATGGGGTCAGGAGCCGGACGGGGCGGACGATCCCGGGTCGGGTTTCTTGACGTAGTAGCCCAGCCCCGGGATACGGGTCAGCAGGCCCTCGTCTTGCAGCGTCCGCAGCGCCTTGGCGCACGTCTGACGCGCGTGCCCGTACTGCTGGCTGAGTGTGGTGATGGACGGCGTCGGCATACCGGGCGCGAGGGTTCCCTCCGCGATCTCCCGGCGCAGCAAGGCAGCCAGGCGCACGTAGGCCCTTGGGTCCGATTCGTCACTTATCGACACTCTCGTACCGTACTCGATTGGCAATATTGCCAATCGCAACGCTTCGACACTAGTCGAGATTAGACGAGCTGTCAATTGTGCGTTAACGTCGGAAACCGACGGGGCCGCAACGGCCGAGCCGAGCCACAATCCCTGGGCAGGTCATGATCTTTTACTCCTGGACGGCACTGAGCGACGGGAACCCCACCTCCGCTGAGTCATCCGTCGCCATGGGTATTACCGACGATCGCGGACGAGCCATGCGGGCGGGCGAGGAAACCCTGGGATCCGGCCGGGCCCTGATGGTCATCATCGAGGCGGTGCGGCCCGCGATGGCGGCGTACACGCTGGCCCCCTGCTACGTGCGGACCGGCGTGGGCTGGCGGGGGCGGTGCACAAGCAGCGGCGAGGTGGACTGGGAGAGGTTCTTCGTCCGGGTTGACTCCACTGACCCGCGCGGGCCCCTGGCAGGATGGGACCATGAAGCTCCGGATCTTCACTGAGCCACAGCAGGGCGCGGACTACGCGACGCTGCGCCGGGTGGCGCTGGCCGCGGAGGAACTCGACTTCGATGCCTTCTTCAGGTCGGATCACTACCTGAAGATGGGCAGTGATCCTGGACTGCCAGGGCCGACGGACTCCTGGGCCACGCTGGCCGGCCTGGCCGTCGAGACCAGCCGCATCAGGCTCGGGACGCTCGTGACCGCGGCGACGTTCCGGCTGCCGGGCCCGCTCGCCATCACGGTCGCCCAGGTCGACCAGATGAGCGGCGGCCGGGTTGAGCTCGGCATGGGCGCCGGATGGTATGAGGGCGAGCACACCGCCTACGGCATACCGTTCCCGCCGCTCGCAGAGCGCTTCGACCGCTACGAGGAGCAACTGGCGGTCATCACCGGGCTATGGGCCACGCCGGACGGCGAGACGTTCTCGTTCGAGGGGACCCACTACCGGCTGGCCGACTCGCCGGCGCTGCCGAAGCCCGCCCAGCGACCGCGGCCGCCGCTGATCCTGGGCGGCTCAGGTGCCCGCCGCACGCCGCGGCTGGCCGCCAGGTATGCCGACGAGTTCAACGTCCCCTTCCTGTCCGTGCCGGATTCGGCGCAGGGATTTGCCCGCGTCCGCGAGGCATGCGAGGCCGCAGGGCGCTACCCGGCGTCCATGATCTTCTCCGTCGCCCAGACCGTGTGCTGCGGGAAGGATGACGCCGAGTTCCGCCGCAGGGCCGAGGCGATCGGCCGGGACCCGGCGGACGCCCGCGAGAACGGCATCGGCGGGACGCCGGGCGAGGTCGCGGCAAAGATCGCCGAATTCGCCGAGATCGGAGCCGACCGCGTCTACCTGCAGGTGCTCGACCTGAGCGACCTGGACCACCTGGAACTGCTCGCCTCCGACGTAGCCCCCCAGGTCTAGCCAGGCCCCTTGGCTAGGACTCGAACGCCTGGCGGGCGGCTTCGCGGCCGACAGCGCTGGCCCCGAGGTAGCCGTAGGTGCCCTGTTCGCGCAGTTCCCTGGCCGCCGCGACCACGGCGCCGAGCGCGGTGAACGCGAACGCGCCGCCTACCGAGATCCGGCTGACACCCGCCTCGGCCAGTTCAGGGACCGTCGGCGCGCCCCCGATGGCCAGCACGTTGACCGGCCGGTCGACCGCGCCGATGACCTGGCGGATGTCCTCGATGCTCCGCAGGCCCGGCGCGTAGAGCACGTCGGCGCCCGCCTGCTGATAGGCCTGCAGGCGGGCGATCGTATCGGCCAGGTCCGGACGGCCGTGCAGGTAGTTTTCCGCGCGGGCGGTCAGCACGAAGTGGACCTGGCCCGAATGCGCGGCCTCGGCCGCCGCGGCGACGCGCTCGGCCGCGAGCCCAAGGTCGTAAATCGGGTCGTCCTCGCGGCCGGTGAAATCCTCCACCGAGCAGCCCGAGAGGCCGGTACCTATCGCGAGCGCCACCGTCTCCGCGACGCCTGCCGGGCTGTCCGCGAAGCAGTTCTCCAGGTCGGCCGAGACGGGGAGGTCGGTCGCCGCGACGATCGCCGCGGCGTGTGCCAGCGCTTCGTCCCTGGTCACCAACCCGTCGTTGCGGCCAAGCGTGGCCGCGTAGCCAGAACTCGTGGTGGCGAGAGCCTCGAAACCCGTCCAGGCAAGCAGCCGGGCCGAGCCGCGGTCCCACGGGTTCGGCAGCAGCAGCGGCTGGCCCGGCCGGTGAAGAGCAAGGAAACGCCGCGCCTGCTCTGCCTGGGTCGTCATGGCGATAAACGTATCGCCACGGCCGCGCGGGCCCGATGCCGGCAACATGCGAGAACGGGAAGTGCCAGGTCAGCGGCCCTGGCCAGGCTAAATTTCCGGATGTTAACGGTGACCTTACAAATCGCCGTCATAACCGGCGGACCTGCTCATACGGCTTGCGGGGCAGTAGTCGCGATGCGATCGTTGAGCAGTGCGATCTGACACCGCTACCGCCAGGAGGGTAAGGCTTGTCATAACCCTCTCGGTCGCGGGCGCCGTCGTGGTCATGCTCGGCGTTCTCCTGGTGATCGTGGGCACGGCGATCCGGCTCTTCACCAGCCACCCCGTGAGTCATATCACCGATATCGGTGTGTGCGTGGCCGCGGCGGGCATGGCGTTCGGCCTGATCGTCCTCGTGGTTTTCGTGTTCACGCGAGCCGGGACCTCCGGCCGGTCCCGGACGGCGGCCAACGGTCCGGCCCGCCAGCAGCGGACACGGTCGTCCCACCGGCACGGGGACGGACGACGGCGTCAGGCTGGCGGTACCCGAGGCGGTGACGGTCAGCCGGCGCGCGGCAGCGCCGCGCGCCCTCGCAAGCAGCAGGCGCTGAACCCAACGACCATCTACACGCCGGGCGGTCTGCTCGATATGCCAAGGGATACGCGCGATCAGGGGACCCCGGCCGCTCCGGGCGGTCAGGGGACCGCGGCCGGCGCCGGTGCCGGGGCCGGGAGGCCAGGCGGCGGACGCGGCCAGGACCGGCCGCAGGCCGGACGGGCGGGAGCGCCGCCGCGGCCTGCTTACCCGCCGGGGGCTTCCTACCCCCCTGGGACTGCTTACCCCCCTGGGACTGCTTACCCCCCTGGGACTGCTTACCCACCCGGGACGCCTTACCCCTCCGGGCCTGCTTACCCCTCCGGGCCTGCTTACCCCTCCGGGCCTGCTTACCCCTCCGGGACTGCTTACCCGCCGGGGGCTGCCTACCCGCCGGGGACGCCTTACCCGCACGAAACCGGGCAGGCACCGGGGTCTGGCCACCCGCCGGGGGCGTCTTACCCCGCTGGGCGGGCTTACCCGCCGGGGACGCCCCGCCCCTCCGGGCCTGCGTTCCCGCCGGGGCCTGGTCACCCGGGGTCTGGCTTCCCGCCGGGGCCTGGCCGGCCGCAAGGGCCCGGCTTCCCGCCGGGAACGTCTTCCTCCGCTGGTGGTACCTACCCGCCAGGCCAGGGCGCTGCAGGTCCGGGCCAGGTGCCGCACGCCCAGGACGGCCGCCGGCCGCCGCGGCCGCGCGAGTATGCACCGCCGCGCGGCGCCATGCCGCCTCGTGACCCGACGGGTACCGGCGGATCCGTCCCGCCGCAAGACGCCATGCGGCCTGGCAGGCCCATGCCCCCTCGCGAACCCGGCCGTCCGGGTATGTACGGCCAGGGCGCCCGGGGTGCGGGCGCATGGCAGGCAGGCGAGCCCGGCCAGGCAGGCCCGATGGGGCCGACGGGGCCAACGGGGCACATGGGGCCGGGAGGCTGGCGGCCGGGACAACGGACCGGGGCGCCGGCCGGGTCCGGACCGGCCGCGCCACCGGGGCCTCCCGCCGGTCCGCCGGATCCCTCCGGGCCCGTCGACGGCGGATACGCGTACGTCATCCGGGCGTCGGACTACCCCGTCCCCCCGGCCGCCCCGCCGCGGCCGCAGAACCAGGCCCGGCCCGTGGGCGAGGATCCCGCGAACGTCTACGTCTACCGGGACGGCGGCGGACAGCAGGCCGGCCCCGCGGAACCGGACGAGAGCGACGCCGCGTACTGGTACGGCCGCCGCGAGGAGGAAGACCGGCCTGCGGTGCAGCCGGAGGCCAGGGGTCCCTTCGAACCGCTGCTGCCGTCCACCGCACCGCCGCCTGATCCGGCGTCGGCCGACGCGATGCGGCCCGATACCGTGCTGTCCGACACGCCGCCTCCCGGCACGGGGTCCCCCGATACGGCGCTGGCCGACATCGGGCCACGCGGAGACGGTCCGGAAGACCCTGTGCACGCCCAGGCGCGAAAGCTCGAGCAGATCAAGGACTTCTACCTGACCGCGGAGGCGATCGGCGAGGAGAACGTCGACAAGCACTTCGACCAGCTCCTTGCCCACCAGCGCGAGCTGATCAGCGAGTACTTCAGGCAGTCAACCGCCGCCAAGCTCGGCGGCACGCCCGAGTCCGCACCCGAGGCGCAGCCGGCCCGGCCCGAAGTGGTACAGGACGAGCCAGCCCGGCCTCCGGCCGCTCGCACTGGCCCGCCGGAGGCCGTCGTCGGCGAGAAACCCCGGGCATGACGGCTCCGGCCGGTCGCACGCTGGTCGTCGCCGTACTCGGCCTGGGGGAGGCGGGCTCGCTCATCGCCGCTGACCTGCTGGCGGCCGGGGTCCGCGTCCGGGGTTACGACCCGGCCGTGGCCTCGCCCGAGGGGATCACCGACACGCGCAGCGAGGCCGAGGCGGCGCAAGGAGCAGACCTGGTGCTCAGCGTCAACAGCGCGAAGGCCGCGGTGGGCGCGTTCGAGGCCGGGCGCCATGGCCTGCGGCAGGACGGCCTGTGGGCCGACCTGAACACGGCCTCACCTGGCACCAAACGCCGGCTGGCGCAGATCGCCGAGGACGCGGATATCCCGTTTACCGACGTCGCGATGATGGCGCCGGTTCCCGGCCGCGGCCTGCGCGTTCCCATGCTGGCCAGCGGCGGCGGGGCCGGACGGTACGCCGGCATGCTCGCGCCGCTTGGCGCCGACATCGAAGTGCTCGACGGCCCGGCCGGCCTGGCGGCCACGAAGAAGCTGCTGCGCAGCGTGTTCTACAAGGGCATGGCCGCCGCCATGGTCGAGGCCCTCGAGGCAGCAAGGGCGGCAGGTCACGAGCAATGGCTGCGGGAGCACATCGCCGCCGAGCTGACGGCGGCCGGCACGGGCACGGTAGAGCGCATCACCGTCGGCACGTCCCAGCACGCGGTGCGCAGGACCGCCGAGATGGAGGCCGCCGCGGCCATGCTCACCGAGCTTGGCGTGTCTCCCCTCATGGCCGACGCCAGCCGTGCCCTGCACGAGCGCCTGGCGCAGGGCGCCGCCGTCAAGCCAGCGGGGCCAGCGCCTCCGCGAGAGGCATGAGCGACTCAGGCGGCGCGTGCAGCGGGAGGTTCATGATGGCCAGGTCGGCGCCGGCGTCACGGTAGCCAGCGACCTCGGCGATGACCGTTGCCAGGTCGGCGCCGGGCTCTATGCGCACGTTGACCGAGCAGGTGATCTCCTTCACGTCGCGTCCGACGCTCTCGCAGTGCGCGGCGAGGACATCCTTCAGCTCGAGCCAGTCCTCAGGGCCTTGCACGATGGCGTTCCACTGCTGCGCCCAGCGGGCCACCGTGCGCAGCGTCCGCGTCTTGCCCCGGCCGCCGATGGTGATCGGGGGATAGGGCCGCTGGACGGGCTTCGGCTCGCAGCGCGCGTCGGTGAGCCTGACATACCTGCCGTCGTATGTGGTCGTGGTCTGGCTCAGCAGCAGGGCGATCGCCTCTACCCCCTCGTCGAACCGGTCGAACCGCTCCCGAAGCGGCGGCAGCGGGATCCCGTACGCGTCGCACTCCATCTGGTTCCAGCCCGCGCCGAGGCCGAGTTCCAGCCGGCCGCCGGAGATGATGTCGACGGTGGCGGCCATGTTGGCGAGCACCGCCGGATGGCGGTAGATCATGCCGGTGACCTGGCA